>ERZ1026772.28-NODE-28-length-106167-cov-5.399050_pt1 | contig 106167 bp, 107 predicted proteins | sample MGYA00380124_ERZ1026772 | MGnify/ENA primary metagenome ERZ1026772 (study PRJEB33269, sample SAMEA4719760) | human gut metagenome | biome: human-associated habitat; feature: organic feature; material: feces | place: Cameroon | collected 2013-10 ...
GTTCTTTTCGATCAGCCGGAGAACGAGCTGTCGATTGCAAGAAAGGTCATCGGAACGATGGGAGGATCCATTCAGGTTCGAAGCCGCCTGGGAGAAGGCGCGAGCTTTGAGATCCGGGTGAATCTGAAGCTGGGGAAACACTGACCTTCGAAGCACGAAGATGGATTGTATTTATGTACAAAGAAAGACACGTCACCGCAGGGTGACGTGCCTTCCGTTTACTTCGACAGAGTGAATGTTGCGGTTGAGATAAACCGAAAATCTGGTCACACCGCTCTTGCGAATGGTGGCATCGAGATTCGGATTCATGTCCTGAAGCTCCTGCTTGAGGACACTGATATTGAGATCATTGGTGTCATGGCGGCGGAAAATCGACAGAATCTGCTTCTCAATCTCGGAATCCGCTGTGATCTTCTGAGAAATCCATACACCATTGTCGCGGGCGCTTACCGTGAGGGACGGAAGATCCTTTAAGAATTCCGAAAGCTTGCTGTAGTGATAGTTCCGGATATCGAAGTCGGGGAAGATCTTGACGAGGCGGGAGCCAACCTCGCCAAGTCCTGTTTCCTTTCCGTCCGCGGCATTGTCCGTAATCATCTTGACAATGGCAGATTCAATTTCCGATTTCGCGGTGAAGCCGGGCTCTGCGGACTCCTCATCGGCAGCAGAATCGCCGGGAAGAAAGTCATCGTAGGAGCTGCCTGCGTAGGTGGGAGCGGTCTCCTGTGCAGCCACAGACCGTTTTTTCGCGGAGGTTCCGGCTGCAGAGCTGGTCTTGCCGGAGGAGTTTCTGGCGGAGGCGTTTCCGGAGCTGTTTTTCTTTTTGGGACTGTCCTTGCCCTTGGAGCGGGAAGAAGCTTCTTCCTCCTCACTGTCACTGTTTCCGCTGATGACATCAAGGAAAATAAAACGCTCGCAGGAGACACGGAAGGACTCGGGAGTTTTCTTTTCTCCCATGCCGATGACAACCTTTCCGGATTCCCGAAGCCGGGTGGCAAGCTTGTTGAAGTCGCCATCGCTTGATACGATGCAAAAACCCTGCACGGAGTCTGCGTACAGCGTGTCCATCGCATCAATGATGAGACCGATGTCCGAAGCGTTCTTCCCCGGGGTATTGTTGGGCTGCATCACAGGCGTCAGCGAATATCCTGCGGAACAGCCGAGCCACGAGCGGAGCCGCTCCTGCGACCAGTCGCCGTACATGCGGCGGATGGTGATCTTCCCGTATTTGGAGAGCTCACTTAAAATGACGGGAATGTATTTGGAGCTGATGTTATCGGCATCAATTAACAGTGCAATGTTGATATCTTCCATATATTGTCCTCAATAACCACACTTTTAGCGGTTTGGTGTACTTTCTGATCTTTGAAAAACAGCGGGCGCAACGTATAATAGTCTCCGTGAACGCACAAAAGTGCTGTTCTCCACTGATTATAAAGGATTGGAATCTGCAATGCACGAACTTCCCGTTATACTGGGGATTCTGAATACTGTTCAAAGGACCGCAGAGGAGAACCATCTCTGCAGCGTGACAAAGATTTGTCTGCGGATCGGCGAGCTTTCGGATCTGGTAGAGGAGTGCATGCAGATTTATTTTGATTCCGCATCAGAGGGGACGGTCTGCGAGGGCGCGCAGCTTGTGATTGTCCGGAATCCGGCGAAGCTGCGGTGCACGGTGTGCGGTTATGAATTTCCGCATGAGCATGCATTCTCCTGTCCGGTCTGCGGCGGCAGTGCCGAATGGATCCGGGGATCGGGGAGCGGCTGCGTTGTGGAGAGCATTGAGGGAGAAGCCTGAGAATCTGCTGCCCTGCAGTCAGATTCCCGGAGAATGTCGGCAGGAAGCCGTCAGAACAAAAAGGAGCACAGCTATGATTAAGAACGATCTGAAAGACTATGTACGTACCATTCCGGATTTCCCGCAGGAAGGCATTATGTTCCGTGACATCACAACGGTTGCGCAGGATGCTGACGGACTGCACATGGCAATTGATACCATGCAGGATCTGGTTAAGGATGTAGATTTCGATGTTGTGGTCGGAGCCGAGTCGAGAGGCTTTATTTTCGGAACTCCGATTGCGTACAACCTTCACAAGCCGATGGTTCTGATCCGCAAGAAGGGCAAGCTTCCGTGGAAGACCGTTTCGGTGGATTATGCGCTTGAGTACGGCACAGCGACTCTGGAGATGCATGAGGATTCCATTCAGCCCGGTCAGAAGGTTCTGATCGTGGACGATCTGATGGCAACAGGCGGAACTGCAAAGGCAATGATTGAGCTCGTTGAGAAGCTCGGCGGAAAGGTTGCCGGCATTCTGGTTCTGATGGAGCTCGAGGGTCTGGAGGGCCGCAAGGCACTGGAGCCGTATCCGGTCTATTCCGCAATCAAGTACGAGGGCAAGTAATTACCTATGACGAAGAAATTCATTTCATGGAACGTAAACGGACTGCGCGCCTGTGTGGGAAAGGGAACGTTCTATGAGTTTCTGCAGAAGGAGGATCCGGACGCGCTCTGCCTTCAGGAGACGAAGCTCCAGGCGGGACAGATTGAGATGGATCTTCCGGGATACCACCAGTACTGGAACTACGCGGAGAAAAAAGGCTATTCTGGGACGGCTGTCTTTGTAAAGGAGGAGCCGCTTTCCGTGAGCTATGGCCTTGGAATCCCGGAGCATGATCACGAAGGCCGTGTGATCACTCTGGAATATCCGGAGTATTATCTGATTACCGAATATGTGCCGAATTCGAAGCAGGAGCTGGAGCGTCTGGATTACCGGATGACCTGGGAGGATGCTTTTCTTTCCTATGTGAAGGAGCTGGAGAAGAAGAAACCGGTTATTTTCTGCGGTGATCTGAATGTGGCTCATCAGGAAATTGACCTGAAGAATCCGTCCTCCAACCATCACAATGCAGGCTTTACGGATGAGGAACGCGGCAAGATGACGGCGCTCCTTTCCAGTGGATTTACGGACACCTGGCGGCATTTTCATCCGGACACAGCGGGTGTGTATTCCTGGTGGTCGTATCGTTTCCGTGCGAGAGAGAAGAATGCGGGCTGGCGGATCGATTATTTTATTGTATCGGACGTACTGGTGCCGCAGCTGCAGGATGCGATGATCTATACCGATGTGTTCGGCTCGGATCATTGCCCGGTGGGAATTGTGATCAATCAGTAGATAGAGCAGCCGCAGAGAGAATGCGGCAGGAGAAACCGTTATTATGGCAGAAGAGAAGAAAACACCGGACGGAAAGATTCCGATGCCGGTAGCAAATTTTAAGGTGGATGCCAATCCGGGCAGCCGTGTGAAGAAAATGATTGGTGTTGTCAGCGGAAAGGGCGGTGTCGGAAAGTCATCCGTGACGGGACTTTGCGCGCTTTGGTCGCTGCGCCACGGATACCGGACCGGTATCATGGATTGTGATATTACAGGCCCCAGTATTCCGAGAATGTTCGGGGTAACCAGCGATGATATCGGTGTGGAGGGGGTTCGTCCGGACGGAGAGGGCGGAACGCTGATTCCCGCAGAGACGTCTACCGGAATCAAGGTTATGTCGATGAACCTGCTGATGCAGAACGAGGAGCAGCCGGTCGTCTGGAGAGGACCGATTGTTGCGGGCGTCGTCAAGCAGTTCTGGACCGATGTAAAATGGGGTGATGTGGACTACATGTTTGTGGATATGCCTCCGGGAACCGGAGATGTTCCGCTGACAGTATTCCAGTCTCTTCCGGTGGATGGAATCATTATTGTGACAACGCCGCAGGATCTGGTGTCCATGATTGTGAAGAAGGCCGTCAACATGGCAAAGGACATGCAGATTCCGATTCTCGGCATTGTGGAGAACATGAGCTATGTACCCTGCCCGCACTGCGGAGAGAAGGTTTACATGTTCGGTGAGAGTCATGCGGATGAAGTCGCGAAGGCGGAGAATACCGTTCTGATTGATTCTCTTCCGATTGATCCGAAGATGGCGCAGGCCATGGACGGAGGCACCATGGAATTCTACGAGACGCAGGCTCTGGAGAAGCTCTCGGAGGTCCTTCCGAAGCTTGACTGATCTGCCTTGTTAAAAAATTAACTTGCATTGATGACGATGTGGTGCAATACTATCACTGCGCTATATCCGCGCTGACGCGGAACAGCAGCAGGAGGAATTACATTATGAAGAGTAAATCTCTATCCATCATTCTGGCTCTGGCAGCAGCACTGAATCTGGCTGCATGCGGAACGAGCACCACATCCACGCAGACATCCTCTGCGGCAGACACACAAACAGAGGCAGCTGCATCAGGTACCGAAGGAGAAACCGGAGAAGCAAAGGACGGCGGAAGCTTTGTCTACGGACTGGCGACCGAGGTCGATAATCTGGATCCCTTTACGGCAACGACGGCAGATGCCAAGAGCATCTATTTCAACATCTATGAAGGACTGGTCAAGGTACAGACCGATGGAACCTTCGCAGGTGCGGTTGCATCGGATTACACGATCAGTGAGGATGCGAAGACCTACACCTTTACGCTTCGTGACGGCGTACAGTTCCACAACGGGAATGAAGTGACCGCAGATGACGTTCTGTACTCCATTCAGCACGCCATCGACAGCAAGTCCACCGGTTATGACAACATCGATACCTTCGAGGCTTCGGACGATCATACGATTGTGATTACTCTGAAGAAGGGCGATACGGATTTCCTTGCAGATGCTTCTCAGGCGATTGTTCCGAAGGATTCGGACAACAACGGCGAGCTTGCATTAAATCCGGTAGGGACCGGTCCCTTTGCATTTGAAGATTATGCTGTTCAGGATCATCTGACACTGAAGCGCTTTGAGAATTACTGGGGGACGCCGGCACATCTGGATCAGGTTACCGTACGCTTCCTTGCAGACTCCTCTCAGGAGCTTGTGAATTTCCAGTCCGGAGCAATCGACGGATTCACGGCAGATGCCTCCATCACCGAGCAGGTGGACCCGGCAGGAGCCAACCTGAACATCGGCAATTCCAATGCCGTGCAGGCATTGTATCTGAACAATGCGGCAGAGCCTTTTGATCAGCTTGAGGTTCGGCAGGCACTCTGCTATGCCATTGATCCGCAGAACATCATCGATACGGTGGACTATGGCTACGGAACAGAGATCGGGACCGCAATGATTCCCGGACTTGCAGCCTACTACGACGAATCTCTGGCAGATACCTATGCGAAGGATACGGAAAAAGCCAGAGAGCTTCTTGCCAAAGCCGGCTATCCGGATGGCTTCTCCTTCACGGTTACCGTGCCCTCGGTATATCAGGTGCACGTAGATACGGCGCAGGTGCTGGTGAATGATCTTGCAGAAGCGGGAATCACCATGAACATCAATCAGGTGGACTGGGCAACCTGGCTGGAGAATGTCTATACCAACCGCGACTATGAAGCAACCATTGTTTCGGTGGACGGCGCGATTGCATCTCCGACAGCATTCCTGTCCAGATATCGCTCCGATGCGGGAAACAACTTTGTAAACTTCCAGTCGGAGGAATTTGATCAGCACTATGTGGCTGCGACAGAGGCAATCGATGAAGCGGTTCGAGAGCAGGAATTCAAGGCCTGCGAGAAGGTGCTGACAGAGAACGCGGCAAGCGTTTATCTGCAGGATATTGCGAATATCCTTGTGTACGACAAGAAATTTGACGGCTATGCGGGTTATCCGCTTTATGCAGTTGATTTTTCTGCAATTTATCAGGTTCAGTAATTCACTGCGGCCGGAACGTTCCCGAAGGGAGCGGTCCGGCTTTTGTGCTTTTCAGGAAAAGAGGAACCCTCCTTGCGTTATCTGGTAAAAAAAATCATTATTCTTCTGATTACCATGTTTCTGATCTCCCTCCTGACCTTCTGTGCCTTTCACATTATCCCCGGTGATCCGGCCCAGCTGATTCTCGGAACCACAGCATCTCCGGAGAAGCTGGATGCACTGAGGGAGCAGCTGGGAACCAACCTTCCTTTGTGGCAGCAGTACCGCGACTGGATCAGCGGGTTTGTCCGCGGCGATTTCGGAACCTCCATCCGGTATTCCATGCCGGTGAAAAGCCTGATTGAGGGACATGTCACAGTGACGCTTCTGTTGGGGCTGATGGTGATTCTTCTGACGCTTGCGGTCTCCATTCCGCTTGGCGTATTCTCGGCGAGAAAGCAGGGAACACTGGCAGAGCCGGTTCTCGGATTCTTTAATATCATCGGACTTTCGATTCCGGGCTTCTTCCTGAGCGTTCTTCTGATGTGGGTATTCGGACTGGTTCTGCATCTGTTTACGCCGGGAGCCTATGTCAGCTACACGGAGGACATGACCGGCTTCCTGCAGTACATGATTTTCCCGGCACTGGCCATTGCCATCCCGGAAATTGCAACACTGACGAGATATGTACAGACGGCGGTACAGGAAGAGATGAACCGGGATTATGTCCGGACGGCCAGAGGAAAGGGGGCAGGAACCAATCGGATTCTGTACCGGCATATCCTGCGGAATGCGATTGTCGCGGTGATCCCTCTGATCGGAATGATTGTGGGAAGCATTTTCTCCGGAAGCATCATCGTGGAGCAGGTTTTTGCGGTTCCCGGAATCGGAAGACTTTTGATTTCATCTGTCACCGGGCGTGATTTTCCTCTGACACAGACACTGGTAATGTACATCGCGCTGATAATTGTGCTGACGAATTTTGCGGTAGACCTTCTGATTCAGGTGATTGACCCGCGAATCCGCCTGGCGGATTAAACGAAGCAAACGGATCGGATAAAACGATGAAAAACGGAAAATGGGAGCTCCGCATAGGCTCTGTTCTTGCGGGAATTGTTATTTTTCTTGCGGTACTGTCCTTCTTCTGGACTCCGTACGGCATCAACGAAATCGATAAAACAGCACGAATGGCTGCACCCTCTCTTCAGCATCTGTTCGGGACCGATAATCTGGGAAGGGATGTCTTTTCCCGTGCGATTGTGGGCGGACGCTTTACGCTCCTTGTCGCGGTATGTACGGTGGGAGCCTGCACGGTAATCAGTACCGTTCTCGGGCTCGTATCCGGTTATGTCGGAGGCGTGGCGGACGAGGTGATCATGCGCGTCATTGATGCCATCAATTCGTTTCCGGGAATTCTGATTGCGCTGGTGATTGTCACCATCATGCATCAGGGCAATTATACAATTATCATTGCATTGTGCGTGATGTTCGTTCCGAGCTTTACCCGCATTGTGCGGACGGGAACGCTGCAGTATCGGGATGCGGATTTTGTGCGGAGCAACAAGATTTTCGGCGATTCGGATCTTCGGCTTCTGCTGGTTCATATTTTTCCGAATGTAGTGCCGCTTCTGCTGTCATCGGTGATTGTCGGACTCTCCAATGCGATCCTTGCTGAGTCGGGAATGAGCTATCTGGGACTTGGAATTCAGCCGCCGGCGCCGAGCTGGGGGCGCATGCTGTATGAAGCGCAGAGCTTCCTGTTTCGTGCACCATGGTGTGCACTGGCTCCGGGTCTTATGATAGTGGTGACCATCGTTGCATTTAACTGCATTGGCGACGGACTGAAAAAGAGGTTTCTGGTATGACGGTGAACAATTCCTCTGACAATCTTCTGGAGGTCCGCGACCTGTCCATCTCCATATGGGAAGGAGATGCGTCCTATACGGCGGTCGACGGAATCAGCTATGAGGTAAAGAAAGGCGAGATTCTTGGAATGGTGGGAGAGTCCGGCTGCGGAAAGACGGTTACAAACCTTGCGGTTATGGGACTTCTTCCGGCGGTGCTCTCGGTTTCGGGGGGAAGCATCCTTTACGACGGGAAGGAGCTTACCGGGATTTCGGATGCAGAGCGCAGAAGCCTGAACGGAAATGAGATTTCCATGATTTATCAGGAGCCTCTGACAAGCCTGAATCCGTTGGCACGGATTGGCGATCAGGTGAGGGAATCTCTGGAAATCCATCACCCGGAGCTTACAAAAGAGGAGAAGGAGAAGCGCGTGCTTCAGGCACTTTCGGAGGTTGGCCTGTCCAATCCGGAAGAGCTGATTCGCATGTATCCGCATCAGCTGTCCGGCGGAATGCGTCAGCGTGTCTGCATTGCGATGGCGACCATCTGCAGGCCCCGTCTGATGATTGCAGACGAACCGACGACGGCCCTGGATGTCACGGTGCAGGCAAGAGTTCTCCGGCTTCTTCGGCATATCAACCGTAAATACGGAATGTCCATGATTTTCATTTCCCATGATCTGGCTGTGATTCGCCAGATCTGCGACCGGGTCATTGTGATGTATGCCGGGAAAATTGTGGAAGAGGGGCCGGTGGAGGACATTCTTCAGCATCCGGCGCATGAATATACGAAGGGACTGATGCGCTCCATTCCGCAGTTTGATTCCAAGGGAGCGGATCTTCCGGCAATCCCGGGTCATGTTCCTTCCACAGAGGAATATCGTGATCCGTGCCCGTTTGCACCAAGATGCCGGCTTGCACAGGATATTTGCAGAAAAACGGCTCCGCCGGAGATTTTGCTGTCCAAAGAGCACTCGTTTTATTGTCACATGTCTTCCAAAAAGACAGGAGCATAGTATTCTATGGATATCAGAAATGAAAAAGAGGAGCTTCTGGAAGTCACCCATGTCAACAATTATTACGATGACAATGGCCTCGGAATTCTCAGAAAGCGCGGGAAGAAGCAGGTGCTGCATGACATCTCCTTCACGATTCATACGGACGAGTTCTTCGGTCTGGTGGGAGAGTCGGGCTGCGGGAAATCAACGCTTGGAAATGCCATTCTGAATCTGATTCCATATGAAGGTTCTATCCGGCTTGATGGAAGGGAGACCTCCCAGGAGGGGCGGAAAGAATTCACCAAAAAGGTGCAGGCTGTTTTTCAGGATCCGATGAGTGCGCTGAATCCGCGGAAGACGATTGGATTTACATTGCGGGAGCCGCTGCGGGCCCATGGGATCGGTACGCCGAAGGAGCAGATGGAGGAAGTGAACCGGATGCTGGAGAGAATCGGGCTGGATGCTTCCTATGCGGACCGTTATCCGAAGGAGCTCTCCGGAGGACAGAGGCAGAGGGTGTGTATCGGGGCGGCGCTGATGCTGAATCCGGAGCTGGTGATTGCGGATGAAGCGGTCTCCGCCCTCGACGTATCAGTGGGGGCGCAGATTCTGAATCTGTTTCGGGATATTGACCGGAAACGGGATTTTTCGATGCTGTTCATTTCCCACAATCTGAATGTCGTGTATTATCTGTGTGACCGGATTGCGGTGATGTACCGGGGGCGGATTGTGGAGATCGGGACGGCGGAGGAAATCTACCGGAATCCGCAGCATCCGTACACAAAGCTCCTTCTGGCTGCCATACCGGACTGGAACCACAGAATTGAGGATGACGGAACGAAAACACTGGCAGAGCTCGAACGGGAATATGCCGATCTGGAAGCAGCCAGGGAGGATGCGCCCGGGGCATGCTGCTTCTATCATCGCTGCCCGCATGCCTGTGAGGAATGCAGGAAATGTCCCCCGGAAACCGTAAACGTAACACCGGATGCGGAAGAAGAGCATCTGGTAAGCTGCCGGCTGCATCGGTGATCGGAAGCAGGGATCCGGCGAACGAATACATACGAGGTGATGACGATGCTTCTTGCTATTGATACAGGAAATACACATACCATTCTTGGCTGCATTAACGATCGAAATGAGGTGATCCGCACCGTTCAGATTTCCACAGATATTAACGAAACCGCGTATGAATACGCGGTGGAAATAAAAGACATTATGGAGCTTGCCGGTATTGATCCGAAGGGATTTGAAGGAGCCATCATTTCTTCTGTGGTTCCGCAGGTGAATGTGGTTCTGGCAAAAGCGGTGAATCTGATCACGGGACTGACGCCGGTGATCGTCGGAGCCGGTGTGAAAACCGGTCTGAATATCCGCCTGGATGATCCGGGCACCATTGCAGGAGATTTGGTTGCGACCGCAGTTGCTGCCAAGGAGGAGTATCCGCTTCCTGCCATTATTGTGGATATGGGAACGGCAACAACGATCACCGTGGTGGATGCGAAGGGGGATTATATCGGCGGCTGCATTATGCCGGGAACCGGAATTTCTCTGGATGCACTGATCAAGGAGACGTCGCTCCTTCCGAGTATCGATTATTCTGCGCCGAAGAAGGTGATTTCCACGAATACGGTGGATGCCATGAAGAGCGGCATTATTTACGGATCTGCGGGAGCACTGGACGGTGTCATTGACCGGTATATCGAAGCGCTGGGAGGAAAGGTCGGCTGTATTCTGGCAACCGGAGGAATGGGACGGCTGATTGCGCCGTACTGCAGGAATGAGATTATTGTGGATAATCGCCTTCTTCTGAAGGGACTTGGGCATATCTATCGAACCAATGAGGCTGCAAAGCAGAAAAGTACAGGGAAAAGGAGGTAAGCATCATGAGCGGGAGAAAGAGAATTGCTGTCATTACCGGTGCATCGAGCGGACTTGGGCGAGAGTTTATTCGTCAGCTGGATCAGGATGCGGCCAGAGAAGAACCGCTCTTTCGTGAAAAGCCGGAAGAGCTGTGGGTCATTGCGCGAAGAGAGGACCGGCTGCGGGAGCTGGAAAAGGAAACAGAGCTCCCTGTTCGGGTGCTGCCCTATGATCTCACGGATAAGGAATCCATTCTGGCATTGCAGGAGCTTCTGGAGGACGAACAGCCAAGCGTACGTCTCCTGATCAATGCAGCAGGCTTTGGAAAGATCGGTGCAACCGAGAATATGACACTGGAAGCTCTGGATGGCATGATTGATCTGAACTGTCGGGCAGCGGTGGATATGACACAGATCTGCCTTCCCTATATGGAGAAGGAAGCAAGAATTCTGGAGATCTGTTCTACCTCGGCGTTTCAGCCGTTTACCTATCTGAATGTCTATGCGGCGACCAAGGCTTTTCTGTACCGGTACAGCCGTGCACTTCGCATTGAGCTGATGCCGCGGAAAATTTCGGTGACGGCAGTCTGCCCCTACTGGGTGAAGGATACCGAGTTTATTCCGCTTGCGGAGCAGGGAAATAACGCGGATCCGGAAGAGCCGGCGATTCGCAGCTTTCCTCTGGCGACGACGCGGGAGGATGTTGTCCGTCACGCACTTATCGATGCCGCACTGAATATGCCGGTATCCACACCGGGAATTGTATGCACGGTGCATCGCTTCGCAAGAAAGCTGTTCCCCTCGGATATCCTTCTTGGAATCTGGGAGCTGATCCGCCGGATATGATTCAGGAGAAGACGGGCATCAGGCACAGGACGGAAAAGGACGCTGCGGCTGCAAGGACACTGATGCGGGCAGCGGGAATCCGTCTGTAAAAGCGGATGAGTGCCAGAACGGTCCAGAGAAGCAGCATGATCACCATCCAGCCGGAGAGAATTCTCCGGGGAGTGGCCCCATAGGTGCCAAGGTACAGAACAAACAGCTTCCAGAAGGCGAGGAGTCCGAAGAGAAGCGAGCAGATAAACTGCACCGTGATCAGGCATCTTGTCCTTCTGTCTTCCCATAAGGGAATCCGGGAGAACAGGCAGGAGGCAAGGAGCAGCGCAAAGTTCAGCGAAACCACGCGGACGAGTTGCCAGAAGCCATCGACGGCATAGAGGCATGCTTCCTGAACCGTCAGACGGAAGGAAAGAATCTGGCCGCCGATTTCCCGGACAGAGACGGCAAAGAAAAGCAGATAAACCGCAGTCAGCGCGCCGAGAATTACATGTGCCGACCAGGAAGGAAGAACACGGAGCCATTTTGTCTCCTTTGCAAGTACCTTCGGTGTGCAGGGAGGCTCTTTTCGAAGGAGTGATCCTCCGGTTAATCCGAACAGCCAGGCACTGACCGGGATTGAAAGCAGGAAATAAGGCAGGAATTCGCGGAGAAGACAGAGAACGAACTCTGCCTGAAAGAGTCCTCGGAAGAATTCGGACAAGGAGCTTCCGATGCTGGAGAAGGAGCTGGAAACACCGGAAAGCTCCGACCAGGCAAACGCGCAGACCGCGATAGCAAGCAGAATACTGATGACAGCAGTCAGAGCCGTCTGCGGACGCAGACGGAAAGAACGCTGTGAATGAGGCGTCCCGGCGGAATCAACGGGACGCTTTTTGAATACACTGACCAGGCGGAGAAACAGATTGCTCCAGGGAAGATAGAACAAGCCTTCCGAGGCATCGATCGGAAACAGAAGGCCGCTTCGTCCTGCACCGAGCATTCCGGTGCGGCACAGAATGTAGTAAATCAATGTAAAATGCCAGAAAAAGACCTGTACAACAGAAAAGGTATCTCCGCGAAGACCGAATACGGCATAGGCGATGGACTGAACCAGGGCACAGGCGGCAAAGAACACGGACTCACCGGCCGACTGCCCACAGGAAGCAAGAACAGAACGTGAGTTTCCTGTCGCGCAGCAGAACACTTCGACGCAGGTGATCAGAAGGATGCTGAAAAGAAGCGGCCAGATCTGCTCATGTGTTCCAGTGATCCCAAAGAGAACATAGCGAACATAGAAATAGCCCACCGGATAACTGACAAGGGCAGCAATGCGATAAACAAAGGTCTGATTTTTCATGGTTGTTCTTCTCCTGTCTGCTGCGGAAATCATTCACTGTCCGGGACATATTCCAGAATGTCTCCGGGCTGGCACTGCAGCTCGCGGCAAAGTGCTTCCAGAGTGGAAAAGCGGATTGCCTTGGCCTTATTGTTCTTCAGAATGGACAGGTTCGCGGGAGTCAGGTCGATTCGTTCTGCCAGTACGCCCGCACTGATCTGTCGTTCTGCCATCATGACGTCAAGTTTGATTCGTATCATATGCATTCACTTCTTTCCGATTTGATCACGATTTCCGGCATCATATCGTGAGATCCAGCTCATCCTTCATGGCAACCGCCCGCTCGAAGCTGTGCTGTATAACGCGGATGATGAGGACCATGAATGCGGCCATCACAGCGACTGCAGACATAAGGATGGTACAGGTGATGCCAAGGAGCAGGGACAACGCGGCGGCAGCACCCACCTCAAGAGAGATGGCGCGGAGGCCTTTGACATTAGCCAGGGTGAAAATATCACCCTGTTCAATGCGGCAGATCAGCCGGTACAGACTGAACAGACAGAGGAAAGCAAGAGCGGCGAGAGCATAGCCTGCAATCAGAATCATCCAAAAGCGGACGGGGCCGTTTATCATCGGCGTGGGCCTTTGCATGACGAAAGCAGTCAGGCGCGGACCTGCCGCGCACATTCCTGCGCAGAGAACGGTCATTGCGGCAATGGCGAGTCTGGTTATTCTGAAATTCATTCATTTCCTCCTTTTGCCGCAGGATCACTGCGGCAATATAACCATGTATTCGTGTGGTATCTTTTGGCCTATATACTACGGATAGGAGTATCGAATGTCAATAAAAATATATCGATAATCGATAATTATACACGAACGCACATTCTTGCAAGCACAGTGAGGGGTCCCTATAATGGAAACAGGGAAGCGTTTGAGAAGAGAGCCTGAATCAGGAGAAGGGAAAGAGGATGGAACGGATTATTTTCCACGTGGACGTGAACAGTGCATTTCTGTCCTGGTCTGCCGTGAAGCGGCTCAGGGAAGATCCGTCCTCCGTGGATCTTCGGGCGATACCATCTGCGGTCGGAGGGGACGTGGAGACAAGACACGGCATCATTACCGCGAAATCCATACCGGCGAAACGATTCGGCATTACAACGGGAGAGCCGGTGGTGAAGGCACTGCAGAAGTGTCCGGGCCTTGTGCTCGTATCCTCGGACTGGGAGACGTACCGCCAGAGCTCACAGGCGTTTATGGCTATTCTCTGTGAGTATTCCGGAATGGTGGAGCAGGCATCTGTGGATGAAGCCTATGTGGATATGACGGAAACGGTAGACGCGCGTCTGTTGAAGAATTGCAGCAGGCTGCAGGGAGAGCCGCTGCGTGCGGCAAGGCGGCGTGCGGCGGAGGAACTTTCTGCCGAAATCCGGAAGGAAGTCCGGACAAGACTCGGATTTACGGTGAACGTTGGCGTTTCCTCCAATAAGCTTCTGGCGAAAATGGCCAGTGATTTTAAAAAGCCCGATTTCACGCACACCCTGTGGCCGGAAGAAATCAAGGAGAAAATGTGGCCGCTCTCCATCGGAAGGCTGTACGGATGCGGATCAAGAACAGCGGCCAGACTTTCCGGAATCGGAATTGTCACAATCGGTGACGCTGCGGCCACAGAGCTGTCGGTGCTTCAGTCCTTCCTTGGGGAGAAGGGCGGAGAATACATATCACGGGCTTCGCACGGAATCGGCAGCACGCATGTCCGAACCGAGAGCGAGGAGGCGAAGAGCTATTCCAATGAGATGACCACGGCGGAGGATGTCACAATTCAGAATTATGAGCGGATCGCGCGGCCGATTATCAGCCGGCTGTCCGGGAAGGTTGCCTCCAGACTTCAGAGGGATGGTGTTTTTGGGAGCACCATCACGGTCAGTGTGAAAACAAACGATTTTCGCAGACATTCCAGACAGCGCAAGCTTGGCGCTTCCACCAATGAAGAGACCGTGATCCGGAGAAATGCGGAGGAGCTGGTTCAAAGCCTTTTGTATGAGGAAAACGGAATTTTTGATCGGGGAGCGGGAGTGCGTCTGATCGGAGTGGGCGTCAGTTCGCTGGATCGCGGAGAATACCGGCAGCTGGATCTGGAAGGATTTCTTCTTCAGCAGAAGGAAGAGAAGAAACGGGAAGCGGTCCGCCGGAAGGAAAAATGTCTGGATGAAATGATGAAAAGACTGCAGGAAAGATACGGCGCAGATACGATTCACAAAGGTACGGACTAGATGTATACTCAGAAATTACGGGTCTAATATCTATTATGGGAGGATTATCTGAAATGACGAAGCGTACGGGGGGGAGCGATGCTGCCGACAGGCAGGTGCAGGAGAATATCAAAGGAGCTGCAGCCAATCCGATGGTGACCGGTGTCATCTGGCAGCAGCTTCTGATCTTTTTTGTCCCGCTTCTGGCAGGGACCTTTTTTCAGCTTCTGTACAACACGGTGGATGCCATCATTGTCGGAAGATTTGTCGGCAAGCTTGCCTTATCGGCAGTTGGCGGCGCGACGGCAACTCTGATCAATCTGTTTGTAGGCCTGTTCGTAGGGATTACCTCAGGCGTTACGGTTGTGGTCTCGCAGTTCTATGGAGCAAAACGTGAGAACGAGCTGCAAAAGGCAGTTCATACGGGCATTGCACTTGCCATGGTTCTTGGCGTTGTCCTGACGGTGGCTGTCCTTGCGCTGGCCGGCGTGATGCTGCGGGGAATGGATACACCTGCCGAGACCATGCAGCAGTCGGAGACATATCTTCGGATCTATGCATGCGGCATGATCGGAAACATGCTCTATAATACCGGAGCATCCATTCTTCGCGCCATCGGAGATTCCAGACGGCCGTTTTATTATCTGGTGGCCGGCACCTTGACGAATATTGTTCTGGATATTGTGATGGTTGTGTTCTTCAAGTGGGGTGTTGCAGGTGCTGCGCTTGCGACCATTATTTCGCAGTATGTCAGTGCCTTCTGCGCGTTTGCCTATCTGCTTCGGACCGATGACATGGTTCATGTCGACTTGCGGGAGATCCGCCTGGAGCCCCTGTATGCGGAGAAAATTCTGCGGATCGGAATTCCGTCTGCGCTGCGTTCTCTGATGTATTCTTTTTCAAACGTACTGATTCAGACATCTATCAACGGATTTGGAACGGACACGGTTGCGGCCTGGACGGTCTGGGGAAAGGTGGATGCCATCTTCTGGATGATCATCAACTCGCTTGGTCTGTCTACGACGACACTGGTGGGGCAGAACTTTGGTGCAGGGAGAAAGGACCGCGTCCGCAAGTGTGCACGGCAGGCCATGCTGATCACGCTGATTTTTGATGTGGTGCTGTCTGCAGGCATTCTTCTCGGACGGAACTTTTTTGTTCGGATCTTTACCAGCGATCCGGAGGTCATCCGGCAGGGCGTTGAGATTGCGGAATTCATGACGCCGATTTTTGTGACCTACATCACGATTGAGATTCTATCCGGTACGCTGCAGGGAATGGGAGATGCACTGATTCCTACGATCATTACAATTTTCGGAGTGTGCATCCTTCGAGTGATCTGGATTTTCACCATGGTGCCCATGTATCCGGTCATGAAAACAGTGATGGCAAGCTATCCGGTCAGCTGGACGATCTCTACGATTGCGTTTTTCCTGTATTATGAGTGGTATGTGAAGAAACATCATATTTGTTAAAAACCTGACTAACTTTCACTTTCGCAGAGTCTGAAAGGCTGTTATCATAATAATGACAGCTTTTCCTCTGCGATTTTTTTATTTTTGTGCAGAATAGACAAAAAGATGGGTCGGTATTCATCAACAGTGCTTCGGATGGGAGAAGGAGAATGGAATCATGGAAGAACAGAAAAACCGCATGACCAATGAACGTGATTATAAACAGGTCCATGGCTATACTGCGCCGGACAAGGAGAAAGAGGAACTGATCAAGCGGCTTGGCGAGATGATCACTGATCGCTATGCGGTGAAGCTGACGCATTCCATGCAGACGGATGATCCGGAGTACTGGGCGCTGGATGAGGTGCTGACAAAGGAAGAGGCGAAGTTTATGCTGAGCTTCGGCAAGACCCGCGTCAACTATACGGCGAAGGAACTTGCGAAGAAGAATGACATGACGGAGGAAGAGGCACAGAAAATCATTGATCATCTGGTCTGGACCGGTGTCGTGGAGCTGAACCGCGAGAATGAAGACCATCACCTTCAGTATAATGTTCCGATTTTCGTGCCGGGTTCTGCTGAATTCATGATGATGCAGGGACCGCTGACGGAGGCACATCCGAATCTTGCAAGCTTCTTCAATCTGATGACGCAGATGCCGCTCGAGGGAATGACTCCCATGGTGCCGCTCGGAGGCGCCGGAGTCGGTATGCATGTGATTCCGGTGGAGAAGGCAATTGAGACGCAGAATCAGTCGGTCAGTGTCGAGCATCTCTCGCATTGGCTGAACAAGTATGATAAGTATTCCATCGGACTCTGCACCTGCCGGAAGCAGCAGGAAATGCGCGGTGAGGGTGACGGTGAGGTGCCAGGAGATTTCTGCATCGGCGTCGGAGATATGGCGGAATTCTGCGTAACTCGGAATACGGGACGGTATGCTACTTATGACGAAGTTATGGAGCTGTTGGAGCGGGCGGAGCGTCATGGCTTTGTGCACCAGATCACAAATGTAGACGGTGAGAACAAGATTGTTGGTATCTGCAACTGCGCCCCGGGTGTGTGCAATGCAATCCGTACCTCGCAGCTTTACAACACGCCGAATATGTCCCGCTCGGCCTATCGTGCGCATGTGGATCGGACAAAATGTGTTGCCTGCGGCAAGTGCGTGGAGGTTTGCCCTGTCGGAGCAGCGAAGCTTGGACAGAAGCTGTGCAGAAAGGACGGAACGGAGGTCACATATCCGAAGACGCTCCTTCCGGATGCAGCCAAGTGGACGGCGGACAACTGGAACATTCATTACCGCGAGGACGCGAAGATCAACTGCTATGATTCGGGAACTGCACCCTGTAAGAGTGCCTGTCCCGCGCATCTTGCGGTACAGGGGTATGTGAAACTGGCGGGAGAGGGACGATATCTGGATGCACTGAGGCTGATCAAGCAGGACAATCCTTTCCCGGCTGTCTGCGGTGCAATCTGCAATCGGCGCTGTGAGGATGCCTGCACACGTGGAACCGTGGATGAGTCGATCGCCATTGATGAGATCAAGAAGTTTATTGCGGCACAGGAGCTGCAGCAGGAGAAGAGGTATATTCCTGTCTGCGAGAATCCGGAAGGGAAAATGTGGGGACCGGATTACCGGATGGCTGTGATCGGAGCAGGTCCTGCAGGGTTGACCTGTGCCTATTATCTTCGAGAGCGCGGATATGATGTTACGGTATTTGAAAAAGAGAATCAGGTGGGCGGAATGCTGGTCCACGGAATTCCGAATTTCCGTCTGGAAAAGGATGTCCTTCAGGCAGAAATCGATGTGCTTTTGCAGATGGGCGTCGAGTTCCGCTGCGGAGTAGAGGTCGGAAAGGATATCACAATTGAACAGCTTCGCGGCGAAGGCTACAAGGCGTTTTATCTGGCCATTGGTCTGCAGGGCGGACGAAAGGCAGGCGTTCCCGGGGAGGATGCGGAAGGCGTGCAGTCCGGCGTGGAATTTCTGAAGAAGGTTGCAGGAGAAATGAATCAGGATGGCTCGGATTCGGCAAAGCTTTCGGGCGATGTGGTGGTGATCGGCGGAGGAAATGTTGCGGTTGACGTGGCAAGGACAGCGGCTCGCTGTACGTCCGGCAAGGTCACGATGCTTTGCCTGGAAAGTGAAGAAGAAATGCCTGCGGCGCAGGATGAGGTTGAGGATGCAGTGAGCGAAGGCATTACAGTCAGAAATGGCTGGGGACCGAAGGAGATTCTCACGGAAGAGGTGACGGCGGAAGACGGACGTCTTATACGGAAGGTTACAGGAGTTGTATTCAAACGCTGTACGCAGGTAAAGGATGCAGATGGGAGATTTAACCCGCAGTATGAGGAGAACGAGATCATCACGATTTCCTGTCAGAATGTTCTGCAGGCCATTGGTCAGTCAGCGGAATGGGGAAGCCTTCTTGAAGGAAGCAGGGTGGAAATCGGCCGCGGAGGACTGGCACTTTGTGATCCCGTGACCTTCCAGACGGGGGAGCCGGATATTTTCGCCGGAGGGGATATCGGACACGGCGCAAGATTTGCGATTGATGCCATTGCGGATGGCAAGAAGGCCAGTGAGTCAATGCACCGCTTTGTTCATAAAGGACAGTCTCTGACGATCGGACGCGATCTTCGCGAATTCAAGGAGCTGGACAAGGACAACATTCAGATTCCGTCCTACGACCATGCATCCCGTCAGGTACCCGGGCATAAGGCGGGAGATCCTAAGGGAACCTTCCATGATCTCCGGGAACCGCTTACCGAAGAGCAGATTCGCACGGAAGCCGGAAGATGTCTTGGCTGCGGTGCAACCACGGTGGATGAAAACCGCTGCATTGGGTGCGGACTCTGCACCACGCGGTGTGAATTTGACGCAATTCATCTGGAAAGGGATCTTCCGGAGGCTTCCAACATGGTTCGGACGGAGGATAAGCTTCCTGCTGTCGCCAGATATGCGTTAAAGCGGCAGTTTAAGATCCTGCTTCACAAGGGAAAGACTCAGGGGCAATGAAAACAGTGAGTAACAGGTGCAAGGACACAGCAGAAGGCGGGAGAATATAACATGCACGAGATGGGAATTGTCACTCATCTGGCAAAAACCCTGGACGAAACAGCCAGAGAGAATGGCATTCGACGGATTGGATCTGTGACCCTTCAGGTGGGAGAGGTGTCCGGAATCATGACGGATTATTTCGGTGAGTGCTGGGATTATTTCAAGGTGCGCTCTCCGTTTCTTGAGGATTCTGAGTTGATTCTGGAGATCATTCCTGCTGTGACATTCTGCGATTGCTGCAAGAAGACCTATCCGACGGTGCGGTACGGAAGAGAATGTCCCTATTGTCACAGCGGTGAGACTTGGCTTTTAAGGGGGAATGAGTGTATGATCAAGGAGATAACCGCAGAAACGGATCAAGAGGAAAGCTGAGGAAAAGGGATCATGCCGGTGACGACATTCAGCACAGCGGAAGAAAGAAATAAGGAAACAGTGAAGCAGACCGGGAAGCCTGCAGGCAAAATGCAGAAGCCGGCGGCACCTGTGCCTTCTCCCGAGGCACTTCGACTGCAGTATAACTATGAACTGGAACGAAGCCGCGAAATTTCCAGCAGCATCAACCGGCTGACCATCCTGACACCGCTCATGATTTTTGTTGTGTGCTTTCTGGTTGCAGCCATTGCACCGATGTGCACGGAGCGCATTTCCATGAAGGTGTATCTGATTATGGGAACCACCGATATCATTGTGCTCCTGGGGGCACTGGTTGTGGCGTGCACAGTGCATTTCTATATTCTGAATCCGGCACCGTCCCAGCCGGAGGAGCTTGAGTGGATGACCAAGATGAAGAGGGATCTTCAGCGCGGGAATAACTGGAGAGCATGGCTTGTATTTGCCGCCACGATTCTGGTTTATCTCTCAGCGGCGCTGACGCTTGGAATCCTGATTTTGTGTCTGGTTGGCAAGTAGACATCCAATGCCCGGATCGGAAATATAAGACAGTAAATAAACGGGGAACAGACGGCAACAGGGATCAGATGGAACAAGAATCCATCTGATCCTTTTTGCAGCGAAAACAGCATTTTTTATGATGTGGATCCTGTAAAAATCATATAAAATTGCTGAAAAGGGTAAGAAAAGAGATATGAACGGGCGGCATAAACAGAAGAACATGGGAAAAAATTCGCAGGATCAGTTCCGGAAAATGACAGAAACACCAATATCCGGACTGATTCTGAGCCTGGCGGCACCGACAATTGCCAGTATGATGGTGACGAACCTCTATAATACGGCGGATACGTGGTTTGTCAGCCGGGCAGGAACCTCAGCCTCCGGTGCGGTGAGTGTCGTATTCTCCTTAATGGCAATTTATCAGGCCTTCGGCTTCATGTTCGGCCATGGGGCAGGGAGCAATATTTCAAGAAAGCTGGGAGAAAAGCGCGAGGATCTTGTGAAAACCTATGCGTCAACCAGTCTTTTTCTGTCGCTGGCCTGCGGTGCGGCGGTGTCGGTTCTGGGGCTTCTGTTTATGAACCCTCTCCTGCGGCTTCTCGGAAGTACGGAGACGATTCTTCCTTATGCCAGACAGTATGTGTTCTGGGTTCTTCTTGCCGGGCCGCTGTTATCGGGAAGCTGTGTTCTGAACAACATTCTTCGCTATGAGGGACAGGCGTTTTATGCGATGATCGGACTTATGACGGGGGGCATTCTGAACATGATCGGGGATCCGATTCTGATGTTCGGGTGTAAGCTTGGCGTTTCCGGTGCCGGCGTCAGTACGGCTGTGTCACAGCTGATCAGCTTCGGGATTCTTCTCGGAATGTTCCGCGGAGATAAGACAATCAGCACATTTCATCCAGGCTATTTTGCAAGAGATACGAGAGTGGTAAAGGAAATTGTTTCGGCAGGTTTTCCCAGTCTCATCCGTCAGGGCCTTGGAAGCTTTACCTCGATCCTGCTGAATCATCAGGCGGCTCTGTACGGAGACGCAGCCATTGCGGCAATGGGAATCGTTGGGAAGGTATCGTTCTTTATTTCGGCGGTTGCGATTGGAATCGGACAGGGCTTTCAGCCGGTGTCGGCATTTAATTTCGGTGCCAGGAAATATCGCCGTGTGGCAAAGGCCTTTCGATTTACGGTGAACAGCGGTACCCTGCTGCTTGGTATTATGGCGGCGGTCTGCATTGCCGTTCCTGCTCCGATCGTATCCTGGTTCCGGAATGATCCGGAGGTGGTGGAGGTCGGTGCGGCGGCACTTCGTTATCAGGCGATTTCCTGTCTGTTTCTCAGCTACTCCATTGCAGCGGGAATGCTGTTTCAGAGCATCGGTGTGAGCGGAAGGGCGTCGTTTCTTGCGGCGCTTCGCGCAGGAGTCTGCTTCCTTCCGCTGATCCTGATTCTTCCTCGTATATTCGGAATTGTCGGAATTGAGCTGGCACAGCCGTGTGCAGATATTGTGTCTACGGTTATCAGTGTGGCGGTGACGGAGGTCTATCTGGCAAAGCTTAAGAAAAAACCGGATGGACAGATGATATAGCAGGTGTATTACAATATAAGTACAATGCCTCAAAAGAAGAGAAGGGAGACAAGTCATTATGGCAGACGTATTTTTTACAGATTTCAGAACACACATCGGAGCACCGCTTCCGGAAAAGCTCAAGAAGCTTTGCCGAGCGGCAGGAATCGGAACCATTAACATGGAGGGGCAGTTTGTAGCGATCAAAATGCATTTCGGCGAGCTTGGAAACATTGCGTACCTCCGTCCTCAGTATGCCAAGGCAGTTGCAGATCTTGTGAAGGAGCAGAAAGGAATTCCTTTTCTTACGGACTGCAATACTCTGTATCCCGGAAGCCGCAGAAGCGCACCGGAGCATATGGACTGCGCAAACATCAACGGCTTTAATACCGTCACAACCGGATGTCAGGTTATCATTGGAGACGGTCTGAAGGGTACGGATGATGTTCTGGTTCCGGTGAGAAACGGTGAATATTGCAAGGAGGCTTACATTGGCCGTGCGGTGATGGATGCAGATATTTTTATTTCTCTGACGCACTTCAAGGGGCATGAGGCAACAGGCTTTGGCGGTACTCTGAAGAACATCGGAATGGGCTGCGGTTCCAGAGCCGGCAAAATGCAGCAGCATAATTCCGGAAAGCCGCATGTTGATGAGGAGCTGTGCCGTGGATGCCGGCGCTGTGCCAAGGAGTGCGGATCCGACGCGATCAGCTACGAAGGCGGAAAGGCATGGATCAATCCTGACATCTGCAAGGGGTGCGGGCGCTGCATCGGAGCATGTTCCTTCAATGCGATTTCGAATGACAACAGTAATGCCAACGAGATCCTCGGCTGCAAGATTGCAGAGTATTCGCAGGCAGTCTGTGACGGAAGACCCTGCTTCCATGTTTCTCTGATTACGGACGTATCACCGAACTGTGACTGCCACGGAGAAAATGATGCTCCGATTCTTCCGAACATCGGTATGCTGGCCTCCTTCGATCCGGTTGCCCTGGATCAGGCCTGTGTGGATCTGTGCCTGAAGGCGCAGCCGATCCGGAATTCTCAGCTTGGCGATCATCTTGCTGATCCGCACTTCCATGATCATGGCGATCACTTTATGAACAGCAATCCGAATGTACGCTGGAAGGAAACACTGGAGCACGCGGAAAAGATCGGTCTGGGAAGCCGCGAATATACGCTGAAGACAATACACTGAGAACGGAATATCACAAAATGGAAAGAGGCATCGCGGCGCTAAGCTCGTGATGCCTCTTTCTGCAAGGGGAAAAGGAAACTCCAAAATTTTCATTATGGAGTTATATCGTCTCAGAACGGTCGGCGGAGGGGGGTGCCGGTCCGTTCAACATAGGCGTTTGGTATTCACCAGGAGAAGAACTTCTGTTTATCTTTGTTCGTTCCTCTTTCCTTGTGATGATTGTATATTACCAGTACCTTTGTTATAATACGTGCCAGAATTTTTAAAAAACCAGCCAAAAAACAAAAACACGAAATGAACCGGAAGGGCGGAACAACCACCGGAAACGTTGGAAAGAGGCACATAATGAGACCAATCTATGAATCGATCCCAAATGATCTGGAGATATATTATCGGCCATCTGCACATTTTACTCCGCATATTCATGATCTGGTGGAAATCATTTATGTCCTGTATGGAACATTGGAAATCGGAATTGACGAGGAGCTTTTCCATATGGAAAAGGGGGATATTGCATTTGTCTTTCCGGGAAAGATTCATCATGCGCAGTGCTTCGGCGATCCGAAGACCTGTGCCAGCCTGTATCTTCTCTCCTCGCTTTCGCTTGCCGGGGATCTGGCACAGAAGCTCTCGGACACACAGCCGGAGAATCCGGTCATTCCGGCGGCAAAGGTGGATGAAGATACCAGATATACGCTTCGTCGACTGTATCATGAATATGGTATGGATGAAAAAGGAGCACGTCTTCAGCAGGCCGTGACTTCGCCGTCCGTCAGCAGAAAGGCTCCGGAGAATGTTCTTCAGGAAAACGAACGGATTGTGAAGCAGTGTTTTGTTCAGCTGCTTCTGGCCAGAAACCTTCCGAAGCTTCATCTGATTGAGAGACCGGATGAGAGTCAGGCGGATCTTGTCCATCAGATTGTGGCATATACGGCGGCGCATTTCCGGGAGCCGATGACGCTGACCAGTCTGGCTGAGCATCTGTATGTCAGTCCGTACACGGTTTCCAGAATTTTCTCTTCGGTATTTTCGACGAATTATAACGGATATCTGAATGATATGAGACTGGACTGCGCCTGCAGCATGCTGCACTACAGCGACCGGTCGGTGACGGAAACGTGCATAGATTCCGGCTTCGAATCCCAGCGTACTTTTAACCGCGTCTTCCGTGAGAAGCTGCACATGTCACCCCGTGAATACCGGAATATGGTAAGGGAAGCAGATCTGCTCCGGAATGCAGAGCTTGCCGGAAAAAAGAAAGAACAGCAAGGGGAGAACTAAGCCTGCTCACCCGCGTACCGGCAAAGCGCCTCAAAGGTCTCCTGGCTGATGTCATGCTCAATCTTGCAGGCATCCTCTCTTGCCTGCTCCGGACAAACGCCGATTCGGATAAAAAAATCCGTCAGAGCCCGATGGCGTGCATAGATCTGACTGGCAATTTCCATGCCGGAAGGGGTGAGAACAAGCATGCCTGCAGGGTCTGTTGTCAGGTATTCGCTCTCACGGAGCCGCTTGGTTGCATTGGAAACACTTGGCTTGGAGATGCCGAGCTGTTCCGCCACGTCCGTGGAACGCACATACCCCTGCCGCTCATGAATCATGAGAATTGCTTCCAGATAGTCTTCTGCGGATCTGCCGATTGTCATATCGTTACCTCAAGTCTGAATGGTTTGTTCGGGCAGAACGGAATTCCGCCCGTTGAATAAAAAATCATGTCAATTAACAAATGTTAGCAACAATTAACTACAAACATAGCACCTTTCCGGTAAAAAAACAACATGCCTTTCGGATAAAACATGCCTCTCCGGTAAAACAGCCGGGAAACAACCTGCGTTGACATGTCACAGAGAAGAGGCCTAATATTAAATGTCAGGGGATAGCAGCCAAACGGAGGAATTATGCTGGAACAGATTTCAATTTTCTCGGAGAATGAGAAGGGCGCCCTCAGTAAAATGACGGACATCCTGATGGAAAACAACATCAACCTGCAGGCTATGATTGTCAATGACAGTGCAGAATTCGGGATCGTGCGGTTTCTGCTGGAGGATGGGAAGAAGGCACAGAAGATTCTGGAGAAGGCCGGCTATCTGTGTCATGCAGACAGCGTATACGCAGCGGTTATCTCGGATGAGGTCGGGAGCCTGAACGCTCTGTTGAAGACGGTTGCCGATGCGGGAATCAATATTGATTATATCTATATGTCTCATGACCGCGAGAGCGGAGAGATGATTGCCGTGTTCCACTCACAGGATATTGAAGGCGTGGAAGAGGCCCTGACCTGGCGCGGATACCGGATGCTCTGATCACAGGAGGCAGGATTATGCATGATCTTACACAGAAAACCCGGAAGAAGGATATTATATTCGAAGGGCAGATTCTCCGTGTTCGTAAGGATGTAGCGGAAATGCCGGACGGCCAGATTGTGGAGCGTGAGGTTGTGGAACACCCTGGCGGCGTCGGGATCGCACTGGAGAATGAGGATGGAAAATTCTTCCTTGTAAGACAGTGGCGATATGCGCAGGAGCAGGAGACGCTCGAATTTCCGGCGGGGAAGAAGGAAAAGGGCGAAGATCCTCTTATGACGGCGATGCGTGAGGTGGTGGAAGAGACCGGTTATGAAGGCTGTGACTGGAAATACCTGGGCTCCATGATGCCGACACCGGCCTATGATACAGAGGTCATTGAGCTGTATTATGCCAGAAAGGGTGCATTCCGCGGACAGCATCTGGACAGTGATGAGGATCTTGATGTCGCTGCTTATTCGCTGGAGGAATTGACAGATGCAGTTCTTGCAGGTAAGCTACGGGATGCAAAGACCATGTATCTGACACTTTTGCTTCGGGAATTGAGAGCTCGCGGAGAAATCTGAGCGGAGCGTATGATATCGATCGAAGCTGGAAAGAAATGCAGGAAAGGAGACAGGCTTGAACGGAAATTATTCCCTTCATAATGTGAAAGATATTCTGTTTATGTATGGAGCCGATGTCATTGAGACACCGGAATTTCAGGATGCGTTTTATCAGATCCATCATGTCCGGACAACCGTTGCCGTGCACTCTGTCAATGTAGCGGTCATCAGCATTGTGCTGTGCATTCTTCTGTCCCGCATTCATGTACGGACGGATATGAAAGATGTGGTTCGTGCGGCTCTGTGCCATGATCTCGGCATTATGGGCCGGCATCAGAAATACCGGAATAATTTCGAGTGCAGCCAGCAGCATCCGGTGGATTCTGTTGAGGTGGCGAAGAAGATTCTGGATGGGTATGATGACAAGACACTGAATATGATTGAAACACACATGTGGCCGGTGCGCCCGGGGAGGCCGAGATCGGTGGAGGGCGTAATCATTACGCTGGCAGATAAGTATGCCGCTGTGATGGAGGGAACCCACAGGGCTTACCATACTCGTCATATTGTGCTGGCTTCGCATCAGTAAAAAAGGGCGTGTGAAAAACGAAAGTTTTTCACACGCCCTTTCTGTGGCAGTTACGCAAAAAGGGAATCGGCGTACCGGACCGATGCCATTGCGTCTTTTCCATAGAAATCGGCACCGATCGCGTCAGCATACTCCTGCGTCATGACAGCGCCGCCGACCATGACACGGCAGTCCGGTTTCTTCTCCCGGAGCTGGCGTATCGTCTCTTCCATACTCACTACCGTGGTGGTCATCAATGCCGACAGGCCGACCAGTGTGACCTGCTCCCGGATCGCAGTTTCCACGATGACCTCAGGCGGTACATCCTTTCCAAGATCAATCACATCATATCCGTAATTTTCCAGCATCACCTTTACAATATTCTTTCCGATATCATGAATGTCACCCTTGACGGTTGCGAGGATGACTTTGGCTTTGATTGACTGCGGCTGACCGGCCATGGAATCCTTGATGACGGCAAAGGCTGCCTTGGCTGCCTCTGCACTCATCAGAAGCTGCGGGAGAAAAACAGTTCCCTTTTCAAAGCCCTGTCCGACCTGATCAAGAGCAGGGATCAGCTCTTCATTGATGAGGTCCAGTCCGGAATGATCCTTGAGTCCATCCTGAGTCGCGGAAGCTGCTTTTTCCTTCATTCCCCGTTCGATTGCCTGATAGAGAGCACCGTGCCCGGAGGCCTGTGAGACGGCGGGAGCGGCGGAAGCAGTGCCATCCGGAGAGGCAGAAGCGCTGCCGGCTGCCGATCGTTTGGCAAGGGGCACATAATCGTGATAGGCATCAATAAAGCCCATGCACTGCTCGTCCTGATTCAGGAGCGCGAGACTTGCCCGATATGCCTGCATCATCGGCTCATTGCCGGGGTTGATGATGGCACAGGAGAGACCGCTTTGCATGGCCATGGTAAGAAAGTGCGCATTGACCAGCTCTCTGGCAGGGAGTTCGAAAGAAATATTGGAAACACCGAGAATGGTCCTGCCGTGCAGCTCATCCCGTACCCGGCGAAGCGTTTCAAGTGTCGCCAGAGCACCGGTGCTGTCAGAGGAAATGGTCATGCAAAGACCATCGATGACAAGATCATCATGGGAAATACCGTATTTGTCCGCAGCAGCGTAAATCTTACGGGCAACCGCCATGCGGCCGTCGGCGGTCGCAGGAATTCCTTCCTCATCCAGAGCGAGACAGACAAGAACGCCGCCGTATTTTGCCACAAGAGGCATGACGGCTTCGATGTTCTCCTTCTTGCCGTTGACGGAATTGATCATGGGCTTTCCGTTGTAGCAGCGGAGCGCACGCTCCAGAGCCTGGACATCGGTGGTATCAATCTGCAGCGGAAGCCCGGTGACGCCCTGAAGGCGCTTGATGACGGTCTCCATCATGGCGGGCTCATCGATTTCCGGCAGACCGACATTGACATCCAGGATGTCGGCGCCGGCATCCTCCTGGTTCAGCCCTTCCTGAAGAATGTAAGGAAGATCCTGATCGCGCAGCGCCTGCTTGAAGCGCTTCTTTCCGGTCGGGTTAATCCGTTCGCCGATGACAACGCAGCGGGGGCCGATTTCGACGGCCCGCGAGAAGCTGGTGACAACGGTGCGGTGCTTTGGCACCGGTGCCCGGAACGGCTTCTTCTTTAACGCTTCAATCTCCTGACGAATGTGCTCAAAGGTTGTGCCGCAGCAGCCCCCGGCAACCTGGATGCCGAGATCCGCAAGCTCGGACATGGTGGCGGCGAAATCCTCGGGGGTGACATCGAAGACGGTTCTGCCGTTTTCTTCGCGGGGAAGTCCTGCATTCGGGTTGACGATTACGGGAATGGAGGAGGCATCGACGAGACGTTTTACGATTGGCTTCATCTCATGCGGGCCGAGTGAGCAGTTGACGCCGAGAGCATCCACATGAAGGCTTTCGAGAAGAGGGACAACCGCCTCGATACCGGCACCCGTCAGAAGCTGGCCGTTGCGGTCAAAGGTGGTGGTAGCAAGAACCGGAAGATCACAGTTCTCTCTGGCGGCAAGAATGGCAGCCTTGATCTCATAGGTGTCATTCATGGTTTCGATGAGAATCAGATCGGCACCGCAGGAAGCTCCGATGCGGACAACCTGTGCGAAGATATCAATCGCCTGTTCAAAGGAGAGATCACCAAGGGGCTCCAGAAGCTTTCCGGTGGGGCCGATGTCAAGCGCAATATAGGCATCCTCTTCACGGCCGCAGTCGGTTCTTGCCTTCTTTGCAAGTGCAATTGCCGAAGAGATGATTTCCTCCAGCTGATCGGGGTATTTCAGAATGTTGGCACCAAAGGTATTGGCGTTGATGATATTGCAGCCGGCCTTCAGAAAGCCGGTGTACAGATCAGAGATGATATCAGGATGCGTCAGATTCCAGAGCTCCGGAAGCTCGCCGCCCCTGAGGCCGCGGGACTGAAGATAGGTTCCGGTAGCACCGTCACAGAAAATCCATTCTTTGCCAAGCTTATCTCTTAAATCAGGTCTCATGCTGAGTACTCCTTTATCTGCGGTAGGCGCAGTGATTCTGGTTGGAGCAGGCCTCGCATCCTTCCAGAATGCAGGGCTGCGGTTTTTCGGAGAAGCCGATAAAGGCGGTGACCGATTTGCCTGGAACCATAAGAAGCGTATCGGTCAGCGAGATGCCGCAGGTGGAGGGCATCTGCAAAAGAGCAGAGAAATCCTTCTGAAGCGAGAGCGGAACATCGCCGTAGCCGGGAGAAAACCGGGGGCGGGGGAACAGGCTATGCTCCTTCATGGCGGAAATGATTCTGCAGTTGACCTCATCACACCAGGCTTCTGCCATCGCGGCTCCCGCCGCCTGGTAAATGGCGGCGTCCACCATGCTTATGGCCTCTGCGCGGCGAATGAGAAAATCTGCGCCGGGCCCGATGGTGGCAGCCATCAGCACAACGCAGCTGCAGCCCTGCAGATTTTTGGCAAGCTGACGGCTGGAAAAGCGAAGGCCGGGAATGGAAATTTCATCTGCAGGTGCCTGCGCTTTGTCAGAGGGCTCCTCCGGAACAGAAAGTGTCAGGGGATACCGGGCCCAGACACTTCTGGGGCGGCTTTCCCGCATCAATGTCTGCACGCAGTCTGAAATGCGGGAGAGAACGGCATCGTCCGGAGAAATGCCCCGATAGCCCAGATATCGAAATACCTCTTTTTGCGGAATAGTGATGCTGCTGCCGCTTGCTTCATATAACGTCATAATTTCATGTACCGTCAGAACTTGTTCTTCTGTGTGAATGAATGGTCCCAGATGGCATCCAGGGATTGCATGATACCTGCGGCGATGTCCGGCTTATTCATCGAATAAACATGGATATGAGTGACACCATTGGAGATCAGATCGATGATCTGCTCCGTTGCATAGATGACTCCGGCCTGCTTCATCTTGGCAGGGTCATCTCCGAAGCGGTCAACCATCATGCGGAAGCGCTGCGGAACCGTGGAGCCGGAAAGTGCGACGCTTCGGGCAACCTGCTTCCTGTTGGTGATGGGCATGATGCCGGGAAGAACCGGAACATCAATTCCTGCCTCGCGAATGCGGTACAGGAAGTTGTAGAGCATGTTGTTGTCGAAGAACATCTGCGTGGTCAGAAAGTCCAGACCGGCATCGACCTTTTCCTTCAGATAACGGATGTCAGCGGAAGGACTTTCACATTCCACATGTCCCTCCGGATAGCAGGCACCGCCGATGCAGAAGCTGTCGTCGATGGACTTGATGTCGTGAATCAGCTCACAGGCATGATTGTATTCGAAAATAGAACGGCCCTCCTTCGGAATATCACCGCGAAGCGCCATGATGTTCTCGATGCCTTTTTCCTTGTAAATGTTGACCATATTGCGGACATGCTCGCGGGTGGAGGATACACAGGTCAGGTGAGCAAGAACCGGTGTATGAAATTTATCCTGAATGTCTGCGGCGATGGAAGCCGTGTTTTGGGAGGTGCCTCCGCCGGCACCATAGGTGACGCTCATGAAAGACGGATGGAGTGCGGCAATTTCGCACGCTGCCTTTTCGACGGTGGCATAACGGTCATCTGTTTTCGGAGGAAACACTTCAAAAGAGATGGTAACCTCGTGTTCTGCAAAAATCTGTGTAATTTTCATAATGTTCTCCGTCCTCATGGAATCTGATGGTTGAAAAGAATTTGATTTCTCCATATTATAAACGAAGCTTTCCAATAGCAGGAAAGAAATTTGAAGGATCTCATGGGAAATCGCAGCATCCGGGAATGAGGGAGAAGCCTGCGGCTTTGCCTGGGAGCAAAGGAGAGAACATGAATAAGAACAAGAAAATAATTGCAGCTGTTGTGGCAGTGATCGCGGTCATTGTGGTTTTCCTTGGTGTATATAAAGTGTTCGGGCCGAAGGCGCAGACGGGCGAAAAGGCATATACCGTGGAGGTAACGGCTGCAGACGGAAGTACAAAAACCTATGAAGGAAGAACAGATGCAGAGTATCTGAGCGGGCTGATGGATGAGCTTCAGGAAGCCGGAGACTTTTCCTATGAAGGAACCAGCAGCGACTACGGCCTCTTTATCACGGCCATCAATGGAGAAACGGCAGACTACGATAAGGACGGTGCTTACTGGGCAATTTATGTGAACGGAGAGTATGGGCAGTACGGAGCGGATCAGCAGCCCGTTGCTGATGGAGATTCCTTCCGCTTTGCCTACGAGAGCTCGCAGCAGTGACAAAAGATCTTGCCGAAATGGCCATGATGCTGGCCTTGCTGGAAGCGGTGAAAAGAGCGCTGGATTTTCTTCCGAATGTAGAACTCGTCACGTTCCTTTTTCTCGTCTTTACTCTTCTTTACGGGAAAAAGACGTATCTGGTCTCCTTCGCGTTTACCGGTGTGGAAACGTTGGTATTCGGGAGCGGACTATGGGTTGTGATGTACCTGTACGTGTGGCCGGTGGAAATTCTTGCGGTCTCTTTGATGCACCGGCGTTTTCCGAAGGATGCGGACGGGTACTGGTGGTACTGTATTTTTGCAGCCCTGTTTGGCTTGTTCTTCGGAGCAGCCTGTGCGATTCCGTATTGGGTTATCAGCGGCCCAAAGGCAGCGATTGCATGGTGGATTGCAGGAATCCCGTATGACATCGTGCACGGCGTCAGTAATTTCATTCTTTGCAGTGTGCTGTTTCTCCCGGTGATGAAGGCGGCAAGAAAAATCGTGCAGAGGGGAGAGCTCTGAAGCAGCACGGGAGCAGGCTTGACAAGATTTATGCGATTGTCAACCTTACGCAAAATACAAGTTGACAATAAAAGGGCAGAGTGTTACCCTTGCTCATGGAATTTTATCTGGGAAAATCAGATGAAATGAAATCAGACGAAATGAGAGGGTATTCACAATGAAGAGTAATCAGACAAGAAATTTAGTGCTGTGCGCAATGTGTGCAGCAATCACCTGCATTCTGGCACCGATCTCGGTACCGATCGGACCGGTTCCGATTTCACTCTGCACGTTTGCGGTTATGCTGGCCGGTGTACTGCTCGGGGCGAAGCTTGGCTTCCTTTCCCAGCTGATCTATGTACTGCTTGGAGCAGTCGGCGTTCCTGTTTTTGCGGGATACAGTGCAGGTGTTTCCTGCATTGCCGGAATGACGGGCGGCTATATTGTGGCATACCCGGTTCTTGCATTTCTGACCGGTCTTCTGTACTGGAAGTTCGGTAAGAATCAGACAGGAAAGCTTCGCATTCTCTGGATGCTCCTTTCCATGGTAATCGGAACCGTTGTTCTGTATGCAATCGGGACAGCATGGTTCTGCGTGGTCAGCGGAACCGGAGTTGCTGCGGCAATGGGACTTTGCGTGATCCCGTTCCTGCCCGGAGATTTCCTGAAAATGGTTGTCGTAATTCTCATCAGCCTTCCGATCGAGAAGGCTCTTGCGAAAATGGCGGTGGCTGAGGCGTAAGGAAAAGACTTCTTAAATCTGTAAAGGCTGTCTCACGAAGCGCAGAGCTGCGCAGACGGAGGCAGCTTTTTTGTGTGCGCTCGGTGGCGCGCGATTCTGATCAGCGTACATACAGAAGGAAATGCGAGGGGAAATGGACAACAAGAGAATGGAAAATGTGGAAAAACAAGAGGTACAAACGAATGGCACTGCGCGGATTCATCTTCGACCGCACCACGGAGTGTGCCTGCTGAATTTTCGCGGGGAGGGATATTCCGATGAATTCAGCCGGAACATGACGGCAATGAAGGAGCGTCTGACTGCAAATCCGGAGGAAAAAATCTGCATCACAAAAGGCGCGGACGATCTGTGCGCCAAATGTCCCAATCGAAGGGGGAATGCCTGCTCTTCCGAACACCCACCCCTGTTTGATGAGAATATTCTCCGGATGACCGGATTTTCCTATGGGCAGGTTCTGACCTGGAGTGAGTTCTCGCATGCAACGGAACCGATCAGCCTGTACCGGCTGGGGGAAGCCTGCCCTGGCTGTGAATGGCTTCCTCTTTGCAGGAAGATTGCCGGTGATCGGATTTCACAGACTTTTCAGAGACTTCACGGGGAACTTCCTGTATAATAAATACAGATTTGTTATCAATCCGGTTGGTTGCCGATCCGGTGCAGAGGCCGGAGGAAAGGGCGTCAGGCGATGAAAAAGAAATTTGTGATTACCATGTTGATTGGCTGCATGGCAGCAGGAATGATGACCGGCTGCGCATCCATAAAAAATGCAGGTGTTTTGCAGGCAGATGCTGCAGCAACGCTGAAGCTTGCCAAGGACAGCAAGGCGGAGAATGCGGAGGAAGCTTCCGCACAGACAACGGAGAAAACAGATTCCGGGGAGCAGGCTTCGGACAAGAAGGAAGATAAGAAGGACGAGAAGCAGAATACCGGGAAGGCTGCTGAGCAGGAAGCTGCGGAAGAAAAGGAGAACGTACAGGTTGACGCGGACGAGGCGACGCTTACGGTTACCGGAAGCGGAATTGCTACGGTGACGCCGGACAAGGCGTCTATTGCCATTGGCGTTCAGACGGCAGATTCCTCCTCCAAGACAGCGCAGGACAAGAATTCCAAGGATGTCAATAATGTCATCGGCGCACTGCTTGATTACGGCGTAAAGGAGAAGGACATCTCGACCAGCAGCTTCGATCTCTATGCCAACTACGATTACAGTAAGGATGTCAGTGAACTGACCGGTTATACGGCGACCACCATGCTGACGGTAAAGAATCTGGATGTGAAGGATGTGGGCGAGCTTCTGGAGAAAGCTGCAGAAGCCGGTGTGAATCAGGTAAACGGGATCCGCTTCGACTACACGGAGACCGAGGCAGCCTACGACAAGGCACTGGATGCAGCCATGGATCGTGCGCAGGAAAAGGCAGAAAAGCTCGCAGCCAGAGAAGGATGCCGCCTTGGGAAAATCCTCTCCGTTTCCGAAGGAGACAGCAATGGCTCTGCAGCTTATACCGGGGCAAGGGCGTATCAGGAATCAGCGAAGGCAGACGGCGGTATGAATGTAATGCCGGGAGAATCGGATGTGACGGCTACAGTTACGGTCACCTATCAGCTGGCCGGGAACTGAGCAGCCGGTCGGAAGGGTGCCGTGCCTGATGTCCGGAAAAAGACAGCTCCGCCGGATTTATTTCTGAAATTAATATAAAAAGTGCTTGCAATCCGAAGTGGGATCTGATAGGATAACTACTCGTAGCGGTCAGCAGGAAAGTGATTCACTGAGGATTGCAGCATATTGGGCTATAGCCAAGCGGTAAGGCAACGGACTCTGACTCCGTCATTTCGTAGGTTCGAATCCTACTAGCCCAGCTATATTTTATCGGCTTTCACTGAATAACAGTGAAGGCCGTTTTTTTGTTGTATTTTCAACGTTTCCGAACACAGATAGGTGTTATGGTGATCTATAGGGAGCCGTCTGAAAGCGGTGATAAACAGGGCAATTGGTCATGAATTGGTCACGGATTGGCGTACATTTTTTACGTCTGCAGACGTAGAAGAACCGCCGTAACGTGGTTGTTGTCCGGCTGCCTTCAACATTTAAGTTTTGGAGCGGCTTTACAAAATTAGGATGATCTATCAACGATCTTTATATTTTTCGCTGATTTTCAGCAGACCATTAAAAAACGAATCATAATCGCCGCATTCTTTCGAATGCTCTATTAACTCTACTGTTTCCTTATGGGAAAGTGACGAATAACCGCGAGATGTTTTTAGTGTTGTAAACAATGCCTGTTCCTCGTTGTCACAGTCTGACAGATAGTCACAGCCACGTGTTCCTTCTGCTGCGCGATCTCCTGTCTCTTCAATAATTGCACTAAAAAAACGTGTTGCATCATAAAGCGAGGATGAGGCCTCATCGTGAGTGACAGATGTTTTACCGTAAAAGGCCTCTAAAGAACGACGATATAAATATTTATTGATGGCACGAATAATACTATCAAATAGATCACTTGTAAGTATTTTGGAAAAAATCATACCACTATGCTTATAGCTTTGTATTTTTTTAATTGCCTCTTCTGATAAGCCAGTAGCTGCGGCAATATCTGTATTTCTTCCTGTCTTGCATCCGTATTCACAAAGTAGATAGCCTATTTCGCAGTCGAAAAGCTCACACAAGTCTGCTAGCAATTCAACATCGTAATGGTTCGTTTTTCCTTTTTCTATTGCCGATAGCGTATTTCGAGAGATGGAGTACCCGTATTTATCACGGAGACAATCTATTAAATCATCCTGACTTTTAAAACCTGCCTTCTTTCTTTCTACACGTATACGTAAACCTATTTCTTCAAAATTGTATTTCATATAGATACACTTTCTAAATTGTATTGGCGAAACGATAAAATACGTAGTCTAAACAAATACATTATATAGTGCGATTATATGACAGCAGAAGCAACAACACAACATTTTACGTTAGGAGGAAAAAATGATTGCAAGGACACGACAGCAGGAAAATGCGCGCTATTTGGGTACAAGAGAACTTTGCGAGTATCTGAGCATCGGGCAAAACACTGCCCGCAGCATTGGAAAAGAGGCAGGTGCAAGAATCAAGATCGGGCGGCGAGTCGTATTTGATAAGAACGCCATTGATAGATATTTGGAAGGGTTACGCGCATGAGGTGGCAGCCTCACAACCAACATCGAAGCGGTTACAGGCCGCTAGAAAGGGAAAAATGAGTTGCTTTACGAATTTTTAGAGCAAAAGGATGCGGTAGGAAAGCACGCGGCAATTCCTTCGAGGGAAATTATTTGCGCGTTGCATCTGGACAGTTCGCGAGAACTGCGGAAAATTGCGGAAACTGAAAGAAAATTACACCGTCATGTTTTGGCAGGCGATACGGGCTATTTTCTGCCTGCGGATGAGATGGATGTTGTGCGGTACGTGAAAAGACTACGCGGGCAGGCTGCCGCTATCAATGCAGTCGCGGACGCATTGGAAGAGGTGGTTATAAATGGCAAATAGAAGGATGTTTGCAAAGTCGGTTGTATGCAATGATTCTTTCCTCGATCTGAGCCATGCAGCGCAGGCGTTGTATTTACAGTTGGGCGTAAACGCTGACGATGACGGTTTTGTAGATTCCCCACGTACCATTATGCGAATGACAAGCTGCAAGCAGGAACAGTTGGACGAACTGGAAGGGAAAGGCTTTATCATAACGTTTCCGTCTGGCGTGATGGTACAGCGGCATTGGAAACAGAATAACCAAATTCGCCCAGACCGATACACTAAAACGGCATATCAAGAAGAGCTTTCACGCTTAACCGTAGACAAAAACGGCTGCTATTTGGTCGTAAAAGAAGGTGGTCAACCAAATGTCAACCAAACGGAAACCACTTGCCAACCATCCGACAACCGAACGGAGCCGCAGTATAGTGTAGATAAGTTTAGTTTAGAGAAGGTAAAGACAGGAGAGGATAGGGGAGAGAAGGGAAAGAAAGAAAAGGAGAGGTGTGGGGAACCAATAGAAAGAGAACCAACACCTAAACAGGAAGACTTTCCGGATGATGAATCCTACCATATTGCTTTTAATGATTGGGCTGCTAGAAACCGCATATAAGGAACACGGCATGTTTGAACATTGGAACAGGTTTGTAACGGAGACACAGAAACAGCTCAAGGGAAAGAAGCCGCGAGGTCATCCGCAGACAGAGAAGGAGCTGCAGAACAAGAGAAAGGTGAGACAATGACAGCACGACAGGAAAAGGCGTTAGCGGCCCTACTGAACAGTAGCACGCAGGACGAAGCTGCGAAGGCTGCAGGAATAGCAACGCGGACAATCAAGACGTATCTGCAGGATGAGGCATTCCGGAACGAATACAGATCAAGACTGACAGAACTGTGTGAAAACGCTGCACGCAAGGCACAACGGGAGTTGTCGCGGTCGGTAGATACATTAACCGCTATACGTGACAGCAAGAGCACGCCGCCCGCTCAGCGGATCGCCGCAGCGAAGACAATCATTGATTCTGCGTTGAGACTTCGGGAGCAGATCGAGCTGGAAGACCGTATCTCAGCACTAGAAAAGCGGCTGAGTGACTGCGGGGAAGGGTGGCACGATGAATAAGCTACTGGATCGGGTTTGCAGGCTAGAGCGCGAGCTTGTCGATAATGTGGACTGCGAGGACAGCAAGGCCTATTTCGAGGCTGCGGGGCTGTTGGATGATCTGGAAGGGAGCGAAGAGAATGACGGCTAAGGATTATGAGATATTAAAATACTTCAAAACTGTAAAGTGTGTGAAATGCACGTTTGAAAACGGCAAAACGGAAATGAAAAGCCTGTATGATGCTGGAAACCTTGCAATTTTAGGAACGTCCGTCAGTGGCCTTATTGATACGGATTGCAAGGACATTAACAAGCTGAAAATGAACGGGCGGTTTCCGTCAGATAAGGAGCTGAGCACGTCAGAAGACGATGATTTCGATAGACTTGATGAACTGAGCGAATCGTTAACAAAAGACTTTGATGACCTGGAAAAAATGCTTGATGAAGACTTTGACGAGCCGGACAAGCTGTTAGACCAATAAGGTAGAGAGCACACAACGCGTATTAAGCCCGTAATTGCCTGAATTTGCACTTTATGCATGAAACGGCACTTTATACGTTGGAACATGAAAAACGCAAAACAGGGCACACGAACGCCCGAACAATAGGGAGACGCGGTTATATGAAAAGGATAATAGCAGAGTGCTTTGATGAGGAAATGAGGCTTTACAGAGAAGCACGCAGCGAATGGACGCAGAAGAGAGACACACGCGAAGAGCTGCGCACAACAATCCGTAAATTGCAAAGCAGCAAGGAATACAAGCCGGAAGTATTGCGGCAGAAATTGAACGAAGCTAATAACGAATACAGTGCTGCAAATTCCGACATGCTGAACGTAGGCGAGAAGCTGAGAAGAAACATCAAAGCATTGCGGGAAGAGATGCGCGAGGCGGTTTACAACAAAGTTAGCGGGGAACCGGAGCAGATCGACAATAGAACGCTTTCCCTGCTTAAATCTGGATCGCCTGCAGCACAAGCCCGTTTCATTCCGGAACTTGACGCGTTCGATTCTATCGCGAATATCAGCTATAAGGCCGTTGGATGTTCGCGCGGTCATCATTCGGATTATTCGGACACAGCGGACAAAATGGCAGAGATGCTAGAAGGCAACGCGCAGCAGATCATAGACAAAGCAACCACATAATTTAGAGTTTTTAGAGGCGGTAAAAAAGAGTGGAAAGAAAGGACAAATAAAGCATGTATCTGGATGAGACAATCGAAGAAATTAAGGCAATGATAGAGCAGCGCGGAAGAGAGAAAGCAGAAAGAACACTTGAAATCAAAGAAACAGAGACAGGGCTTGAAACGATGAGAAACGACAGCAAAGCGGCCCTTGAATCCGGAGATGACAAAAAATATATCGAGCTTAGCGGAAAGATTGCAGTGTACGAGGCAAAGCTGAACAGACTGAACGCCTTAACAAGTGCTGAGGCTGATAAGGAAAAAGTAAACCGTTTCCGCAACGAGATTATGACATGCTATCAAAACGAGATGTCAAAGCGGGCGCACGAGATCGAACACGCCTTAAATGAGATTATCGAGAAAGTTTCTGAGATGGAGCAAATCCAAACAGAAGCACAAAAAGCAAATTACAGATTGGCGGAGCTGTTAGGAACAACGGACACAAAAACGGGCGTTTATTTGGTCAGTGCTGCTAGTATCAGCGGATTGCGCGCAGAGATTGGCAAGGATTTTCAAATGGAAAACAGGATTCCGGCAGATTCCGGCATTGTTCCGCGTTTGATGATGTGGGCTAAATAATCCGGAGTTTTCGGAGTCAGTAAAAAAGGGCGCAGGATATCCAGAGTTTTCCGAGTCTATAAAAACGGTGGGTATCCGGACATTTCTTACTCAGTAAAAAAGGCAGCAGGATTAGAATCGTCCTGCTGCCATAACTTTAATCAGATTCGCGCTGCATTCGTTGTTCAACGGCGGTTTTGATATATCCGTTCACGGATTCGCCGGACTTCTCAGCGGCGGCCTTTACCTGAATATATGTTTCCTTTGTCAGATTCAAGGGAACGCGTTTGTAATGTTCTTTTGCGTATTTGAGATCATACGCTTGCTTATTTTGTTTTCCCTGCTCAGTCCGTGTCAAGTGATACCTCCGTTTTGCTGTGAAATGATCGCTGAAAACTTATAAAACACCAAAAATATAGTATCACAAGGAGAACACATACACACAGTACATAACTAACAAAAAGCATAATGAACATTTGTGTAATGTGTATATAGTACATAGGACTGTGCACATAGTACAATATGAGGGCAACAGAACATAATTTACACCAAAAGGAGATTAAACCAATGGAGAACATGGAAGCACTCAAAAAGGAAATCTGTGATGCAGTAATGAACAGCTATGATTATACGGCTATTCGCTTAATCTATCGGATCATGAAAGAGCCTGCATTAGGATTTTTTGAGGAAGAAGGGGAAGAGAAAGAAAAAGCCTGCTGAGGTGGCAGCCCCAACAGGCAAATAACGTAACTCACAACCAACATCGAAGCGGTTACAGGCTTATTATACGGGCCTGCTGCCGCTTTCACAACAGAAAGGGGCAAACATGGCAAGACGCGCAGCGGGAATCGACAGGCTAAAAAGTGGCCTGTATCGGTCGAGATTCACAGTGAATGGTAAGCGATACAGCGTAACCGCGCCAAGCGTTAGAGAATGCCGGGAACTGGAAGCACTGAAACGGCAGGAAATCGAAGAGTGCTCATACAAGACCGGCGAGAACATCAGTCTTGATGCTTATTTTGACCGATGGATTGAAGCAAAACAGGGGACGGTGAAAGAAACTACACTGAGAGCCAACAATATGATGTATGCGACAATCAGCAAAGCAGAGATCGACAAGGCGGGGACGCACTTCGGAGAACTGAAAATCAAGGCTATTGAGGTTCAGAACGTGCGTGATCTGCAGAAGACCATTGCAGAGACACATTCAACCAGAACCACGAACGACACAATTTCACTGTTGAAGAGTATTCTGCAATCTGCTGTAACGATTGATCGAATCATAGAATATAACCCTGCTGCGCCCGTAAAGGCTCTCAGAAGGACAGAACCGCAGGCAAGGGACAATATAACACAGAGCACTGACAAAAGAGGAAACAAGGGCATTCTTGAGCCATGCAGAAAATTCCTGGTATTACAACCTGTATGTTTTCCTGTTGGCTACAGGATGCAGAATCGGAGAGGCCGGAGCCTTAGAGATTTGCGACATTCAGAAAAAGTCTATCACGATAAGCCGGACAGTGACAAGGAAGGCAAGCGGCGGCTATAAGATCGGGGACGATACGAAGACGGCAGCAGGGCGGCGTGAGATACCCATCACAGAAGAGGCTAGAAGTGCTATAGAGCGACAGAGATTTATTACAGAGCAATTATTCGGGAAACTGGAAAACCTCACAGATACGATATTCAGAAGCCCACGAGGGAATATTCTGAAATCGTCCATCGTGAACGAAGATATCAAGAGGATTTGCGAGGCAGCAGGGATTGAGAAATTCACAGTTCACGCGTTCCGCGACACATTCGCCACAAGGTGCATCGAGAGCGGGATGCCGCCCAAAACGCTGCAGGATATTATGGGGCATTCGGATATAGGCATGACGATGAACTTATACGCCCACTGTATGCCGGAGACGAAGCGGGAGCAGCTTAAAGCAGTCAATTTCATGTAACCAGTAAAGAACGGCTTTGCCTTGACGGCAGGGCCGTTTTGCTTTGCTTCGAGCTTACTTCTGTTTATTTCCGTTTTCTTCCGGTTGTTTTCGATTTCTTTGTCGCTGTTCTGTCCTGCGCTGTATCCAAAGTTTTCACAGCCTATAAAAAAGGCTCTTTGAAATGCGCAAACTGCTATAATAAGCCCAGAACCGAACAATAAAGGCAAGGGAATAGAACTATGGACTACAAAACGCCGCTTACATACGGAACACTGAGCAAAGAGGAACTAGCTGCAGAGATTCAAAAGAGTCTTGACGATATCGAGGCAGGAAGAACACGCACCCTTGACGAAGTAGAAGCAGACATGAAACAGAAGTATGGAATATGAGTTATACGGCTATCTTGATCGAAGAGGCAGCGCAAGAGCCGGAAGGGTTTTGTTACTGTATCTAGTTGGACGCAGCACAATGGAAGCAAACCAAAATAAAAATCGCACATTGGTCACGGATTGGTCACAGAACGAAAATGCGCCCACAAAACAGGCTTTTATAGTTAGAATCCTACTAGCCCAGTGAATGAGAAAACCTCGTAAGTTCAAGAAAACCTTGAATTTACGGGGGTTTTCAGTGTTCTGGACGTATCGAAAACGCTACGATTATAGCGAAAAAAGCACCGTTTTAGCGGCAGAGTTGACACGAAAAGTTGACACGAAATTACTCTCTGAAAGAGGAAAACTTCCCGAGGATTTTTTCCGTCTCTGTCTTTGACCGGTCCTGCAGAGTATGCGTGTAGACGTTTCGAAGTACGATCGCCGTAGAGTGCCCGGATCTCTGCATGATATACACATCCGGGATACCGATGCTGTGCAGGTAGCTGATGCAGAAATGCCTGAGAGAGTGAAACCGGAAATGCGGGAGACCGTTTTGTTCCAAGACATCCGCAAATTTCTACGAAATCTGATCCGGAGTGAGGTCTGTGATGGATCCATTCCGTTTGATCGCATCCGCCACAAAATCCGGAAGCTCGATGTATCTGTCGGAAGAGTAGGTCTTTGGCGCCTTCATAACCCACTCGCCATCCGCATTCTGAGCGAGGTCGTGGTGGACGTGACATACTCCGTCTTTGATGTCATCCATCGAAAGAGCACAAATTTCTCCACGACGGAGCGGGCCGAACGCTGCCAGCATGACGGGGATCTCCAGCTCCGTTCCTTCGACGATCTGCAGGAGCTTCCGCACGGTAGCCTCATCCGGTATGTAGATCTCCGGGCGTTCCTTCTGCGGAAGTCTTGGGGGCCGGACATTGATCCCGGCATTGACAAGGACCGCAGACACGAAAACGTAGTAATTCCGGATGGTTTTCGGCTTCAGACCTTGCCGCACGAAGAAATCCACGACCATCTGCAGGTCTGCAGTTGAAATAGTGTATATGGATTTCGCACAGAACAGGGGCAATTTGCTCTCGTAGATCCGCAGGAAGATTTGTATGCTCGATAGGTCGAAGGGCTCAGCACAGACTCGTGGGAGCCCAAAAACGTGTCGGCTGCGTGCCTGAAGGATGCAGTGTCAACGACGGGAACACTCGCGTCCCGCTCTACGGAGAATTTACTGGCTTCCAGCACTACCCTCTTCTTGTCCGGTCCGGTGATCGACTTCCACAGCTTTTTCCCGGAAGCATCCTTCCCTACGTATACGCGACATCTATAATTTCCGCTTGGTAATTTCGTTACTTTCATTCATACACCTCCTGAAAATAGGCGCAAAAATAGCGCCGTTTGAATTGGCGCTCCGGAGATGATAGTATACGTATGATTCTTCCCATAGGATCACACTACACTGCTCTTCGGAGCAGATCCGCCCGGTGCGCCAACACTGGGCGGTTTTTATTTGCCTGCCATTTGCTTTTCAATAACCGTTATGGATTTATATCAATTACTCCGTGTATAACAGATTCAAGAACCTCTTTATCCTGCGGATAAGTTTCAAGATGCCTTGCAAGTTGCTCGTTTACTGCTGTGTATAGGATTCCGGACGCATCGCTTACTTGGAACAGGGTAAGAATGGCATCCAGCCTAGTTATTCCGGATAGCTCCTTTATTTCAGAATAGGCAGGGAAACACGCATAAAACTCATGATTGCACTCAATGTTTTTGTCGTGACTGGAATCAAAACTATAAATTCTACCTCCGTGTGCAGCTCGATTGCGGAAATCCAGACATACAAACAGGGAATCGAGGAAGAAATTCTTTACACATTTTAATGATGAATTTGACTTATTAAATCCGAAAGACCGCTGAATCACATCCGACTTTTCATTTGGCTTCAAAATTTTGAAATAATTTATCAACGTGCTGAAATAAGTACCTTTCAATAGAATCCAAGGGGGAATGATACCGTATTTATCGCGATAATATTTAATCGGGTCTTTACCGGAAGCAGAAGCATCTGTCAAAGAGCGAAGGATTCCATCTGTAGAGAAACGTTCAAACTTAGAAGAACGGTCTTGATAATGGATTTTTTTTAAATATTCGTTATGGTCGGTAGATATATTTTCTGCAATCGTGTCGGAGATGGCTGTGCGCATACTTTCTTCCAAGTCCAACATTGCCGCCATAATTGAATTGCGAATGTTATGGTCAAACAGATACAAGGAAAAAATCTGTTCAAAAGAGACTCCATCCTTGAAAAATTTCCCGTTTTCTGTGGCGTAAATATACGGCTCTTTGTAGCCATTTATGATGTTGTAATATCCATACGATGTCAATTGCTGAACTGCCAAGTCCTCATTTTTGATCAAGAGGTGCTTTGCTTTGAGCATTTCTATCTGCTCCCGTGGAGTAGAATAAGTAACTGCTTTATTGAAGGAATCCATGTTTCTTCTCCTTGCTGATAACGAAAAAAGAGCCGTGGAATTTCTCCCACAGCTCTTTTAACGACCGATCAACAGTCATTCGCTATATTTACAGTCTAGCACGGCTGTGGGGAAAATCAATAATTAAATTCTATATTCTATTGAAATCTTCATCACACTTCAGAAGCCTCCGGACCATCGCCTGATCCAGATCGTCAAGCTCCCTGTACCTTGTCAGTAGCCTGTTGCTTATCGTTGCATCGTCATCTTCCTTGTCCCAGCCCATTAGATAGGATGGAGTGGTGTCGAGTGCATCGGCAATCTGAGATATTTTATCAGAGGGAATGTTTGTAATGATTCCGTTCTCATATTTATAAAGAGACTGCTTCGAAATGCTAACCTTGTCGGCCAGAGAAACCTGACTTATTCCAAGCGAAGTTCGTCGATTTTTTATTCGTTCACCGATTGTCATATCGTCAAGGGTAAGCTCCTTGCGTCTTGTCAGTGGCTGCTCCTTGAGAGCATCATCTTCCTTATTCCCACCAACGAGATAGGACGGCGTGGTTCCAAGAACGGCTGCAAGCTGAACTATTTTTGAATATGGAATGTCGATCTTTCCTGACTCAATCAACGAGATGGCGCTCTTGTCTGTGTACCCAACGCTTTCCGCCAATTGCTGCTGCGAAAATTTCAAGTTCATTCTACTCTCTCGAATTTTCTTACCCATCTGCAGCCGATCGTCGAGAGCAAAATCATCGTTCGTACCATCCCAACCCATAAGATAGGACGGAGTGGTGCCAAGAGCGTCGGCCAATTTGGCGATCATACTATGTTTTATTTGACGCTGAGCAGATTCTATTTTGGACACAGCCGTTCGGTCTTTATATCCGATTTTATGTGCCAATTCTTCTTGTGACATTCCAAGCTGCTCTCTCCGGTGGCGAATACGATCATATATATCTGAACTACTTTCTTTATCCAGTTCCATCAGATAGGCAGAAGTCGTCCCAAGAGCAGCGGCGAATTTTGCGACTTTCTGCATTGGAACTGTGTTAATACCGAGTTCTATTTTATTTATTGTTGACTTGGATTTATATCCCATTCGCGAGGCCAGCTCTTCTTGCGTCCATCCAAGCTCTAAACGCCTTGTCTTTACCTTATCACCGAAATTCATGCGATTGCCTCCTCTGAAACACTATTTGTGAAATCAGAAACAGATACTACATTCGGTTAAACTGTTCATCGCAGCTCATTATTTTTCTAATCATCGCCTGTTCCAAATCATCTAAAGACCGATATCTACATAGAAGACGCATTGCAAGCGTGCTGTCATCGTCTGCCTTGTCCCATCCCATTAGGTAAGAAGGGGTTGTATCGAGAGCAATAGCAAGATTTTCAATCATGTCCTGCCTAACGTGTCTTTGACCGGACTCTATTTTGCATATCGCCACCTTGCTCTTGTATCCAATTTTATGAGCCAGCTCTTCTTGCGTAAATCCAAGCTCCAATCGTCGCTGACGTATTCTTTCATTTATTGTCATGGTAAATCTCCTTTTCATAATAGTAGCATGTCGATATCCTTCATAAGCTGATCCATCGTGAGGTTGTGGACAGCGATGAAGTCCTCAGTCTTCTCGATCTTCTCGTCTCCGGTCAGATCCTTTTTCTCTTTGGTATCGGCAATCTCATCCTGCACCTCCTGAATCTGTTTACTCATCCGGACGTCTTGTGATAAAGTATTACTGGAAGCATGAGGGGCGCTTAATGCGGGGTAAAATCCGTTTGCCTGAGGTGCTTCTTTTATTGTGTCAAGGTTAATAATGTCATATGCGTAGAATTTTCCGGATTTATTTTCTAGCCGAAGAGTTCCGGAATAGGGGATGAGTTTTTCATCTTTCCCAAAACTTTCATGAATAATAAATCTGACATCATAGTCTCTTCCTTCTGCGTGCTTCTCGTTCCTCTCTACTTCTGACGGATTTGTTGCATTTTCAATGATTTCTTCGTACTTTGCAGAGGCATTGAACTTTGAAACCTGTACTCTCCGGCTCATCTTTCTTGTATCATTGGAACGGGCATATTCTTTTCCGGAACTTCTGTCGAAATTAACAACTGTCCCATCTTCCTTTATTGTGACGCTCTTCCTGCGCATAGATATGATGTAGTCTCTCACTTCGTTTCTTATAATAATATACGATATTCAGAAGCCCACGAGGGAATATTCTGAAATCGTCCATAGTGAACGATAATATCAAGAGAATTTGCGAGGCAGCAGGGATTGAGAAATTCACAGTCCACGCGTTCCGCGACACATTCGCCACAAGGTGCATCGAGAGCAGGATGCCGCCTAAAACGTTGCAGGATATTATGGGGCATTCGGATATAAGCATGACTATGAATTTGTACGCCCACTGTATGCCGGAGACGAAGCGGGAGCAGCTTAAAGCGGTCAATTTCATGTAACCAGTAAAGAACGGCTTTGCCTTGACGGCAGGGCCGTTTTGCTTTGCCACTGTTCTGTCCTGCACTGTATCCCAAGTTTTCACAGCCTATAAAAAAGGCTCTTTGAAATGCGCGAACTGCTATAATAAGCCTAGAATCGAACGATAAAAGCAAGGGAATAGAACTATGGACTACAAAACGCCGCTTACATACGGAACACTGAGCAAAGAGGAACTAGCTGCAGAGCTTCAGAAAGGTCTTGACGATATCGAAGCAGGAAGAACGTGCACCTTTGACGAAGTAGAAGCAGACATGAAACAGAAGTACGGAGTATGATAAATTCCGTGTTTTGGGTTACGTTTTAGGTTATGTGGGGGGAAAAGGCTTGTAAAATGGGCATTCCTTGTTAGAATCCCACTAGCCCAGCTATATTTTATCGGCTTTCACTGAATAACAGTGAAGGCCGTTTTTTGTTGTATTTTCAACGTTTCCGAACACAGATAGGCGTTATCTGGGGCCATAGAGCACCGCCGGAAGATGACACGAATCCGCTACCCTTTCAGAAACTCCATCAATGCTATCCTTTGCGCAGAATAGTCCTGCAGGCCGAGCTCGTAAAGCCTTTGATTCTCGGCAGCATCCATTGCATAGGTGCTCATGGGGAGATTTCTGCTGGGGGCGAAGATGAAGGCGGTCCCTTCTTTTTCCAGCTCAAAGGCGTGCCGGAAGCTCTCTGTGTAGAGAATGTGCCGGTTGTCCAGAAGCTCGACGATTTTTGGATAGCGGCGGCAGGCTGCGGAGTAGAGCATCCGGAACTTCTCGGGCTGTTTGACAAAGCTGCGCGGCTTGGAAAGAATCAGAACCACCTTGTCACAGCCCTGGGAAAGAGCGCGGTCTGCGGGGATGGAATCGGAAACACCGCCGTCATAATAGGGAATGCCGTCTATGAAGCGGGGGCGGCAGGCTGCGGGCAGGGAGCAGCTTGCCTTTATGATGGAGTAATCGTTCTGATGAATCTCGCTTTTGTCAAAATAGCGCGGTTTTCCGGTCAGAGCGTTGGTGGCAACCACTTCGTAGCGCGTGGGATTGGCTTCAATCTTGGGCCAGTCCAGAGGATCTGCACCGGAGGAGTTGGTGACGGTGGAATAAATGTAATCCAGACCGAACAGGTCACCGTGCTTCAGAAAGCTTTCCGGTCCGAAGTACTCTTTTTCGTAAATGTGCTCGGTGTAGAAGCGGAGATTGCGGCCGCGCTGGCCTGCCAGGTAGGAGGCAGCATTTGCGCTTCCTGCGGACACGCCGCACACATAATCAAAAGAAACCGAATCGTCCAGAAATTTATCCAGAATGGCGGCGCTGTAAGCACATTTCATGCCGCCGCCCTCCACAACAAGTCCAATTTGGGCCATGCTTGTTCTCCTTTCCTGGCTGCTTCGCCTGCGGGGCGAGGAAGCCGGTGCTCCGATGTTTTTCAGGTGTGTTTATTCCTTGCATTTTAGACGGAGTGTCCCGGAAAAGGGATGGACAAATTGATGCAACTGTTCCGTGCTTCCAAATGGCAGGAAAGCTCACTGCGGTACGGAGTGGATTGCATTCATGCGATGAGCTTCCTGGTATTCTCTGGGCGACATACCGTACTCCTTCCGGAACATGCGGTAGAAGCTAGAGTAATCCCGGAAGCCGTATTCGTCGAAGGTGCGCGTGATGTCGGAACCTGCTGCAATGGCCTCGCTGCAGCTCTGAAGCCTTTTCTTCGTAATGTACTGGTGAATGGAGATGCCGAGGCTGTCCTTGAAGTAATGGGCGATGTAATACTTGGAAAGGCAGACATGGTTTGCCAGAACATCCAGCGACAGATCCTCGGTCAGATGTTCGTCAATGAACAACGTGATCTCCTGCATCAGATCCCCGGAGCCGGAAACGACGGGGTGTTCTCTTTCATATATGATACGATTCATATAGAGCAGCAGATCATTCAGTGCCAGATAGACGGCGGCATTGCGCCCATAGCGGTTGGAATGAAATTCCTCCAGAAGCCGGATCAGACGGGATTGGATGGAAGAAAATTCTGCTTCGTGAAAATGATAATAGCAGCGGCCGGAGGTGGCTGCGCGCTGCATTAGAAAAACATAGTCGGGAGATTCCTTCAGCAGTCTTGCCACATATTCCTGACTGACCCACAGAACAAAACGCCGGTAAGGGCGATCGGAGCTGTGCATCAGAGCGTGGTGTGAGACACCGGGCGGCACCAGTACCATGTCGCCGGGATGAAGAGGTCTTGCGTGACCGGATATTTCCAGATCCAGATCGCCCTCCAGAAACAGGTAGAATTCATAGTAATCATGCGTGTGTGCCGGGAGAGTCTGAAAGTTCAGATCGCTGTAATAAAAGGCTTCGAAATCCTTGGACTGCATATACTGTCTGGTATTGAAGGCGGAACGAAGATTTCCCTTCATGGATGTGGACCTCCTTTGGCTGCGCCTGCAGGTGCAAGGCTTTTGCGGATAATGTGTAATCCGGCTTATGCTGTTTCCGGATTCTGAAGAGAGCGTAACGCAAGATCGCAACATTTACAATATTAACAACAAAACCGCCAATGGATTTTGTCAGAATTTTTGCGATAATAAAGGCAGTTGAGGAAAATGATGCTTTCAATGTTAAGAAAGGGAATTACGACTATGGAAATGACAATGCGCTGGTACGGTTCCAAATTTGACACCGTTACCCTCAAACAGATCAGACAGACCGCTTACGTAACCGGAGTTATTACAATGCTTTATGACAAGCAGCCGGGTGAGCTCTGGACCCAGGAAGAGATCCATGCTCTGAAGGAAGAGGTAGAGGCTTCCGGACTGCACATCAGCGGCATCGAGTCTGTCAACGTTTCTGATGCAATCAAGACCGGAAGCGCAGATCGCGACAAGGACATTGACACCTATATCAAGTCTCTCGAGAATCTCGGCAAAGAAGACATCCACATGGTCTGCTATAACTTCATGCCGGTATTCGACTGGACAAGAACCGAGCTGGCGAGAAGAAGACCGGACGGCTCTACTGTCCTGGCATACACGCAGGAGGCTGTTGACGCAATTGATCCTGCAGATATGTTCAATTCCATCCGCGGCAGCATGAACGGAACCGTGATGCCCGGTTGGGAGCCGGAGAGAATGGCCCACATCAAGGAGCTGTTTGAGATGTATAAGGATATCGATGAGGAGAAGCTTTTCGAGAACCTTGTTTACTTCCTGAAGGCAATCATGCCTGTCTGCAACAAGTATGATATCAAGATGGCAATTCATCCCGATGATCCTGCATGGAGCGTGTTCGGCCTTCCCCGCATCATCACCAGCAAGGAGAAGCTTCAGAGAATGCTGAACGCAGTGGATGATGTACACAACGGCGTGACACTTTGCACCGGCTCCCTTGGAACCAATCTGGAGAATGATCTTCCGGATATCATCCGTTCCATCCCGGGAAGAATCCATTTTGCACATGTCCGCAATCTGAAGTTTAATTCCCCGACCAACTTCGAGGAGGCTGCACATCTTTCCACCGACGGCACCTTTGATATGTATGAGATCGTCAAGGCACTGCATGACATCAATTTTGACGGACCGATCCGCCCGGATCATGGCCGTATGATCTGGGATGAGGTTGCAATGCCCGGCTATGGCCTGTATGACCGCGCACTTGGCGCTGCTTATATCTGCGGTCTGTGGGAGGCCATCGACAAGGCAGAGAGCCGCAGCTGAGACATAACAGGAGACAATGGACTGATTTTCATCGGAAAGCCGCAGTGAGATGGCGGCAAAAGGAGACATCATGAAATTATCCACAGAAGGTTTAAAGAATCAGCAGGAATGGCTGGAGAAGGGCTATCACCTTCCGCAGTATGACCGCGCAGCAATGATCGCCGAGACCAGAGAAAATCCGGTATGGGTTCATTTCGGAGCAGGCAATATTTTCCGTGCATTCCAGGCAAATCTGGCACAGAGACTTCTGGAAGAAGGCGCTGCAAAGGCTGGCATCACCGTATGCGAAGGCTTTGATTATGAGATCGTAGAGAAGCAGTATCGTCCCCACGATGATCTTTCCGTTCTGGTTACACTCAAGGCCGACGGAACCATTGAGAAGTCTGTCATCGGCTCCATCGGAGAATCCACGATTCTGGATTCCGAGAATGATGCAGAGTATTCCAGACTGAAGGAGATCTTCTCGAAAGATTCTCTGCAGCTGTGCACCTTTACTGTAACGGAGAAGGGCTACAGCCTGGTGAACGGCAAGGGTGAGGAGCTTCCTGCAGTTACGGCAGATTTTGCCGCAGGCCCGGAGAAGCCGCAGAGCTATATCGGAAAGGTGGTATCTCTTCTGTATACCCGTTACCTTTCCGGCAAGAAGCCGATTGCCATGGTTTCTACCGATAACTGCTCTCACAACGGCGAGAAGCTGTACGCTGCCGTGATGGCATTTGCAAAGGCATGGATCGCAAACGGTCTTGCAGAGAAGGGCTTTGAGGAGTATCTGAATGACGAGTCCAAGGTTTCCTTCCCCTGGTCCATGATTGATAAGATTACTCCTCGTCCGGATGCTTCTGTTGAAGAGATGCTCCGCAAGGACGGCCTGGAGGATCTGGATCCGGTTGTTACCTCCAAGAAGACCTGGGTTGCTCCCTTTGTTAACGCAGAGGAGACGGAGTATCTTGTTATTGAAGACAAGTTCCCGAACGGCAGACCGGCTCTGGAGAAGGTTGGCGTGATCTTTACGGATCGCGACACCGTCAACAACGTTGAGAGAATGAAGGTTACAACCTGCCTGAACCCTCTCCACACAGCACTGGCTGTTTATGGCTGCATTCTGGGCTATACGAAGATTTCGGATGAAATGAAGGACACCGAGCTGGTGAACCTTGTCAACACACTGGGCTATAAGGAAGGACTTCCGGTTGTTGTAAACCCCGGCGTTCTGGATCCGAAGGAGTTCATTGATACCGTTCTTCAGGTTCGCGTGCCGAATCCCTTCATGCCGGATACGCCGCAGAGAATTGCAACGGATACCTCTCAGAAGCTGGGAATCCGTTATGGTGAGACCATCAAGTCTTATGTGGCAGATGCAGATCTCGATGTTACCAGCCTGACCATGATTCCGCTGGTACAGGCAGGATGGCTGCGTTATCTGATGGCAGTGGACGACAACGGAAACGCATTTGAGCCGTCTCCGGATCCGCTTCTTGAGGAGGCACAGAAGTATGTGGCTGAGTTCAAGCTTGGTGAGTCTTATTCGGAAGCTGCCATTGCAGAAAAGGTAATGCCCCTTCTGAAGAATGCACAGATCTTCGGCGTGGATCTTGAGGAAGTGGGACTTGCAGGCAAGGTAATTTCCTTCTTTGCTGAGCTGATCGCAGGAGTCGGTGCAGTTCGTGAAACACTGAAGAAGTACTGCGACTGATAAAACCTTTGGGTTGCAAATGAACTGATATCAAGAAATAATAGAGCCTGTGGCAGTGATTCAACTGCCGCAGGCCTATATTTTTTTGATTCGGAAAGGACAATGCCATGCCTTCCATGTACGCGCACCAGAAATTCGGCAATGATGTTCTCTGTCTTCTCCCGAAAGAAGTACGGGAGAGGATTGCGGAGCAGGAGGATCTTTATCACATCGGTCTTCAGGGGCCTGACATTTTCTTTTATCACAAGCCCCTTTCATGGGGAGAGATTCCGCAGTACGGAAATCATCTGCACGATCTGACGGGACATGTGTTCTGGGGGAAGCTGCTGAAGCAGTATTTCCTGCTTTCCGGGGATGACGGAGAGATGCAGGAAAGACGCGGGAGGGCCCGCATCTATCTCTATGGCGTTCTGTGTCATTATACTCTGGACAGTACCTGCCACCGGTTTATTGATGAGACGGAGCGCACAGGGGTTACGACGCACGCAGAGCTGGAAGGTGATTACGACAGAAGACTGATTGCGGCAGAGGGGAGGGATCCTGTCTGCGAGGTGCTGACGCGCAGGTTTCATCCATCGAGAGAAGCGGCAGAAGCAATTGCGGCCCTGTATCCGGAGGTGACTGCGGATATCGTGGAGAAAACACTTCACTCCTGTGTATCTTTTCAGAGGCTGGTGCTGTGCAGACATGCGTGGAAACGAAACCTGATTTTTACAGCACTGAGACTCATCGGGAAGTACGATTCGCTGCATCCTCATATTATGAATAAGAAGCCGGATCCGGACTGCCAGGAGGCAGAAGAGAAGCTGGATGAGCTTTATCGGGAGGCGCTGCCGAAGGCGGTTTCCCTGATTACGGAGCTTGATCGCTGCCTTGAAGCTTTCCCGGATGAAGCAGCGATGCAGCAGTGCCGTATATTTACGGAAAGCACGGATTTTGACCGCGATTTCTGCGGGATGGTGCCGCAGCAGGAAAAATGACGCCGCTTTATTTTTGCCTGAAAAGCGGGTATCATGGGACAAATACAGACAGCAGACGCACCGGAGAATTCGCAGATGCGAACCTCTCTGACAGCTGCCGCAGACGTGCGGCGAAGGAGGAAACGATGAAAGTGATTGCAACCGAACATGCACCGGCAGCCATTGGCCCTTATTCGCAGGGATATATTACCGGAAATCTCGTATTTACCTCCGGCCAGATTCCGATTGATCCTGCGACAGGTGAAATAAAGAGCGGGATTGAAGAGCAGGCGCATCAGAGCTGCAGAAATGTTCTTGCAATTCTGGAGGCGGCCGGAACGGATGCATCCAAAGTGATCAAGACGGTGTGCTATATTTCGGATATGGATCAGTTTGGGACATTCAATCAGGTGTATGAGCAGTATTTTACGTCGAAGCCGGCGCGCTCCTGCGTACAGGTGGCAAGGCTTCCGAAGGACGTGTTCTGTGAAGTGGAAGCGGTAGCAGAATTATAAAAAGAGGGACATAAGAATGGCGGAACTGACAACATCGCAACTGACAATTGAAGCTTTTGAAAAGGCCTGCGAGGTGGTGAAGCAGGTAACCCTGAATACGGACCTGATTCAGTCAGACTATTACAGCGAGCAGACTGGCGGAAAGGTATATCTGAAGCCGGAGAATATGCAGCGGACCGGCGCCTATAAGGTGCGCGGTGCGTATTATAAGATCAGCACTCTTTCGGAGGAAGAACGCGCAAAGGGTCTGATCACGGCGTCTGCCGGCAATCATGCACAGGGTGTTGCCTATGCAGCAAAAACCTATGGCTGCAAGGCTGTCATTGTAATGCCGACCACCACACCGCTGATCAAGGTGAACCGCACGAAGGCGCTCGGAGCAGAGGTTGTTCTTTACGGCGATGTATATGACGAAGCCTGTGAGCATGCTCTGAAGCTTGCAAAGGAGAATGGATATACCTTTATCCATCCGTTTGATGATCCTGCGGTGGCGACCGGTCAGGGAACAATTGCGATGGAAATTTACAAGGAGCTTCCGCTGGTGGATATGATTCTGGTTCCGATCGGCGGCGGCGGACTGGCAACCGGTGTTTCGACGCTGGCTAAGCTCCTGAATCCGAGGATCCGTGTCATCGGCGTAGAGCCGGAGGGCGCGGCCTGCCTTTCTGCTTCTCTGAAGGAAGGAAAGGTTGTGACGCTTCCGACCGTGAATACCATTGCAGACGGCACAGCGGTTAAGACTCCCGGAAGCAAGGTGTTCCCGTATCTTCAGAAGAATCTGGACGGCGTGGTTACCGTGTCGGATGAAGAGCTGGTAGAAGCCTTCCTGGACATGGTGGAGAATCACAAGATGGTGGTGGAGAATTCCGGACTTCTGACGGTAGCGGCACTGCATCATGTGGACTGCAAGGGAAAGAAGGTTGTCTGCGTTCTTTCCGGCGGCAATATGGACGTGATTACAATGAGCTCTGTGGTCCAGCAGGGGCTTCTTCTGCGGAACCGGATCTTTACCGTATCGGTACAGCTTCCGGATAAGCCGGGTGAGCTGACAAAGGTTGCCGGTGTCATTGCAAAGGTAAACGGAAATGTCATCAAGCTGGAGCACAATCAGTTTGTTTCCATCAACCGCAGTGCGGCAGTTGAGCTGAAGATCACACTGGAGGCGTTCGGAACAGAGCATAAGGAGCAGATTCTGGAAGCGCTCCGAAAGGCAGGATATGATCCGCGCGTCCGCAGAGTGAATATGTGACAGACTTACGTCTGAGAAGAGAGGAAGAATATGGCTCTGGAAGAAAAGGATCTGTTTTCTCTGACGCATTATGAATATGGAGAGGCTTATTTCGGAAGCTTTCAGGGAATGAGATTCCGGGTGGCGAGGCAGCCGCTGGAAAATGTGCACTACACTCCTCCGGACAAGAGGGGAGAGGCAACGCTGCACGTTACTGTCTGGCCGGAGCCGGATTCCTATCAGGCTGTGCCGGAGGAGAAAAAGACGGAACGGGATTTTCCTGTGACCGAGGAGGGATTGCGGGAAGTCACGGCGTATCTGAACGAGTTTCACGATACACATCGAGAATTATGGCCGAAGCAGAGAGGCCAGGGCTGAAGCATATAATATTATGTAACAGGGGGATTACAAAATGGAAAAGAGATTGTACGAGCTTACAAACGGGGAAATCACAATTGCGGTGTCCAATTGCGGGGCAGAGCTTCATTCCGTGCAGAAGGATGGAGCAGAGTATCTCTGGCAGGCAGGCGTTCCCGGTCTGTGGAAGCGGCATTCACCGGTACTGTTTCCGTTTGTGGGCCGCTTTACGGATGGAAAATACAAGCTTCACGGAAAAGAGTATCCGATGACCATTCATGGCTTCTGTCAGGAGGCGATGTTTGAAATGGTGTCGAGAGAGGAAAACCGTCTTGTGTTTGAATTGACGGATACGGACGAGACCTATGCGGTATATCCTTTTCATTTTGAGTTCCGTGTGGCATACGAGCTGACGGGAAGCAGCATTGCCATTACGTACCGGGTGCAGAACTTCTCGGAGGAGGTCATGTACTTCGGACTTGGCGCACATCCGGGCTTTAAGGTTCCTCTGGAGGAGGGACTTGCGTTTGAAGACTATTATCTGGAGTTTAAGGATGTCTGCGAGCCGGACCGTGTGATTTTCTCCTCGAATGCACTGGTGGACACACCCCGTCCGCATTATCCGCTTGAGGGAGGAAGGAGAATTCCGCTTCACCACGATTTGTTTGACGATGATGCGGTGGTGCTGGAGCATATGGGAGATGAGATGCGGCTTGCTTCGGATCGCGGAACGAGAAGCCTTACCTTCCGCTTCCCGCAGATGCCGTATCTGGGCCTGTGGCACACGGTGAAAACAGAGGCTCCGTTCCTTTGCGTAGAGCCTTGGGTGACCCTTCCTTCCAGAGAGGGCATCGTAGAGGATTTTGCCTGCCGCAGCGATCTGATCCGGCTTCCTGCGGATGAGGCATACTGCAATACATGGAGCATTTCGCTGACATAAAGAGCGGCGCCGGCTGACCTGTATGAAGAGGCCTCTTGGGAGACTGCCGCAGATCATGCGTGGCAAAGGAGGAAAGATGTTTCAGAAAAAGGAAAAAGCTACCGGACTTCTCATGCTGATCATGGGAGCAATTCTTCTGCTGTGGCCGGGGATGACCGTACTTTCCGTCTGCAGCTTTCTTGGATGGTGTCTTGTCATCGGAGGTGCAGTGGAGATTATTCTGGGTCTTACAGGAAAACGGTCTGCAGCGGGGACGGCAGGCGGAGCGGTCAGTGTCATTGCGGGAATTGTGCTTGCTGCGCGTCCCGGGGCTGTGGTATCTGTTCTGCCGGTACTGATCGGACTTGCTCTTGCAGCAGCAGGAATTGCGCTTCTGGTCAATGTGATTGCGGGCCGCTCAGCGGGTGTGCTCTCCACCATGCAGATCATCGGCGGAACGATTACACTGATTGTCGGATTGATCCTGCTGTTCCATCCCTTTGGCTCGGTGAAATTTCTGACAGCGCTGCTGGGGATTGTTCTGATCTATTACGGAATCCTGTTTCTGGGACGCTGATGGCGGTTCTGACGAGGTGAGCAGATATGAATGAGCTGACAGAAATGAAAGAACGGATTCAGAAGCTGAATGAGCTGATTCAGGGGTCGGACAATGTGGTGTTTTTCGGCGGAGCCGGAGTTTCCACGGAGAGTGGAATTCCGGATTTCCGAAGTGTGGATGGCCTGTACCATCAGAAGTACGACTATCCTCCGGAGACAATTCTGAGTCACACCTTTTACAATGAGCATCCGAAGGAATTCTTCCGCTTTTATTATGAGAAGATCCTTCTTCCGGGAAGAGCAGCACGACCGAACAAGGCACACCGGAAGCTTGCAGAGTGGGAGCAGCAGGGGAAGCTGAAGGCTGTGATCACGCAGAACATTGACGGACTTCACCAGGCGGCAGGAAGCAGAAATGTGCTGGAGCTTCATGGAAGTGTCCTGAGGAATTACTGTGAGGACTGCGGAGCATTTTACGATGTTGATTTCATGCTGAAGGAGTGCGGAGCCGGTTCGATTCCTGTCTGTCCAAAGTGCGGAGGAAGGGTCAAGCCGGATGTGGTCTTATATGAGGAGGGCCTGAATTCGGAAATCCTGAATCGCTCGGTGGAGGCCATCCTGCATGCTGATGTACTGATCATCGGAGGAACGAGCCTTGTTGTCTATCCGGCGGCCGGACTGATTGATTATTACCGCGGGAATAAGCTGGTGCTTGTCAACAAGAGTGCAACCTCCCGGGATGCCGAGGCGGATCTTGTGATCAGCGCACCGATCGGAGAGGTATTCGGGGGCCTGGACTAGGAAAAAGTGCTTGCAATCCTTTTACAAAGCATGTTATTATTACAGTCCGTGGGAATTCATCCCAGCCCGTATTCTGCCTTCAGGCAGGAGGCGGACAGCAGCTATTATCAATCCTTGTTCTTACCGGAAAGGTAAGGGCCGGAGACCAGAAGGAGGTACAGCACATGAGCAAATACGAGTTAGCCGTTGTTGTGAATGCGCAGATTGATGATGAGGCGAGAACTGCAGTTCTTGATAACTGCAAGGCACTTGTCGAGAAGTTCGGCGGCACGATTACCAATGTCGACGACTGGGGCAAGAAGAAACTGGCTTATGAGATCCAGAAGATGAACGAGGGATATTACACCTTCATTCAGTTCGATGCCGAGGGTTCCGCTATCGCAGAGATCGAGCAGCGTATGCGCATTATGGACAATGTCATCAGATATCTGTGCGTTAAACAGAACGAAGCTTAACAGAAAGCAGAGGCAGTATGAACAGAGTTGTTCTTATGGGACGTTTGACGAGAGATCCTGATGTGCGCTATGCACAGGGGGATCAGTCCATGGCAATCGCAAGATACACGATCGCGGTGGACAGGAGACGCGGACGCAGCAATCAGGGCGGCGACCAGCAGACGGCGGATTTTATTTCCTGTGTGGCATTTGGCAAGGCTGGAGAGTTCGCGGAGAAATATCTGCACAAGGGAACCAAGATCTGTGTGTCCGGACGGATTCAGACCGGAAGCTACACCAGACAGGATGGCACCAAGGTTTACACGACAGACGTAGTCGTAGAGGATCAGGAATTTGCCGAGAGCAGAAATGCTCAGACCTCCGGACCCGATTACAGCGGCTATGCAGGCGCGGACAATGGGAGCACCCCTGCAGCAGCACATGGAAATGATGCAGCTCCTGCATCCAGTGCCATTGACGGATTTATGAATATTCCGGACGGCATTGACGAAGAGCTTCCGTTTAACTGATTCAATCCATTCGAACGAGTCGTCATGGCTATGGTGAATCCGGTGTAAGATCCGGATGAGAATTGGAGGATATTATGGCTTTTACTAAGACTGCAGGCAGCAAGCCTTTTAAGCGCAAAGGGACATTCCATAGAAAGAAAAAGGTCTGCGTATTCTGCGGAAAAGATAATACGATTGATTACAAGGATGCAGCAAAGCTGCGCAAGTACATCTCTGAGGGCGGAAAGATCCTTCCCAGAAGAATTACCGGTACCTGCGCAACTCATCAGCGTGAGCTGACCGTTGCCATCAAGAGAGCACGTCACCTTGCAATCCTTCCTTACGTCGAGAAGTAATTCTGAACGGACCTGAAGGATGTGGGCTCCTGTCCGAAAGGACAGGAGTTTTTTGTATATGAAAATTGGGGAACAAGATGAAGAACCGTTTTGATTGGAAGACTTATGCAAATATTGCAAGGAGAGCGGCGGCGGAGAGCTGTGTGCTTCTTCGAAACGAAAATGAGGCTCTTCCTCTGAAGCAGGAGGAGAAGATCGCGGTGTTCGGACGCAGCCAGTTCAATTACTACAAGAGCGGAACGGGCTCAGGCGGAATGGTGAATACGGCGTATGTCACAGATATTCTGAGTGCACTGAAGAACGAGGAGTCGCTGACGCTGGATGAAGAGGTTCTGGAGGCCTATGAGAGCTGGCTGAAGGATCACCCCTTCGACACCGGAGCTGGCTGGGCACAGGAGCCCTGGTATCAGGAGGAGATGGAGCTGCCGGGGAGTCTTGCAGTGGAGGCGGCAAAAAGGAATGATGCTGCACTGATTGTGATCGGACGAACCTCCGGTGAGGACAAGGACAACAGCGAGACGGAAGGAAGCTGGTTTCTGACGCAGACAGAGCGAGACCTCCTGCGGAAGGTTTGCGCGGCGTTTTCCCGCACAATTGTACTGCTTAATGTCGGCAACATCATGGACATGAAGTGGGTGGATGAATTTCAGCCGTCTGCGGTGATGTATGTATGGCAGGGAGGTCAGGAGGGCGGAAACGGAGTTGCCGATATCCTGACGGGTAGAATTTCCCCCTGCGGCAAGCTTCCGGATACGATTGCAGATTCGGTCAGCGATTATCCGTCGGCGGCAAACTATGGAAACGACAGGCAGAACCGGTACGAAGAAGATATTTATGTCGGATATCGCTATTTTGAAACCTTTGCCAGAGACTGTGTGAAATATCCGTTTGGCTTCGGGCTTTCCTACACGGACTTCGCCCTGCGCATCGGTCTGAAGGCAGCAGAACGGGAGATTCTGGCTTCTGCTCTTGTGATCAATACCGGAAATCACAGCGGAAAGGAGGTTGTGCAGATTTATCTCGAGAAGCCACAGGGGAAGCTTGGACAGCCGGCAAGACAGCTTGTTGCGTTTGCAAAGACAAAAACTCTCCGGCCTGATGAAGGCGAAAAGCTGCGGATTCATATTCCGCTTGAGAGACTTGCCTCCTTTGATGACAGCGGGATTACCGGTCACCCGAATGCGTGGGTGATGGAGGAAGGAGAGTATACCTTCTATGCCGGCACCGATGTGCGCAGTGCAGGACGCGCCGGGGCACTCCGGATTGCGGAAACGTTCGTGGTGCAGCAGTGTGAGGAAGCGCTGGCTCCGGAAACTTCATTTCAGAGAATTCGCCCGGTGATGGAGGTGAAGATCACGGAGCCCGGGCCTTTCGATGAACAGCCACTGAAAGAGGAGATCTTTACAAGATCAGAAGAGACGGTGCCGACGCGGACGGTGATGCCTGCGGACAGACGTGCGGAGAGAATTCCGGAAGAGCTTCCGTATACCGGAGACGTTGGAATCCGCCTTACGGACGTTGCAAAGGGAGAGGCTCTTCTTTCTGATTTTATCGCACAGCTCTCCGATGAAGATCTGTGCGCGATTGTGCGGGGAGAAGGAATGTGCTCTCCGAAGGTGACGCCCGGAACGGCCGGTGCCTTCGGCGGAGTGACGAAGCATCTGGAGGAAATGGGAGTTCCTGCCGGCTGCTGCTCGGACGGGCCCAGCGGGATCCGGATGGACAGCGGGGCAATCGCCTTTGCCATGCCGAGCGGGACGGCCCTGGCTTCTACGTTTGACACAGCACTGATGGAAGAGCTGTATGCCTATGAGGGCATGGAGCTTCGAAGGGACCGGATTGAAACGCTTCTGGGGCCTGGCATGAATCTTCACCGGCATCCTTTGAATGGTCGGAACTTTGAGTATTTTTCCGAGGATCCGCTCCTTACCGGCAAAATGGCAAGCGCACAGCTGAAGGGGATGGCACGCTACGGAACCACCGGAACCATCAAGCATTTTGCCTGCAACAATCAGGAGAAAAACCGCAATGACATTGAGGCGCTAGTGTCTGCGAGAGCTATGCGTGAGATTTACCTGAAGGGCTTTGAAATCGCGGTGAAGGAGGGCGGAGCCCGCTCGATTATGACCACCTACAATCCGCTGAACGGAGAACGCAATGCCAGCAGCTATGATCTTCTGACCACCATTCTCCGGAAGGAGTGGGGCTTTGAAGGCATTGTGATGACAGACTGGTGGGCGAAGGTCGGCCCTGTGGAGGAGGATTCCAGACAGGATACGGCAGCGATGATTTGCGCACAGAATGATCTGTACATGGTGACATCGGATGCCGGAAGCAATGCTATGGGGGACAATTCCATGGAGGCACTTCGGGATGGACGCCTGACCAGAGCAGAGCTGCAAAGAAGTGCTGTGAACATCTGCCGGTTTCTTCTTAATACTCCGGTCATGCTGAGAAAGCGCGGGATCCTGACCGTTCTTGATTATGAGCTGGAACAGAGTCTGGAGGCGGCGGATCTTGCGGGAATGGCAGGTCATGCCGTTCCGGTTCCGGAGAGCGGAGAGCTGGATCCTTCGCAGGTGGACACTTCAAGAGGAAGCATCTGCGTATTTGAGGTGAGCGTCAGCAGCCGCAAGGGCACAGAGTTCTTCCGGCCATCGGATAACAGGCACTACCACCTTCTGATGAAGGTTCGCGCAGCAAAGGGAACACCGGAGCTTGCTCAGATCCCTGTGACGGTATATAAGGACCGCGATATTGCCGGCACGATTTCTCTTTCCGGCCGTGATCTGGAGTGGAAGGAAGTGGATATTCAGCTTCCGGATTCCGTGGTGGCAAATGCTTTTCAGGTGAAGCTCTTCTTTGGCGATGGCGGAATGGAAATCGGAGAAATCGCGATTCGGCAGATGGAAGGAAGCATGGTATAATTTTTAGTATCTGCCTGTCCTGTACAGGATTACACAATGACAGGAGGCAGCATGTTCTTGACAAACGTCACGCGCGGATCCTTCCGCAGGCAGGAGCTTACGAATGGGCAATCAGATGAAATTCAAGAAGCGGGTATCCGGATATTTTGAAGCTCCGATGAGACTTGGCTTTTTTCTGCTTCTCATCAACATTCTGATTTTATTTATGCATTGGCCGTCAGGTCTGGTGCTGCTTGTTTTTACCATTTGTTATTTTGTGGTGGTCATTGCGCTGCGTATGCACAGCAGGGCTCTGGTCATCAATGAAATGGTCAGTTTTGCGACGGAATACGGGCAGGTTCAGAAAAGACTTCTGAAGAATCTGGAGCTTCCGTACTGTGTTCTGGATGATACAGGACGGATTATCTGGACCAACTACGAATTTGACCGTGTTGTGCACGAGGAAAAGACAACGCGCAGGCAGATCAGCTCCTTTTTCCCTCCTCTGACGAAGGATACTCTTCCTACCGGAGAGGACGGGATCAGTCTCAAGATTGCCTATGAGGGCAGCAGCTTTCGCGTAGAGATGCGGCGAATTCCGATGGACTCGATGGTGCAGGATTCGGATATTATAGCGGACAGCGGCTACGGCGGAGCGCTGATTGCACTGTATCTGTTTGATGAGACCGCAGAGCGGCTGGCCATCCAGGAAGTGGACAACCAGAGCGTTGTCGTAGGTTTTATCTATATCGATAACTACGATGAGGCTCTGGATGGGCTGGAGGATGTTCGTAAATCCATTCTGATTGCGCTGATTGACCGTCAGGTCAACAAATACATCGCATCCGTTGACGGAATCTGCAGTAAGGTGGAGAAGGATCGTTACCTGATTGTTCTCCGCAAAAAGGCACTGGCGCAGCTGCAGGAGGCGCATTTTGCCCTTCTCGCCGAAGCGAAAACGGTAAACATCGGCAATGAGATGGCCATTACGCTGAGCATCGGTTTTGGCGTGGATGGCCTGTCTTACGCACAGAATTATGAGTTTGCAAGAAACGCAATCGATCTGGCTCTTGGACGGGGCGGTGACCAGGCGGTTGTGAAGATGCCCGGAAATATTGTGTATTACGGCGGCAAGACACAGCAGGTGGAGAAGACAACCCGCGTGAAGGCAAGGGTAAAGGCGGAGGCTTTGAAGGAGATCATTACCTCCAGGGACAAGGTCTTTATCATGGGGCACAGACTTGGGGATATTGATTGTGTCGGAGCAGGAATCGGCGTATACCGGATTTGCCAGACGCTCGGTAAGGAAGCTCACATTGTGCTGAATCAGGTATCGACCTCACTCCGGCCGATTGTGGACCTGTTTGCGAGAAATACGGACTATCCGGATGATCTGTTTCTTTCCAGTGAGCAGGCGATGCAGCGGGTGACGGAGGATTCTGCACTGGTTGTGGTCGATGTGAACAAGCCAAGTATTACGGAATGTCCGGAGCTTCTTCGGATGTGTAAATCGATTGTGGTTCTCGATCATCACAGGAAGGGAAGCGAGTCCATTGAGAATGCAACGCTTTCGTACATCGAGGCGTATGCCTCCAGTGCCTGCGAGATGGTTTCCGAAATTCTGCAGTACGTGGATGAAAATCTGAAGCTGACCCAGGAAGAGGCAGATTCTCTGTATGCGGGCATGGTGGTCGACACCGACAATTTCCAGAGTAAGACCGGTGTCCGGACCTTTGAGGCGGCCGCGTTCCTTCGCAGAAACGGGACCGATGTGACCAGGGTACGCAAGCTTTTCCGTGAAAATGCAGGTGAGTACAAGGCGAAGGCAGATGCTGTTTCCCAGGCAGAGATCTATCGTGAAGAGTATGCGATTTCGACCTGTCCGGCAGAAGGACTGGAGAGTCCGACCATTGTCGGAGCACAGGCGGCAAATGAGCTCCTGAACATTAAGGGCGTGAAGGCTAGCTTTGTTCTTACGCAGTATCAGGGAAAGATTTATGTCAGTGCAAGATCCATTGATGAAGTGAACGTGCAGATTGTCATGGAGCATATGGGCGGCGGCGGACATATGAACATTGCCGGAGCCCAGATGGAAGGCAAGACCGTGGAAGAAGTCGAGGATATGCTCAGACACACGATTGATTCCATGATTGAAGACGGTGAGATATAAATTACAGACAGGAGGAAATATCATGAAGGTAATTCTGTTGGAGGATGTGAAATCCCTTGGCAAAAAGGGAGACATTGTCAATGTCAGCGATGGCTACGCAAGAAACTTTGTTCTTCCGAAGCATGTCGGCGTAGAGGCGACGGAGAAGAATAAGAATGAGCTTAAGCTCCAGAAGCAGCATGAGGACAAGCTTGCGGCGGAACGCCTGGCAGAGGCCAAGGCGCTGGCGCAGAAGCTGGAGGGCCTGAAGATTGAGGTTACCATGAAGGCCGGAGAGAATGGCAAGGTCTTCGGTTCCGTTGCATCGAAGGAGATTGCGGAACAGGCGAAGAAGCAGCATGGTCTTGAGCTGGACAAGAAAAAGATCGTTCTTGCAGAGCCGATCAAATCCTTCGGTATGCATGAGGTGGGAATCAAGCTTCATCCTGAAGTGACAGGAAAGCTGTATGTTCTGGTGAAGGAAGCCTGATCAGGAAGATGCCTGCAGACCTGCAGGCAGAGGAAGAAAATGCCCGAAGAAGATGTGGTAAAAAGAATAATGCCCCATAATCTGGAGGCGGAGATGTCGGTTGTCGGCGCCATGCTGATGGATCAGCAGGCGATCGGAAGCGTCATGGAGCTTCTGACCCCGGACGACTTCTATTCCAGACAGTACGGGCTTATGTACGAGTCCATTCTGGAGCTGGAGCAAAGCGGAATGGCGGTCGATCCGGTTACACTTCAGGAGAAGCTGAAGGAGAAAAATCTGCCTCCGGAGATGTACGATGCCAGAACTCTTGGTACACTGATTGCGCAGGTGCCGACTTCTGCCAATGTGGCCAGCTATGCCCGTATTGTGGCGGAGAAGGCGATGATGCGAAGGACCATCCGTGTCTGCGAGGATGTCGCCAACGAGGCTTATGCGGGCACGGGAGACGCACAGACGGTCATGACAAAGGCGGAGGAGGAGATTTTCCGCCTGTCACAGGGAAATAAGGGATCGGAATATCAGGATATCCGGCAGATTGTTTCCAATGCGATGCGCAAGATTGTCATGGCATCCAAGATCAGCGGCAACATTACCGGTATTCCGACCGGTTTCACCGATCTGGACAGCAAGACAGCGGGACTTCAGCCTGCAGATCTGATTCTGATTGCGGCTAGGCCTTCCATGGGAAAAACGGCCTTCGTTCTGAACATCGCGGAGAACTGCGGAGTGCGGCAGGGGAAGCATGTTGCGATCTTCTCACTGGAAATGTCGAAGGAACAGCTGATTAACCGTATGTTTTCACTGGAAAGCCATGTGGATGCGCAGAAAATCCGTACCGGTGATCTGTCTGAAGGAGAATGGGCGGATCTGATAGAGGGCGCCGAGACGATTGGTGAGTCCAATCTGATGATTGATGATACTCCTGCGATTACCGTGGGAGCGCTCCGCTCGAAGTGTATGAAGTTTAAGATGGAGCATGGTCTGGACATGATCATCATCGACTATCTGCAGCTGATGAGCGGAAGCGGAGCAAGAAATTCGGATTCGCGTCAGCAGGAGATTTCAGAGATTTCAAGATCTCTGAAGGCGGTGGCCAGAGAGCTGAATGTGCCGGTGATTGCCCTGTCACAGCTGTCCCGTGCGGTGGAATCCCGTACCGATAAAAGACCGATGCTATCCGACCTTCGTGAGTCCGGTGCAATCGAGCAGGATGCGGATATTGTAATGTTCATATATCGCGATGAGTATTATCATGAGGATTCTCCGGACAAGGGAATTGCGGAGATCATCATTGCGAAGCAGAGAAACGGTCCCATTGGCACCGTGCAGCTTAAATGGCTGCCTGAGCTGACCAAGTTTGCAAACCTGGCTGGTGCGGGCGGCAGGGAAGGATAATATGTCAGATATGATCTTGACCGGAAAAGAGAAAAAGCACAGCAGGCAGGATCGGGAAAAACGATTGTTTTTCCTGATCCTTATTCTTTCCTTTTTTGCAATTCTTGTATTCAATGTCCTGACGCCGATGCTCTCGGATGATTATGCATATGCGATGGAGGTGCAGAAGGCCGGTTCCTTTGCGGATCTTTTCCGACAGGAATATCACCAGTATATGACCTGGAACGGAAGGAGCGTGGTCCATTTTATTCTTCGTGTTTTTCTGTTTCTTCCGTCGTGGGTGTTCAAGCTGGCGAACAGTGCGGCTTTTGCTGCGGTTTCTCTTCTGATGTGGAAGCTGACGGAACCGGACCGGAAATATGACTGCTATACACTTCTGGTGGTTCAGCTCGGGCTGTGGCTGTATGCGGTGGATTTTTCGGAGACGATTCTGTGGGAGGACGGCGCATGCAATTACCTTTGGGGTGCCCTGCTGATTCTGCTGTTTATGGTCCTGGAGCGGAGAACGCTGATGCTACGGGCTTCTTTTCGCCTGCCAGAGGCACTGGGGATGCTGCTCCTTGGCATCCTGGCGGGATGGTGCAACGAGAATACGTCAGGAGGCTGCCTTCTGTATCTTCTCATCCTTGCGGCGGAAGAAATTCGAAAGAACACGAAAAGCCATAAGGGAAGAAGCGAGGAAAACAGCCGGAAGAAGCAGCCGGAAAATATGCTTCCTGCAGCCTATCTGGCTGGGCTTTGCGGAAATATTCTTGGTCTTGCAATGATGGTGCTTTCTCCGGGCGGAAGACTTCGCGCGTCTTATGCGGAGGAGGAAAACTATCAGGGGATTCTTGCACTTCTTGCCAGAGTGCAGAAAATTACATTGACGATTCACGAGTATTTCGGTCTCCTTCTTGCGGTGTTTGCCGTTTGTCTGGTCCTTCTGATTCTTCAGAAGAATCGCATGGCATACAGAAGGATGCTGCTTTATCTGGTTCTGTTTCTGGCAACCTCCTATGCGTTGTCGGCCACCAGACAGACTCAGCCGAGGGCTTTCTTCGGAGCCGGTCTGTTCCTGATGATCGGACTGATCTCCGGACTTCGGGAAATGATGAAAGAGAAAGAGCGTGAGAATCGACTCCTCCTTCAGGCAGCAGGCTATGGGATTCTGGCGGTGCTCCTTCTTCAGTTCTTTTTCGTGTATGTGGAGGAGGGGACAAATCTGGCAAGAATTTACAGGGATGAAACAAACCGGATCGCATATATCAAAGAGCAGAGAAGCCTTGGAAAAGAGGAAATCGTTGTTCCGCTCGTACATACTGACTTCTATAATCCATATTCTGCCATTGAAAAGATGGAAATGACAGATGATCCCGGATACTGGATTAACATCTTTTATGAGGAGTATTACGGAGTGCCGTCGATCCGGGCAATTCCGTATGATGACTGGGTCGAAACAAACGGCTCGTGAAAAAGAACGGTGTGTTTGAATGTGTTTCCATGTGTTCAAAAATAAAAAACGGGAAGGTTTTCAGATGAAAACCTTCCCGTTTTTATTTCGCATTCTTGCCTGCGTCTATACCAAGGGAATCGATCAGCCCTCGGAGATAGCGCCTACAGGACACTGAGCCTCGCAAGCTCCGCAATCGATGCAGGTATCTGCATTGATCTCGTAGTGTGCATCACCCTGAGCAATAGCCTGAACAGGGCACTGAGCAGCGCAGGAACCGCAGCTGATGCAAGCATCACTGATAACACGTGCCATAGTAGTAACCTCCTTCAATATTCGCATGTATCATGCATAGTATACGTTTTCTGAAGAAAGGACAGACATCCAAGGATGCCTGTCCTTTGATCTTGTACAATCTTACAACCAGCTATATCGGTTAGACAATGCTAAGTTTGCATAGCCCGCCTTATCCGAAATTCAGCAGATTAGTTGTTGTAGAGAGCACCAAGCTTCTCAAGATAAGCGTAGTGTGCCTTTGCGTGAGCTTCCGCCTCTGCAAACAGCTTTGCAGCTCTCTCAGGGTTCTTACGCTGCAGGGAGGTGTAACGAACCTCTCCGCCAAGGAACTCGCTGTACTCCTTGGTTGCAGGCTTGGAGTCCAGAGTGAACTTCTTGTCGCCGCCAGCCGGGTTGAAACGGAACAGGTTGTAGTAGCCGGTCTCAACAGCCAGCTTCTCTTCATCCTGAGCCTTGTTCATACCCTTGCGGATACCATGGTTGATGCAAGGAGCGTAAGCAATGATCAGGGACGGTCCCGGATAAGCCTCAGCCTCTGCGATCGCCTTGATGCACTGGTTGCGGTCAGCACCCATGGAGATCTGAGCGACGTATACATAGCCGTAGCTCATTGCCATAGCTGCAAGATCCTTCTGAACGGTCTCCTTGCCGGCTGCTGCGAACTGAGCGACTGCGCCTTCCGGAGTAGCCTTGGAGGACTGTCCGCCGGTGTTGGAGTAAACCTCGGTGTTTACAACGAAGATGTTGACGTCCTTACCGGAAGCAAGTACGTGATCTACTCCGCCGTAGCCGATATCGAATGCCCATCCGTCACCACCGAAGATCCACTGGGACTTCTTGGCAAGGTAATCCTTCTCTTTCAGGATATCCTTAGCTGCATCGGAGCCATCTGCCTCAAGAGCTGCGATCAGCTTCTCGGTAGCAGTGCCGTTCTCAGCGCCCTTTGTGAAGGTGTCGAGATACTCCTGGCTGCCTTCACCGCCCCATGCTTCAACCTTAGCCTTAAGCTGGGAACGAATTGCATCGTTGGCAAGGAACATACCATAACCAAACTCTGCAGCATCCTCAAACAGGGAGTTGGACCATGCCGGGCCGTGTCCCTTCGCATTTACGGTATAAGGAGTGGAAGGTGAAGAGTTGCCCCAGATCGAGGAGCATCCGGTTGCGTTTGCAACATACATTCTGTCACCAAACAGCTGAGTGATCAGCTTGATGTAAGGTGTCTCACCGCAGCCAGCGCAGGCTCCGGAGAACTCAAGCAGAGGCTGCTTGAACTGAGATCCCTTTACGGTCGTCTCCTTGAACTTCTCAACAACGTCATTCTTGATCGGAAGCTTCACTGCATAATCAAAGGCGGTCTGCTGGTTCGGAAGAGCCTGAGCCTCATCCAGTCTGGTCATGGTCAGTGTAGCAGCCTTCATATTGCCAGGGCAAACATTCGCGCAGGATCCGCAGCCTGTGCAGTCAAGGCTGGAAACAACGATTGCGAACTTGTATCCGGGCATGCCGGTCAGATCCTTGGTAACAGTGCCTGCAGGTGCGTTTGCAGCTTCCTCTTCGGTCATAGCGATCGGACGGATTGCAGCGTGAGGGCAGACATAAGAGCAGAAAGTACACTCGATGCAGCTCTCAGCATTCCATACAGGAACGTTAACAGCGATGCCGCGCTTCTCGAATGCAGAAGCACCGGAAGGAGTGGAGCCGTCCACATAAGGAAGAACGTCGGAAACCTTCAGGCCATTGCCTTCCTGAGCGGAAACAGCAATCTGAATGTTGTTGACGAATGCCTCAACATCCTTGCGGTCAGTAGTAACCTTCTTGAAATCAAGGCCCTCGTCTGCTGCATTTGCCCAGCTCTCCGGGATCTCTACCTTGTGCCAGTTCTTAGCGCCGGCATCGATAGCAGCCCAGTTCTTCTCAACGACATCCTGACCCTTGCGGCCGTAAGTCTTCTGAGCAGCATCCTTCATCAGCTGTACAGCATGCTCTTCCGGAATGATCTTGGTGATCGTGAAGAATGCGGACTGAAGGATCGTGTTGATACGGGTCGGTCCCATGCCGGTCTCGATACCAAGCTTTACACCGTCGATGGTGTAGAAGTTGATGTGGTGATCGTACATGAACTTCTTAACCTGTCCGGGGATATGCTCTTCCAGCTCAGCATCGCTCCAGGAGCAGTTCAGCAGGAAGGATCCTCCGTCAACCAGCTCCTGTGCCATGTTGAACTTACGCATGTATGCCGGGTTGTGGCATGCAACGAAGTTTGCCTGATGGATCAGGTAGGTCGACTTGATCGGCTTCTTACCAAAACGAAGGTGAGACATGGTAACACCGCCGGACTTCTTGGAGTCGTAATCAAAATATGCCTGAGCATACATGTCGGTGTTGTCGCCGATGATCTTGATGGAGTTCTTGTTGGCACCTACGGTACCATCTGCACCAAGGCCCCAGAACTTGCAGCATACGGTTCCCTCGGGAGTGGTAACGATTTCCTTGCCGGTAGGCAGAGAAAGGTGAGTAACATCATCATCGATGCCGATGGTGAATCTCTTCTTGTCCTCGTTGTTGTAAACAGCGATGATCTGTGCAGGAGTGGTGTCCTTGGAGCCAAGGCCGTATCTGCCGGTGAATACCGGAACCTGATCGAACTTGGAGCCCTTCAGAGCGGCAACAACATCCAGGAACAGAGGCTCGCCGATGGAGCCGGGCTCCTTGGTGCGGTCAAGAACGGAAATCTTCTTGACAGTATCCGGAATTGCCTCGATGAGCGCTTCTGCGGAGAAAGGTCTGTACAGACGAACCTTTACAAGACCAACCTTCTGGCCCTGAGCGTTCAGATAATCAACGGTCTCCTCGATGGTCTCGTTGACGGAGCCCATTGCGATGATAACCTGCTCTGCGTCTGCAGCACCGTAGTAGTTGAACAGCTTGTAATCGGTGCCGAGCTTTGCATTGACCTTGTCCATGTACTTCTGAACAATTGCAGGCATCTCGTCATAAGTGGTGTTGCAGGCCTCACGGGTTGTGAAGAAGATATCCGGGTTCTGTGCAGAGCCCATCTGGCGGGGATGATTCGGATTCAGAGCCTTGTCACGGAACTCCTGAACCTTGTCCAGATCGATCATATCCTTCAGATCATCGTAATCCCAAACCTGAATCTTCTGAATCTCGTGAGAGGTGCGGAAGCCGTCGAAGAAGTTGATGAAAGGAAGCTTTCCGTCAACTGCTGCGCAGTAAGCAACAGGTGTCAGATCCATAACCTCCTGAACGGAGCTCTCGCAGAGCATGGCAGCACCGGTCTGACGACATGCATATACGTCAGAATGGTCACCGAAGATGTTCAGTGCATGAGTAGCTACGCAGCGTGCAGAAACGTTGAATACGGCCGGAAGACCTTCGCCTGCAACCTTGTAGATGTTCGGGATCATCAGAAGAAGTCCCTGAGAAGCGGTAAAGGTAGAGGTCATGGCACCTGCTACGATGGAGCCATGTGTTGCACCTGCAGCACCTGCCTCGGACTGCATCTCGGTTACGTGTACAACGTCTCCGAAGATATTCTTGCGTCCGGCAGTTGCCCATTCGTCAACGTGCTCAGGCATAACCGATGACGGTGTGATGGGGTAGATGGTAGCAACTTCCGTATACGCATACGCAGCGTGTGCGGCAGCTTCGTTACCATCCATGGTTAAGTACTTTCTTGCCATTTTGATTTCCTCCTATATGATTTGATGCATGTCCGGGCAAAAGGCAAACTACGCCCCTTCATGCGGATCTATCGCTTAGAAGTCTATCATTTGGACTGTGAGAATGCAACGATTCCGGGCTTAAGAGAAGGGGAAATTTCGTTAAAAATAACTAATACATATTAGCTAAAACTAATATGTATTAGTTGATTATAACAAGCGATTTCAGATATGAAAAAGAACCGGCACTCAGTCGGAAAAGCGCGCGAGCTGTCCGATTGCTCCGGACGGAATCAGAATATGACCGTGCTCTTCCAGATACTGTTCTCTGGCATAGGTAACAGGGAGCAGGACGGAATATTCCGATACAGCAGCAAGAATCGGCTGCATCTTTCGAACCTCTTCGATGTCCTTCATTTTGAGCAGAAGAAGATAGCTGCTGCCGCTCTTCAGAAGAATACTCTCACCGGTATAGGCACCGCGGATACGTGCTGCCGCCTTCAGCAGGCTGTCCATGCTGTCAAAGGAATACAGACGGTTGCATGCGGCATAAATACGAAATTTTTCAAGAGCATCCTTAACCTCCGCAGAAGGGGCAGGGGAGGAAGGCACAGCCTGTGCGGTGTTCTCGTTGCTTCCGGGTCTGGAAGCGGTGATGGAATGCAGAAGCTGTTCAAAGGAGCCCGGCAAAGAGCCGGAAATTCCCTCCGAAGCGGTGAGAGAAGGAGCAAAACCGGAAAAGCGGGTATCCAGTTCCTCCGGATTCTCAACCTTGGTCACAACGAGGACGATGCTGCCTTCGCTCATGGGAATGGCTTCTATCATCAGGGGAATATTATCTGCCTCAAAGCCGACCTGGGAAGCCGCCTGCTGCATCATTTCACGGAAGAGATTCCGCGCCTTCTCTGTGCCGTAGGCCAGTTCGCTCAGTTTGATCTGACGTGCTGCCAGATCCTCTCCGGTCAGTGTAAACCGGATTTGATTGTCACTGATCTTTTCTATTTTCAACAGAGGGACCTCCTTCCTTCATATTTGTCTAAACAGTGTAGCGGGAGAACCGTTTATCAGTCAATCATTCGCTGCGAAAGTTTAGAAAAGTTTCACTGCTTTGCAGGAAAGCAAAGAATTGTGAAAATAAACGAAAAATGCGGGATACGGAGTTTCATAATGCACAGAGATTGAAAATGAAACACAGATCCGATACGATGAGTCTGCCGAAAGGGACGGGCAATCAGGCATCGTAAAGGAGGCGATGAACGTATCCCGTTCGAACAGTCTTATCTATATCAGCATTCTACGTATCACGATTTCAATGGGGTTTCCATTGTCTTTTGGACATTATTTTGTCCATCGAAGATAATTTTTCCTGTTTTTTATGTAGAGAACAATTACATCAGGCTATGCTCATGATGTTCGACGAGGGGTTGCCGGCAGTTTTTGCGGGACCAATGGTTCACGGAAAACCGACTGCAGATATGAGCGGTACCACGCAGGAATATGCCGAAGCACAACAGAAAGCTTAAAAGCAGATGCGATCCGCCTTCTTTTCGGAAGGAATACGGAAACCAGCCGGGATGATTCTCACGGAAAACCTTCTGGTTGACGGATTCCGAAGTCTATGTAGGAGTCTTATCCACGTAAGGCGCATGGAGTGTGCCAAACGGAAATTGACAGGATTCTTATGTCTGATCCATATCATTCTCCATATCTGGGACCGATTCGGTCAGTCTTTGGGTGTGGCAGCAAATTCTGTTTTCCGGAGCCGCAGGAGCCTCCGGGCCCCCGCTTAGCGGGCCGCCGCGGCTGGAATCCGAATGCTGCCGCACCATCTTGTGCGGATATTATTTCAGTACTCTGTGTCTCCGGGAATCAGCGGAAAGCTCTGTGCAGGTTATACAGAGTGGCAGCCGATACGCGGATAGAAGACAGTGCGGAAAATGTTTGCTATAATGAGTTGATTTATGGTTATAGCTGTTGATAAAGAAGGACAGCAGATCTGTCCCGGCGTGAGACAGACGCTGCAGGATGGACGTTGGAGAAAATATGGGTTCCAGATACGACGATTTTCAGGATTACGGGGAAAACGACTTCGGACGTGATGGGTATGATGATGCGTACGATGCAGATTTTCGCGGCGGATATGATCATTATGACGATGAATATGGAAGTGGAGTGTACGAGGATGACCGTTATGCGTATGCGGATGACGGTTATGCTTACGAAGAAGCTCCTTATGAGGAGGAAGTGAGGCAGCCTGCCGCACGCCGGACAGGAAAAGGGAAAAAGAACAGCAGAACAGGCTCTTCGGCCCGGAAAGCTTCTGCAGGAACGCGGAAAAAGACGGGGACAGGAAAACGACCTGCCTCTGCCGGAAGAAAGCAGGGGAAGAAGGGACGGAAACGGAAGAAAAAGTCTGCTTCGCCGGTGTTTGCAATTCTTCTTATGATTCTGGTGCTGGGAATGGCATTTGGCGCCAAGCTTTTTCTGGACCGATATTCCTATTCCACAGAGCAGGCAGATCTTTCGGAGCAGTTTAATGTACAGGGCGCCGATGACGTGCCGATTGTCTGGGGAAATGAACTCTCGGAAATTCATGCGAAACGGATCGACGGCATCGATTACATGAAGCTTGATGATGTCAAAAGTCAGCTGAACAGTCGCTTCTATTATGGAAAGCAGAATGCACAGGATGAAACCGGTATGATTCTGTACTGCTTCCCGACAGATAAACTGAAGACAGTAGTCGGAAGCACAGAGGTTTCGACGGAGCAGGGCGGCTCCCAGACTCTGGACTACGCACCTGCCGTAAATGTGGACGGAACCATTTATCTGGCGCTGAATTTTGTAAAGCAGTATACAAATTTCGGAATGACGGCCTATGAGAATCCAAGCCGCCTGCAGATCGATACAGCATGGGGAGAAGAAACGGTTGCAACGATAAGCCGTAAGACACAGATCCGTACGTCAGGAGGAATCAAGAGCCCTGTCCTGGAGCAGCTTGAAAAAGGAGCGCAGGTAACGGTTCTGGAGCAGATGGATACCTGGTCTAAGGTGAAGTCAGAGGATTCGGTCATCGGCTATGTAGAGAACCGGCGTCTTTCTGACATTCAGACGCAGACAATGACGGCAGTTGCGGACTACACGGAGCTGGAGTTTACGCATCTTACCTTTGACGGAAAAATCAACATGGCCTTCCACAATGTCTGGGGATCACAGGGAAATGTAACCCTGACCTCGTACATGGCTCAGACCAAAACCGTAAATATCGTGGCACCGACCTGGTACTGGGTCAGCGATAACGCTGGAAATGTGGAGAAGGCAGCAACACAGGAGTATGTAAACCAGGCACACAGTATGGGGTGCCAGGTGTGGGCTGTTGTGGACAACATCAACTCATCCTCCCTTCAGCAGCTTGATAATCACACATTCCTGACGACACTGGACGCCAGAACGAATTTGATCTCTCAGCTGACGGATGAAGCAAAAACCTACGGGTTTGATGGAATTAACGTGGACTTTGAGCTGATTCCGGAGGAAAACGGCGAAGATTATATAGAATTTATCAGAGAGCTTTCCATTGCCTGCAGGAATGCGGGAATCATACTCTCGGTGGACACCTATCCGAATTTCTCGTTCAATTCCCATTATCACCTGGACGAGCAGGGTGTCTTTGCAGATTACATTGTAATTATGGGATATGATGAGCATTACGCCGGCAGTCAGGAGGCAGGAAGCGTCGCATCGATCTCCTACGTGACACAGGGCATTCAGATGGCCCTGAACGATGGAATTGCCAAAGACCGTCTGGTCAATGCGATTCCCTTCTACAGCAGAGTCTGGGAGACAGATGGCGGTCAGGTCAGCTCAAAGGCTCTTGGCATGCAGGACATTCAGGATTACATTCAGGCGCATGGAATGTCTGTGAACTGGAGTGCCGAAGCCGGGCAGAACTATGCGGAAACGACCGAAGACGGCAGGAAGATCGAGATCTGGGTGGAGGATGCACAGTCCATTCAGCAGAAGCTGGATGTGATGCAAAGCTTTGGCATAAAAGGTGTTGCGGAATGGCGCCTGCAGTTTGAAACCGCCGACGTCTGGGATACCATCAGTAACTATATGAACCAATAATTCAGAACGGCAGCCCATCTCAGAAAAGGCTTTCGCAAGCTCGCTTGCAGAAAGCCTTTTCTGAGATGGGCTATCGGATGAATATCCGACATCGAGAGTTTTCGAGCGAAGCGAGAAAATTTGAGATGCCGTTCTGAAGGGATGAGAAGGTGATTTTGAAGTGATTACGCAGTATGTTTCCATGACAGAGGAAGAAATTGACAAGGCCGCAATTGAGCGGGCAGGTCAGATTCTGAAGGACGGAGGTCTGGTGGCGTTTCCGACAGAGACCGTGTACGGACTTGGCGGAGATGCACTGAATCCGGAATCCTCCCGCAAGATTTATGCAGCAAAGGGAAGACCCTCGGACAATCCCCTGATCGTACATGTATGCCGGCTGGAGGATATCCCGCCTATCGTGAAGGAAATGCCGGAAGCGGCGATCAAGCTTGCAAAAGCCTTCTGGCCGGGACCTCTGACCATGATTTTCCGCAAAAATGAAAAGGTTCCCTATGAAACGACCGGCGGCCTGGATACGGTGGCAATCCGTTTTCCAAGCAACCGGATTGCACAGGCTCTGATTGACGCAGAAGGCGGATATATTGCTGCTCCTTCGGCCAATAAGTCCGGAAGACCTTCCCCTACAATTGCGTTATACTGTAAAGAGGATCTGGATGGCCGCGTGGATATGATCATTGACGGCGGCGAGGTGGGAATCGGCCTGGAATCCACAATTATCGATCTTACGGAGGAGGAGCCTACGATTCTGAGGCCCGGATATATCACACAGAACATGCTCTCTGAGGTGCTTGGAAGCGTGGAGGTGGACCGGACCATTCTGTCAGCAGATTCCAGAGAAAAGCCAAAGGCTCCCGGGATGAAATATCGTCACTATGCGCCGAAGGGGGATCTGACGATTGTTGAAGGGGAACCGGAAAAGGTTGCAGCATATATCAACGCCAGACTGGAAGAGGCAAAGGCGAAAGGGGCACATACAGGGGTCATCTGTACGGATGAGACCAGAGGGCTGTATCATGCGGACTGTGTCAAGAGCGCAGGAAGCCGCCGGGATGAAGACGAGATTGCAAGAGAGCTTTTCCGGATCCTGCGGGAATTTGATGATGAGAAGTGTACGGTAATGTATTCGGAGTCCTTCCGGGATCAGGAAATCGGAGATGTTTCCGGAAAGACAGCTGCGCAGGGCGGCTTTGGAATGGCAATCATGAACCGCCTGATGAAGGCTGCCGGTCAGAAGATCATTCAGGTATAAGGCGGATACACATTCCAGTGTATTACGAAATGCAAGGTGCCGCGAAAAGCGGAAGAAAAGGGGGAACAGAAAATGATCATAGCAATTGCAAGCGATCACGGGGGTCTGGATCTGAAGACCGCTGTCATTCGCCATCTGGAAGACAAGGGATATGAAGTCAGGGATTTTGGAACCAGGGACAAAGCATCCTGCGACTACCCTGATTTTGCAGGTCCTGCAGCTAGAGCTGTCGCTTCGGGGGAAGCGGAGAAGGGAATTGTGATCTGCACGACCGGAATCGGCGTTTCCATTACGGCAAATAAGATTCCGGGAATCCGGTGCGCGCTTTGCCATGATGTTACAACAGCGCGCCTGACAAGACTTCATAATGATGCCAATGTGCTTGCAATCGGCGCCGGCGTCATCGGAGAAAATGTGGCCATGGATGTGGTCGATACGTTCCTTTCCACGGCTTTTTCCGGAGAAGAACGGCATGCAAGACGCATCGCAAAGATTGCAGAATATGAGGAAAAGCAGTAAAAACAAAGCATGGACATGCCGCTTTGCGGCTGCATTAAACGCGCAAAAGCGCAGAATCGAGGAGAAAAATGGCAAAAGTAGTAGTAATGGATCACCCGCTGATTCAGCACAAGATCGGATTTATCCGCAGAAGAACAACAGGAACCAAGGCATTTCGTGAGACCGTAGGCGAGATTGCAATGCTGATCTGCTATGAGGCAACCCGCGACCTGGAGCTGGAGGATGTGGAAATCGATACCCCCGTAGCACACTGCACGGCCAAGCAGCTGAAGGGTAAGAAGCTGGCGGTTGTTCCGATTCTTCGCGCAGGCCTTGGTATGGTGGACGGAATGCTGAAGATGATTCCTGCAGCAAAGGTCGGACACATCGGCATGTATCGTGATCCTGAGACTCTGAAGCCGGTGGAGTATTACTGCAAGCTTCCCGCAGACTGTGCGGATCGTGAGGTTTTCGTGGTGGATCCCATGCTGGCAACGGGCGGCTCTTCGATTGATGCGGTGACCCAGCTGAAGAAGCACGGATGCACAAAAATTCATTTCCTCTGCATCATCGCAGCTCCGGAAGGCGTAAAGGCCTTTACAGAAGCTCATCCGGATGTAGATCTTTACATTGGTGCAATGGATGATCATCTGAACGAGCACTGCTATATTGTTCCCGGCCTCGGCGATGCAGGCGATCGTATTTTCGGCACGAAATAAAAACGGAGAGGTTCGTATGTCATCAAAGAGAGCGGACTATATTTCCTGGGATGAGTATTTTATGGGAGTAGCGGATCTTGCGGGCATGAGGTCCAAGGATCCGAACACACAGGTTGGCTCCTGCATTGTGAGCAGAGAACACAAGATTCTCTCCATCGGCTACAATGGCATGCCGTCCGGCTGCGATGATGACCAGTTTCCCTGGGATCGTGACGGAGCAGTGCTGATGACGAAGTATCCGTATGTGACACACAGCGAACTGAATGCCATCCTGAATTACCGCGGTGGTTCACTGGAGAATTCCACACTGTATGTATCCCTGTTTCCCTGCAATGAATGTGCCAAGGCCATCATTCAGGCAGGGATTCGTAAGGTTATTTACAAGAGCGATAAGTATGCCGGCACAGACTCCAATATTGCCAGCAAGCGCATGTTTGATGCTGCCGGTGTGATCTATGAGCAGTATCAGGCAACCGGCCGCCGCATCGAACTGTCGGTGTGAGCATGGCGGCTGCAGCGGTCAGAATTCTGACCGATAATTTATGATCATTCACAAACAGCCAAACTCAAAATTCTGCTTCAGAAACTGCACAGAGCTATTCCGCAAATTTCTCCGGGGAGGTAGTGTCCTCTCCGGAGTACTTGTGGTATCTGTCATGGCCGGTTCCCTGCAGGTGTATGCTACACAGGAAACCCAGCAGGCATTGGATAAGGCAAGACAGGAGGCAAATGAGACCCGGCAGGCGATCAGTGAGAATAAGGATACGCTGGATGCTCTGAATGATACGAAAAGCGATCTTTCCGAACAGTGGAGCAATCTGAATTCGCAGCTGAGCGGTATTACTTCAACTCTGGCGGAATTATCGGCAAAGATCAATGATAAGCAGGGAGAGATCACAGCGAAGCAGGAGGAGATTTCACAGACTGAGAAAGAGCTGGAAGAAGCGGTTCAGACGCAGGAAGAGCAGTATGCTGCGATGAAGAAGAGAATTCAGTTCCTGTATGAGCGCGGAAACCGTTTTTATCTGGAAATTCTGCTTCACTCCGGGTCATATGGGGATCTGCTGAATAAGAGCAGCTACATCAGGCAGCTGAATGACTACGATACAAAGACCCTGGAAAAATATAAGGAAACCGCAAAAGAAATTCAGCAGCACAAGCAGGAGCTCGAGCAGGAGCAGGAAGCTCTTGAGAAGCAGCAGGATGAGCTGGAGGACCTCAGAAGTGAAGTAAACAGTAAGGCTGGACAGGTGTCAGGACTTCTGACGCAGACGGCCGGCTCTCTGAACTCCGCAAATGCGCAGATTTCCACGGCCCAGGATGCGGTGGATGCGCTTCAGGATCAGCTGGATTCACAGAATGAAACGGTGTCTGCGCTGGAGAAACAGCTCGCAGAAGAAAGACGTCTGCAGGAGTTGTCAAATGCATCGGTATGGCGCAATCTCTCCGATATCAGCTTTGCGGATCAGGACCGATATCTTCTTGCAAATCTGATCTACTGCGAGGCGGGCGGAGAACCGTATGAGGGCCAGGTTGCGGTCGGTGCTGTTGTGATGAACCGGGTAAAATCAGGAGCCTTCCCGGGGACGGTATCTGAGGTCATTTACCAGAGATGGCAGTTTGAACCTGCCATGACCGGGCGGCTTGCGCTTGCGCTGTCGGAAAACCGGGCAACGGACTCCTGCTATCAGGCGGCAGATGCAGCCATGGCAGGGCAGACAACGGTCGGCGAATGCCTGTTTTTCCGGACACCGATCCCGCAGATTGAACCGAAGTACAGAATTGGCGGACATATTTTTTACTGAGCATCATCCTGCGAAAATGATAATAAACCTGGAGAAAGCGGCGAAAACACGAAGTTTCGCTGCTTTTTTATTTTGCACTTCAAACTGTGCAAAACGCTATGATCGCGGAATGTCATTTCCTCCGGGCTTGTCTATTTTTGCAATTTCTTTCATTGCATAGACAGGGAAATAAGTGTATCATCAAATTTAATTCGGGATAGTGACCCGGTGGTTTTGGGTACTGTAACGAAAACGGTTTTGTCGAGTCAGATGCAGCTGCGAGAGCAGAAGGGAAAAGGCTGGTACCATGCGGGATCTTTCAAGATTCATGAGGAACCTGTCCCTGATCGGGCAGTTCGGAGTTTCTCTTGTTACTCCGATCCTGATGTGCCTTGCCGGGTGCTATCTTCTGACCTCGAAACTTGGACTTGGCAGCTGGGTTTATCTGCCGGGATTTGTTCTCGGACTTGGTTCGTCCTTTATGACTGCATATAAGGTTTATCTGTCCGCGGTGAAGAAGAGCGGGAAGGAAACCCATAAAACGGCCTTTAACCGGCATTATTAAGAATTTCAGAAAAGGGAGACAGAAGAAGGAATGAAGTTATCCGCTGCGGTGCAGGAATCTACAAAGTTTGTCGCGAAAGGAACGACAGCGGCCTCGGCTGTTATGCTTCTAGTGTTTCTGCTTCTGCATCTGGTGATTCCGCAGGTTCCGTTCGATGCAGGTGTCGTAATCAGCGGAGTACTTGGATGTGTTGTTGCGGCAGGAAACTTTTTTCTGATGGCACTGGTTGCCGAGAAAGCGGCAGCCGATGATAATTACGACAATGCAAAGCGCAGGATGACGCTGAGCTATCGCTACCGCACACTGGGGCAGCTGCTGTTTGTGGTTCTGGTCATTGTGATTCCGGGGCTGAATTTCGTGGCAGGAATTCTTCCGCTGCTGATTCCGGGAGCACTGATTCGCGGGAAAGGCGTGGCTGATTACAAGAAGATGCGGGCGAAGGAAAAGGCTGCAGAAGAAGCAGATCCAACGGGAAAAGAGAGGTGATACGATTCTATGGAATTTTCGATTGAAGGCGCAAAAATCTTCGCGAGGATCCCCACGGGAATCCCGGTTCTCGGCGACTTTCTGATCAGTGAAACACTGGTTGTTTCCTGGGTTGTGATGGGAATCATATTGGCGCTGTGCCTGTTCCTCACGCACGATCTGAAGGTGGAGCATATTACGAAGCGGCAGGCAGTGGCTGAATGGCTGGTGGAGCTGAGCACGAATTTTGTCCGCAACAATACGGGCGGTACGAAGTTTGATGCATTGATTCCGTTCATTGCGGCATTGTTCTCCACGAGTATTATTTCCAACCTCATCTGTCTGGTGGGCGTCTGGAGCCCGACCGCCGATCTCTCCACAGAGGCAGCCTGGGCGGTTGTTGTATTCATTATGATTACCGCAACGAAGATTAAGACCAGCGGACTGGGCGGATATCTGAAGGGCTATACGCAGCCGATTGCGGTCATGACACCGTTTAACGTTCTCTCTGAGCTGGCGACTCCGGTGTCGATGGCCTGCCGTCATTTCGGCAACATTCTTTCCGGTGTGGTTATTGACGGACTGATTTACTGGGCACTGGCACTTGCATCTTCCGCTCTTCTCGGACTGATTCCGGGAGCTGTCGGCAAGGTACTTTCACAGATCCCGATTCTGTCTGTCGGTATTCCGGCCATCTCATCCTTGTATTTTGACTGGTTTACCGGATTCATGCAGGCATTTATTTTCTGCATGCTGACGGTCATGTACATTGCAAATGCCGCGGAGGAATAAAACGCTGCGGAGAAACGGTAACACCCTGGGCTTTTGCTTTTGCAAAGCCCGGTGAGCATAAAAATTTTTATCACCCTAAACTTATAAGTACAGGAGGTATAACATGGGAGATTTTCAGCTGTTGGCAAGAGGTATTGCACTGGCAGGATGCGGAATCGGAGCCGGATGTGCACTAATCGCAGGTATCGGACCTGGTATCGGTGAAGGAAATGCGGTTGCAAAGGCATTGGAAGCGATCGGAAGACAGCCGGAGTGCAAGAGTGATGTCACCAGTACAATGCTGCTTGGCTGCGCAATTGCCGAGACCACCGGTATCTACGGATTCGTAACCGGCCTTCTTCTGATCTTTGTGGCACCCGGAATGTTCATGAACTATCTGAAGTAATCGGCGGCGAAAGGAGCGGTTATGGAAACACAAAGTCTCGTTACGATTGTTCCATGGACTTTTATCGCAACGATCCTGAACCTGTTTCTGACCATGCTGCTGGTGAAAAAGTTTCTGTTTAAACCGATCAACAGGATTCTTGAGCAACGGCAGGCCCTGTCAGAAAAGGAACTGACGCAGGCACGGGCAGCGCGGGAAGAGGCAGACGGCCTGAAAACAGAGTATGAGAGCAGTCTTGCCGAGGCAAGAAGCGAGGCAGCCGTCATTCTGCAGAATGCGCAGAAGGAAGCACAGGCCAAGGCAGATCAGACCATCCGGAATGCAGAGCAGCAGGCTGCAGGAATCCGGTCTCGTGCGGAGGCAGATATCGCACAGGAAAAGAAAAAAGCCATCAACGAAGCCAAGGATGAGATCGGCGGACTTGCCATGGACATCGCAGGAAAGGTCGTTGAGAAGGAGATCCGGGAAGAGGATCATCAGAAGCTGATCGATGAATTCCTGGATAAGGTAGGAGAGGCAACATGACGAACACCGGGAGTCTATACGGAAAAAGCCTGTATGACCTCGCTGCTTCCGAAGATCTGTCGGAAATGATCATGGAGGAAATGGAAGCGGTACAGGGGCTTTTCACAGAAAATCCGGATTATATCCGGCTGCTTCTGGAGCCTTCCATTCCAAAGAAAGAGCGTCTGGGACTTCTGGACCAGGCCTTTGGAGATGCGGTACACCCGTATCTGCTGAGTTTTCTTAAGATCCTGACGGAACGGGGACTTCTCCGCGATTTCCGTGCCTGTGAAAAGTGCTACCGCGGGCTTTACAACGAGGCGCATGGAATCACGGAAGCAAGCGTTGTCAGTGCTGTGGATCTGGATCCGCAGAGACAGGAGAAGCTGAGAAAACGTCTGGAAGAAATGAGCGGTAAGAAGGTAATTCTGAACGTTCGGACGGATCCGCAGATTCTTGGCGGTATTCGCGTAGAGATGGAAGGAAAACTGTATGACGGAACGGTCAGGGGACGGCTTTCTGATCTGAGAAGAAGGCTGGACGAAACCGTGCTGTGACATTCCTGAAAGCGGAGCAGACGACAAGCAGAGTAAAAACAAAAAGGATGTGGTTTGAATGGAACTGAAACCTGAAAAAATATCCGAGGTGATTCGCAGTCAGATCAAGTACTATCAGAATGCGATCATTCAGAATGAAACCGGTACGGTTCTGACGGTCGGAGACGGAATTTCCCGTGTCAGCGGCCTGGTGAACTGTGTATCCGGCGAATTGCTGGAATTTGAGAACGGCACCTACGGAATGGCGCAGAACCTCGAAGAGACCAGCGTATCTACGGTTCTGTTCGGTGAAGATGTCGGAATCAGTGAGGGACAGACAGTCAAGAGAACCGGACGTGTTGTATCGGTTCCTGTGGGCGATGCCATGATCGGACGTGTCGTGAATGCAATCGGTCAGCCGATTGACGGCGCAGGCCCGATTGAAAGCAGTGAATTCCGCCCGGTAGAGTCTCCGGCCCCCGGCATTCTGGACAGACAGCCGGTTAAGGAGCCGCTTCAGACCGGAATCAAGGCAATCGATTCGATGATTCCGATTGGAAGAGGACAGCGTGAGCTGATCATCGGAGACCGCCAGACCGGTAAGACAACGATCGCGATTGATACGATCATCAACCAGAAGGGAAAGGATGTAATCTGCATCTATGTTGCCATCGGTCAGAAGAGATCGACGGTAACCAATCTGGTGGAGCAGCTGAAAAAGAGCGGAGCAATGGAGTATTCCATTGTTGTTGCAGCGACTGCATCAGAGCCGTCTCCGCTGCAGTATATTGCACCCTATGCAGGCTGTGCTATGGGTGAGTATTTCATGAACAAGGGGAAGCATGTTCTGATCGTATATGACGATCTGTCCAAGCATGCGGTTGCATATCGTGCACTTTCCCTTCTGATCCGGCGCCCGCCGGGACGTGAGGCTTATCCGGGTGATGTCTTCTATCTTCATTCAAGACTTCTTGAGCGTGCAGCCAAGCTCTCCGCGGAAAAGGGAGGCGGATCGCTTACGGCCCTGCCGATCATTGAGACCCAGGCAGGCGATGTTTCAGCTTATATTCCGACGAATGTCATTTCGATTACAGACGGACAGATCTTCCTGGAGACCGAGCTTTTCCACTCCGGAATCATGCCGGCGGTAAACCCGGGTATTTCGGTTTCCCGAGTCGGAGGAAATGCGCAGATTAAGGCCATGAAGAAGGTGGCAGGTACTTTGAAGCTGGTATACTCGCAGTATCGTGAGCTTCAGAGCTTTGCTCAGTTCGGCTCGGATCTGGATAAGGATACCAAGGATCGACTGGATCAGGGTGCCCGCATTGTTGAAGTGCTGAAGCAGAAGAATTCCTCGCCGGTTCCGGTAGAGAAACAGGTTGCGATTCTCTATGCCGTTACCAAGAACGTCCTGAGTGAGGTTCCGGTTGCGGATGTCGCAGAATACGAAAAGGGTCTGTATCTTCGCCTAGATCAGGATGCTGACGGAATGGCAGCAATGGATGCCATTCGCAGCACCGGAAAGCTGGAGGCGGATACGGAAGAGCATCTTAAGAAGGCACTGGAGGTCTATACCAGAGACTTCCTCTCTGCAAAGGTTACAGCCTGAGCAGCATCTGGAAGTAAGGAAACAGGCCGCGGGTCTGAAAAGGCCCGCGGATGAATGAAAGGTGAACATATGGCTGCTGCGAATATGAAAGCCGTGAAGCTGCGGATCAAGAGCGTTCAGAACACCATGCAGATCACCAAGGCAATGCAGCTGGTGGCGGCATCCAAGCTTCGCAAAGCAAAACAGAAGGCAGATCAGAGTAAGCCATACTTTGAAGCACTGCACGGAACACTGACGGATATTGCATGGAGCAATACGGAATTCCAGTCGCGTTATACCAAAGCCGGAAAGAATGACAAGTGGCTGTACATTGTCATTGCGGGAGACCGCGGTCTGGCCGGCGGCTATAATGCAAACCTCTTCAAATTCATGGAGGAGGAGACAAAGGGACAGGATTATACGGTTCTTCCAATCGGAAAGAAGTCAGTGGATTATTTTCATCATAAAAAGACGCCGATTCTGACCGAGGCCTTTGCAGAAGTAGCTTCGATCGGGGCGTCTGACTGCTTCGAAATTTCGAGACTGATCTGCGAGGAATACGCAAAGGGAACATTCGGGCATATCAGTATGTGCTACACGGATTTTGTTTCCATGATGACGCAGACTCCGGGGGTAACTTCGATGCTCCCGCTTTCGGACTTTACAAAGCCGGAAGGAAACCGCCTGGCGGAAACCGGAAAGAGCCCTTCCGGCGCGGCAGGTGCAGAGAAGAAGGCTGAAGATGCAGGAAAACCGGAAGGCTCGAAAAATCTGATTTTATATGAGCCGGACTCGGAGACCGTATTTGATGCGATTGTGCCGGACTACTTGGCAGGACTCCTGTATTCCAGCATTAATGTTTCCGTTGCCAGTGAGCTGGCGGCTCGCAGAACCGCAATGGAAGCGGCAACAGACAATGCGGAAGAAATGATTGATACGCTTAGCCTGAATTACAACCGGGCTCGGCAGGCTAGCATTACGCAGGAAATCACGGAGATCGTTGCCGGCGCTGAGGGAGCATAGCAGACAGACGGACATTTTCTGACTGGGAAAGGATAACAGGAAATGAGTGAACAACACAAAGGAAAGGTGATACAGGTCACGGGCCCTGTTCTGGATATCCGGTTCGCGGAAGGCGAGCTGCCGGAGCTGAACAATGCCATTGAGCTTTCTGTCGGGGAACGGAAACTGGTCGCCGAGGTGGCGCAGCAGATCGGAGATGATGTCGTTCGCTGCATTGCCATGAGTTCGACGGACGGACTGGCAAGAGGTGCAGAGGCTGTGGATACCGGAGCACCGATTTCGGTCCCGGTTGGTGATGGATGCCTTGGCCGCGTCTTTAACCTTCTGGGAGAGCCGGTTGACAACATGCCGGAACCGGAGACGCAGGAGAGATGGTCGATCCATCGTCCTGCGCCCTCCTTTGAGGAACAGGTTCCTGCACAGGAGATTTTTGAGACAGGAATTAAGGTCGTTGATCTGATCTGCCCCTATGCAAAGGGCGGTAAAATCGGATTGTTCGGCGGTGCAGGTGTAGGGAAAACCGTCCTTATTATGGAGCTGATCCATAATGTGGCAACGGCACATGGCGGTATTTCCGTCTTCACCGGTGTTGGTGAAAGAACCCGTGAGGGAAATGACCTGTATGGTGAAATGAAGGAATCCGGCGTTCTGGATAAGACCGCATTGGTTTACGGTCAGATGAATGAGCCGCCGGGAGCAAGAATGCGTGTCGGCCTTTCCGGACTGACCATGGCAGAGTATTTCCGTGATGTGAAGAATCAGGACGTGCTTCTGTTCATTGATAACATTTTCCGTTTTACACAGGCGGGCTCCGAGGTATCGGCACTGCTTGGCCGTATGCCCTCCGCCGTTGGTTACCAGCCGACGCTGGCAACGGAGATGGGTGCTCTTCAGGAGAGAATCACATCGACCAAGAAGGGCTCCATCACATCGGTTCAGGCTGTTTACGTTCCTGCAGATGACCTTACAGACCCGGCTCCTGCAACAACCTTCACGCACCTGGACGCAACAACCGTTTTGTCGCGTGAGATTGCCAGCCGCGGTATTTATCCTGCAGTGGATCCGCTGGATTCCACGAGCCGGATTCTCTCTCCTGAAATTGTCGGAGAAGAGCATTATGCTGTGGCAAGAGGCGTACAGCAGGTACTGCAGCGTTACCGTGAGCTTCAGGATATCATTGCAATCATGGGTATGGATGAGCTTTCGGACGAAGACAAGAAGGCAGTTTACCGCGCCCGTAAGATTCAGAACTTCCTGTCGCAGAGCTTCTCTGTTGCAGAACAGTTCACCGGCATTCCGGGAACATATGTACCGTTGAAAGAAACGATTCGCGGGTTTAAGATGATTCTTGACGGCGAATGTGATGATCTTCCTGAGAGTGCATTCCTGATGGCCGGAACGATTGATGACGTTTTCCAGAAGGCTAAGCAGGCATAAGATGCAGATCTTTGCTCGGGACCGCAGCTTTCGGACTGTCATAACCTGAAGAAAGGATAAAATATGTCAACCTTCCCTATGCAGGTCGTCTCTCTGGACGGTCTGGAATATGACGGAGAAGTGCAGAGGATCAAGCTGCGTACGATCGATGGTGATGTGGCGATCCTTGCCAGACATACAAATTACTGCACCGCAATCGGTATGGGAACGGCCGAGATTACAATGGAGGATAACTCCAAACGCTCGGCGGCCTGTATCGGCGGAATGATTTCCATGATGAATGGCTCCTGCCGCGTTCTTCCGACAACCTGGGAGTGGGAAGACGAGATCGACGTAGACAGAGCAAGCCGTGCACGGGAGCGCGCAGAAGAGAAGCTGAAGGATGCCAATCTTTCCAAACAGGAACGGGTGCGCATGGAAGCCAAGCTTTATCGTGCGCTGATCCGCCTCGATGCAGCGAAAAAGTAATTTATGCGCAATACCATTTATAGAATCATATATGCTTTTGTTCTATTCTGTGTTTCCTTTGTTCTGATGGAAGTCTTTTCAAAAGGAAGCAGTACACAGACTACGACCAAGATGTCTGGTGCAGTACTGCCGGTAGTATCTATGGATACCGGCAGTACTGTTTTTAATGCCCTTTACGGAATGACCGGAGATCAGGATGCCGGGAAAATGCGGCCGGTGCTCACACCAATTGCCTCTGACAGGACCATCCGAATCCGAATCAGCCGTTATGATGCTGAGCTTCTCGCGGTATCGGCAGAGGTCAGAGATATTACCGGACAGCGTCTGATTGAGAAGCAGGATGTGGAAATACAGGATGCAGGCGAAGGAACCTCGACGGGGGTACTGTCGTTTACCAATCTGGTTCAGTCGGATACAGAATATATGCTGGTACTCCTTCTTTCCACGGAAGATGCGGAAAACGTACGGTATTATACGCGCTTTTATTACTCGGCAGATTCCGGAGATCAGGAAGAGGTAGAAGCTGCCATCGCATTTGCGGAGACCTTTCATGAGAAAACCTTCGATAAAACCGCGGATGATTTTCTTCTGACCTATCTGGAGCCGGATGACAGCGTATCGGGAAGCTCGCTGTCAAAGGTTACACTTTACAGCAGTGCTGATCAGGTGACATGGGGGGATTTGTCACCCTCTGAAGTGACGAAGCCGGTATTTTCTCTGACGGACTATCAGTCGGGAATTTACGGAATCCGGGGAACCTACTATGTGGCTTCACAGACGGAAGACGGAAAGCAGAAGCTGTATCGCTGTGAAGAATACTATGAGCTTCGCATGGGAACCGACCGGTTCTATCTGATGGATTTCGAACGGACCGTTTCCGAGGATTTTGACCCGCAGAATCCGGAAGGAGAGGACGGATATCTGCAGCTTGGAATTGCGGATAAGAATACGGATGTCACGCAGAGCAAAAAGAAAAGTGTTACCGCCTTTGTTCATGACGGCCGGTTATACGAGGTCTCACTTTCCGAGGACCTTCTGGTTTATATCTTTGGCTTCGATGAGGCCGGAGATACCGGAGAGCGGGAAACGCGCGCGGATCATGGAATCCGGATTCTGGATGTCATGGAAGATGGAAGTGTCGATTTTCTGGTTTACGGCTATATGAACTGCGGTCGGCACGAAGGAAAGATGGGAGTTTCCTTTTATCATTACAGCGGCGAATATCATACGCTGGAGGAAAAGGTTTTTGTGCCCTATGACGGCTCCTGGGATCTGCTGAACAATCTGGTCGGACAGATGTCTTATTATGACAGTGACAAGGGAAGCCTTTATCTGTTTCTTTACGACACACTGTATGAGGTAAATGTCAATTCCTGCAGCATCCGGAAGCTGGAAACGGATCTGGCAGGCAGGCGCTTTGTGATCTCAAAGAGCGGAGAAATGATTGCCATGGAGGAAATGGCGGAAGGAGAGCCAAGCGGCTCCATCCTTCTGGTGAACCTGAACGGGCAGATACCGAGCAGGCTCGAAGCTCCCTCCGGAAAACGTGCGATACCGCTTGGCTTTCTGGGGGAAGATCTTGTGTATGGAACCGCAGCATCCGGGGATCTTATCACCGATGCCTCCGGAATTACGGTGGAACCGATGGACCACATTTATATTGTGGATCCGGAGCAAAATGTACTGGAGGATTACCATCAGGATGGCTATTATGTCCTTTCCTGTGAGGTGCGTGAAAGTCAGCTTGTTCTGACACGGGTGCAGAAGGCACAGGATGCGGAAACATCTTATGTTCCTGCACCGGATGATGAAATCCTGAGCGGCGCAGCCGAAGACAAGACGGCGCTGGTCCGGACAAAGAGCAGTGCCGCATATGGTATCGTGGTCCAGATTCAGACGGGGGAGAGCGACTGGGAATCCTGCCATTATATTCGGCCGCAGGAAATTCTGTACGAAGGATCACGGGAGCTGTCCCCGCGCGGTACCTCAAAGGAGACGGATGCGGATTCCGGAATCCGATCAACGCATCGTTATTATGTTTACAGCAGTAAAGAGTTCCTTGACTGTGAATATGATCTGACGTCAGCCATTGAAACAGCCGGCGCGGAACGAAGCGGCGTGGTTGTGGATGATCAGGGAAGGTATCTTTGGAGAAAGAGACGCCCGGAACGAAGTGAAATTGATGCGCTGACTTCCATGGAGGAGGGCACTGCCCTTCTGGACAGCAGGGAAATGTGCCTGAAGGCGATCCTGTCAGCAGAAAACATTTCCGCAGATGTGGCAGGACTCCTTGCACAGGGAAAGACATCATTGGAAATTCTGCAGGAAGAGCTGAAGGATTACGAGGTGCTGAGCCTCTTCGGCTGCAGCCTGGATGAGGTGCTCTATTATGTGGGCATGCATCAGGCGGTTTATGCAGAAACGGATAACGGAGAAACCATACTGATCATGGGATATGGACCGGAAAATATCGAGATCTATGATCCTGCGGCGGGAAGTGTTCATCTGATGAACCTGGAAACGGCAAGAGAGAATCTTGCTGCGGCGGGAAACCGGTTTCTGACTTACATTCCGGCAGGCTGACCGAAGCAAATGAGAGCGGAGCAGCTGATGGAAACAGAATGAGAAGCAAAAAAAGACCTCCGGAAAATCCGGAGGTCTTTTTCGTGGTGCGCCCGGCGGCGCACGTTTCATTTCATATCCTTGTATTATTCTTCGATATGCAGGCCGTTCTCGTTGTAGCGGTTTACAATCTTCTGAATTCTTGCAGAGGGATCCAGAAGATCCGAGATGGAACTGTCGTGGTTGAGCGTATCGATGATGTAGGCGATGTATTTGCTCATGCTGCAGCTGATGTACCAGGGGCACTCCAGAAGCTCAGGAGACTGATAAATCAGGTTTGTGGTCAGAACCCGGTCGATCAGTCCATCGCGGTAAGCCTGATTAAATTTCTCGAGACCGCTGGTAAACAGACCGAAGGTCGAGAAGACAAAAATACGTCCGGCGTTGCGCTCCTTCAAACCTCTTGCGACCTCCAGAACACTCTCGCCGGAGGAAATCATGTCATCGATGATGATCATGTCCTTGCCCTCAACGGAGGAGCCAAGGAATTCGTGAGCCAGAATCGGGTTGCGGCCGTCTACTACTCTTGTATAATCTCTTCTCTTGTAGAACATACCCATGTCGAGGCCTAATACGTTGGCGATGTATACCGCACGCTTCATGCCGCCCTCGTCCGGGCTGATGACCATCATATGGCGGGCATCGATGTGAAGTCCGTCCACATGGCGGAGAAGTCCTTTGATAAACTGGTAAGCAGGCTGCACGGTATCGAAGCCGGACAACGGAATTGCATTCTGTACGCGGGGATCGTGGGCATCGAAGGTAATGATGTTATCCACACCCATGTGAACCAGCTCCTGAAGAGCAAGCGCACAGTCGAGGGATTCCCGCATGGAACGCTTATGCTGACGGCCCTCATACAGATAGGGCATAATGACCGTGATGCGGCGGGCCTTACCGCCGATTGCGGCAATGGTACGCTTTAAGTTCGCATAATGGTCATCGGGAGACATGTGATTTGTCTCACCGAACATGCGATAGGTCTTGCTGTAATTTACAACATCTACGAGAAGGTAGAGATCCATGCCGCGAACGGACTGCTTCATGACACCCTTTCCTTCGCCGGTGCCGAAGCGGGGGAGATCCACGTTCACGATATAGGTGGGACGCTGATAGCCTGCAAAGGCAAGACTGTTCTTGTGCTCGCTCTCGCGTTCTGCGCGCCACTGCGTCAGGAAATAATCAATTTCCTTTCCCATATCCTCACAGCCGGTTACGGGAACCAGGCCCAAAGAACCTACCGGAATAGATTCCAGATTTCTCTTGTCATGCTTTTTAATCTGCTCCATTTTACCCTTTCCGCCGCAGAATCCATGCGGTCTTCCTTACACTTTTCTCATTTTTCTGGCGACACGAATGTCAGGTCCCGTCAGCTTCAGAATGGTGTAGCTGCTTGTGATTCGGGAAAAAATACGATCGGAATAACGGTCTCGAAGCTCCGGAAGCGAGAGATTGGTGGAAATGATGGTAGCCCTTCTGCGAAGGTCCCGCTCATTCAGGAGGGAGAACAGTTGTGCCGCAACAAAATTATTGGTCATCTCTGTGCCGAGATCATCAATGACAAGAACCTCACAGCCATACAGATCATCCAGAAAGCTGTGATATTCTGCCTTATTATCCTGTCGGAATATGCAGGACGAGATGGTATCAAATAATGACGAGGAGCTGAAATAAAGCACGGAATGCCCTTCTTTCAGCAGTTCACCGGCCGTACAAATGGACAGGAAGGATTTACCGGTACCGACTGTACCATAGAAAAAGAGATTTTCATAGTCGGAATTAAAATCTTTCAAAAACTTCCTGCAGGCCTGTACCGCTTTTTTGAAGCGCTCCAGGTCGGTTCCCTGATAATAGGAGGCCGACATAAGGTCAAAACGATTGTCCTGCAGCAGGCGATCCAGGTGAGACTGCTGGTACAGGATACGGATCTCCTTCTGACGAAGACAATGACATTTCCGGCTGTCGATATAGCCGGTGTCCCTGCAGTCGGGGCAGTCATATTGCGGCTGCAGATAATCGGCAGGAAATCCCGCTTCCTTCAGAAGCCTTGCCTTTTCTGCAGCGATGGCAGAAAGCCGTTCCTTGAGGGAAAAGGAGGCCTCTTTTCCGGACAGCTTCTCCTCCAGAGCAGCATAGGAAAGATCCGGAATCTGACGATCCAGCTCCTGATATTCCGGAATTCTGGCGTAGACTCTGGATTTTCGAAGAGAAAGCTCGTGACGGTGAGCATCGCGCTTTCCTGCGTACTCCATCATCAGTTTGTCATATTCTTCCTTGGAAAGAGACAAGGGATGCTCCTTTCTTCTCAGTTGCTCAGAAGGTGCTTCTCGAGCTCGTCAAAATCGTAGGAGGTTTTCTCAAAGGCCTGGAACGAACGGGCTCCGGATTTCCCGCTCTTTTTGCCGCTGCGGGTGCCGGACAAAACAGCCTTCCGTGCCTGCGCGGCGGTGGAAATGCCGTCTTCCGCCCAGTTCAGGGCTACCTTTTCGATGTAGCGGAAATCCTTCTTGCCGAGGCCGACGCAGTATTCCACAAGATAGTCAATCAGCTCCTCCGAAAAATGGAGCTGCTCGGAAATAAAATAGATGGTCCTGGCTTCATTGGAAGAGAGCGGCTTTCCGATATACTGCTCCACAATCATAATAAGCTGCCGGCTGTCGGTTTTCTTCTGAAATTCATCCATCTGTTCTGCGGTGACATTCGAAGAAGATAAAGCAGGTTCGGCTGCTGCGGAAGAGATCATCGGGGTAATGGAAATGACCTGATGATCATTCGCCGCCGGAACCGGGCGCGGCTCCCGGAGGCAGATTCCGGTAAGATTGCCGGCAGAATCCGTCTGAAACGAGAGAAGACCCTTACGCTCCCAGAAGCGCAGCGAACGAACCACTTCCTTTTCCGTGTGGTTGAAGCGGTCGGCAATGTCAGTGATGCTGGTGGAAAGACCGGCAGACATCGTGCGGACAAGATAGAGATATACCTTCATCTGCGCATCGTTCGCATCCTTCATATATTCATCGATAAAAAGATTCGAAATAACGGTCGAATCAGCCGCATGATCGTTATAAATGGCAAAAGCTCCCATCTTCTCCACCCCCCGGTTGACAGTGCAGCAGTCATAGATTTTATAAAATTGATATCTTGGATACCGGAGAGTATAGCATCTGCTTCGAGCAGTCAAAATGGTAAAACTAAACAGAAAAAATCGGGCCCGGACGAAGCAGAGGAAAGTGCATCATTTTGTGGAAATTGCGGACAACGGGGATAAGACAGACGGAAACCGAAATATCACGCCCCGTTATCCACAGGAGTTATACACTTCCAAATGTGGATAATGTGGATAACTCTCGATCATTTGTTCTGTAAAAGCAGAGAAGGCCCGATATCTGTCACATTTCCGGCCCCCATCGTTATCACCAAATCACCCTTTTGGCAATTTTTCCGGATAAAGTTTTCAATTTCTTCAAAGGAGGGGAAATAATATACCTCCTTGTGGCCAAGTTCACGGATTCTGTCTGCCAGAGTTGCGGAGCTGATGCCGAGGGTATCGGTTTCGCGTGCCGCATAAATATCAGCCAGAACGACAACGTCACTCTGGGAAAGAGCCTCTGCAAATTCGTCCATCAGAGCTTTGGTTCGGGTATAGGTATGCGGCTGGAAGATGCAGAAGATTCTGTTGTGAGGCAGTTTCTCTGCGGCTTCGAGGGTTGCATGGATTTCCGTCGGATGATGTGCATAGTCATCAATGATGGTGACGCCGTTCATCTCTCCCTTGTATTCGAAGCGGCGATCGGTTCCCTCAAAGTTCAGAAGGGCTTTTCCGGTCTGCTCACGTTCTACGCCGAGCAGATCGGCGACAGCTACTGCAGCGATGGAATTATAGATATTGTGCATGCCGGGAACCTGCAGACGGATCAGCTGCGTATGACCGCCCGTTGCTGTTCGGCGGCAGCAGGTATAGGTGGGGTGTGCAGCCTCGTCATAACGGATGTTAACGGGATAATATTCGCTCTTTGTGCGGTCGCTTCCATAGGTGACGACATGGCATTTCAGGCCGTCCGTCAGCTCTTTGTAATTCTCAATGTCGCTGTTGATGATCAGGGTTCCGTCCTCCGGAATCAGCTCGGCAAATCTGCGGAAGGAACTGCGGATGTCGTCCAGATCCTTGAAAAAGTCCAGGTGGTCAGCATCGATATCAAGGATGACACCGATCTTCGGATACAGAGAGAGAAAGCTGTTGGTGTATTCGCAGGCCTCTGCAACGAAGTAATCTGAGTGCCCTACGCGTACATTTCCGTGAATGGATTTCAGAATTCCTCCCACGGAAATCGTGGGATCGTCCTCTGCGCCGAGGAGAATTTCAGAAATCATGGAGGTTGTTGTTGTTTTGCCATGCGTACCCGCTACTGCTACGGGGCAGCCGTAATTGCGCATGATTTCTCCAAGAAGCTCGGCTCTTGTGAGATGAGGAATATTCAGCTCCCTGGCCTTCTGGAATTCCGGATTGTCCGGGTGAATGGCTGCGGTAAATACAATAAGATCAAGGTCCGGCGTGATGTTCTCTGCCTTCTGGCCGATCAGAACCTGAATGCCGTGGGAGGCAAGCTCTTCTGTGATCGCAGAGGAAGCGCGGTCTGAGCCGGACACCCTGAATCCGCGGCTTGCGAGAATCTCTGCAAGTCCGCTCATGGAAATTCCGCCGATTCCGCAGAAATATACGGAAATCGGGTGATTGAAATCAATCTGATACATGTGATATTCCTTTCCGAATGCAAAAAATGCATATCCTGAAAATGCTTCTGTAAATCCGGATACGTAAATGGTTCTTCTTAATTATAGTAATTATGGCGGAAAAAACCAATAAGCACCCGTGACGCCGGCTTCCTTTGAGCATGACGAGGCAGAAACAGCGGCCGGTAAGAGATGGAAACACTGAGGGGTTCATTGTGGGAAAGAGCAGCGTGACAAGGGCCTTTATGCAAAAGAACAGAAATAGTAACAAAAATGAAACGATGCGATAAAACAAAGTTGGCTAAAAAGCACAAGAAAAGGAGCAAAATGCCTTTTGAATCATAGGTTGGTGTGATATACTTAAAAAAGCTGAAGACTTAAGTGAAATGGCCGGCTAAAGAGATGCTGCCTGACTTTTGTCTGCAGCAAATATGACGTGCTGAGGTAATGGAAGTGATCAAGAAGGAAATGATTGCGATGCTGCTGGCCGGAGGCCGCGGCAGCCGTCTTGGAATTCTGACATCCAAGATGGCGAAACCTGCAGTTCCGTTTGGGGGAAAATACCGTATTATTGATTTCCCGCTGAGCAACTGCATTAATTCGGGAGTCGATACGGTTGGTGTTCTGACCCAGTATATGCCTCTGAAGCTGAATACCCATATCGGAATTGGAATTCCGTGGGATCTGGACAAGCTGGCCGGCGGCGTTTCTGTGCTTCCGCCCTATGAGAAGATTGCAGGGACGGAGTGGTATACAGGAACGGCAAATGCCATCTATCAGAACATGAGCTATATGGAGAATTATCATCCGGATTATGTTCTGATCCTGTCGGGTGATCATATTTACAAGATGGACTATGAGTCCATGCTGGATTTTCATAAGGAAAATCATGCAGATGTTACCATTGCGGTCATGCCGGTTCCCATGGAAGAGGCGAAGCGTTTTGGCATCATGATCACCGACGATAAAAAACAGATCACGGACTTCGAGGAGAAGCCGGAGCATCCGCGCAGCAATCTGGCGTCCATGGGAATTTATATTTTCTCCTGGAAGGCCTTCAAGGAGGCTCTGGAGGTCAATAAGGATACTCCCGGACTGGATTTCGGCAAGCACATCATCCCGTACTGCCATGATCAGGGAGAGCGTCTTTTTGCCTATGAATTCAATGGCTACTGGAAGGATGTCGGAACGCTGACCTCTTATTGGGAAGCGAATATGCAGCTGATTGACATCGTTCCTGAGTTTAATCTGTACGAGGAGTACTGGAAGATTTATACCAATGTGGAATCTCTTCCGCCTCAGTATTATGGTCCGGACAGCCAGGTCACCCGTTCCATCATAGGAGACGGCAGTGAGATCTACGGAACGGTGGAGCAGTCTGTGATCGGCAGTGATGTCGTAATCGGCGAGGGTGCACAGATTCGTGATTCCATCATTATGAACGGCGCGCGGATTGATGCCGGGTGTCGTCTGGAAAAGGCGATTGTGGCAGAGCGTGCCCACATTTCCGAGAACGTTGTGATTGGCGAAGGAGAGGAAATCCCGAATGAGACGGATCCTGGCATTTACCGGGACGGACTCACCGTGGTCGCGGAGGATGCGGAGATTCCTTCCGGGGTTTCAATTGGTAAGAATGCGATGGTGAACGGAAAGACCAGAGCGGAGGATTATCCGGACGGCAGGCTCGAAAGCGGCCGAACTCTGAACAAGGAGGGAGACGCGGTATGAGAGCAATCGGAATTATTCTGGCAGGCGGCAGATCCAACCGGATGAAGGAACTGTCCAGAAAGCGGGCAGTCTGCGCAATGCCGGTCGCGGGAAGCTTCCGCAGCATTGATTTTGCATTGACGAACATGGAGTATTCAAGGGTACAGAAGGTTGCAGTTCTTACCCAGTTCAATTCCAGAAGCCTGAATGAGCACCTCAGCTCCTCCAAATGGTGGGACTTCGGACGTAAGCAGGGCGGGATGTTCCTGTTCACGCCGTCTTTCACCGGAGAGGACGGAAACTGGTACCGCGGAACGGCGGATGCCATTGCACAGAACATCAGCTTCCTGAAAAATTCGCATGAACCGTATGTGGTCATTGCATCCGGAGACTGTGTTTACAAGATGGACTATAACGAGGTCCTGGAATATCACGTAAACAAACGGGCGGATATCACGGTGGTCTGCAAGGAAATGCCGGCTGATTTCAATGTGGAGCGGTACGGAACCGTTGCGCTCGATGCGGACGGACGGATCACGGAATTTGTGGAAAAGCCGATTGTTGCGGAGTCGAATATCATTTCGTGCGGAATCTATGTTATTCGGAGAAGAGCCCTGATCGAGCTCCTTGAGAGAAGCAAGGAGGAAGGACGCTATGACATTGTTCAGGACATTCTGATCCGTTACAAAGACGTCAAGCGGATTTACGGCTATAAGATGGACACCTACTGGAGCAACATCGCTTCGGTTGATGACTACTTCCACATGAACATGGATTTCCTGAAGCCGGAAGTTAGGGATTATTTCTTCCGGAAATATCCGGGCATCCACTCCAAGGTTGCGGATCTTCCTCCGGCTAAATTCAATGTGGGAGGCAGCGTTCACAACAGCCTGCTGTCCAGCGGCTGCATTGTAAACGGAGCGATTGAGAATTCCGTGCTGTTCCAGAGGGTTTATGTCGGGAACAACTGCGTGATCCGGAATTCACTGATCCTTGACGATGTGCACATTGGCGACAACGCCTATATTGAAAACTGCATTGTGGAATCGGACAGCACGATTCCGGCGAACGCCTATTATAAGGGAGAAGACGGAGTCCGGATTGTGATTGAGGACAAAGGCGAACGCTACAAAATGTAGAGGGGTTGCGATGAGAATTACAGATGTTAGAGTACGCAGAATTACCCAGTCCGGGAAAATGAAAGCGGTTGTTTCAATTACACTCGACAACGAATTTGTGGTACATGACATTAAAGTAATTGATGGCGAAAAGGGCCTGTTCATCGCAATGCCGAGCAGGAAATCCGCAGACGGAGAGTATCGTGACATTGCACATCCGATCAATGCGGACATGCGAAAGCTGGTAGAGGACACCATTCTTCAGACGTACAGGGAATGTCTGGAACAGGAAACCGTGCAGGCATAAAACGGAAAGAACAAGGCGGCAGAGAGAACAAGGCAGTACGATTCTCCTGCTGCCTTGTTTTTGCATGGGCGTAAAGAAGCGTGTTTTATGATATACTTCATCCGCACCGTGAGCCTTTGGCAGAACAGCTTTTTCTTATGGCGCCGGTGAAGAATAGAAACTTACGAAACAAAAAACGGCAGGAGAAATGAAGATGGATGCAGACTGGTATCTGATTGTAGGCCTGGGAAATCCGGGAAAAGAATATGATGGAAGCCGGCATAATGTCGGTTTTGAAACAGCAGATCTTCTGATTGATGAATTTCATATCGACGGACCGACAAGGTTCCGGAAGTCGCTGATCGGAAAGGGCAGAATCGGAGATGCCAGGGTGGTTGTCATGAAGCCGATGACCTATATGAACCTGTCCGGAGAAGCCGTTCGGGAAGGGTTGGATTATTTCAAGGTGGACCCGGCTACGCATCTGATTGTCATTTCGGATGATATCGATCTGGAGCCCGGAAAGCTGCGTCTCCGGCAGAAGGGAAGCGCGGGAGGTCACAACGGCCTGAAGAACATCATACAGCACGTGGGAGACGGAAATTTCATTCGTGTGCGCATCGGCGTAGGGGCCAAGCCGGATCCGAGAGCTGACCTCGCGGATCATGTGCTTGGTCATCCAAAGGGCGAGGACAAGGAAAAAATCGAGGATGCCAAGGAAAGGGCTGTCCGGGCTGTATGTGATATTCTTGAAGAGGGAATCCAGAAGGCAATGAATCATTATAATTCCTGAGTCTGCAGCTGCGGGAATCGCCGGAAGAGGGACTGCAGGGCAGAGATTTTCGTGATGGAGTAAATAAAGGAAATATGAGAACACTGACAGAGCCTCTGCAGGAGGCGCAGGAATACAAAACACTGGTGGAAGCGCTGGCAAAGCCGAAGGCAAAAGCGCTTGCAGACGGATGCGTGCCGTCACAAAAGCTGCATCTGATGGATGCGCTCTCCTCCTTCGCAAGGTTCCGGCTGATTGTTACCAGCTCTGATAAAAGGGTAAGAGAAATCCGCGATGAGTATCTGTTCTATGACCGTAATACGGTGATTTTTCCTGCAAAGGATCTGATTTTCTATCAGGCAGATCTTCGCGGCAGGGAGCTGGAAAAGGAACGGATCCGATGCCTGCGCCGGCTGGTTGAGGGAAGACCGACAACCGTGGTGACGACCTTTGCTGCGCTGATGACACCGCAGGTTCCGCTATCTGCCTGGAAGAGCAATGTCCTGCAGCTGGAGAAGCGGCAGACGTATTCTCTGGAGGAGCTTTCCCGGAAACTGGTCCGTATGGGATATGAGAAGAATTTTCAGGTCGACGCGCCGGGTCAGTTTGCTGTGCGCGGCGATATCGTGGATGTCTTTGACCTTACGGAGGAGAATCCCTATCGAATTGAGTTTTTTGATGAAGAGGTGGATTCCATCCGAAGCTTCGATCTGGAGACGCAAAGGTCCATCGAGCCCATGGAGCTTGTGAAGATCTATCCGGCTACGGAGCTGATTCTGTCGGATGCAAGGCTTTCCGATGGCATTGACAGAATCCGGGAAGAGGAGAAAAAGACCGAAGAAGCACTGCGAAGCCAGGGGCATATGGAGGCAGCACATCGTCTTTCCGAGGGCATCGGCGAGCTTTGCGAGGCAGCACTGGAATACCGGGATTTTGGAGGCCTGGAAGGATACATTCATTATTTTTACCCTCAGACCGACTCCTTCCTCGAGATGTTCCCGGAAGAGCATTCCATGATCTTTCTGGATGAGCCGGTGCATCTTCGGGAAGAAGGCGAAGCGGTGGAGCTCGAGTTTCGCGAGAGCATGATCAGTCGGAGCGAAAAGGGCTATGTCCTTCCCGGACAGATGCAGCTTGTCTGCAGCGCGGCGCTTACGGCCTCCCGCATGAATGATTACCGCTGCCTTGGCCTGACCGCACTTGCCACAGGAGACAGCTTTTTTCTGCCGGAGTGTATCGTTTCTGTCCATGCAAGAAGCGTTCCGGCCTATAACAAGAGCTTCGATACACTGGTTTCGGATCTGAAGAAGTATAAGCTTCAGAAATACCGGATGGTCATCATTTCGGCATCGAGAACGAGAGCAAAACGTCTTGCCGGGGATCTCACGGAGCGGGGGCTTACTTCTTTTTACAGCGAGAATCCGGACCGGATTCTGGACGACGGCGAAATCATGACCTATTACGGGAACATTGCCCACGGCTTTGAATACCCGCAGATTCGCTTTATTGTCATCGCCGAGACGGACATTTTCGGACCGGCCCGCAAGACGAAAAAGGTAAAACGTCATTATGACGGCGAATCCATCCGCGATTTTGCCGAGCTGAAGGTAGGAGATTATGTGGTCCATGAGGATCACGGAATCGGAGTCTACCGCGGCATGGAGAAAATCGAGGTGGACGGCATTGCCAAGGATTATATCAAGATTGAATACGGGGGCGGAGGCACGCTGTATATTCTGCCCGGCGAGCTGAAATCTCTTCAGAAATATGCCTCTCAGGATGCGGCGAAGCCGAAGCTGAACAAGCTCGGAACGCAGGAGTGGACCAGCACCAGAAACAAGGTCAAGGGCGCGGTAGAGGAGGTTGCACAGGATCTTGTGGAGCTGTATGCGAAGAGGCAGGCGATGAAGGGACACCGCTTCAGTCCGGATACGGTGTGGCAGCGTGAATTTGAGGAAATGTTTCCTTACGAGGAAACGCAGGATCAGCTGAATGCCATTGAAGACACCAAGCATGACATGGAGTCGGACAAGATTATGGACCGGCTGATCTGCGGCGACGTCGGCTACGGCAAAACAGAAATTGCAATCCGTGCCGCGTTCAAGGCCGTGCAGGACGGACTGCAGGTGGCGGTTCTGGTACCGACAACGATTCTTGCGCAGCAGCATTTCAATACCTTCACGGAGCGGATGAAGGAGTATCCGGTCTGTGTGGAAATGATGTCCCGCTTCCGGACGGCAGCGGAGCAGAAGAAAACCAAAGAAGGACTGGAATCCGGCCGCGTGGATATCGTGATCGGAACGCACCGGATTTTGTCCAAGGATGTGAAATTCAAACGGCTGGGACTCCTTGTCGTGGACGAAGAGCAGCGCTTTGGCGTGACACACAAGGAAAAGATTAAGAAGCTCCGGGAGAATGTGGATGTTCTGACACTTTCTGCCACACCGATTCCGAGGACCCTCCATATGAGCCTCATCGGAATCCGGGACATGAGTGTGCTTGAGGAGGCCCCGCAGGACCGCGTCAGCATACAGACCTATGTCATGGAATACAATGAAGAGATGGTCCGGGAGGCGATTTTGCGAGAGCTTTCCAGAGGCGGACAGGTCTACTATGTCTACAACCGGGTCAACGACATTGCGGAGGTGGCGGGACGCCTTCAGCAGCAGGTGCCGGAAGCGCGGATTTCCTTTGCACACGGACAGATGAATGAGTCTGAGCTGGAGAAGATCATGTATGATTTCATCAGCGGAGGGATCGATGTTCTGGTTTCGACGACCATCATCGAAACAGGACTTGATATCTCCAACGTGAATACCATCATCATTCACGATTCGGATCGCATGGGACTTTCCCAGCTCTATCAGCTGCGCGGACGGGTGGGACGTTCCAACCGGACCGCCTATGCGTTTCTGATGTATAAAAAGGACAAGATGCTGAAGGAGGTCGCCGAAAAGCGTCTTGCTGCAATCCGGGAATTTACAGATCTGGGAAGCGGCTTCCGGATTGCCATGCGCGATCTGGAAATTCGCGGCGCCGGAAGTGTTCTCGGAAGGGCGCAGCACGGTCACATGACGGCAGTCGGCTATGATCTGTACTGCAAGATGCTGGATACTGCGGTCAAGCACGCAAAGGGTCTGCCGGTTCCAAAAGAGAAGAATACCTTTGTCAATCTGTCTGCGGATGCCTTCATTCCGGACAGCTACATCATGAATGAGGCGCAGAAGCTCGATATTTACAAGAAGATCGCTGCGGTAGCTTCTCTGGAGGACTGCGATGACATCCGGGACGAGCTGAGGGATCGCTTCGGTGAGAAAATTCCGGCCTCTGCAGAGAACCTTCTGCGCATAGCACTGATCCGCTCGATTGCCGGAAAGCTGGATATGGAGGAAATTGTAGGCGGAGACGGAAGCATCCGGGTTACCATGAATAAGGACGCTGCCGTGCAGGTTGCGGGAATCCCCCGTTTTCTTGCAAAATATCAGGGACGGCTTCAGTTTTCGCCGAAAGGACAGGCGAAGGGTGAGCTGAAGGGACAGCCGTATTTTACCCTGCGATATGCACAGACCGGTGTGACAGCGCGTGATGAGGAGGAGCTTCTTGCACAGACGGAAGGATTCCTTGTAAATTTCAGTGAGATTCTGCGATGATAATGTTAAAATAAAATCAAATGCGCGTAAAACGAACCAAACACCCAGCAGCAGGCTGACAGAGTGGAGAAAAATCCTATGGATATTTACGGTATTCTTGCAATCATCGGAGGACTGGTCCTGTTCCTCTATGGCATTACAACGCTTGGGGAGGGCCTGAAAAAGGTTTCGGGCGGCAAGATGGAGGACATCCTTCAGACGCTGACCTCCAACAAATGGAAGGGCGCACTCCTTGGTATGCTGGTGACGGCAGTCATTCAGTCTTCCGGCGCCACCATTGTCATGGTAGTCGGTTTTGTCAATTCCGAGATCATGTCGCTGAACCAGGCGGTCGGCGTCATCCTCGGTGCCAACATCGGTACCACGATCACGGCATGGCTCCTGTCGCTGACAGGAATTCAGAGTGACAATATTTTCCTGTCGCTCCTTAAGCCCGCGAATTTCTCGCCGATCATCGGACTGATCGGTATTTTCATGATGATGTTCTGCAAGAAGCAGAAGCAGAAGGATGTCGGCGGCATTCTGACAAGCTTCGGCGTGCTTCTTCTCGGTATGACAGCAATGTCGGAGGGAGCAGCTCCTCTTGCGGACAATCCGGAATTTGTGGGTCTTCTGACTGCATTTTCCAATCCGATCCTCGGACTTCTCGTTGGCCTTGTCGTCACGGTTATTCTGCAGAGCTCTTCCGCATCCATCGGTATTCTGCAATCCCTGTCTCTGACCGGAGTTCTTCCGATGGGAAGTGCCATTCCCGTCATCATGGGTGAGAACATCGGCTCTGCAATCACCGGTATTATCGGCGCGATCGGCGCAACAAGAAACGCGATCCGCGCATCTCTTCTTCAGCTTTTCTACTGCCTGATCAAAACAGGCGTATTCATGGTTGTTTTTTACAGCCTGAATGCAATGATCCATTTCCCGATTATGCAGGAAACGGCAAATCCGGTCATGATCGCCGTGTTCCACAGTGTTTTCAATATCATTGCCGTGCTTCTCATGCTCCCCGCATCGGAATTTCTGGTTCGTCTTGTGGAGAAGGCACTTCCGGTTACGGACAAGGAGCGTGCTGTCAGCGAGAGAAAGCGCGAGCTTCAGATGCTGGATCCCAGATTCATCACCTCTACCTCGTATGCCATTGAGCAGTGCGAGAAGGCAACCTTCCGGATGGCAGATTACACGCAGGAAGCGCTGTCCACCGCGGTGGGCCTTGTTCTGAATTTCAATGAGGAGGGGGCTGCGAAGGTGGATCAGCTGGAGCGAACCGTGGACGACTATGAGGATCAGTTGAACAGCTATCTTTCCAGCATTTCCGGCAAGACCTTTACGGCAAAGGATTCCCATATGTTCACGCTTCTGATGCACTGCATCGGTGACTTCGAGAGAATCAGCGATCATGCCTTGAATGTCATGCAGAAGGCAAAGGAGATGAATGAAAAGGGAGAAAGCTTCTCTCCCCGCGCGCAGGAGGAGCTGCAGATCTTCGGAGCGGCCCTGAATGACATTATGGAACGGACTGTCCGCGCCTTCCGCGAGGACAATACGCAGATCGCGGCCACCGTTGAGCCTCTGGAAGAGGTCATTGACGGCCTGAATATGGAAATCAAGAGACGGCATGTAAAGCGCCTTCGGAAGGGAAAGTGCACGGTCGAGACGGGCATGGCACTTGAGGATATCATCACGGATTATGAGCGAATTGCCGATCATTGCAACAACGTAGCCGTGCATCTGTCGCAGAGAACGGAGGACGGCTTCGATACCCATGAGTATCTGGAGCATCTGGAAAACAACGCCAGACAGGATTTCCGCACGCATGTGTCCCTGTTTGAAGCGAAGTACCGCCTGCCCGGGCTGGAAGAGACAGCTTCCTCTGAGCCGGAGGAGGCTTCCGAAGAGCAGAGGGAAACGGTTGGTCCGGAACTGACTCCTTCTGAGAAATTCAAAAAGAAGGCAAAGGAAAAGAAAGAAGAGAAGAAGGCATCTAAGAAGGATGTGAAAAAGACGAAGAAGAAATAAGCCGTAGCATCTTTTGCAGATGAATGTACTTGCGGAAAACAGGCACGCCAGAACTGCCAGAGACGCAGTTTTGGCGTGTTTTCATCTGTATTTTATTCTTCAATTCACTTTGAGAACGTGTCATACTGATCTTTGGAAAATGAATTCATGAACGAGAGGGAAATATAAAACGTAAAGAGTGGTGCGTGATGAGAAATAACAGTGATCTGTTCTATGTGTGTAGTTTGATTGAGTTTATCGGGAGAAAACAGAAGAGAAAACGTTCTGAAGTAGTGGCAGATCTGGGGAGAAATACACTTGTCAGATTGTATGGTCATGCAGATGTTTTTCACTGTGAGCCAATTGAAAAGACAGCGGACGAATTTATTGCTCGCTGTGGCATTCAACAGGGAAACTATGATAATGTAGCTGCCTGCCGATATCTCGTTCCGGATTACTGGACGATCGGAGCAGTATATGAACGGCTGATTGAAGATATCTGTCAGGATAATGAAGAAAAAGTGACAGAGGTATTGAGGGAAGTCTATTCATCCTGGATAGATGCCGCCATTTCGAATTACAATACGGATTTCTATTATCAGTCTCGCGATTATATTTACGAATGCTATATGGCAGGGAAGGTTTTATAAACGACAGGAATGGAATAAAGATCCTATGCATTTGATGGAAATGGAGTGAAGAGAGAAAAGATGGATCAACAACAGAAATCGCAGCAGATGGAAAATGGAAGTATTCCGAAGCTTCTGGCGCAGCTGGCAATTCCGGCGGTGGTCGCACAGCTCGTGAATCTTCTGTATAACATTGTAGACCGGATTTATATTGGACATATGGCGGAGGTCGGTGCAACAGCTCTTACAGGAGTTGGGCTTTTCATGCCGATCCTGATGCTGATCAATGCCTTTGCCATGCTGGCAGGAGCAGGCGGAGCACCGCTTGCTGCAATTCGCATGGGACGGAAGGAGCATGATTTTGCAGAAAAGATTCTGGGAAACTGCTTCACGGTTCTGATGATTTTTGCGGTGGCACTGACCGTGATCTTTTATGTTACGGCTCCGACGCTTCTGCAGCGGTTCGGTGCAAGTCAGGTGACGCTTCCCTATGCGCTCAGCTACTCCAGAATTTATATTCTCGGAAGCGTTTTTGTGCTTGTTGTGATGGGAATGAATCCCTTTATTACCACGCAGGGGTTTGCGAAGATCAGCATGATGACGACACTGATCGGAGCGGTCATCAACATTATTCTGGATCCGATCTTTATCTTTGCGCTTGGACTTGGCGTTCGCGGAGCTGCGCTTGCAACCGTGCTCAGCCAGATGGTGGGAGCTGTGTGGATTCTGCACTTCCTGACCGGGAAAAAGACCATCCTGAAGCTGAAGCCTGCCTGCCTGAAGCTGGAAGGCCCGGTGATTCTGCCCTGCCTTGGACTTGGAGTTTCCACATTTGTGATGCTCTCGACAGAGAGCTTTCTGTCGATCACCTTTACGGCAAGCCTTGCCAGATACGGAGGTGACCTTGCAGTCGGAGCCATGACCATCATTACTAGCGTGAGCCAGCTGGTGACGCTTCCGCTGCAGGGCGTCTGCCAGGGAGGGCAGCCGATTATCAGCTATAACTATGGTGCAGGTCACGGAGACCGTGTGAAAAAGACGTTTTTCCTGGTTTTTTCTGTCTGCATGACCTATACGGTGCTGTTCTGGGCGGCGGTTCTGCTCTTTCCGTCGGTGTTCGCCGGTATCTTTACAACCAATGCGGAGCTGTCCGGATACACCTCCTGGGCCCTGCGGATCTACATGGCGGGAATTTTCGCCTGCGGCGCACAGTGCAGCTGTCAGCAGAGCTTCATGGCGCTTGGACAGGCCAAGGTCAGTCTGCTCCTTGCCTGCCTTCGTAAGATTGTGCTTCTGATCCCACTCATACTGATCCTTCCGCATGTGCTTCCGTTTGATCCGGTTTTTTCTGTGTTCCTTGCGGAGCCTGTCAGTGACATTGCGGCGGCGGTCATTACAACCATCACCTTCCTGACGAGGTTCAATCGGATTCTGGAAATGCGGTGATTTGGCAGGCGCTGCTCCGTCTGGCTGAGAATGCAGCTTATATAAATAAGTAACCCCCGATGTGTATTGTTCTTTAAGTACACATCGGGGGTTGTTACATAAAAAATATTCTGTTACAGCTGTCCGCCATGAGCCAGAAGAGCAAGCTTGGTGTCGTAGAGCTTCTGGGAAAGATCGACATACACCTGATGAGGGTTGTCGAGACGTCTGGATTCCTCCCAGAGCGTATCCTGCTCCTGCAGGCAGTAGTCGCGAATTTCCATCGTAGGACGGGACTCATAGACGCACTTTCCGTTCAGGAAGAGAGGCGTCAGCATCTCGCGGAGGGTGAATTCGCCGGGCTGAAGCGTTGTTTTCTTCCAGGGCTCCATAGGGTCAAAGAGAAGCAGCGGCTCCTCTTCGCTGAAGTTTTCATCGGTAAAGCAGATGAGATCCGCCTTGATCTTATGACTGTCCTTTTCGTAAACGCGGTAAACCTTCTTGTTGCCGGGATTGGTGATCTTTTCGGTATTCTCGGACAGCTTGATCTTGGGCTCGAAGGAGCCGTCCTTGTTCTCTACAGCTGCAAGCTTGTAGACGCCGCCGAAGCTCGGATTGTCCTTGGCGGTAATCAGGTGCGTGCCGACTCCGAAGGAATCGATGCAGGCACCCTGCTGATAAAGCGAATTGATGAGGTGCTCATCCAGATCGTTGGAGCAGCAGATCTTTGCCTGCGGATAGCCGGCAGCGTCCAGCATTTTCCG
>ERZ1026772.30-NODE-30-length-103647-cov-84.942003_pt1 | contig 103647 bp, 65 predicted proteins | sample MGYA00380124_ERZ1026772 | MGnify/ENA primary metagenome ERZ1026772 (study PRJEB33269, sample SAMEA4719760) | human gut metagenome | biome: human-associated habitat; feature: organic feature; material: feces | place: Cameroon | collected 2013-10 ...
TGCGACAGCTCCCTTCGTGAGCAAAAGCGCCTTCCCTGCTCACGAGCCCCCTGCGACAGCTCCCTTCGTGAGCAAAAGCGCCTTCCCTGCTCACGAGCCCCCTGCGGCAGCTCCCTTCGTAAGCAAAAGCGCCTTTCCTGCTCACGAGCCCCCCTGCGACAGCTCCCTTCGTGAGCAAAAGCGCCTTTCCTGCTCACAAGCCCCCTGCGACAGCCCCCTTCGTGAGCAAAAGCGCCTTCCCTGCTCACGAGCCCCCTGCGACAGATCCCCTCGTGAGCAAAAACGCCTTTCCTGCTCACAAGCCCCCTGCGAAAGCTCCCTTCGTGAGCAAAAGCGCCTTTCCTGCTCACGAGCCCCCTGCGACAGCTCCCCTCGTGAGCAAAAGCGCCTTTCCTGCTCACAAGCCCCCTGCGACAGCTCCCCTTCGTGAGCAAAAGCGCCTTCCCTGCTCACGAGCCCCCTGCGACAGCTCCTTTTTCGCGGAAGGGGGATTGAGCCGTTTTTTATGATAAAATCACTACATTTGCAGAACGAAGTAGAATGAATATATTCATAGGATATGAAAAAAAGTTTTGTGATTATGGCTTCAGCGCTTGCGATGGCGGCCTGCGGGCCAAAACAACAGGTGGCTACGGTTCCGGCCATTGACCTTGCGAACCTTGACACCACGGTCTCTCCGGCGGTTGACTTCTACCAGTACTCGACCGGCGGATGGCAGAAGAACAACCCTCTCAAGCCTGAATATGCCCGTTTCGGCTCATTCGACCAGTTGAGGGAGAACAACGTCAAGAGACTCAACGACTTGTTCGCCGAGATGGGAACGTTGAAAACGGAAAAAGGCACGGTCGAGCAGAAGATTTCCGACCTTTACAAGCAGGGACTCGACTCCACAAGGCTGAACGCCGAGGGCGCGGCCCCTTTGAAGAAATATGTCGATGAGATCTACGCGGCGGCTGACAAGGACGCTCTCGTGAAGATCATCGCGGGGCTTCATAATGTCTCCGAAAGCTCGTTCTTCGGGGCTTACGTGATGTCAGACCTCGCTGACAGCGACAACCAGATACTCTATCTCGGACAGGGCGGACTCGGAATCGGCGACCGTGACTATTATGTTGAGGCTGAGAACGCCGCCATCAAGGAAGGTTACCGTAACTTCCTGGCTAAAGTGTTCTCACTGACCGGAGTGGCCGAGCCGGAGAAAGCTGCCGCCAATGCTCTCGCGGTCGAGGATGTCCTCGCCACCAACTCCTGGACCAGCGTTCAGGAAAGGAATATCCAGGCTCAGTACAACCCTTGCAGCACCGAGGAACTCATCAAGAATTACCCTGGCTTCGACTGGAAACTCTACTTCGAGACCAGAGGAATCGCCGACCAGCAGAAACTGATCGTCAGCGAACCTTCGTTCTTCAAGGCTTTCTGCGAATATTTCGGCGGAGCTGACCTCGCTGTCCTCAAGGACTATGTGGCCGGCCAGCTCATCCAGGGCGCGACCGGATCTCTCAGCGATGACTTCTACACCGCGTCATTCGATTTCTTCAGCACCCAGATGTCCGGCATCAAGGAGCAGAAACCTCGCTGGAAGAGGGCCATGCAGGTTCCGAACAGCATCCTCGGTGAGGCAGTCGGCAAGATGTACGTGGCCAAATACTTCCCGGAGTCCTCGAAGACAAAGATGATCGATCTCGTGGAGAACCTCAAGAAGGCGTTCAGCCAGCACATCGACGAGCTCGACTGGATGAGCGACTCCACAAAGACCAAGGCCCACGAGAAACTGGACAACTTCACAGTTAAGGTCGGCTATCCTGACAAATGGAAGGATTACTCGACCCTTGACATCGACCCGGAGAAGAGCTACTACGAGAACCTCCGCGCCGCCGGTGCCTGGTACACAGCCGACAATATGTCCAAACTCGGCAAGCCGACCGACAAGACCGAATGGGGAATGTCTCCTCAGACAGTCAACGCCTACTATAACCCTACGACGAACGAGATCTGCTTCCCTGCGGCGATCCTCCAGCCTCCGTTCTTCAACGCTGACGCTGACGACGCCGTCAACTACGGCGGAATCGGAGTCGTGATCGGTCACGAGATGTCCCACGGATTCGACGACCAGGGACGACTCTTCGACAAGGACGGGAATATGGCCGACTGGTGGACGGCGGAGGATGCCGAGAAGTTCAACGCCAAGGCCAAGGTGCTTGTGGCCCAGTTCGACGAGGTTGAGGTCGTGCCTGGCGTACACGCCAACGGCCAGCTCTCCCTCGGTGAGAACATCGGAGACCACGGCGGACTCAGCATCTCCTACACGGCGATGAGGAACGCCATCGCCGGAAAGAACATCGGCCTGATCGACGGCTTCACCCCGGATCAGAGGTTCTACCTTTCCTACGGTGCGATCTGGGCGCAGAACGCTACCGACGAGGAAAAGGTGCGCCTTACGAAACTCGATGTCCATTCTCTTGCCGTGAACAGAGTCAACGTGTCTCTGAGGAACTTCCAGACATTCTTCGACGCTTTCGGCATCAAGGAGGGCGATCCGATGTGGCGGCCGGAAAGCGAAAGGGTTCACATCTGGTAAAAGTTTCAATCGGGATAGGTCTGGAATATTCATTAGCTATTATCCGGAAGTTGTGAAGCGGCTTCAGTGGCCTGTCCCGGCACAAGCATATTCATAAAGGAATAATTTTTTGGACGCGTCAAGGTTCATAGCCGGACGCCTCCGTTTCGGAGGAAAGATAGCGGTGGTTTCCATCGCTGTCTCTTTCCTTATTATGATCATCGCCGTCTCGGTCTCGTCCGGATTCAGGAACGAGATCCGTGACGGCATTTCAGACCTTACGGGCGACGTGCAGTTGATGCCGGTGGACATGAACTACATCAACGAGTCGTCCCTGATCTCGGTCTCGCCAAGCTACCTCCCTGAGATAGAGAAGATTCCCGAGGTCAAGAGCATCACGCCCGCCGTCTATCGCGCCGGTATCGTCAAAAAAGGCGAGAGCATCCACGGAGTGCTCTTCAAGGGAACGCCGGGGGCGGTTTCCGAGGCAGATTCGGTGAAACTTGGGGTGTCCATCCCGGTCAGGCTTTCGGAAATGCTTGACCTCCAGGTGGGTGACAGGCTTCTCACCTATTTTGTAGGCGAGAAGATCAAGGTTCGCAATTTCAACATTGTCAGTGTCTACGAAGGTGTGATGGACGGCACGGACAACATCGTCGTGCTTGCTGACATGGCTGATCTTCAAAGACTTGACGGATGGTCTTCGGATGAGGCTTCGGTTCTGGAACTGACATTGGCTCCTGGGGCGAAGACCGATGCCGGGATGCGCGCCGTTACGGACGAGGTGGGGCACATCGCGACAGCGTTGGCCGGCGAGGATGACGACATCCTGATCGCCACATCGGTGATCAGCCGCTATCCGCAGATCTTTGACTGGCTGAACCTCATCGACTTCAATGTCCTGTTCATCCTTGTCCTGATGACAATCGTCGCCGGATTCAACATGATCTCTGGGCTTCTGATAATGCTGTTCCGCAACATCTCCACCATAGGTACGCTCAAGTCATTGGGAATGACTGACAAATCTATCGCCAAGGTCTTCCTTCGGGTGGCTTCCGTGATAGTGTTCAAGGGAATGTTGGCCGGGAACGCCGTGGCGCTGCTTCTGTGCGGGATCCAGAAATGGACCCACGTCCTGAAACTGAACCCTGAGAACTATTTCGTGCCGTATGTCCCGGTGAGCGTCAATCTACCGGCCGTGCTTGCCGCTGACCTGCTTTCCTGGCTGGTCATCATGCTCCTGCTCCTGATCCCTTGCCTGTTCATCTCCAAGGTCGATCCGGCTCAGACTGTCAGGACTCAATAGGATTTCCCCGGCATCCACGGTCTCTCTTGCCGGCGCCAGCGCGGTGTCCGCAGGCTGAACCTTGTATCTCGGCGTTGTGCCATTAAATATGTCGTACTGGTTCAGCACGGCCTTGACGTAGGCCATGGTCTCTCTTCCCTTGAACTTCCCGTATCTGACATCCTCCACGAACTTGATGGAGTCCTGGCTCATCTGCGGCAGCACGGCGCAGAGACTCTCCCATGTGGACGGATTGACTCCTTGGGAACGTGCCAGGTTGACGCAGTCATAGATGCGGCCTTCTCCGGCATTGTAGGCGGCAAGTGTGAACTTCACAAGTTCCTCGTTGTTCAAGGCGGTGTCTCTGAACTTGTTCTGCAGTCTGGCGATGTAGGCGGCGCCGGCCTCGATGTTCTCCTTCGGATCCAGAAGATTCTCAATGTCATAGCGGTCGGCTGTGCGAGGCATCATCTGCATGAGACCCATCGCCCCGCGTGGAGAGCTGGCCTGGATTCTGAACCGGGACTCGCTCCAGACCAGGGCGGCGAACAGTTTCCAGTCCCATCCGATCTTTTTAGCGTTTTCCTTGATAATCTCATCGTAGGGGCTGATGATTCCGGCCTTTTTCCTCACGCCTTTGCGGTAAGGGTTGTAGCCGTTGAAGAAACGGTCGTGGACGTAGGCATGTTCATTGGTTCCGTTGAAACTGTTCATCCAACGGATGATCTCCTTCTGCCTTCTTTTGTCGGCTTTCACCACCCAGGCGGCTTTGCCGTCCCCTATCGGAAAGGACATCACCTCTCCTTTTTCTGAATATGCCGGTGTCTCGGACGATGGCACGACGAGGATGTCGAGGCTGTCCAGAAGCAGGGAGTCCAGATAAGGCGCGTCCGCGTCGGCGAGGAATATCATTGCGGAGTCTTTGAGGTGGGCGGCGAGGCGCTCAGTCATTTCGTAGCAGTAGCCGGTCAGGAATCCGTCCGACATCTTTTCCTGGAGCTTGATGGCGCATCTGACCGGGCTTCCGCTGAAGACGGAGCCGGACTCTTTCCGGTTGCGGTTTATCTCGCCTAATGGAATGATTAGAAGAACCAACAAGGTTGGTATCATGTACTTGAGAAATTTCTTCGTGACTCTTTTCAATCCCATAGGCAGTGAGTGCATTAATTGAATCCGCCGAGTCCTCCGGCTCCACCGCCGGAACCTCTGCCGAAGCCACCGCCGAAGCCACCTCCGAAACCGCCGCCTCCGCCGCTGCCACCGCTGCCGGAGCCTCCGGAAAGTCCAGAGCCGGCGTTGACCGCCTTGTTGCTCCTTGGCTGGATGTAGAATGGCCAGTAGACTCCTAATTTTATGCAGCTCTGGGTGCGGATGTAGTGGTGGGCGCTGAAATAGTCAGCCTTGTCCATCGGCCAACCGTTCCCGATGTTCTGGATTTTCACGAATATGCACGCTCTTTTCCACTGCACGTTAACGAACCCGTCGATCACCGGTCCGTTGCTGTACTTCTCCTCTTTCTGGTTGTGGAACGCGCCGACAGCCGGATTCCAGGCCGGAGAGTAGAACTTTGTGTTGTACCATCCTTCCGCTCCGATCTGCATCTGCATGATGTTCTTCTTTACGTCGAACTGGATGTAGAGTCTGGAGTTTATCGCCAGTTTAGGCAGCGGCAGCACATCCTCGTCGGATGAGATCTGGAACAGGAACCTGTTGTCCAGACGGACAGGCCCGAGCGCGAAATTCTTGTCAAGGGAAGCGCTGAGGACGCTCATCGGGGAGTTGTTCTGGCGCACCACTCCCGTGGTGTCGTAGTAGATGTTGCCGGAAAGCAGCGCGTAGCCCACCCTTGCTCCCAACTTCCATCTTGGCACGCTCAGGCCGCCTTGGAGTCTGGTGGTAGAGATCTTCCCGAAGTCATTGTCCCACCTGTAGTGGTTTGAATAGTAGTGCTGGTGGTAGTACTCAGGCTCTTCCAGCGATGTGTCGAAATGAATGTCAAGGGTGACCGGACTCTTTCTGGCGCGCCTGAACGGATGGAAGTCCAGTCTTGCGTTGGCCTTGACCGACATGTCGTTCATCTGGTCTCCCAGGAACACATAGTCGCCGGTGGCGTCCCAGTGGATGTAGTCCTTCAGTTGTCCCTCGACACCCGCATAGACAAAAGCCGAGTTCCACACCGTGTTGGTCGTTCCTTTCAGGAATGTCGGATCCAAGGAGCTGAAACTCAGGATCCTGTTGCCGATACCTCCGTTCAGTTTCGAGACGATCGCCTGGTCGGACCAAGGCTGGAGCCTTATGAAAACCCTGTTCTCCAGCTTCCTCACGCTGACCGAGTCGAATGAGCTGGTCGGATGATAGTTGAAGACGTTGTTGTAGAATTTCCGTCCGACCTCGTCAGTGATCTGATCCTCATAACTCCTTCTGAACACGGAATACTCACTGCTGTGGCCGATGAAGGCGGTCGTGACCCTGTCGTCTCCCAGGGTGTCCGCCGCCTGCCTGGCCTCCCTCCTCAGGGCGACGATGCTGTCCAAGGATGCTATCATGACCGTGTCACCGGAAGCCACGATGCTGTCCCTCAGAGCCTTGTCAATCTTCTTTTCCTGGATGTTCTTGATGAAGGTGAACGGAATCCTGTACTGCTGGTCAATGAAGTAGGTGTTCCGGATCACGGAAGAGGACGCCTTGCTCAGGTAGACCGGGTACTCTCTGGCGTCGAGTGTGGTGTCCCTGACCATGGAGTTGTCGCTTGTTCCTCCGTTCTCGTTCCTCATGATCTTGTTGTGGATGTAGCCGGCATGCATCATGTAGCGTTTGCCCAGATAGTTGGCAGAGGTGACGAAGGTCTTGTTCACGGTCTTCTCGTTCTGCATGATACCGTTGCCGCCGAAGCGGTCATATTCAAGAGTGAGGTTCAGCTCCGGGAATATGTTCTGTGTCGTCAGGATGTGCAGGTTGTCGGACTCTTTCTGGGAGTCGGCGAAAAGGGTTCCGAAGTAGGACAACTCGGTGTAGGGAGTCTTGGTGTTGTACATCGGAAGCGTCCTGGCCGAGTAAGTCCACGTCTCGTAAGGATTGTAGAACGACACTCCGTTCTCGCTCTCGCGGTTGAACCAGTTGTAGTGTTGGACTGCCGAGCCTGCTACACCCAACCATGTGGCGTTCACGTCCTTGCGCCGGAACGGGTAGTCGTGCAGCCAGTAGTTGTAGCTCGTGTCAGGCTCGCTGACATCCATCTTGTGGAATTCCCGCTCGTGGGTCCAGTGGATTATTCTTTTGTAGAGAAGCGAGTCCGGAAGCGCGAAGGTCTCCAGGATCCTCGGCGTGGCCTCCTTTATGCTGTCTCTCTGCGCCTTAAGGCTGTCCTTCACGTTAAGGACGCTGTCGGCCCGGTGTTTTTTCAATTTCTCCTTGACCTCGAAATCGTACTTTTTCCGTTCAATCTTCGAGAGTCCGGCATACCATGCGTCGAACTCGGCCTTCTTCCTGGCCGCCGAGTCAAGGTAGTAAAGCGAATCGACCCTCGGCCAGTCGATGGAGTCTCCCGCCGTCTTCAGGGAATCGACCACGATCCTGTGTGTCAGCGAGTCCAGGATCGCGACGTAGTACTTGTAGCGGAAAGGGTCGATGTCCTTCAGCGAGTCCGGAGGGAAGATCGTGTCTCTCGCGGTCAGGTACCGTGTAGTGTCGATCAGGGCGAGGAAATCGGAGGTATCCTCCTTCCCCGTCACGTTGCCGATGAATTGGTTCCGATAGCGTATCGTGTCCGGTTGCAATGCTTTTTCCGCGGAGACAAATCCATAGCCGGGATCGCCGGCCAGCGGACTGTTGCCCATGCCGATGGCCTGGAGCGCGATGACGCACACCACAACCATAGGAAACCATATTCTTTTCAAAGTCTCTTTCGCTTTCATATTCCCTTAAGGGTACAATCAGACAAAGTTACGGTTTTTCCGCTTTTTCCACAAATCCAATACCTGCGAGCGCTTTTTGTCAGATGATTATATGACTACGTGATATTTATTTGCAATAAATTCGTCTATGGTTTTTCTATCATTTAACGAAAGTAGTTCTGCTTTCTCCTCTTCGTTGAATGGATATACACCAAAGGATTTAACATAGTTCTTGGCAAAAGAATAATATCCGGTGGAATATGGCTTGCTGGTGTTTCTGATATAATAGTTGAAGACACTAGATTCCAACAATTTTTTCAGCATCAGAAGTTCTGTTTCTGATTCGTTGTATATGGCATAACCGCAATAAATCATCAGATCACGTTGTGGTGCGTATATGAAGTGAGGGAAGTCGCTCATATATGGGAAAAGTAGTTTCTTCCCACTGTCAGTGAGGGCCTGTGTCCTGCCGAACGCATACCACGCGCCATAGTCTCCCTCTCCTTTGTCTCTAGCGTCCAAGATGTCTCGGAATTTCAACAAATAATTGTAGGCATAAGGGAATCTATCTTTAAAATTATCTTCCTGTATGACAGTATAATCGAGATTATAGGGGAATATTATTTTTTCTTCTTTTGTCTTTATGTCTGTTTCGGTTTTCAGAATATTCGGTTTGACAATATCCCTGCATATTCCCTTTTCTATTTGATACATAACACCGTCTCGCTGAAGATAAAAATAATTGTTATCAGAAAAAGACGGGCGGAATATGTAGATGCTGTTTGCAAGAGTGGCGATGCCGTTTTTGATGAGATACTTACTTCCGAGAGCTTCTCCAGCCTGCTCTATTTTCCGGATGTTTTCAAGAACATCAGTCTTGTTGAGATTCCATCCCTTGTGGTTGTCAAGGTGCGTATAGACTATATGATTGAATGGGAACGTCTTTTTTAGCTTGACGTCATCTATCATTCCCTTGGCATAGCTGACGTTTCCTTTTTTGCCTTTCACGATGAAAGCCAAACATGTGTAGGCTAGTTTTTTATTGAAGATTAACTGTTGCCCGAAATCAATAATGGATATTGCGATTTGGTTCTCTGAGAAAAAATGCCTTAACGCTCTGGCGTTTACACTTTTGAAAAATGAATTGACTGTGATGTAGCCTATGCGCCCATTATCGTTAAGCAAGGAATATCCCAGCTCGAAGAAAGGGATGTACAGGTCTGGGTTTCCAATTCTTGATGTGGACCAAAGAGGAAGGTTTGCTTTGGTTGAAGCATCAATGTGTTTTGAGCGGACATATGGAGGGTTTCCTACTATGAAGTCAAACCCTCCATTGGAGGTCACTTCCGGTAAAGAGTTAAAATCAAAGTTGAGGGAATCATTGGTATATAGTCTGAAAGAGGAGTCGTCAAGATCTTCTCCAGAGGCAAGTGCCGCCAATGAAAGCAATATCTTCGCACGCTCTATGCTGGCCGCACTGATATCCACCCCGTAGAGACGCTTTATTATCAAGGCATAGCCCTGTCTTGTTTTCTTATGAATATATTCAGCGACAGTATAGAGAAAGGCCCCGCATCCACAAGAGATATCAGCGCACAGGCATTTCTCCAAAGAGACTCCTGCATCTTGGAAGATGTTCTCAACTATATAATCACGTATGTACTTTGGGGTATATACAGCCCCGTTAACAGTCTGCTCATTCTTGGATATAGCCAACTCGAAAATGTTGATGATGTCCTCAATGGATTCTATGCATCCTAAATCTTCAATGGAAGAAATGTCATCAAGAATCAATCTTGAGAGGAGGCCACCTTTGACCCGGAGTCTGTTGTTCCTGATATAAGCCGTAACGAGGACCTTATTCAGATCCTCATATCTGTCGGTGTATCTGCTAATAAAACTGGTCAATCTTTTTTTGTCAATCATAGTCGATCTTCTCTTTTGTGGGACATCAACAGTGCGCGGTCAAAGGCTTGGTCTTCATACAGATCACAACAAATCTCGTCTATCCTGTTGAATTTATGTCGGAGCAGGGAGCAAAACCTTTCCGCGTTCCTTGTTTGTGCGTTGGATATCCTAGCCATTATGTCATTTATACTTTCCCCGATTTCTGCCAGTTCCATTATTTCCGGACTATTCTTCATGAAAGCGGAACAAGGGAAAGGCACCGGACTGAGAAATTGTTTGTTGAATTTATAATATCCATTCTGCTGCGGGTTTGCGAATATTCTTGCCATTGTCGCAAATGGTGTGGAATTGATAATCGCAGAAATGGCATACATCCTCTCCTTCGTCTCGTTATCGAATCTGAGATAAAAAATATTAGAGTTATCACAATATACCATGCTGTCTTGTAAATATGTGGCGACAGGTTCTTTCGAGGTCATCGGGACACAGACTTTCCTTGTCTCATCTCCCAAATGACTCTCTCTCGTGTAGATATGCCAATACTCATCTCTGTCGAGGCCTTTTACTCTATCTGGCTGAATCTGGACATTGGCAAGTATCGTTTCTTTGTACTTGTCAAGATATTCTCCAGCCTTGGGGAATGTACTCTTAAATTCAGAGTAGGGAATACGCCTGACTGTGGATCCTGATGAAACCGTGTAAGGAAATATAACGTAAGTCGAGTACTTTGGTTGCAGGAAAGGCTCAATATTTTCATTACAGAGCAGGGCTCTGCAGGCGGCTTCTTCTAAGATGACATTGTTGTCCAGTTTGGTCCTGCCGTAGATGAGACCATCTTTGACGTAGGATGCCTTTATCTGGTATGCATCTCTCCATAGCACCTGAATGCCGACTCTCACGGAACAGAAGTCATGAAGGGATCCATATTTCTTCGCAAGTCTGTCCGTCATCCTCCATAGCTCCAGATTGTCGAAATTCCAAGGCTTGTCATTAATGTATGTTTGCGGAACATTGTGATTTTTCCCTCTTGAGTCACTGAATTTCACATATCCAAAGGAGTTGTGTCCACATACGATAACCGCAACATAAGTGATGACCCCGCTGAACAGGTCGTTTTCGACATAGTCGTGAATTTTTAGCAGAAAGTGGTTCTGTGATATCTCTTTACGTAGAGCCTCACCATATTCGGTCTTGAAAAAACGCTTCTGGACGATATATCCCATTCTTCCCTTGTCATTGAGAAGTGATATTCCTTTTTCAATGAAGGGGATTGCCAAATCTATCTTGTCTTTTTTACAGGAATTGTATTTCTTTTTGATATATAGCGCCATGGATGGCAAACATACATTGTAATTCTTGACTTCAATATATGGCGGATTTCCGACAACATAATCAAATCCACCTTTTTTGAAGACTTCAGGGAATGCCTCCTTCCAAGAGAATACGTTTGTGCCTTCGTATTCGTCTAAGTTGCTGGAAATGGCTGGAATAATGTGTATGATATCCGGATCCACAAGAGAATTGCCGCATTTGATGTTTTCTCCGATGCCTTTTAATATTTTTGCGCCAAAGAAACCAGCCTTTTCGAACAACTCAGGAGTGTATCCGTCCAAAACTTTAAGGGACAGTGACATCCTGGCCACTTCTACGGCTTCAGGATTGATGTCAACACCGTAAATGCAGTGATTAATGATCCGTTTCTTCCCGCTGATGGTAAGAAATGGAGTCCCATTCTCGTCAAACATAATCAATTCTGGATCTGTTCCCTTGACGTCTATGGCTTTCTTCAATATAATGTTGCTTATGTAGTCATAAACCCCGGCAAGAAAAACACCGCTGCCACAGGCAGGATCAACGATGCTCAGTTCTAAAAGATCCTTTACGTCCAGGCTGTTTATCGTTTCCTCTGGCAGTGTGCTTTCAATGACTTTGTACACGATGTGCTCCGGAGTGGTGACGGCTCCTGAACTTTTTTTGAATTCGGATCTCAGTTCGTTCGTAATCACGCCATCCCGGATGATCAACTGGTATCCAAGAAACATATCATACATGTCACTGAGGGTCTTCAGTGGGATTACGTCAAAACGGTATGGTGAAGGATAATATAAGTGAGCAAGTAAGTTTTTGAAGATGCCGTTGTCGATACTGAGTGTCTGAAGTTCAGTTATTCTTTGGAACATCGGGCCGTCATAGTGATTGTAAAAATTGAAGTAGGACGACTCTTTGAAGTTATTCCAAAAATCCGTTTCTGCAAATTTGTTCAGCAGCCCATCCTCTTCTAATCCTTTGGCCTCACATACCCTGATGAATAGAATGCGGTTGATTATGATTTGAACGTAGGAACTTATGTGAAAAACACTTACTCTCTCGTTATTGTCCAGAATCGATCTTGCCAAATCAACACGAATATTTCCAAGCAATTTTGAGAAACGTTTGTCAAGCGTCTCTCCTGCCCTTGGAATAAATCCGTACTGTCCATTGACAATGCTGTTACGGTTAAGGAAACGCTCCAACATGTCTTGATTGTCAGCGAACTCTTCACACGAATATAGTTTTACCCTTGCTATTGAGGGATCGTCTTCGATGCGAGGCACCGTGTAACATTCGTAAACAGCTAATTGCTTGAAATTTGTAACGATTGAGAACGTCGCCCCTATTGACCAACCGTAGGAACGTATCTGAAAGGCAGCATCTTTGTCTTCGGCTATGTTCACATCAAGACTTTTCGCATCCAGGAAGGAAAGAGGAACATTGCCATTGACAAAAGTATAGTCAGGCCGAATGTTACTGGAACCGATACTCTTTAATTTTTCCCGCTTACTTTTGTCCAGTGTTCTTTCTTGAAGCACCTGGCGAGTATCCTGAACATCCCACCCGAACATGGATAACAGTTCGTTAATCCATGTTCGGATTGTCTCCTCAGATGCATTATCAAGTTTCCCCTCCTTTTTTGCGTTTAGAAACCTTTCAACCAGTTCAGCAAGTTTGTCCTTCAGTTCCATACCTACATCCTTTTATCTTGTTGTACAAAGCTATGAGACGATGTCTTTACAACAAAAATACAATATTATTCTATTCTTTCTTTATTTATTGAGGAGATTTCAATGATTTATTAATTATCCATAATTGGTATAATGTCCGTTTTTGACTATCTTTATACCATTGTTTGAATATTAATCCAGTCCATCTGGGCAGAAGGTGAACGCTTATGAAGAAGAAACTCTGGATATACGACAACGACCCGTACCTTAAGCCGTTTCAGGCGGCTATCGAGGCGCGGCACGGGAGGATTCTTGACGCGGCGGACAGGCTGACGGGCCACGGCGTGGAGGGGCTTGCCTCCAGTGTCAACAACCATCTGTACTACGGGCTGCACAAGTGCGGGGACGGCTCATGGGTGATCCGGGAATGGGCTCCGAACGCCAACAGGATCTATCTTGTCGGCGAGTTCAACAACTGGAGGCGCACTTCGGCCTATGAGTTCAAGCCGGCGGGGAGCGGCAACTGGGAGCTGAGGCTGGATCCTCTGTTCCTCAGCCACGGAGAGCTGTACAAACTGTTCATCGAGTGGCCTGGAGGCGGCGGGGAGAGGATCCCGGCCTACTGCACCAGGCTTGTGCAGGATCCGGAGACCAAGGTCTTCTGCGCCCAGGTCTGGGATCCCGCGCGGGCATATTCATGGAAAAATGACAGGGTGCTGCGAAGGCCGCATCCGCTGATCTACGAGTGCCACATCGGGATGAGTTCCGAGGAGCGGAAAGTCTCCACTTTCGGCGAGTTCCGGGAGAACGTGCTGCCGAGGGTAAAGAGACTCGGCTACGACACCATCCAGATCATGGCTCTACAGGAGCATCCCTATTACGGCTCCTTCGGCTACCAGGTGTCCAATTTCTTCGCGCTGAGCTCGCGTTTCGGCACGCCGGAGGAGTTCAAGGAACTGGTGGACACGGCCCACGGAATGGGGATGGCTGTCGTGATGGACATCGTGCACTCGCACAGTTGCAGCAATGAGAATGAGGGACTTAGCCTGTTCGACGGCCGTGAGGACCTGTATTTCTACAAAGGCCCGCAGGGGCATCATCCGGCCTGGGGCTCCCGCTGCTTCGACTACGGCAAGGACGAGGTCGTGCGCTTCCTCCTGAGCAACTGCAAGTACTGGCTTGAGGAATATCACCTTGACGGTTTCCGTTTCGACGGTGTGACGAGCATGATTTACTGGGATCACGGCCTTGGGAAGGACTTCAACGGCTACGAACCGTATTTCGATGCGGGAGTCGATGAGAATGCCGTGACCTATCTGGGGCTTGCGAACCTGCTGGTCCGTCAGATCAGGCCGGAGGCGGTCACGATCGCGGAGGATGTGAGCGGTATGGCCGGCCTGGCGGCTCCTTTCGAGGCCGGAGGAGTCGGCTTCGGCTTCCGGATGGCGATGGGCGTGGCGGACCATTGGATCAAGTGGATCAAGGAGAAGAGGGACGAGGAGTGGAGTCCGGGAGAAATGTGGTACGAGCTGACCAACAAGCGGGCGGACGAGAGGACCATCAGCTACGCGGAGTGCCACGACCAGGCGCTGGTTGGTGACAAAACCTTGATGTTCAGACTCGTCGATAAGGAGATGTACTTTTCCATGAATATGGATTCGAAGAATCCGGTCGTGGATCGTGGGGTCGCTCTGCACAAGATGATCCGTCTGGCCACCATCGGCACCGCCGGTGACGGCTATCTGAATTTCATGGGCAACGAGTTCGGCCATCCGGAGTGGATAGATTTCCCTCGGGAAGGGAACGGCTGGAGTTACGAGCACGCCCGGAGGATGTGGTCTCTCGCGGACAACGGACTGCTCCGCTACCACTGTCTCCAGAACTTCGACAGGGCTATGATCCATCTTGTAAAACGATACGGCGCGCTTGCCGCAAGGCCTGAGCTTTTGAGGTCCGACGAAGAAAAGAAAATCTTGATATTCAAGCGTAAAAACCTTATCTTTGCACTCAATTTCAATCCAGTGGAATCGTTTGCCGACTATGCGTTTCCGGCCCCGTCCGGACGCTATGTCAAGGCGCTTGATTCCGACGCCAAGGAGTTCGACGGATTCGCAAGGCTCGAAAACGACGGGGAACATCTGACAGTCGATGGCTGCCTGAGCCTCTACCTTCCGAGCCGTTGCGCTCTTGTGCTGATTGGGAAGAACGAAAGATAATAATATTAACCGTTATGGCATTTTTGAAGTTCAACAAGTCGGAGTTGGTCAACCTTTCATATTCACTGAAAAGGGAGATCATCTGTGCCAACAAGACCGGAGCCTATTGCAACACTTCCATAGTGACTTGCAACACAAGGCGTTATCACGGTCTGCTTGCTGTGCCTGTGGATGCTTTCGGAGGCAAGAAGCACCTGCTCTTGTCCTCTTTGGACGAGAGCCTCATCCTGAACGGAAAGCAGTTCAATCTCGGCATCCATTGCTATGGCAGCGTGTATGAGCCGCGCGGCCATAAGTACATCATTGATTTCGAGGCTGATCCGGTGCCTAAGATCACCTACAGGGTCGGCGAGATCACCTTCACGAAAAGCATCCTTCTCGTACCGGATTCGGATCAGGTGATGATCCGTTTCGAACTGGTGAAGGCGCCGGCCAAGGTCAGACTGCTCCTCACGCCGTTCCTTGCCTTCCGCGACATCCATGCCCTGACGGACGAGAACCCGAACGCGCGCACCGACGGCTGGGAGATCCCTAACGGAATGTCCTTCAACCTCTACGACGGATTCCCGGATCTGAATATGCAGTTCAACACAAAGGATGTGTCCTTCGTGACGACCCCGTGCTGGTACAAGGGCGTGACCTATTCCGACGAGTACCGCCGTGGGTTCGCGTGCAAGGAGGATCTCTATGTCCCGGGGCATTTCGAGACAGAGATGAAGCCGGGCGACACGATAGTGTTCTCCGCGTCGGTCGGTCTGACGACCCCGTCCGGGCTTAAGAGAAAGTTCGACTCCTATGTGGCCAAGGCCGCAAGGATCACCACCTACCACGAGCAGCTCGTGCATTGCGCCGATCTGTTGAAGCAGGACCGCGGAGGCCACAAGATGATCACCGCAGGTTTCTCCTGGCTCTACACCGGTCTTCTGAGGGAGACCCTGGAGGCTCTGCCGGGCCTGACACTTTACGCCAATGGCGACAAGGCCGAGTTCGAGGAGATCCTCGACAATCTTATCGCCGACAATCAGGATCGCCTTTTCCATCGGACCACGCAGGTGGACGCGCCGCTGACCCTGGCCGACACCCTTTCGCGCTACATAGAGTTCGGCGCCGATCCGAAGGCGGTCTGGAAGAAGTACGGACAGACGGTCAAGGGCATTCTTGAAAGCTATCTGCCCGGACGTAGGGGCGAGGTCGCCATGCAGCCGAACGGTCTTCTCTGGGCGCAGCTTGACCATTGGGCTCTCTCGTGGATGAACGCCTACATTGACGGAGAGCCGGTGACCGAAAGACCGGGCTATCAGGTGGAGACCAACGCGTTGTGGTTCCGTTCCATCCTGTTCGCCGTGACGATGGAAAGGGAATATTCAAAGAAAGACAGCGCATTCCTGAAGGAATGGTCGCACATACTGGATCTGGTCAGGGAGAACTACCAGAAGACCTTCTGGAACGCCCGCGCCGGCTATCTGGCTGACTATGTGGACAATGCCGGACAGCATCTGGAGGTTCGTCCGAACATGCTCTGCGCCCTCCTTGGAGACGAGATGCCTGTCGATGCCGAGGTTGCTCGTAAGGTTTTGCAAGTAATTGACAATGAGCTGGTGACGCGCAGGGGCATCCGCACGCTTTCCCCTCGCCACGCAGAGTACAAGGGTGTCTATGAGGGAACCCAGACCGAGAGGGATCTCGCCTACCACAACGGAAGCACCCGCCCGGCTCTTGTGGGGCCGTACTGCGAGGTTTGCTTCAAGATGAGGGGACCGGCCTTCCTGAACAAGGCCCAGTGGCTGGTCAACGGCTTCTACGAGGATCTGAACAAGCACGGAGTGGGAGCCTTCTCTGAACTTTACGACGGCGACCCGCCTCACGAGCCTCACGGGGCGATCTCTTCGGCGCTGAGCACCGCCGCCCTGCTGGAAGTCGAGTATCTTAAGAACAAATACAGGGAGGAGTAGGACTATGAGAGTTTTGATGTTTGGATGGGAGTTTCCTCCTCACATCGCGGGAGGACTCGGTACGGCCTGCTACGGAATCGTCAAAGGCTTGGCCTACAATGGTGTGCAGACTTTGTTTGTGATGCCTTCCGCTTCCGGCGACGAGGATCAGAGCGCCGCCAGGATCATCAGCGCCAGTGATGTCCCGGTCGAGTCTGTGGGCTCGACGGTGGATGAGTTTCTGGACAAGGTGAAGTTCGTGCGCATCGGCTCGAACATGATCCCTTACGTGGATCCGGAGGAGTTCCACGAGATGGTGGAGTCGGAGCGCAGGCTCCAGAGCGAGAATCTTGCCAAGTGCATCGGCACGAAGTTCCGTTTTTCCGGACGCTATGGCTCGAACCTTATGGAGGAGGTGGCCCACTATGCGATGGTCGGAGGCACGATAGCGATGGAGCACAAGGATGAGTTCGACATCATCCACGCCCACGACTGGCTGACCTATCTGGCCGGCATCGCGGCCAAGGAACTGACCGGCAAGCCGCTCGTTGTCCATGTCCACGCCACGTCGTTCGACCGTGGCACGGAGGATCAGATCGACAGCCGTGTCTACGACATCGAGAGGAGGGGGATGATGGCCGCCGACAAGGTCGTGGCCGTCAGCGACCTCACCAGAAACATTGTCATCAACAAGTACGGAATCGATCCATCCAAGGTCGTGACGGTCCACAACGCGGTGGATTTCAGCGGTCGGGAGAATCTGAAAGTCGAAAGGGGTGTGCGCGACAAGGTGGTCACCTTCCTCGGCAGAATCACTTTCCAGAAGGGTCCTGAATATTTCATCGAGGCTGCCGCCAAGGTCTTGAAGAGAACCGACGGCGTGCGCTTCGTGATGGCCGGAAGCGGGGACATGATGAACCGCTGCATCCGCTACGTCGCCAGGTTGGGAATATCCGACCGTTTCCATTTCACCGGATTCCTCAGGGGGGCGGAGGTGCAGAAGATGTTCGCCATGTCGGATGTCTACATAATGCCTTCTGTCTCGGAGCCTTTTGGAATATCCCCGCTGGAGGCCATGCGTTCCGGCGTGCCCGCGGTCATCTCCAACCAGTCCGGCGCCGCCGAGGTGCTTAAATATGCCTTCAAGGTGGACTTCTGGGATGTGGATGCTATGGCCGATGACATCTACGCGCTTCTTAAGTACCCGGCTCTGGCCGATTTCGCCGCCAGAGAGGGCTATGATGAGGTCAACCGCCTGAAGTGGAACATCGCTACGGCGAAACTCAAGAACATTTATGAATCAGTGGTAAACAATCAATAGGGAACGATTATGAAAAAGAGCATTTGCCTGTATTTCCAAGTCCATCAGCCGACCAGACTGAGACAGTACCGATTCTTCGACATCGGCAAGGATTCCCACTACTATGATGATTTCGCCAACAGGACCATCCTTCGCAGGGTGGCCCAGCGATGCTATATTCCCATGAACAATCTCCTGCTTGACCTGATCAGGGAACACAAGGGGGAGTTCAAGGTGGCGTTCTCGATCACCGGCTCCGCGCTGGAGCAGTTCGACAGGTACGCCCCTGAGGTGATCGAAAGTTTCCGCCAGCTGGCGCAGACCGGTTGCGTGGAGTTCCTCGGGGAGACCTATTACCACTCCCTTGCCTCGCTTGCCAATTTCGGTGAGTTCAGGCATCAGGTGGAGAAGCATTCCGCCGCGATCGAGAGGTATTTCGGCGTGAAGCCGACGGCTTTCAGGAACACCGAGCTGATCTATTCAGACTCCATCGGTCGTGACGTGTATGATCTCGGCTTCAAGGTCATGCTGTCCGAGGGAGCGAAGCATGTTCTTGGATGGAAGAGTCCTGACTATGTCTACACCGACAGCCAGCAGAAGCATCTGAGGCTCCTGCTGCGCAACTATTCCCTGAGCGACGACATCGCTTTCCGCTTCTCCGACAGGGGATGGAAGGACTGGCCGCTTACGGGTGAGAAGTACCTGTCATGGCTCAAGGCCGCCGACGGGGAGATCATCAACCTGTTCATGGACTACGAGACCTTCGGCGAGCACCAGAAGGAGGGGTCGGGAATATTCGATTTCATGAGGTTCCTTCCGGGAATCCTCCTTCGTGACGGTTCCTTCGAGTTCACGACTCCGACCCAGGCCGCGAGGAGGCACAAGCCTATCGCCGAGATCGAGGTCCAGGATCCTATCTCCTGGGCTGACGAGGAGAGGGACGTGACGGCATGGCTCGGCAACGAGCTGCAGCAGGATGCTTACAACAAGCTGTACGGTCAGGCCGAGAAACTGGCGCTGCTGAATGATCCTGTCCTCTGGGAGGATTACGGGCATCTTCAGGAGAGCGACCACTTCTACTACATGAGCACCAAGTTCTTCTCTGACGGGGAGGTCCACAGCTACTTCAATCCTTACAACACTCCTTACGAGGCGTTCATCAACTACATGAACGTGCTGAGTGACTTCATCATCAGGATTGACGACGCGATGACCACTTCGGGGAAGAAGGTGAAACCTGCCGCCGAGCCTGTCAAGGCACCGGCTAAGGGAAAGGCGGCGCGGAAGGTCGTGAAGGACGCTTCGGCAGGCTCGACTGTTGCCGATGCTCCCGCACCGGCGAAGAGAAAGCCCGCGAGAAAGACAACCAAACAAGTAAAAAAGAAATAAGTAAATGACAAACGAACTGACGAATCCAGACTATCTGTTTGAGGTCAGTTGGGAGGTGTGCAACAAGATCGGGGGGATCTACACGGTGATCGCCACCAAGTCCCTCTATCTTAAGCAGCAGCTTCACAAGCACCACATCCTGATCGGCCCTGATGTCTGGATGGACACTGAAAGCAATCCGGATTTCATAGAGGATCCGCATCTTTACAGTCTATGGAAAGCTCAGGCCGCCTCTGAGGGCATCAGAGTGCGGATCGGCAAATGGAACGTTCCGGGGAATCCTATCGCGATTCTGGTGGACTACAAGCAATTCCTGACAAGCCAGGATGACATCCTGTCCAAGTACTGGGAACGCTTCCAGGTCGATTCCATCACCGGAAACTGGGACTACAAGGAGAACTTCCTGTTCGGTTACGCTGCCGGAAAGGTCATAGAGAGCTTCAGGAACTTCAATCTGAGCGCCTCGGACAAGATCGTGGCGCAGTTCCACGAGTGGCAGACCGGCGCCGGACTCCTTTACCTTAAGTACAAGCAGTTGCCTGTAGCTACTGTGTTCACTACCCACGCGACCGTGGTGGGGCGCTGCATCGCCGGCAACAACCTGCCGCTGTACGATTCGATGAACCTTTACGACGGCGACCAGAAGGCCCGCCAGTTCAATGTGATGGCCCGCCACTCGCTGGAGAAGAAGTCGGCGCAGAACGCGGACATATTCACGACCGTCAGTGAGATCACGGCGAGGGAGTGCGAGCAGTTCCTTCAGCGCAAGGTGGATGTCGTGACACCGAACGGTTTCGAGAACAGCTTCACTCCGGCGACGGAGGAAGAATATGACGCGAAGCGCCGCGCCGCCCGCGCCAGACTGATCGAGGTGGCCACGGCGATGTCCGGGGAGGTGGTGTCCAAGGATGCCGTCCTTGTCGGCATAGGTGGCCGTTACGAGTACCGCAACAAGGGGATCGACGTGTTCATCGACGCCCTTAAGAAGCTATCCGACACAGAACCGCAAGGCCGTGACATCCAGGCGTTCATCATGATCCCTTCCGGCCACAACGGAGCGGACAAGGATCTTGTCGCCAAACTCGCCGGCAGCGGTTCTCCGGACTACACGACACAGGTTTCCCACTATCTGATGGACAATGAATATGATGTCGTCACCCGCCGCTTCAAGGAGTTGGGCTTCACCAACGCCAAGGGCAGCCGCGTGAAGGTCTATTTCATACCGTCCTACCTGAACGGCTCCGACGGCGTGTTCGACATGAAGTACTACGACCTGCTTGTGGGACTTGACCTGACGCTGTTCCCGTCCTACTACGAGCCTTGGGGCTACACTCCTTTGGAAAGCCTTGCGTTCAGCATCCCGTCCTTGACGACCAGCCTGGCCGGATTCGGCCTCTGGGTGAGGTCGCACTACGGCAAGGAGCATCCGGGCATCACGGTTCTGGACAGAAACGACTCGAACTATTTCGATGTCGTGGACGGAGTCGTGGCGAGGATCAAGGAGATCGCCGCCCTGGATGACGAAGGCCGCAAGGCCTACATGGCTTCGGCCAAGGATGTCTCCACGATAGCCCTGTGGGAAAACCAGATTCAGTATTACAAGGAAGCATATTCAAAGGCCATAGAGAAGGTAATTGAGGCCAGAGGCGCTTTCCCGGATGAACTTAATGAAGATAAATCAATGGCATACAAGAAGATAGCTATTAACAACCCGACTTGGAAGAGTGTGATGGTGACCCGTCACCTTCCTGCTGCCCTTTCCGGACTTGAGACACTTTCCAAGAACCTTTGGTGGTGCTGGAACGAGTCCGCGAAATCCCTTTTCAAATCGATCGACCCGGTCATCTGGCACGGCACCTGCCACAACCCTATGGCTCTGCTTGACGCTGTGAGCCTTAAGAGGTTCAAGGCTCTGGCCAAGGACGACGCCTTCCTCGGCGAGCTCAAGTCCGTGATGGAAGAGTTCAACGCCTACATGGCCCTCAAGGCCGAGCGCAAGGATCCTTCGATAGCGTATTTCTGTATGGAATACGGTCTGGACACCTCTTTGAAGATCTACTCCGGTGGTCTCGGACTTCTCGCCGGGGACTACCTCAAGGAGACCAGTGACATGAATGTCAATCTGGTGGCTGTCGGACTTCTGTACCGTTACGGCTATTTCACCCAGATCATCACCGGACAAGGCGAGCAGGTGGCTCGTTACGACGCGCAGGATTTCACGAAGATCCCTGCGGAGCCGGTCATGGATGCCGAGGGCAAATGGATGACCACGAGTGTCGCTTTCCCTGGCCGTACGATCACGGCGAGGATCTGGAAGGTGGCAGTAGGTCGTACCGACCTCTATCTGCTTGACACTGACTACGAGGCTAACTCTCAGGAGGATCGTCAGGTGACCTATCACCTCTATGGCGGCGACTGGGAGAACCGTCTGAAGCAGGAACTTCTGCTTGGAGTCGGCGGCATCAGGGCACTCAGAAACCTCGGAATCAATCCGAGGATCTACCATTGCAACGAGGGACACGCCGCGTTCACGGGACTTGAGAGGCTTCGTGAATATATTGAGGAAGACAATCTCGATTTCGGCGAGGCTCTTGAGGTAGTGAGGTCGTCATCGCTCTTCACCACCCACACTCCGGTTCCTGCCGGTCACGACGCTTTCGACGAGGGGCTGCTCAGAAAGTACATCGGTCATTACCCTCAGCGTCTGAAGATTGACTGGGAGACGATGATGGGTCTCGGCAAGGTGAACGGCAACGATGTGAACGAGAAATTCTCGATGAGCTTCCTCGCCGCCAACCTCTCGCAGAACGTCAACGGTGTGTCGATGCTTCACGGTGATGTCAGCAAGGAGATTTTCAGCAGCATCTATCCGGGCTATCTGCCTGAGGAACTGTTCATCAGCTATGTTACCAACGGCGTGCATTACCCGACCTGGGCAGCCGCTGAGTGGAAGAAGATCCACGCCCGTGTGTTCGGTCCGGAGTTCGCGACCCATCACTACGACAAATCCTGCTTCGAGGGCATCTACAAGGTTGCCGACACGGAGATCTGGGAGACCAGGAAGGCCTTGAAGAAGAGACTGATAAACATTGTCAAGGAGCGGATTTCCGATCCTTCGCAGTGCAACCATTACTCTCCGAGCCAGATTGTGGCGATCAAGGAGAACCTGCGTGACGATGTGCTGACCATCGGTTTCGCCCGTCGTTTCGCGACCTACAAGAGAGGAACCCTTCTGTTCTCCGATCTTGACAGGCTTGACGCCATCGTGAATGATCCCGTGCATCCGGTCCAGTTCCTTTTCGCCGGCAAGGCCCATCCGGCTGACAAGGCCGGACAGGATCTCATCAAGAGGATCATAGAGATCTCCAAGCAGGATCGCTTCATCGGAAAGATCGTGTTCATCCCGGGCTATGACATCTCCCTCGCCAAGAGGCTTGTTCAGGGTGTCGATGTGTGGATGAACAACCCTACAAGGCCTTTGGAGGCTTCCGGTACATCCGGCGAGAAGGCCTCGATGAACGGGGTGATGCACTTCTCCGTGCTTGACGGCTGGTGGGTGGAGGGCTACAAGCCGGGAGCCGGCTGGGCTCTTCCTCTGGAGCGTACCTACGACGACCAGAACTACCAGAACGAGCTGGACGCCGCCACGATCTACACGACGATCGAGAACGAGATCGCCCCGGCCTACTACGATGTGGACAAGTCTCTCGGACTGTCTCCTACCTGGGTGGGCTACATCAAGAACACCATTGCCCAGGTGGCCAACAACTTTACCACCAACAGGATGCTGACCGACTACTGTGATCAGTACTACATACCTCAGTCGGAGCGTGCCGGTAATATGGTGGCCGAAGACTACAAGATGGCCCGCGTGATCTCGGCATGGAAGAAGAAGGCGCGCCGCGAGTGGCAGAACGTGGAGGTCATCTCCCAGACGCAGCCTGACCCGTCCTACAGCCTTACCGAGTCCAATGCCTTGACCTCTGAGGTTGTGCTGAATCTCGGCGATCTTTCTCCTCAGGACATCGGTGTGGAGATGCTGTTCGCCACGACTGACGTGAAGCATCAGCTGCATATTCAGGAAAAATGTGACTATGAGGTTGTCGAGTTCGACGACGGTGTCGCCAAGTACCGCGCGTCCATCCTTCCGGACAGGACGGGTATGTACCAGGTGGCGGTCCGGATGTTCGCCAAGAACCCGTTGTTGCCTCACAGACAGGATTTTGAGCTTGTGAAATGGTTATAGCGACCGGATTCTTTGACGGTGTCCACATCGGGCACCGTTTTGTGATTGAGCGGCTTGTGAACGCGGCCAGGGAGAGGGGCGACCAGAGTATGGTCGTCACTTTCTGGCCTCATCCACGCAACGTGCTGCAGGACGATGCCCGCAACCTTAGGCTTCTGACCTCTCTGGAGGAGAAGAAGGCGTTGCTCCGCGGTCTAGGCGTGGATCACGTCGAGGTGCTGCCTTTCACCAAGGAGTTCAGCAGACTGACCACCAGGGAATATTTCCGTGATGTCCTGATCACCCGTTTCGGTGCCAAGGCCATCCTGATCGGCTACGACAACCGTATGGGCTGCGACCCTCAGACTCCGGAATCAATCGAGAAAGTGGCTCAGGACGAAGGACTTGACGTGATCCGTTTAGGGAGCGTGGCCTCTCCTGCCGGTGTCACCGTCAGCTCCACGAAGATCCGTGACGCTGTGGCCGCCGGACAGATGGAGGCCGCAGCAGCGATGCTTGGGTATGAATATTCATTGCTGGGTGTTGTGGTGGCGGGCAACCGCCTTGGCCGCACGATCGGCTTCCCGACGGCGAACATCCAGCTTTACGAGCCTCTGAAACTCCTTCCCGGCAACGGTGTCTATTCGGTGGATGCCGAGACTCTTGGCCGTAAGTTCAAGGGAATGTGTAACATAGGTGTCCGCCCGACCGTCCGTGCCGGCGGCCAGCGCACCATCGAGACCAACATATTCGACTTCGACGAGGACATCTACGGTCTCGACCTCAAGGTGACCTTTCATCACAAGATCCGTGACGAGCGCCGCTTCGACTCCATCGATGCCCTCCGCTCCCAACTCGCCGCCGACAAGGCTTGCATCCTCGCGGAATGACAATGCGGCTGTCTTGGTGCACTCATTCGGTCGCTGAGCTTGTAGAAGTGACCATTGTAAAAGATTATGTCAAAGGATAGGCGATGCCCCGCTCCACCAGAATTTTGCACGTTACCAAAATTCTTGGGTGGAGCGGGGCACTCGCCTATAGAAACATTTCTCTTGTAATGCCTTACGTTATTCAATGTAAAACACACAAACGCGATATCCTTTCTCAAGGAAGGTCACACTCATAAGTTAAATCGCTTTTGCAAAAGTTAATTTGATAGTGTTTGTCGCTTTTCTATAAGTTAAAAATGCTATAATAATTGCTTTTCCGAAAGCGAATGCTTATTTTTGCCAGTAAGAAAGAAATACTAATGAACGAGAATGACATTCAGCCGTTGCGGACGGTTTACCACAGGAAACTTGCTGAGACAACTCTGGGTTTTAAAAGATACCTTTACGGCCAGATTAACTGGGATGTGCGTATGTTGGGAATCAAGGGTGAGAAGGGCGTGGGTAAAACGACCCTGATTCTTCAGCATATTCTTGAAACCTTTGACAATCCTGATGATGCTCTCTATGTATCTATGGATAATATGTGGTTCACCACACACTCGATTTTCGACCTTGCCGACTATTTGTATTCCATGGGAGTGTACCATCTGTTTCTGGACGAGATTCATAAGTGTCCGGAGTGGACGGCTGTCCTCAAGAATCTGTATGACAATTATCCGAATCTCAACATCGTTTACACCGGCTCGTCAATGCTGCGGATTGACAACTCAAAAGTGGATCTTTCAAGAAGGCAGACATTGTACCGACTGCATAATATGTCATTCCGTGAATACCTTGAATATGAAGGGATTGCTTCTTTCCCGATATACTCGTTAGAGGAACTGCTACAAAGGCACGTGAAGATTGCAATGGAGATGGTGTCTCAGTGCAAGCCTCTCAAATTCTTTTCTGACTATCTTTCAAAAGGAATGTATCCATATTTCAAGGAATCCGGGGTGGACTTCCACATCAGACTTGCGGAAACAATTTCCCAAACTATAGAAAGTGACCTGCCGGCCGTGGAGGACGTGACATTCGAGACCGTGCAGAAGTCAAAAAAGTTGCTGATGATCATCGCCGAAAAAATTCCGTTCATCCCGAACATAAGCAAACTCTGTCAGGCTTTGGGAACTACGCGTGATTCCTGTCTGAAGATACTCTACGCTTTGGACAGAGCCGGAGTGCTGAACCTGTTGACAGCTGAGCTGAAAAGTTACAAGAAACTTGTCAATCCGGACAAGATTTACATTGGCAACAGTAATATAATGCAGGCCTTGGGAGGCTCGTGCGACATTGGAACAATTCGTGAGACTTTCTTTGCGAATCAGGTCGGATCCCGGTATCCCCTTCAATATCCGAAGAAAGGGGATTTCTTCGCCTGTGGAAAATACCTTTTCGAGATTGGGGGCGCAGGCAAGACTTTCGACCAGATCAAAGACGAGCCTGACAGCTACCTTGCGGTTGACGACACCGAAATAGGCTCCGGGGCGCGAATCCCGCTTTGGATGTTCGGCTTCCTGTATTGAGATTGTATTCGAGCGTTAGCGTTCCTTTCAGTGTGAAGTTCTGTGAGATTATAGTAGTAAACAATTCTGATATGCGAGAGAGACATCTCGATATTCTGTCACCTTTATGATTTTGAGAGGCGGGGATCGGATATTCGCTATTTGAAAGAAAATTACTATATTTGCAGAAACGGGAAGGGTTCCGCCGGGAAGGGCGGGACTCCGTTTTAATTTTATTCCCCGAAAAGAGGAATGGCGGTAGGCAATGGCCGCTTGGTTGTGATTTAATTTATTTGTTTGCAGACGATTGTCCGTCTGTGAGTTTGATATAAAAGAAAACAACAGTACGTTTCATTATGGCTGAAATTCATTATATGACCCAGGACGGGTTGGACAAGCTTAAGAAGGATCTTGCTGACGCGTTGGCGCAGCGTCCTGTGATCTCCGCGGCCATTGCGGAGGCCAGGGAGAAGGGGGACCTCTCCGAAAACGCTGAGTATGACGCGGCGCGTGACGCGCAGGGACTGCTGGAGGTCAAGATCGCCAAACTGAAGGATCTCGTCGCCAACGCCAAGGTGATCGACGAGTCCAAGATCGGCACGGACAAGGTGCAGATCATGAACAAGGTTAAGGTGGAGAATGTGGGTGCGAAGCAGGTGATGGAGTTCACCATCGTCGGCGAGACCGAGGCGGATTTCGCCCACGGGAAGCTGGCCTCGACCACACCTATCGCCAAGGCCCTGCTCGGTCACTCCAAGGGAGAGACTGTGGAGGCCAAGGTGCCTTCCGGTGTCATCAAGTTCAAGATTCTCGACATTTCTTTATAATAGAAGACAATGGCTACAATATTCACAAAAATCGCGAAAGGGGAGATTCCTTCATTCAAGGTGGCCGAGAACGATGAGTTCTACGCCTTTCTGGACATAAGCCCTCTTGCGAAGGGGCATACGCTCGTCATCCCTAAGAACGTGGAGGATGACTACATCTTCCATCTGGACGAGAAGACCTACGAGGGGCTCTGGGCTTTTGCCCGCAAGGTGGCGATCGCCATCAAGGCCGCCGTGCCTTGCCAAAGGGTAGGGGTCTGCGTGCTTGGAATGGAAGTCCCTCACACTCACATCCATCTGGTTCCGCTCCAGACCGAGGCTGACATGGACATCAAGAAAAAACGCCTGGAGATCTCGCCAGAGGAAAACAAGGCCATCGCCGAAGCTATATTCAATGAATATGAAAAATTGTAGAAACATTATTCTCGCGGCAGCCGTCCTGGTCGCCGCCTCTTCTTGCTCGGACAAGGTTCAGATCAAGGGAACGATTGCCGGAGCGCCTGACACCCAGGTGGTTGTGAAACAGCTTAACGGTGGTTCGCTTGTGGCGCTGGACACAGTGAAGACCGATGGCAAGGGAGCATATTCATACAGTGTCGAGGTTCTTAAGGGGCAGCCTCAGTTCATCTACCTGTACAAGGGTGACACCAAGGTCGCTTCGCTGCTTCTGCAGAAGGGCGACAAGGTGAAGGTGGCCTCCGACACTCTCGGAAAGTATTCCGTGGAGGGTTCCGCCGAGAGCGAGCTGCTTCGACAGGTCGAGGAGGATTTCGCCGCGTTCCTGGATAAGTTCACGGCAGACGCCGCCAGAGGCGACAATGCCGCCGCCTCAAAGGACTACATCGACTACTACAGAGGTCGCGTGAAGTTCATCATGGAGAACGCCAAGTCCTTGACGGCGATTCCGGTTCTATATCAGAAGATCAATGACAACTTCCCGGTGTTCAGCCAGGCCACGGACGCCATCATGTTCCGTAATGTGCATGATTCCCTGATGACGGTCTACCCGGAGTCCAGGTACGTCTCGGCTCTGGCCAGGGAGGCGGAGAAAAGGTTCAACGCCTTTGATCTGAGCCAGCGTATTCAGAACGCTCAGGAGAGCAGCTATCCGGATCTGTGCCTTCCGTCTGTTGATGGTACTAAGGTTCGGTTGAGCGAGGTCGGCTCCAAGGTTGTGCTGGTCTATTTCTGGCAGGCCGCCGACGCTGCCCAGAAGATGTTCAACCAGGATGTGCTTCTGCCGTTCTACAAGGAGTACCATCCTAAGGGTCTGGAGATATATTCAGTGTCGCTTGACACCGACAAGGGAGTCTGGGCAAGTGCCGTGAAGAGCCAGAACTTGCCGTGGATCAATGTCTGCGATGGTTTGGGAGCCGCTTCCCAGGCAGCAGTGCTGTACAACATCAACCGCGGCCTTCCGGTCGCCTATGTGATCGCGGACGGCACGCTCAGTGCGGAGACGATCCGGAATGACAGTGATCTGCGCCGTGTCATTGCTTCAAGACTTTAATTTTCAGGAATATGCCGAAGGCTGACTATGTTGATTATGGTCAGCCTTTTTTATCTTTCGCCTTACGCCGGTAGTGTGTGCCGGGCTTTTGGGATGAGGCACAAAAACAATTCAGAACATGACCAGAAAGACAAGAGTAAGATTCGCGCCGTCGCCGACCGGTCCGCTGCACATGGGCGGAGTCCGCACGGCTCTCTATAACTACCTCTATGCCAAGCAGCGCGGAGGAGATTTCATCATCAGGATCGAGGACACCGACTCCCACAGGTTCGTTCCCGGGGCAGAGGAATATATCATCGAGGCGCTGAACTGGTGCGGCATCATTCCGGACGAGGGCGTGGACATCGATGGCAAGGTGGTCGAGACAGCTTCCGAGCGCCATCCTCACGCTCCTTACCGCCAGAGCCAGAGGCGCGGAATCTACCGCAAGTACGCCGAGCAGCTGATCGAGGCCGGCTACGCCTACTATGCCTTCGACTCATCCGAGGCTCTGGATAAGGCTCGCGCCGAGGCTGAGGCCTCCGGCCAGACCTTCATCTACAACCAGGTGACAAGGATGAGGATGCGCAATTCGCTGACCCTTCCGGAGGATGAGGTAAGGAGGCTTTTGGAGGAGACTTCCGACTGGACTGTCCGCTTCAGGATGCCGACCGACACGGTTGTCAAGATGGATGACCTGATCCGAGGCCACATCGAGGTGAACACCGACACTCTCGACGACAAGGTGCTTTGGAAGAGGGCCGACGAACTGCCTACCTACCATCTCGCCAACATCGTGGACGACCACCTGATGGAGATCACCGAGGTCATCCGAGGAGAGGAATGGCTCCCGTCCCTGCCGCTCCACTATATGCTTTACAAGGCTTTCGGCTGGGAGGACACGATGCCTCGTTTCGCTCATCTGTCACTGCTTTTGAAGCCGGACGGAAAGGGCAAGCTTAGCAAGCGTGACGGCGACAAGCTCGGTTTCCCGGTGTTCCCGCTCAAGTGGGTGAACGCCCAGGGAGAGGTCTCAAGAGGCTACCGTGAGGACGGTTACTTTCCGGAGGCCTTCGTGAACCTGCTTGCGTTCCTTGGCTGGAATCCCGGCGATGACAGGGAGATGTTCACGATGGACGAGCTGATCAAGGCATTCTCGCTTGACCGCATCGTCAAGTCCGGTGCCCGCTTCAATCCGGAGAAGGCCCGTTGGTACAACAAGGAGTATCTCCGTCTGAAATCCGATGAGGAGTTGGCGGAGTTGTTTGTCCCGATTCTTGAGGAACACGGAATGAGGATTGTCGGATCAGCCGATAGCGCCAAGGCTGCAGGAGCCGAGACCAACGAATTGGGCGCTGATCCGGCAAGTCACATATTCACAAAGGATTACGTTCGGAATGTCATCTCGTTCACCAAGGAGCGCGCCACGTTCGTGAAGGACTTCTGGACGATCGCTTCCTACCTCTTCATCGCGCCGGAGGACTTTGAGAAGTACGGTGTCAAGGCTGGAGCCGCAGTCGAGCCGCAGAACAATGATCCTCGCCGTCAGGCGGATCCGCGCGCCAAGGTCTTCGACGACGCTGCTACCGCGCCTTTCCTTGCGAAGGACGTGGACAAGTTCTGGAAGCCGGAGAACGCTGAATATGTCGCCCGGGTCGCTTCCTTTGTGGATGAATATGCCGGTGAATGGACTGTCCCGGCCTTCGAGAAGGCTCTAGAGGATTTCATCAGAGGCAATGAATGGCCGATGGGCAAGGTGATGAACGCCACCCGTCTGGCTCTCGCCGGAGCCTCCAGCGGACTGGGCATCGCCGACATCATCGTCCGCATCGGCAAGCCCGAGACCCTCGCCCGCATTGCCTACGCCACCTCACGTCTGGCGTAGGGCTGACGTTGCTCCTGATGGCAAACCAGAAGCAGGCGGTTATGCTTACCAATGCTACAACCTTTAGGTACAGCCTGTAAGCCTCCCATATAAACAGAAACAACTTATAGAATTTATTTATTGCGATAAACATTTCTGATACAAATTTGTTTATCGCGATAAACATTTCTATATTTGCAAAAAGCATTGCATTATGGATATTTTATTCGACCGTCACCTTGAATACCTATCTGATGTACCAACGGAATTCACTCGTGGACTGATGAATGTGATAGATTGGGATTCAAGGCTTGTGATGATTCGTGGGCCGAAAGGAGTCGGGAAATCCACTCTGATGCAGCAGTATGTGCTGAAGAATTACATACCTACAGATCGCCATATTCTTTATTGCTCCGCCGACACGGCATATTTTTCCAACCACACGCTGCTTGACACAGCATCCGAATTTGTGAAGATGGGCGGCAAGGTTCTTCTTATTGACGAGATTCACAAGTACGAGAACTGGAGCAGGGAAATCAAGGAAATCTATGATCTCTATAAAGGATTGAAGGTTATCCTCAGCGGATCATCACTGATTCAATTAAATGACGGACAGGCGGATCTGTCAAGAAGGGCTGATGTTTATGATATGCCGGGATTATCTTTCAGGGAATATCTTTGGTTTCGCACCAAGCGTGAGATAAAGCCTGTACACCTACATCAACTTCTATCCGACCCCAATGGGTTCTGCCTGGCGGTAAGAAAGGTATGCCGCCCGTTGGAGTTTTTCCCAGATTATCTTAAAAGCGGTTATTACCCTTTCTCGTTTGAAAAAAGCAAGACCTACAAGAATCTTGTGGAAAATGTAGTCAATTACATCATTGACAGCGAATTGACCAGATACAGAGGAATAAGTGTCTCCAACACGAGAAAGATAAGCGCACTTCTTCAAGTGATCTCCGGAATGCTGCCATACCTCGTGGATGTGTCAAAATTATCAAGAAGTCTGAGCATCGACAGAGTCACACTCTTAAAGTATTTCAGATACCTTGATGAAGCGAAAGTGATCAGATGTCTATACACAGAAATGGACAAGATTTCCGATCTTCAGAAGCCCGACAAACTGCTGATGGACAACACAAATCTCCTCTACACATTCTCAGATGGCGAACCTGAGACAGGAACCGCGCGAGAGACATTCTTCTGTAATCAATTGGCCTCCGCCGGACACAAGATTGAGTACGGAGGACTTAAAACAGGAGATTTCAGGATAGACCACAAAAATGTGATAGAGGTTGGAGGTGCAGGAAAGGATTACTCCCAGATAAATGACGCCGACATCAATAACGCAGCTCTTGCCGTTGACAACATAGATATGGCAAACGGCAGGAAAATTCCACTCTGGGCATTCGGCTGCCTATATTGACTGCGTCACGACAAGAGATGGCAGCCTTCCTGACGATGTCAGCCCTCGCCCCAGAGCCTCGCCAGGTAGAGTCGAAGGACGGATGTAAACCAGTTCAGAGATGCTGTAAAGTATATCAGGTAAACAACCTCTAAAGTGTCAACCATTCTTAGGGAAGGTCAGGCGTTTCGCCGGGCAAACACCTAATTCTATTGATCAATGCGGCGATTTTCCCTCAATGAGTGATGATTTCCTGCGCTTTCTTCCCTTAATGAGGGAAAATTGCTATATTTGCGCGGAAGTTATGCAAATTCATGTTATTATGATTGACACACAACTTTATGAATATATGATGGAGATGCTGCGGAAAACTCCCACGGAGTTTCATCGGTATCTTTATCAGGATATTCCCTGGGAGGCGCAACTTGTCGGGATCACCGGGGCGAGAGGAATCGGAAAGTCCACGATGATAAGGCAGTATATTCTTGGAAATCAAGATAAAGGACGATTCCTCTATGTTTCGGCTGACCACACGTATTTCGCTGACCATAGATTATCCGATCTGGCGGATGAGTTTGTAAAGGATGGGGGAACGCATCTGTTCATTGATGAGGTGCATAAGTATAGTGACTGGTCAAGGGAACTGAAGCAGATTTATGATGTTCATTCAGATTTGCACGTGGTGTTCACTGGATCATCTATTTTGGATATCGAGGACGGTGCCGCGGATTTGAGCCGTCGCGCGCTTGTCTATCCGATGAGCGGACTCTCGTTCAGAGAGTATCTGAAACTCTTCCACAAAGTTGATGCACCGACATATTCATTGGTGGATATTCTTGCAGGGAAGGGAGAGATCCCTGGCATTGAGCATCCGTTGCCATATTTCCGTGAATATTTGAGGAAAGGGTATTATCCTTTTTCGGGTGAGATTGGATTTGAGATGCGTCTGCAGCAGGTTGTGTCGCGGACGATTGAGTCGGATATCGCCCAACATGCCAACTTGAAGGCCTCCACCGCCCGCAAGTTGAAGAAGATGCTTGCCATCATAGCTTCGCTGGCACCATACAAGCCGAGTATGGAGAAACTGGCGGTGGAGATAGGGGTTAGCAAGAACAATGTTCCTGAATATCTGACGTATATGGAAAAGACAGGCCTTATCGGCCAACTTCGGGATGACACTGGAGGGCTCCGTGGATTGGGAAAGGTAGAGAAAGTTTACATTGACAACCCGAACCTGATGTATGCGTTGTCGGGAAGTTCTGTTGATATCGGTAATGTCCGGGAGACCTTTTTCTATAATCAGATGAAGGTCCGTAACGATGTCATCTCATCCAAGGAATCGGATTTTGTGATTGGCAAGAACACCTTTGAGATAGGTGGCCGCAAAAAGGGTCAAAAACAGATAGATGGGATAAACGGAGGCATAGTCGTGAAAGACGACATTGAATATGCCCACGGCAACGTCATTCCACTCTGGCACTTCGGGCTTAACTATTAGGCGATCGCTCTACATTTCTTTTTCCTGGCGGTTTGTGCGCTTGATGGCCGGGACTCTTTCTAGTTCCGCCAGATTTTGGCCGTGCTCCACAGCCAGGGCTGGTTTCTTGTCCGGATCGAAGCGGAATCGCTTCACGTTGTCGGAGGTGTTGTAGCCGATGATCTTCACCTTGCCGGTGAGGTTGATCTCCTCGTCCTGCTCCGGCAGACTCTGCCTCTCGAACCTGAAGTCTTTGCCGATGATGATCATGTTGCCCAGGTCAGCTTTCGCGATTTTCCTCAAGTCATTGACTTTGAATCCAGTGGCGATGGCGGTTATCTGTACCTTGTCGCCGATCTCCGGTTCTGTCATCCAGACTAGCCCGGTCTTGAACTTCTTGACGTTCCCTGTATATTCAGAAATCTTCTTGTTGATCTCGGAAAGGTCGTCCATTGTCAGACCGTTCTCGTTCTTGCCGCAAGTGATGTTGATCAGCAGGCTTTTGGCGGTCTTGAGGTCGAAATCGTTCAGGAGAGGGGACTGCAGCGCCCCCTTCACCGCATCGTCGATCCTGTTCTTTCCGGTGCCGGTGCCGCAGCCCATCAGGGCCATTCCGCTGTTGCGCATCATGGTCTTGATGTCCTCGAAGTCCACATTGATGTAGCCCGGACGGCTGATGATCTCCGTGATGCCTTTGACGGCGGTCGCCAGCACCTCGTCGGCTTTCGGGAAGGCCTCATGGACAAGATGGCTTCCGAAGAAGTCGTAGAGTTTCTCGTTGTTGATGATCAGGAGGCTGTCCACGTTCTTCACAAGCTCGTGGATGCCGTCGATGGCTCTGGACATAGCGTTGTCGCCCTCGTTCTCAAAAGGAAGCGTGACCACGCCTACTGTGAGTATGCCTTTGTCCTTGGCCATCTTGGCGATGATCGGCGCCGCTCCCGTGCCTGTGCCGCCGCCCATGCCGGCGGTGATGAAGAGCATCTGGGTCTCCTCGCCGAGTACCACCTTGTCAATCCTGTCGTGGGCCTCCAGCGCGGCCTTGCGCCCCTTGGCGGGATCTGTTCCCGCTCCGAGGGCGTTGTCCCCGATGTGTATCTTCACAGGGACGGGGCTTCCATCAAGTGCCTGACGGTCAGTGTTGCAGACAATGAAACTGCAACCTTCCACCTTTTCCCTGAACATGTAGTTCACGGCATTGCAACCGCCTCCGCCCACGCCGATGACCTTTATCATTGACTGGATCGGTGTCATCATAGGGCTGCTCTCAGCCAGATCTATGTCGAAAGTGTCGATAATGTCTCCCATAATCTCATGCAGATTAAACCTCTTCGTTGTTCATATCGTCGTACAGTTCCGCGACTGTCTCCTTGATGTGCTTTGTCCAGGTGAAGTTGAACAGGCTCCTGTGCTTTTTCTCCTTTTCCTTCTTTTCCCGTTTCCTGTTCTTGTACTCCTTTATCTCCTCCGGAGTAGGAGGGTCGAACACGCCTCTCTCGTCTTCCTCCTCCCTTCCTGAAGCCACGGTCTCCTCTATCGTAGGGTGATTGGTTTGTGAATATGGATCGTAGTCATCCTCTGGTTCCTCCTGCCGGGTCTCTTCCTGGCGGACGACTTCCTCCACGCCTACGATCACCGTTCCGGTCTCAGGAATATCTTCCACAACCTCCTGTACAGGAGTGGCTTCCTCCTTTCCTTCGGAAATCTCCGCTGAACCGGTCTGAGGCACCGTCATGTTTCTTGCCACCGCTTCGTTCACGCAGTTGAGGAACCGGTCGTTCCTGGCGGACAGTATCATGCCCATGGAGGTCGCGGCGCTTGTCTCGCTTGCCTCCGGGCAACCTTCGCAGGAGAAGAGTTTTCTTGGTCGCCCCACCTTCACCGTGTAGCCGGACAGCTCCTTGATGTAGTTGGCGCAGTTCACGAGTTCGGCTCCGCCTCCGGTCACCACGACTCCGGCCCGTAGATCCTCCTCGGATGCGAATCCGCTTTCCTGGATCCTGAACAGCAAGGCCTCTATGATCTCCTTCATCCTGGCCGTGATGATCTCGGAAATGTACTTCACGGAGACCTGGGCGGTAGTGTTTCCGTCCTCGTCGACAATCTGGATGGATTTCTCGCCAAGCGACGACAATTTGTTCGGCATGCACGCGCCGTAGGCCTTCTTGATGTTTTCGGCAAGCTCGAACGAGAAGTTGCACTCGGACTTGATGTCGTTCGTCACGCTGTTGCCTCCGAACGGGATAGCGGCGTAGAAACGCATGATCTTGTCTTTGAATATGGTGACGGAGCTTACCCCCGCTCCTATGTCGATCAGCGCCACGCCGTTCTCCATCTGCTCGGACTTCAGTACGGCCTTTGCCGTGATGCCCGGTGTGAAGTACTTCTTGGCGATGGCTATTCCCAGATCATTGAACACGCTGTCGATGTTCGAGGAATATCTCCGGTTTCCGATGAAGACCTTGAAATTTCCCTCAAGGGTCTCCGCCGCCATCCCGACGATGTCATTCTCCGGCTCGTTGATGCTGTCCTCTGTGGAGAAAGACTGAGCGACGGCGCCGTAGATGACCTCTTTGGTGGTGTCTTCCAATGGGTAGGACTCCAGTGCCATCGATTTGAGAGCCTTGATCTCGCTCTCCTGGATCAGGTCATCAGGCTCAGGTCTGGTCATGCTGGCAGAGGCCGTCTCCTGGCGGACATACCAGCGCGGGAGACCGACGATCACCTGCTGGATTTTGATTCTGAGGGCTTGCTGGGCCTCGCTGATGGCTTTCCTGACCTCTTCCTTGACCTTGCCGGGAATAAGGACATAGCTGTAGCGTATGCCAAGCGAAGGTGATTCCTTGTAGTAGATCACCTCGACATTCTGATCCTGGATCCTGGCCACACAGACGGCCAGCTTGGATGTTCCCAAGTCAACAGATGCTATGTATCTCTCTTCCATATCCACTTATCTATTTTCTGCAGACAATCTGCCCGTTGTATTTAACATTCACAGTTGTGTAGTATCCCGCGCCCTTCTCTGGCAGGATCGATGTGTAGTAGCGTCCCATCATCTCGAATTTCCGTTCGTAGTCCACGGGGGATCCGAAGATGAAGGTCTCTTTCCCCTGGCGAGGAATCATGATCATGTCACCGCCTTCCGTGACCGTGATCTGGCAGATGTTCTCCGCCCATGTCTTTGACTTCTGCATGAAGTTCACAAGATCAATCACTTCCGACAGCCATTTCTTCTCCGCATCGGTTTTCGGCTCTCCCTTGTAGCCTCTTTCCACATTAAGAGGCACCGCTCCGTCGATGATAGGCACCATCGAGGTGTAGTTGCGCTGGAGAGGGAACAGAAAGCCTTTCTCATCGGCGTAGAAGCCGTTGTTGTCTTTCTGGAACCTGATCACAGGCTCCCTCTGGCGAAGCCTTACATTGAGGTAGCCGTCGGGTGTCGTGTAGGCGTCGGCCTTCAGAATCGCGCTCTTGCCTTCAAGGACATTCTCGACTTTCGCCAGATCCACGCTGTCCAGACGCTGCCCCAGGTAGTTCCCGTACCCTTTGCTCAGGTAGCCCTCCACGTCCTTGGCTGTGACGAATGTCAGATTGTCGGCGAACTCCACCCTGACCCCGGCGCAAGTAAGCTGTCCGATCCTCCTCTCGTTCAACCCGTGGATCACAAGGTAGACGAGGACGATCAGGCAGGCAGCCGCCGCGGCGAGGGTTATTCTGAGGCCTTTTTTCATGCTACAATCGTTTTTTCAGCAGTTCGGTGACCGGCGCGATGAATCTGTCGATGTTGCCGGCGCCGAAAGTGACCAGCACATCCACAGGCTCGTTCTCAAGATAGGCCATAAGATCCTCTTTCTTAAGGAGTACCTTGTCAGGGCAAGTCACCTTGTCGAAGATCAGTCCGGAGGTGACTCCAGGGATTGGCTCTTCCCTTGCCGGATAGATGTCAAGAAGGATCAGTTTGTCCACATTGCTCAGGGCCTGGGCGAAATCATCGGCGAAATCCCTTGTCCTGGTGAAAAGATGGGGCTGGAATATGGCCGTGATTTTCCTTCCGGGAAACATTCCCCTTAGGGAAGAGATCGCAGACGCGAGTTCCTTGGGATGATGGGCGTAGTCGTCAATGTAGGACAGATGCGGAGTGTTGATGTGCGCGTCAAGCCTGCGCTTCACTCCTGAATATGTCCCGATGGCTTCCTTGATGGCCTCCGGAGCCACTCCGTGGTTGAGGCAGACCGCCGCCGCAGCGACGCTGTTCTCCACGTTGATCCACCCCGGGATCCCTACCCTGATGCCCCCTATGGTTCCACCTGGGTAGACCAGATCGAAAATGTAGTGTCCGACCTCGTCGGGTCTTGGGTTGACGGCATGGTAGTCCGCCGCCGGATCGTCATAACTGTAGTGAAGTATCCTGGCCTTTGTGTCTTCCGGAGTGATGTCCAATCCCTGTTTCACGATCAGAGTCCGGCTGACCTGCGATGCGAAGGCCTTGAATGCCTTACGGTACTCCTGGAGGGTTCCGTAGATGTCCAGATGATCCGCGTCCATCGACGTGATGGCGGCGATGGCGGGGTGGAGCTGGAGGAACGAGCGGTCGAACTCGTCGGCCTCCGCGACGATTGTCGGGGTGTGGCTCGTGAGAAGGTTCGTGTTGTAGTTCTTCGAGATGCCTCCCAAGAAAGCCGAGCAGCCTTTTCCGCTTTCCGTCAGGATGTGCGCCACAAGAGTGCTGGTGGTTGTCTTTCCATGCGTTCCGGCCACGGCGAGGCATGTCTGCCCCTCGGCCAGTTCTCCAAGCATGCGTGACCTCTTGACAAGGGTGTAGCCGTGTTCCTTGACGTAGACGAACTCCTGAAGATCCTCGGGGATCGCCGGAGTGTAGACGACAAGGGTGGAGGCCACATCCTTAGGGATGTAGTCCGGATCGTCCTTGTAGTGGATGTCGATCCCTTCTTTCTCAAGCTCAAGGGTCAGCTCGGACTGCGTCCTGTCATAGCCGGCGACCGGGTAGCCTTTGAACTTATAGTATCTGGCGATGGCGCTCATGCCGATGCCACCGATTCCAAGGAAGTAAATCTTTGAATATTTTGACATTTCTAATCTTTGATCAATTTGTAAACCTCTTCCGCGATTTTACCCGCCGCGTCCGGCAGCGCCATTTTTCCCGCGTTCTCTTCGAGCGCGGCTATCCTGGCCTCGTCCTTCAGCAGATCCAGGGCTGTAGGGATCATCTTCTCCATAGCGTCAGCGTCCTTGACGATGAGTGCCGCGTCTTTCCTGACAAGAGCCATAGCATTGTGTGTCTGATGGTCTTCGGCCACATTAGGTGACGGCACGAAGATCACGGCCTTGTGGGCGGCGCAAAGTTCTGACACAGAGCTGGCGCCGGAACGGGAGACCACAACGTCGGCGGCGGCATAGGCAAGTTCCATCCTGCCGACGAAATCTGTGTGATGAACATGCCTTAGTACCTCCGGGTTCCGGGCTTTCTGCTCCGCTATGAACTCGTCAACGCCCTTCTTGTAGTACTTGCCGCACTGCCAAAGCACGTCCACTCCGTCGATCCCCGGACATCCATCGCTGATCCATTTCCTCATGCATTGGTTGAACCTGCTGCTGCCAAGGCTTCCGCCGACCACGAAAATGTGCTTTCTGGAAGGATCGAGGCCATATTCCTTAACCCCTGCCTCCTTCATCTCTCTGGTCGCCGGGACTATGATGCCTCTGATCGGATTTCCTGTCATGACGATCTTGTCGGCGGGGAAGAAACGCTCCATCCCTTCGTAGGCGACGCAGATTTTCTGAACCCTTCCTCCGAGTTTCTTGTTCGTCAGCCCGGCGAATCCGTTCTGTTCCTGGATGAGGGACGGGATCCCCATCCCTGTGGCCGCCCAGAGCAGGGGAGCGCTCGCATAGCCTCCGACGCCGATCGCGATCTGAGGCTTGAATTCCTTGATGATCCTTCTGGCCTTGAACACGCTGGCGACCACCTTGAACGGCACGCTCAGGTCATTCAGGATGTTCTTAAGGTTAAGCTGGCGCTGAAGTCCGACGATCGGCAGCCCGACTATCCTGTAGCCTGCCGCCGGCACCTTCTCCATCTCCATCTTGCCCTCGGCTCCCACAAACAGGATCTCGGTCTCGGGATTCAGTTCCTTCAGCTTGTTGGCGATCGAGACAGCCGGGAAGATGTGTCCTCCTGTCCCGCCTCCGCTGATTATGACTCTCAATGCTTTATGCTCCATGTCTCTATTCATTGTTATGATCGTCGATCCCGTAGTCCGGGATGTCGTTCTCGTGTACCGGGATGTTCGCGTCAACGCCGCCGAAATCCTCCTCCTGGGCGTTGAGTCTGCTTTCAGCCTCGTCCAGCTCGTCCATCCTGCTGCCGATCTCGTCCCTGACCTGCCTGTCCACCAAAGGTTCGGCCTTGGCCGTCTCCCTATCGATCTTTCTCTTGGCCATCTTGCTTATGGACAGGATGATGCCGAAGGCGAGGCTGAACATTATGAACGATGAGTTGCCGTGGCTGATCATCGGAAGCGTCTGGCCTGTCAGCGGCCCGATGTCGCAGTTGACGGCTATGTGCATCATCGCCTGTCCGGTGATGAGCAGGACGAGTCCGGCCACCGCGGTCTTCGCGAAGTGGTTGTCACAGTTCCTTACGATGATCGAGCCTCTGGCCAAAAGGCTGATGTAGAGGATGATCACGAATATTCCTCCAAGCAGGCCGTACTCCTCCACCACGAAACTGAACATGTAGTCCTCGAACATGATCGGCACGACGTATCTCTGGGTGCTTCGTCCGGGGCCCTTGCCGAACAGCCCTCCCTCGTGGATGGCGATCTTCGCGCTTATCGGCTGCTTCACGTTGTCGAGCGCTTCCTGGAACTCGACGCTGTTCTGCGGATTCTCCCTCATTATCCTGAGATTGTCATCGATTCCTGCGCCGACAACCCTGTTGATCGCCGAGTCAAGATGCGGGAACAATTTGTGACCTTCGTCCCGGCTCGCGTTGATGCAGATGCAGACGGCGAGCAGACCTATGCCGATGGCTATCGGCTTGACGAGTTCCTTGACGCTGATTCCTCCGATCAGGATGGTGATGAACATGATCCCTCCGATGAACAACGTGCTGGACAGGCTGCCGACCATGATAAGGAGGCAGACACTGAATATCGGAACGTAGATGTAGACGATTTTCTTGGTCAAAGGCTTGTTCCACAGCGGGTACTTCTTTCCCAGATGGTTGGCGATCATGAAGCTGTCGTTGCGGAAGGCGTTCACCGCCCATGCCAGGTACATGATCATGGCCACTTTCACGACCTCGAACACGTGGACCTGCAATCCAAGGACAGACACGATTCTCCAGGCTTTGTTGAGGTACAGCGCCTTGACCGGGCCGACGGTGATGTGCAGGGCCAGGATCAAAAGCAGTCCGATGGAGACGGCGTAGCCCAGCTGCGAGACGATTCGGAAGAATCCTATCTTCTTGATGCTGCAACAGATGAGGATGATCGCAAGACCGCCGAGCGCCAGCACGAGTTGCTCGCTGATTATCGCCATCCTGGTCGTTTTCTGCTGGAGGGCCAGCAGTGAGGTGGATGAGAATATGGCCACGATGGACAGGAGGATGAGCAGCATCACGATCATCCACACCACCTTGTCGCCTTCGAAGGAATCCACGAAGTTCCAGAGGGTTTTCTTTTGCTTTGTCTCCCCGGCCATATTCATTCAACTTTTAGAGTCTTCTTACAGCTTCCTTGAATTTCTCTCCGCGGTCCTCGTAGCAGGTGAACAGGTCGAAGCTGGCGCAGCATGGGCTCAGCAGCACGATGTCTCCGGCCTTGGCGAACCCGCTGGCGGCCTTTACAGCCTCGTCAGCCGACTTGGTGTCCACGATGCTGTCCTTCCCGACGATCTGTTCGAACGCCTCGTGGATCTTGCGGTTGTCAACACCCAGGCACACGATGGCCTTGACCTTCTCCTTGACGAGCGGTTTGAGGATCTCGTAGTCGTTGCCCTTGTCGGTTCCGCCGACTATCCAGACAACCGGTCTCTTCTGGCATTCGAGGGCGTACCAAGCCGCGTCCACGTTTGTGGCCTTGGAGTCGTTGATGTAAAGCACGTCCTTGATGCTCAGCACGGGTTCGAGCCTGTGTTCGATTGGCTGGAATGTCGCCAGGGCCTCACGGATGGTCTTGTTGTCGATGCCCGAAGCCTTGGCCGCCAGGGCAGCCGCCATCGAGTTGTAGATGTTGTGCCTGCCGCCGAGGGCGAGCTCTTTCAGGAATATGTCGCATTCGTCGTTGTCGTACTTTACGACGATCTTGTCGTCCTTGAGGAAAGCGCCTTGCCTGACCTCGGTCTTCTGGCTGAACGGCAGACGCTTCGCCGAGAGGATGATCTTGTTCAGATGCTCGATGGTGATCTCGTCGTCGGAGTCGAAGATGAAGCAGTCCTCCGGCCTTAGATTCTGCGTGAGGCGGAACTTGGCCTTGACGTAGTTTTCCATCTGGTAGTCGTAGCGGTCCAGATGATCCGGAGTGATGTTGGTGATGATCGCGATGTCTGGACGGAAATCATAGCAGTTGTCCAGCTGGAAACTGCTGATCTCCAGAACATAGTAGTCGAAGTGTTCTGTGGCGACCTGGTAGGCGTAGCTCTTGCCGATGTTGCCGCCGAGTCCCACGTTGAGTCCGGCGTTCTGAAGCAGGTAGTAGATCAGGGATGTCGTGGTGGTCTTGCCGTTGCTTCCGGTGATGCAGATCTTCTTCGCCGTGTCATAGCGGCCGGCGAACTCGATCTCGGAGATGATGTGGATTCCCTGCGCCTCGATCTTCTTGATGATCGGGGCGGTGCTTGGAATACCGGGACTCTTGACCACCTCATCGGCGTTCAGGATAAGTTCCTCAGTGTGATGACCTTCCTCGAAGCTGATGTCCCATTTGCGGAGTTCGTCCGCAAAGTGGTCGGCAATCTTTCCGTAGTCGGAAAGAAAGACATCGAATCCTTTCACCTTGGCGAGAACAGCGGCTCCGACTCCGCTCTCAGCTCCTCCCAAAACTACAATTCTGCTCATATTCTTAAATTTATCTTATCTTCAACAATGCCAATGTGGTGACGGCCAGGATGACTCCGATGAGCCAGAACCTTGTCACGATCTTCGCCTCCGGTATGGCGTGGTCCGGTCTGGAGATCAGTGCCGGTATGCCTTCCTTCTGGTAGTGGTGGTGCAGAGGGGTCATCTTGAATATTCTTCTGCCCTCGCCGTATTTTTTCTTCGTGTACTTGAAGTAGCCTCTCTGCATGATGACCGAGAGGGACTCGACGAAGAAGATTCCGCAGAGAACCGGCAGCAGCAGCTCTTTTCTCATCAGTATGGCGCTCACTCCGATGATGCCTCCGATGGTCAGGCTGCCCGTGTCGCCCATGAACACCTGCGCGGGGTAGGAGTTGTACCATAGGAACCCCATCAGCGCCCCGACGAAGGCGGACATGAATATTGCGATCTCTCCACTGCCCGGAATGTACATGATGTTCAGGTACTCAGAGTTGATGAGGTTGCCGCCGAGCCAGGCGAAGATGCCCAGCACCACGCCGACGACCGCGCTTGTGCCGGCGGCAAGGCCGTCCATGCCGTCTGTGAGGTTAGTGCCGTTCGAGCAGGCCATGATGACTACCACTATCATCAGCATGTAGATCGCCCATTTGCAGTACCATCCCCATTTGCCTTTGAACGGAGAGAGGCACTTGTAGTCGAACTCGTGATCCTTCACCAGCGGGATGGTCGTCTTTGTACTCTTGACGACATTCTCCATCTTCCATCCTGCATCCTGAGCCACAAGTGTCTCGGAATCAACGTTCAGTGATTCGCTGTTGCCTTGTTCCACCACTATGGCGGCCTCTGGCGGCGCGGTCACCTTCTCCCTGACGACAATGTCGTCGCTGAAGCAGACGGTCAAAGCTATGATAAGCCCAAGAAGGAGCTGTCCGATGAGTTTAGCCTTGGGATGCAGTCCTTCCTTGTTGTGTCTGAACACCTTGATGTAGTCGTCGGCGAATCCGAGGGAGCCGCACCAGATCGTTGTAAGGAGAAGAAGCTGGGTGTAGATGTTCTTAAGATTGCCGAACAGCAGGACGGCGACCACGATGCTGAGGATGATGATGACACCGCCCATTGTCGGAGTGCCTTTTTTCTGCATCTGCCCTTCGAGTCCGAGGTCACGTATGGTCTCTCCGATCTGTTTTTTCTGAAGCCATCTGATGATCCTGCGGCCCGCGAAAAACGAGATCAGCATCGCGGTGACACTGGTCAGCATGGCCCTGAAGGACAGGTAGGTGAACAGACCCTGTCCAGGAATGTCGTAGTCTTTGAGATATTCAAAAAGATGGTAGATCATCGCGTTTCCTCCTATTCATTAACCATGTTTCCGAACACTTCGGCGACCACCTCGCGCTCGTCGAAATGACGGTGCTCCGTGCCGATTATCTGATATGTCTCGTGGCCTTTCCCCGCGAGCAGGATGACGGCGCCGTCTTTGGCGAACATGATCGCCGTCCTGATGGCCTCCTTGCGGTCGGCGATGAAGATAGCTTTTGACAAGCCTTTAGGACTGAATCCCTTACGGATGTCGTCAAGGATGTCTTCCGTCTTCTCCGTGCGGCTGTTGTCGGATGTGACCACAATCCTGTCGGCGTAGTCCTCGGCCACTTTGGCCATTTCCGGTCTCTTGGTCTTGTCACGGTCTCCGCCGCATCCGAACAGGCAGACAAGTTCCCTTCCGGAGTCGATGTCCCTGAGGGTCTTCAGCACATTGTCCAGCGCGTCCGGAGTGTGGGCGTAGTCGATGATGACGGAGAGGTCTCTCGGCCCTCTGATCGTCTCCAGCCTTCCCGGTGCTGACTCCAGCTTGCTGATGGCCACAAGAGTCTCTTCCGGATCGGCTCCCACGGCTATCGCGGCGCAGTAGATCGCCAGGATGTTGTAGGCGTTGTGCTGCCCGATGAGTCTGGTCCAGGTCTCCCGGCCGTCAATCCTGAGCAGCATGCCCTCGAAGGTCTCCTCCATGATGCGGCATGTGTGGTCGGCCAAGCCTCTGCATGAGTATCTTACAACCTTTGCCTTGGTGTTCTGCACCATGACCTCGCCGTTCCTGTCGTCGATGTTGGTGATGGCCGTGGCCGTGGCCGGAAGGTTGTCGAAGAAGAGTTTCTTGCAGCGAAGGTACTCGGCGAATGTCTTGTGGTAGTCCAGATGGTCGTGGGTGAGGTTTGAGAATATTCCCACTTTGAACTCCAGACCTGCCACACGCTCCTGCTCCACTCCGATCGAGCTTACCTCCATGAAGCAGAACTCGCATCCGGCATCCACCATCCGGCTCATCAGGGAGTTGATGGTGATAGGGTCGGCGGTTGTGTTGGCCGTCTCCAGCCGCTTGGTGCCCACGTAGTTGGCGATTGTGGAGAGAAGTCCGCAGTTGTACCCTTGCGACATGAAAAGCCGGAAGAGAAGTGTCACGGTCGTCGTCTTGCCGTTCGTGCCGGTGATTCCTACCAGCGTGAGCTTGCGGGATGGGTTGTCGAAGAAATTGGCGGCCATCATCGCCACGGCGTGACGTGAGTCGGCCACCTTGACAAGGGTGACCGGAGCGTCCGGCTGTCCTGCGGCAGCTGTACGCATGGCCTCCTCGTCTTCGTAGACAATCGCCGCCGCTCCGGAGCCGATGGCTTTCCCGATGAAGGCATGTCCGTCGCTGTCGTGACCTTTCACGGCGATGAATATGGCTCCCGGGGTGACTTTCCTCGAATCGTTGCAGACATTAAGGATCTCAAGGTCACGGTTTCCCCGCACCTCGATGACTCCCGCGTCCCTTATGATGTTTTCCAGTCTCATTTCAATGTAAGTGTTATGGCGGAACCTTCCGTCGCCTTGGCTCCCGGGGAAGGAGTCTGTGAGGTGACGTGTCCGGTTCCTGTGTACCTGCACCTCAGGCCGCTGTTCTCGATGATGAACATCGCGTCCTTAAGTCCAAGTCCTGTAACGTCCGGTACCACCGGACTTTTGGTGTCGGCTTGTTCGTGAATCTCCCTGTCGAGCTTCATCTGTGGAACTTTTGCCGAGGATGATATTGCGTTTCCCCACTCAGGGTCAAGTACATAGATCGCATCAACTACTTCCCGCATCACCGCCGCCGGACCGACACCACCGTAAAGGCTTCCTCTGATCAGATCGGATTTCATGCAGACTATCGCGCTGTATTTCGGATTCTCCGCAGGGAAGAATCCGACGAATGTGGCCAGGTTGTGGTAGCTTCCGTCCTTGGTCACATAAGGGGATGACATCCCGTACTTGTCGATTTCCTCTTTGGAAAGCACCTGCCTTGATGTGCCGGTCTTTCCTGCCACCGTAAGCTTGGCGCCTTTGAGCCTTTTGGCCGTCCCCTCGGATGTCACGGCGCGCATCGCCCTTAGCATCGTGTCGGCGGTGGCCTTCGAGCAGATGGACGCGTTCAGGACGCTCGGCCCCTTCTTCGTCTTGACGGCACCGTTCTTTTCGATGCTCTCCACGAGGTAAGGTTTCATCATCCTTCCCTTGTTGGCGATCGCGTTGTAGAATGTCAGGATGTGGAGAGGTGTCTCCTTGACGGAGTAGCCGATGGCCGTGGAACCGAGATCGGTCGCGCTCCATTGCTTGGAGTCCGGTGAAGGAATGTAAGGCTCGCTGAGACCTTTGAGGTCAAAATCGAAAGCCTGACCGAGCTTGTACATGTACAGCTTGTCAAGGAACCTCTTAGGGTTGTCATTGTAGTTCTTGACGGCGAGGTACCGGAACACATAGTTGGAGGAGATCTCGAAGCCGCGCAGGACCGAGATCTCTCCGTTGCCCTTGATGTGCGTGTCTTGCGGGTAGCCCGGTATCACACCGTTGTTCATCGGGATCACGTCGTCCAGGGACTTGACGAAACCGTCCTCTATCACGGTCATCAGCGTCGTGGCCTTGAACACGGAACCCGGCTCTGCGGCGAATCCGATCGCCATGTTGTAGACTTCGTTCAGGCTGCTGTCCTTGGGATCCTTGGTGAGGTTCACCATCGAGCGGATCGCACCGGTCTTCACGTCCATGATCACGGCGCACCCCTCGTTGATCTTCGGGTTGGTCGCCATCTGCTTCCTCATCGCCTTGTCAACGATGTCCTGAAGAGTGATGTTCAGGGTGGTCCTGACATTGAGGCCGTCTTCCGGCTTGACGTAGGTGCTGTCGTAGTTCTGGATCCTCTCCCGGTTGTCGGTCGGACGGAGCCAGATTTCTCCCTCTTTGCCGTGAAGGGCGTAGTCATATTTCCCCTCAAGGCCTATGTGATTGTTGCCGTTGGAGTTGCGGTTGTCTTTCACGTACCCTATCGTGCGTCTTGCCAGGGTCCCGTAAGGGTACTGCCTGGAATCCCGCTTGTTGACAATGATTCCGCTCTTGTAGCGTCCCTCCTTCATCAGCGGCAGTTTCTGCAGCCGCAGAAGGGCTCCCCTGTCAAGGTCGGCGGTCAGTCTCATGTACCTGTTGCCGTCCTTGCGCCCTGTGACGATCATCCGGTAGTAGTCTCCGGCGCTGCCTCCGACTTCCTTCGCCAGTCCGTCGCTGAAAGCCTTCGCCTTTGACAGCCAGTCCCTTTCCAGACTGTCGGGATTGCTCTTGCCGCGGAAAACGCTCTTGAGCACCGTGCAGTCCATGTAGAGCTGGTACATCGGTGTGGACATCGCCAGCAGTTTCCCGTCGCTGCCGATGATCGCTCCACGGTCCGGCTCGATGACGCTCTTGGTGCTTGGCGGAAGGAAGAACCTCGCCACATCCTTGTCCGGCTTCCAGAACAGCTGGATGCAGACCATCTTGCCGATGATGAAGAATCCGGCGACCAGCACGATGGCATAGAAGCAGTACAGTATCACGCCGATCCTGTCCCGTTTCTTCTTGGCCTTGTTCTGTCTCTCTGCCGTCATGTCTGTCATTCGCTTATCTTGTCCGCCGGTTTATCCGGCATTGTCAGCCTGGAGCCTGAATCCTCAAGCATCTTCTGCACCTTGCTCATCCTTGAAAGCCCCGCAAGCTCAACGGTCTTCTGAGCGTGGTAGATCTCCACGTCCTCCAGCACCTTCCTGTTCTCCTCGACCCTTGTGAGCGTCTTCTCTATCTTGAGGCTCAGCCAGATGCTGACCCAGAACAAGAAGAACGTGTAGATGATGTGGATGAAGTAGCGGCTGACGTGCAACCTCAGCAAAAACTCCCCCTTTATCGTGGCCAGAGCCGCGTTCCTGAACCACAGCAGGATGTCGGAGAATTTCCATTTTCTCAGTTCCGTCATGCCTTGTTCCCTCCTTTCTCTTCTGTTTTCTCCGCGATCCTCAGCTTGGCGCTCCTCGCTCTCGTGTTGGCGGCGATCTCGCTCTCCTGCGGCAGGATCGGCTTGCGGTTCACCGCCTTCAGAGGGGCATGAATATTCCCGAACACGTCCTTTTCCTCCTTGCCGTCTGCCCTTCCGGTCTTGATGAAGTTCTTGACCATCCTGTCCTCAAGCGAGTGGTAGGTGATCACGACAAGCCTTCCTCTCGGTCTGAGCGTGTCCGCCGCCCCTTCGAGGAATTTCTCCAGGGAGCGCATCTCGTGGTTCACTTCTATCCGCAAGGCCTGGTAGACTTTCGCAAGGAATTTGTGTTCGGCGAATTTCGGAAGAGCGGGCCTGATCGCCTCGTCAAGCTCTCCGGTGGTGCTGATGCCGCGCTTGTCTCTTGCCGAGACGATGAGTTGGGCTACCTTGCGGGCATTGTCCACCTCGCCGTAGATGCGGAGCAGCCTTTCGAGATCCTCCTGTGAATATTCATTGACCACATCGGCGGCTGTCTTTCCGCCCTCGCGGTTCATCCTCATGTCCAGAGGAGCGTCATAGCGGAAGGAGAACCCCCTTTCCGCCGTGTCGAACTGGTGGGAGGAGACTCCGAGATCGGCGAGAATGCCGTCCAGACCGCCGGACAGCTTCGCGCCAAGCGCCTTGTCGCCGGTCTTGTGTGCCAGGTCAAGCACGAAATTATGGATGAACCGGAAATCCGCGCGCACCAATGTGAGCCTCGGATCGTCGATCCTGTTGTCTATGGCGTCGCTGTCACGATCGAAGGCGATGACGTGACCGTCCTCGTTTAAGCGTGAAAGTAGTTCGGCGGTGTGACCACCGCCTCCGAATGTGGCATCGGCGTAAGTTCCTGATGGATTGGTAACAAGAGCGGAGATGCTCTCGTCAAGCATTACTGGTGTATGGTAGTCTGACATTCCGGTTCCTCCTATCTCTCCTGAGACAGCTGTCCGGCAATGTTCAAGAATTCCTCGTTTGAGATCCCGCTTGCCTCGTACTTTTCCTTGGCCCAGATCTCGATCTTGTAATCGTTGCCCGAGAAGACTACCTCTTTCGTTACACCAATTGACTCCAAAAGCTTCTTGGGGATAGAGATACGTCCGAGTTTCGCGTCCGGTTCGACGACAGCCCTGTCGCGCATGTACTCTCTCCAGAAAGCGGCGTGAGCACGATTAAAGATGTTCAGTTTTGACTTCACCTCTTCGGACTGGCGCTCCCATTCCTCGAAGGTGTACATTTCAAGGCAGTCCTCAAAGATGTCCTTCTTGACGACGAGCCTCTGGTCTCCCTCGGAAGGCATCAGTGACTTGAACGGCGAAGGGAAAACCACTCTCCCTTTGTCGTCGATCTTTCCTGAATATTCTCCGATGAATGTTACCATTGTCTTTAGCCTTTCACGCTTGGTTACAAAGTTAGGAATATTTTTCCAATTTATTCCACTTGCTTCCAATTTTTTCCACAAAGGTTTCAACAATGCTCTCCCGCGCGTTTCGTGAGGGTGTCAAGCCAAAATTTTCTTGGATTTCAATGAAGTTTTTTCTTGTTGTTCCCCTTGACGGTTGCGAAAAATATGTATTTTTGCCACATGAAAAAGTTCCTTACAGCCGCAGTCCTTGCACTGCTTTGCGCCGTGGCACTTCCGGCGCAGACCAAGATTATGTCCCACAGGGGTTTCTACGCCCATCCGGGATCCTTTGAAAACACTTTGACCAGCCTTGCCGGCGCTCAGAGACTTGGTGTCGAGGGGGTTGAGCTTGACGTACACCTCACCTCGGACGACTCTCTCGTGATCCTGCACGGCCCGATGATTCCCGGTACGAGACACAAGGACGTACAGAAACTTGACTTCCTCACCGTCAGGAACTGCGTCCTCCCGAACGGCGACCATATTCCTACGTTGAGGGAGTATTTCACCCAGGCGAAGAAGACTTCCGCCCTGAAGCTTTTCCTTGAGCTCAAGTCCCACCCGACTCCGCAGAGGGAAACCCGACTTGCGGAGAAGGTGGTCGCACTGTGTGAGGAGATGAACATGTTCGATCAGGTCTGCTTTATCTCCTTCAGCGAGCATCTCTGCGACGAGACCCTTCGTCTCCATCCGGGAGCGGAGGTGGTGCCGATCTCCTCCAAGAAGACATATTCGGTGAAGGAGCTTCAGGACAGAGGCTACGCCGGCGTGTCCTATAACTATAATGTGGTGATGAACGCCGTCCATTATCTGGATGAGGCTCATGCCGCCGGTCTTCAGACCGTCCTCTGGCCGGTGAACAGCTACGATCTGGCGGATTTCGCCATGAGGCACGGTGTCACCTATGTCTCCTCCGACCAGCCCCAGGGTATGAAACGGCTGATGGACTCAATCCGCGAGCTGAGGTGGAAACAGGAGAAGAAGCTGATCTGCTTTGACTTGGACGGAACCCTCACGCAGCACAAGACCCCTCTCACCGCGGCCAACAAGGCTGTCCTTGACACCTTGGCAAAGCGCTACGAGATCATCATGGCCGGCGGAGGAAACTGCGCGAGGATCTACAGGCAGATGGGAAACTATCCGATCACCATACTCGGCAACTACGGCATGGAGGAGAGCCGTGTCATCGACGGCGAGTTCAGGATGGTCAGGGAGGAGAAGTCTCCGGTTGACAGGAAGTTCTTCCTCAAGACCTGTGAATATCTCAGGAAGAAATACGGCTACACCGACTACAAGGGCGATCCTCTGGAGTTCCACGAGTCGGGCATGGTGACTTTCGGCCTGCTCGGAACCAAGCCCGACAAGGCCGCGAAACTGGCCTTTGATCCGGACAAGGTACGCAGACGCGCCATGTTCCCGGAGGTCCGTGACCTGTTCAAGGACTATTCCGTGTTCATCGGCGGCACGACTTCGTTCGACATCACTCCGAAGCAGTACAACAAGTTTGACGCTGTGATGCGCTACGCCGGTGAGAAAGGCTACACGATCGACCAGATCCTCTTCGTAGGCGACGATTTCCTCGATGGCGGAAACGACAGCCAGATCCGTCTCGGCGGCATGGACTACATAAGGATCGACGACTACACCCGCCTCCCGGAGAAGCTGGAATTCCTGTTTTAGGAAGCGGCGTGGAATGCGTGATGAGGGAGTACAGACATTTTTTTCTCCCTACTTTTCTGCAGAATATAGGAATTTTCTTCCCATTATTATGTTTTTCTCTCCACCTTAGGGTTGATCTATTTTTACAAATCGCTTTCATGGTAATGTGCCACGGAATTGTGTGGAATAGCGTTTTGCCTGAAAAAGTCGTGCGATCGGGGGCGGGATATTCATCAATAATAGGTCTGTGGGTGGTTCTGCTGACGATTGGGCTGAAAGTGTTTTGTAAAAAATTGACGATTCACTTTCGACCAGCATATTCCCGTTTTTTGGCGTATAGTAATCCTTAGTAACCTTCAAAAAATAACCTGCCTCATCTTAAGGAATCTTTTCGGTCTATATCTGTTTTCTCATCAGTCATGTGCCACCGGCACACTCCTTCTTCGAAAATAGATCTATCCTCGAAAATCTTCTCTTAATCTGAAGCAACTTATTTTTTTCATGTTACTTAAAAAATAACTTGGTAATCTTTGATTGTCTTTTCGGTCTAGCTACCTTTTCTCATCAGTCATCTGTCACCGGCACACTCCTTCTTCCAAAAGAAATCTATCCTCGAATATACTGCCAAATCTTTACCTACTAATTTTTTAGCGCTTACTAAGCAGTACCGACAATCCGCTTACGGTACGCAAAAGAGGGTGGCTATCAGTCTTTCGACTTTAGTCACCCTCTCTTTGTCATGTCCAGTGTCCGGCGGGTTGATTCATTACGTCATGGAGACAAAAACCAATGAATAAATCCCGCCAGCGGCGGGGCTGGCGGGAAGGTAGTCATATTGATTCTATTGCGTCATGCCCGCGGGGGCAGGGCAAATTTATGGGCGGACGGGCCGCACCGTGATCCCGATATCACGGCGGGTGAGGCCAACCTTGACTGAGGTCCCCCAGAAGTCGAGTGCTCTGTCTCTGTAGCTGTCCGTATCGAGCGAACTCGACAAGTAGGAACCCGCGCTGCCGGCATATTTGAGCACGGAACCGTCGCGGGAGCCGGCGGCAGGCAGGAAGATGGCGTTGCCGTTCGGGCCGTCCACCTGATGGCCGTTCACGCCGTCCTGCGTGGTCCAGAGCCAGGTGCAGTTCTCTTTAAGTTCCTGGATTTCATCAACGGTCGGCATGCGCCACGGCGAGCCGAGCTGCTGGGTGGCGGCGTCGTCGGCAGGCCTGAGGGTGGTCAAGTTGTCGCCGATGAAGTTGCCGGAGGAGTCATACCAGATGCCCCCGGTCTGGCCGTCGGCGAAGGTGTATTTCGTGATGTACTTCGATTCGGACTGGCCGGCCTGCATCCACTTGTAGGTCGCCCAAGTGTATTCCGCCTTCGGAGCGGTCTCGCCCCATGCGTAGTAGTCGCCGTAGTCCGACGGCTTGGACGCGCCGAGGTTGCACTTGGCCCACTTCAGGCCGCTCGGAAGGCCGAGGTCCACATATTCGACAGGGGACGGGGTCGTGCCGCCTCCGCCGATGCTGCCCTTGAGGTCCTCGATCTTCTGGATGATCTGCGCGAGGGCCGCGGCGGCGCTGGTGTTGCCGCTGTTCACTTCGGCTACGAGGTCGTTGATGGCGTCGGTCACGCCGGCTATCTTCGAGGCGATGGAGGTCTGGCCGGTGCCGAGAGCCTCGGCCTGGTCCTTGATCGCATTGAGGGACGCCACGATGGCGGAGAGCTTCTCGCCGTAGTCAGGCATTCCCTTGACGGCCGCCTCGATGGCGGAGAGCTTGTCGCCGTAGTCAGGCAGGTTGTCGATGGCCGTGCTGATGGCTTCGAGCCGTGAGCTGTAGTCCGGCAGGGCCTTGACGGCATCCTCCAGGAGGCCAAGCTTCTCCTCCAGTGACAGCGTCTGCGCCTTGACCGCGGCCTCGATGGCCTCCAGCTTGGTCTTGAGGGTGGTGTTCTGGTCGTCGAGGACGCCCCTGATCTGGTCCAGCTTCCCCCCAAGGCCCTCGCCGAGGTTGTCGATGGCGGTGACAAGATTCTCCGCCAGCTCCTCCTGCTTGAGGGTCTGGTTGTCGACCGCGGCGGTGAGCAGGTCCAGCTTGCCCTCCAGCGACAGCGTCTGCGCCCTCATCGCGGCCTCGATGGCCGCCAGCCTGGTGTCGAGGGTGGCCTTCTGGTCGGCGAGGACGCCCCTGATCAGATCCAGCTTCCCCTCCATCGAGAGGGTCTGCGCCTTGAGCGCCGCCTCGATGGCGACGAGCTTGGTCTCGAGTGTGGTGTTGACCGAGCTGAGGACATCGCGGATGGCCTGGAGCTTGGCCTGCTGGTCGGAGTTCATCCTGTCGATGGCGGCCGCGAGTTTCGCGATGGCCTCCTCGTTCTTGAGGGAGCCCCTGTCGATGGCCTCCACCACCTTGGTGAAGTCGTTGGTCACCGACACGCTCATCGTGTAGTTGATCTCTGGCGCGTCCTCCTGGCATGAGGTGAGGAACGCGGGTGCCGCCAACAGCATGGTGACGGCGAGCGGAATGAGTTTTATCCGTTTCATAAGTCTTTGGCCCCTCCTTGACCCTCCGCGCGGGGAGGGAACGCTGCCGGGGCGCGGGCGTTCGTGTTGTTATTGCGTTACTTCTTACTCTTTGACCACGGTGATTGTCACTCTGCGGCCCTCTGCCGACGGCTTGCCGTTCCTCGCCCCGATGGCGGTCGCGGGCCGCAGGTCGCCGGCGGAGAGTCCCTCTCCGACGAGGATCTCGACCACGCGGCGGAGGCGGCGCTCGGAGAGGCGGACGTTGTAGTCCTCGCCGCCCGGCGTGCTGGCCTCGGCCACGAGGGAGAGCCTCTCGCCGCGGACGCTCCGGGCGAAGGCCCTCAGGCGGTCGGCCTCGGCGCCGCCCACATGGGAGCTGTTGTGGTCGAACTGCACGAAATGCGACGTAGGGGCGGCGGAGGCCACGGCCTCGGCCTCGGCCCTGGCCCTGCACTCCTCGCAGTCGGAGAGGAGGCCCTGGAGGTCGGCGTTCTGCGTCTCCGCCAGGCGGAGCGCCTCCCCGGCCTCGTCGGCGCGCGCCCTGGACCGGTCGGCCTCAAGACGCAGGGCGTCCAGTCGGCCGCCAAGCGCGGAGATCTCGCCCTCGTAGTAGGCGCGCTGCACCCTGGCGCGGCTTGGCACGAGGTTGTAGCGCAGGGTGACAAGGGCGAAGGCGTACCCCTTCGGGGCTATGTCCCCGCGGTTCAGGAGCCAGTCCATCTCCCCCTTCAGCCCGACGGTGAGGCGGCGGCATAGGTCGGCCTCGACGTGGAGCGAGGCGGGGATGTAGAATGCGTTGAACCTCTCGTGGCGGTTCGTCGTGCGGACGTTGCCCGTGATCGTTATCGCGTCGTCGTTGCTGATGGACGCGCCGCCGGTGAGCGGGGTTGTCTGGCCGCCCTGCGTCAGGGTGTTGCTGAAATGGATGCCGTACTCGTTGCCGCGCCCGAAGGTGTAGCCCGCGCCCGTCCCGGCCCAGATGTTGAGCCACTGCGCCCGGCGCTCCGGCCATATCTCCATGAGGTTGAGGCCCACGCCGAGCTTGGCGTTGTGGAGGTTCATCATGTAGTTGCCGTAGGCCTTCACGGGCATGGTCTCGGCGTCGAGCGCCGAGAGGCGCTGCTCGCGGCGGTAGCGCGACCAGATGTACTCGGCTCCCACGCGCACCCATGGGCGGATGGTGAAATCGACTCCGCCGCCGGCCGCCGCCGACTGCCTGTAGCTCCTCTTCGCGTCGAGGTTCCGGTACCACACGCCGGTGGCCCAGGACAGCCCGCCCTGCGTGTAGAAGCTCCACGTGCGGTGGCGCAGCTCGCTGTTCAGATCCCGCGGCGGCGTAAGGACGATCTCGCCGCCCGCGGCCAGATCCTGTGCGCCTCCCCGGCCGGCAGCACACTCCTGCGTCATCGCCTGTGTCATCGTCTGCGCCTGTGCGCCTCCCTGGCCGGTAGTCCGCGCCTGCGTGCCGCTCTCGCCGGCAGCCTGCGCCTGTGCGCCGACGGTGACGACCGTGGTGAGCAGCGCCGTCAGACACACTCTTGCCCATCGGCCGCCGAGCGGCCGAATGAGAGGTTTAGTTAGACTTTTGTTCATACTGTTTTTGAATTAGATAGGTGATGGTTTGCATCATATGTTCAATATGTTTATGTTTATGGATTGATGTCACGCCTTGCTTGCCGCGCCGGTTGTTAGATTGTTAGATTGTTAGATTGCCACATTGCTACATTGTCATACTGTCACATTGCTACATTGTCATACTGCTACATTTTCGCATTTTCATGGTACTGCATTTTCACATATTCCTTTCAGCCGTCAGGTTCCTTTCCGACCGGTTCATAATCATACGAAGATAACGGAAAATATCAAATAAACAACCATTTTGGATAAAAAAATATCCTAATCGGACATTTACTTCCTCCTTCCTCCCCGGCTGCTCCAATTGGTGTGATCGGGGGCGAGATATTCATGACAAAGTGGCCTGTGGACGGTTCTGTGCACGATTGCCCTGAAGGTGTTTTGCAAAATGTGAGGGATAACTTGGGATTGCCGGGAGGTGGCGTGTTTGAGGTACGTGAGGAATATTGTTTTTTACAAATCGCTTTCAGAGTAATGTGCCACAGAACAGTGTAGAATGGCGATAAGCCTGAAAAAGTCGTGCGATCGGGGGCGAGATATTCATGACAAAGTGGCCTGTGGAAGGTTCTGTGCACGATCGCCCTGAAGGTGTTTTGCAAAATGGGAGAGACTGTCTTAAAAGTAGAATTACCACCTCCGAGGATTGAAAATTCGTTTTCGCCCCTGTATAGGGGGTACAGACTTTTCAACTCTCGCCGAGACTTTTAAGACAGTCTGGGGAAGGAAAACTCAGGATTGGCAACGGCTATATTGGGAGCAGACCTGGGGTGTGCAATCCCTATAGCTCAGGGCGCATCTGGCCAACAGGACTATGGTAGATGACTATGAACTGTTTTACTGGAGGAACGAAAGAAGGCTGGGATGCGATTACGTCCTGAGAAAAGGTCTGTCGCTTGTTGCCGTAGAAGTAATAAGTGGCGGCGTTGACAAGACCGTAGGCTTTGCGAAATTCATGGCACGGTTTGCGGACAAGATGATCGCTGCATTCCTTGTTGGCCCCAATGCTCTGCCTCTGGAAGAGTTTTCGTAATCATTTTAAATACCGTGGGAAAGTATTTAGTAACATGAAAAAAAATAAGTTGCCTCAGATTAAGAGAATATTTTCGAGGATAGATCTATTTTCGAAGAAGGAGTGTGCCGGTGGCACATGACTGATGAGAAAACAGATATAGACCGAAAAGATTCCTTAAGATGAGGCAGGTTATTTTTTGAAGGTTACTTAAAGCTACGAATTTTTTCAATGGGTAGAATGCATGTCCAAAAAAGTTCAAGTTTTTTTAACGCTTACTTATCTGATTGCCACACTCTCTCTGTCAAGGCCAGACTTCCGTCCTTTTGCCTGTGGCGGAGACCGCCATGACACGATAGGATGGATTCCAGCCCGGGATGGTGAAGACCGCCTTGGAGGACGGGGCGAGCTTGCCCTCGGAGGCGAAGACCAGACCGCCGTCGGCGTCCCTCACCTCAAAGACAACCACATTCTTCCAGTCCGTCAGGGTGACGGTTCCCGAAGAGCTGACCGACACAGAGCCGGGGATAACCTCCGGCCTCGTCTTGAACAGACCCTTGTTGTTGTCTGTGATGTACTCTATAGGGGAGTCCGGCTTAGGAAGCCCCAGCGCCTCGACCCTTTGGCGGATCTCCTCGATCCTGCTTTCCGTCACGGTCATCCTGCCAGAGCCGTAGTCGTCAATCGACGCGTCCACGGGGGTGAGGAATCCCCATTTGGTGAAGAAGTCCAGCAGATTGTGTCCCGAGGCCTTGGAGCAGGTGAGGACGAACTCCGTCTGCTGCTCCCCGGCGGTTCCGAGGTCAGGGGAAGTCCTGACATATTCAAAGACATCGGGGTAGAACCCTCCTTTGTCCTCCCGCAGCTCGGGTGTCTGCCCCAGAACCTCTCCGAAGTAGAGCTGGAGCTGCCAGAAAGGGACGAGCTTGCAGAACACGTCGCCTTCTGTGGAATGAGGCGCGCCAGCGGCCAGAATGTCCCTCCAGGCTTTGGCGTAGCGGTTCGGCAGTCCCTCTCCCATGTCCTCGGTCTGAAGCCTTGAAGGCTGCCTGAGGATTGTGGTCTGGACATATTCGGACATTATGTTGTTCGTCACTTCCGTGGTGCCCAGCCACTTGAGTCCCGGACGGGTCTGGTTGCAGTGGCCGACCTCGTGGGCGGGTCCCCAGCATGAGCCGGTTGTCAGACTCAGGACATCGCACAGCTGCGGCAGGGTGGAGTCATTGTAGGCCGTATAGTAGCTTGTGGCGTACATGTAGGAGGTGTAGATCACGATGAACCTCATCCTGTTCGGGAATGTCCTGCCGTAGCGGTACAGCCCCATCAGCTCCTGCTCCGCCCTGACGAACGAGTCGAACGCGCGGACAAGGGCGGCCCCGTCCGGGGTGTGGGCGCGGAAGCGGGAGGTGGGAAAGGTGAGGTGTGAATATTCCCCCACAACATCAAAGAAAGAATATTCCGCCGCTCCCAGAAGCCTCTGCCAGTCTGTGTCCTTGTGCCTTCGCAGGTCAAAGAGTCCGTTGACCCTGCCTCCCGCGAAATGCACCTTGACGGGATTGGCTGTCAGATAGTCGTCGCTTTGAAACACAACGTAGAGAAGCCCCTTGTCCATGGATTTGATCTGGTTCACTCCGTCGCTCAACGGAAAGGAGCGTCCGTGGAAGCCATCCCCGCCGGGTCTGTCCAGATTCTGGACGTAGACCGAGGCCTGACGGTTTCCAAGTCCATCGACGAGTACTACCATATCCTCGCCGCCGGGCGAGAAGATACCAGTGGCTCCGTCCATGAAACTGTAGGGTGAGATCTTGAGATCCCGCGCGACGACTTCCGGATAGGGGTAGGCGGAATATTCCTGAACCCTGAATTCCGTAGGATAGCGGCCCGCCTTCATGTAGGCAGCAATATTCCTGAAAAACTCCGAGCCGCAGGAGCGTATGTCCTCGTCCGTGACCCCCGGCCTCAACGCTGAGCAGGCCCTGTCGGTGAACAGGGACAGGGGGTCGAACTTGTCCGGGTTGACCTTGTAGAACTCCATCTCGGAGCAGGAGGCGAATCCCTGTCCGTCCCCGGCTCCGGACCACACCGTGAACCGGATGCTCTCCACGTCTTTCAGTGTGGTCCGGAAGTCCACTTTGGACGGATGCCCCGAACCCTTGAAGTCATATTTCCCCGCGGCGGACCATTCCTTGCCCCGGATCTTGTAGTGGATTTCCGTCTCCCTGAAGTTGCCGTTGGAACCGGATTTCCGGGGATGGTAGACAATGTAGTCGATGTCCGTTCCCTTGGAGAAGCTGTAGGTCAGGGTGACCGGGAAGTAACCGCCCGCCGAGTTGTCCCAGGAGGAGTGGTAGAGGGTCTCGTAACTTCCGTCGAAGGATTTCTCTATGTTCTCACCCTGCTGCCAAGAGGAGGCGGTTCCGGACAGCACCTTGACCCTGATGTCATCCTTGATGTCCGGCTTGCCGACCGGAACATATTCCCCCTCCGGAACAAGAGGAGGAACTTCCGGTCCGTCAGGAGACTCCTTCTCCCCGCAGGAGAGCGGGAAGAGGAGGCAAACCATGTACACTATGATTCGGAGCGCTTTCATTCCGCCTCCGGATCAACGACTTTCACCTGCCACAGCCGGAACTCGGACATCGTGAAGAACACCTCGCCTGAGTTGACGGCGTTCACGACCATCCTGATGTGGTCGAAAGGCTGTGTGACAGGCAGGTTCGGCGATGTGTAGGCATCGGTTGCCGTAACAGGCAGACCGTCCTCGTCCTTCGTGAACTTCTTGACGAGAGTCCAGTCCGACCCGCCTGTGCCAATCAGAATGTCGAAATCCGTAGGTTTCTGCCGCCCGTTGTTTCTCGGGGCGTACCAGAATTTCCAGTGACCCTCGGTCAAGGCCTCCGGAAGACGGATCTGGAGCCAGTGCGGCCCCGGGATTGCCACGCTCCACGCCGTGTGGAAGAACGTGGCGGTGTTCCCGTCGATCAGATTGGCGATGGGACCCTCGCTCGGCTCCTGGGCGTTCGTGCCGAGATGCTCGGCCTTGAGGATGATGCGTGTGGCCTGCTCTGTCACGGGAGCCCTGCCCGACCTTGCGGTCACGGTCTGGGTCTTTCCTCCGTTGTCCGTCCTGCTGAACGGCTGGATGGTGAAGCGGTAGTCGCCGAACCTTGCCCTGGTGTCAGGAATAAGGATGGAGTCACAGCTGGAAAGCCGGACCTCGTCTATCCCCAGCAGATGGTCGTGGTAGGACACTTTCACATAGTGGACACTCTTGTCGGCGGGGAGGGTCCAGAAGAGGGCGATCCCGCCGGGACGCTCCTCCGAGCGGACATCCTTGATCGGGGACGGGACCGTTCCCTTGTCGTCATCCTTGCAGCCGACGGCGAGCAGCGGAAGCAGGAAAAGCAGATTGAATATTCTGTATGGTCTCATATATCTTTGTTGTTTACGATGTTTTCATCAATATCCCGGATTCTGCACAAGATTCAGATTCTTGTTCACATCACTCAGAGGAATCGGGAGAAGGTACTGGGTCGGTGACTCGAACTTCCGCTCGAACATGATGGTGCTGACGGTGGCGAAACTGTTGATGTCCCTTGCCTCGATGTTGAATCCCTCAGCCTTCACGCTGAAATACTTCTCAGCCATCTTCCATCTCCTGAGATCCCAGAAATTGTGGTTTTCGAGGTAGAATTCGATCTGCCTCTCCTGACGGACGATGTCCCTGAGGAGGGACTGGTCCAGGGTCTTCCCCGCGATGGTCTCCCACGACTCCTCCACGGAAGGGATTCCGGCCCTTTCCCTGACCTTGTTCAGGTAGGTCTTTGCCGTGGCGAGGTCTCCGGTCTCGACGCAGGCCTCGGCATAGCCGAGATAGAGTTCGGCAACCCTCATAAGCGGCCACGGATAGTCAATAGGGGCTTTGAGAAAGGTCGCGACTGCATAGCCTGGATTAACGCCCTTTTTGTTGAGATAGCCCGAAGGTGAGTAGTTGTTGGTCCTTAGTCCGCCGTAGTCCCTGGAGCAGTTGCCGCCAAGGACGAAGTCGCAGACAAGCTTGCCTCTGTCCGTCCCGGAATGCCTCTGGTAGGACGGGTCGTTGGCGTACGCTCCGTTGGAGGCCGCCGAGAGAATCTCGTAGTAACCACCCTGGAACGCCACCCAGGCGTAGAAGCGCGGCTCCCTGTCCAGATTGAGCCTGATGGTCTGGGCTCCCACCTCGGCCTCGGAGGCATGATCCTCATCGACGGTCACGACATCGTACATGCTCGACGGGGAGAACAGGCTCTTGTCCTCACTCAGAGGAAGTCCGTTCTTGGTGTAGAACCGCTTCACCATCGCGAGGGTCGGAGCGACCCCGTTCCAGGCCGAGCTGCTGCTGTAAGGCGTGGATTTGTTCTGGAGGCCGTAGTATCCTTCGCCGCGGGAGTCCGCCCAGATGATCTCCTCGTTGAGCGGCTCCATTATGTTGTAGCGGAGCCTGTGCTGCACAGGGTCTGCCGGCTCAAGGTTCCCGTTGAAGAAGCTGTCGTTCATGTAAAGCTTGTGGCCGGCCTCCTCCGCGACTCTGATGGCCTCGGCGAATGCCTCCTTCGCCCTCTGCCATTTCGCAGGATCGTACTGTAAAGGCATCAGCTGTGTCCCGTCCTTGCCCTTGAAATCAGAGTAGAACTCGGAATTGCCGTTGAACAGAGGTGAGGCCGCGGTAAGCAGCATCCTGGCCTTCAGGGCTTTGGCGACCACGCTTGTCGCAAGTCCGTAGTACAGCGCAGGACGCTTGGCAGGGAGACCCGCCGCCGCTTCGTCCAGTTTGTCGCAGATGAAATCGACGCACTGGTCGTACGGTGTCCTGGCCTTGTAGTCCGAGGCCACGGTCAGGATACTCGGCTCCTCGTCGATGATGATGATCGGGCCGTAGCATCTTGAGAGCAGAAAATGGTAGTAGCCAATGAGGAAGGTGCCCTGCGCCTTGTAGTCCGCGAGTGTGCCTGCGGGTAGGTTAGGAACCTTGTCCACATTGTTAAGGAATATGTAAGTCTGCCTCAAGCCCTGGAACAGGGTGTTCCAGTAGGAGATCACCGGCGAGGAGGCGGTGAAGTTACCTTTCGGGAACGCCGCGAATGTCTCGTGCTCGAAGGCGGTGATCACCTCGTCTCCCGTCATGAAATCCAGAGAGGTAGGTCCCTCGCGCGGATTCGGGAGGTAGCTGTAGCAGGAATACAGATACCGTTCGGCGGCCCTGACATCCTCGAACGCATCCTCGGCCTTCTCCTTCTCGTCAGGAACGATGTCCAGGAAATCACAGGAGACAACGCCCGCGCACAGGCAGGCAAGAAAGACTATTTTACTGAATGTTTTCATCGCTGTTATCATTTAAATGTCACTTGCAGACCAAGATTGAATGTCCTCTGGGTAGGGTACTGCATACCTGCCCCGCCTCCCATCTCCGGATCCCAATGCTTGAACCTGGAGAAGGTCAGGACGTTGATGGCATTGGCATAGATCCTGACGTTGCGAATCTTCCACCCCACCTCGACGTTCTTGAGCTTGATGAAAGACGCATCCCTGAGCCAGAAGTCGGAAGCCCGCGAGTTGTGGTTGTTCTCGTACTTGGTAAGACGCGGGTAGGCCGCCCTTATGTTCTGGTTGGTAGGACTCCAATGGTCATCAGCCACGAACTGAAGCACGTTCCTGTTGTACTGCGCTCCGAAAGGATGGAAGCCGGACATCATCAGCGATGTCCTCGCCGCACCCTGAAGGAAGAACGAGAAGTCAACGTTCCTGTAAGTCATCGTCGGCCCGAAACCGTAGACAATCTCCGGGACGGTAGGGTACCCCATCGCCACCACGTCGTCCGTGGTGATCTTCCCGTCAAGCTTGCCGTTCTTGTCGGGCTGGTCGATGTACTTGATGTCACCCGGGGCGATCGCTATGTTGCCTAGAGTGGATTCCGGACTGCGGTCCAGATCCGCCTGGTCGATGTAGAGACCGTCGCTGACAAAACCGTAGATCGTGTTGACAGGATGTCCGATCCTGGAGTTAGCCGGGCGCGTGCCGGGGGCTTCGTCATATTCAAGAACCTTGTTGCGCGCGTAGGTGAACGTGCCGAGGAACTGCACGTAGAAGTCCTTGGAGAAAGACTTGCCGAACTCGGCGGAGATGTCGAATCCGTAGTTCTTAACCTTGGCGAGGTTGCCGTAGATGACGGTGTTTGCCGTTCCGAGATAGTTGGGAATCGACAGTTTCTGCTGGAATATGTTGCTCCGGATCTCCCTGAAAGCCTCCATCGTGAGGCTGAGCGACCCGAACAGCTCCATCTCGACCCCCGCGTTAACCTTCCGTCCGATCTCCCAGGTGATGTCATTGTTCTGGAAGCGGTTGTAGGTAGGACCCCGGAGGCTTTGGGTCTGTCCTGTACCATAGCCGGTAGTGAACCACGGTGAGGCCTCAAGGTTCACATCCGCCAGATAGATGAACCGCGTCCCACCGATCTGGTCGTTGCCGACAAGTCCGTAAGAGCCTCTGAGCTTGAGTCTTGAGATGACCGGCTTGACAGGAGCCCAGAACTTTTCCGAGCTGACGTTCCAGCCCAGGGCGACTGAAGGGAAAAATCCGTACCTGTGGCCTTTGGCGAAGTTCTCGGAGCCGTTGTAGCCGGCGTTGAACTCGAGCAGGTAACGGTGGTCATAGTCATAGGAGAGCCTGGCAGCGTAGCCGACCTTTCTTCTCGGCAGCGAGCTGATGAGGTCGCCGCCGCTGTTGAATGACAGTTCGTCCATGTTGAACAGAAGCATCGCGCTGGCCGAGTGCTTTCCAAAAGTTCTGTTCCAGTCCAAGAAGGTCTGGAAATATATCCGGTGGTCTCCCTGCATTATTCTGTTGGTGGAGAGCACCGGCTTGCCCGGTGTGCCGATCGGCGTCACTTTCAGGTCATAGGTTCCGTCAGGGTTGACAGTGTAGCCTTCAAGGGAGTAACGGTTGACGCCCTGCGAACGGTTCGTGGTGGTCTTGCTCCAGTTTTTGAACGAGAGCATTGCCTTGAACCTCAATCCTTTGGTCAGCACGTCGAGTTTCTGCTCGAAGTCAAGGTTAGCGATGACCGTGCTCGCGAAACTGGTACCGTAGCCTCTGGTGGCCTGCGCCAGCGGGTTCGTCGCACCCTGGTCGTTGCCGCCGCTGAACGCTCCCCACTTTATCCATTTCTCCTCTCCGGCAGGGAAGTAGGCAGGAAAATCCACAGGGTTGCAGTCCATTATGGAGGAGTAGATCCTGTTCATCTGTCCGGCGGGACTCGTGTCATTGTTGTTGATTGCCGGAGCGGTGATGTCATTGACCTGCGCGTTGAGGTGAAGCGAGATTGTGGAACTCTTGGACATGTGGAAGTCGATGTTGTTCTGGAAGGCGTACTTCATCACGTTGATTCCGTTGCTGAACGAGAAGAAGTCCTTGCTCCTGTCGCGGAGCATACCCGTCTCGTGATTCACGGTCAGGTTCATGAAGTAGGTGATCTTGCCGGTTCCGCCGCGGATGTTGAAGTTGACCTTCTGGTTGAAGGCGTGGTTGCGGAAGATCTCGTTGTACCAGTTCACGTCCGGGTAGACGTAAGGGTTGAGCCTCTTCCTTGTGCCTTCGATCCTCTCCTTGGAGAAGAGCACGTCGCCTGTTCCCTGGTTTGTCACGGCCTCGTTGAAGAGTTCCATGTACCTGGCTCCGTCAACGAATTTCGGCAGTCTTGTCGGGGTCGTGACGTTGGTCTCGATCCTGAATCCGATGATCGGCCTGTCAAGGTCGCGCCCGCTCTTGGTCGTGATGATCATCACTCCGTTCGCGCCTCTTGTTCCGTACATCGCCGTGGCCGTCGCGTCCTTGAGGATGGAGAAGCCCTCGATGATCTCCGGATCGATGGCGTTGAGGTCTCCTGCCGAGATCTCCACTCCGTCAAGGATGATCAGAGGAGAAGTAACTCCGCTGATGGTGGAGATTCCCCTGATGTAGAAGTCAGACCCGTTCTGTCCCGGCATTCCGCTTCTCTGGAAGGAGACCACTCCGGCGAGTCTTCCCGCGAACGCCGTGGAGAGGTTGGCGGAAGGAACGATCAGGGACTCCGGCCGCACCAGCTGCACGGCTCCCACGACGCTCTCCTTCTTCTGTCCCACGCCGAACGCGGTGACAACCACATCCTCGAGAACCTCTGAATCAGGTTCAAGGAGAATCCTGATGTTGTCCCGGGTTCCGACATTCAAAGACTGGGAACGGTAGCCGAGCGATGTGACGGTGATGACCGCCCCGGACGGGACATCGATGGTGAACATTCCGTCAAGGTCGGTGATCTCCCCGCCCTGACGGCCGCGCACCTGGACCGCCGCCCCGATCACTGGTTCGTTCGTGACCGCGTCCAGAACGGTTCCCGATAGGATCCGGGTCTTCGGTTGCTGCTGTTGCGGGGCGGTACTGTCGGAGAATGTCTCCGCCGCCCGAAGAACAGCCGGAAAAGCCAGGAGAGACATGAGTATCCCTCCTGTTATGCTTTTGATGATTAATTGTTTAAGCATAATAATATGGTTATTGATGATTTTTAGGAAGTCTTCTGACGCTCTGGACACGGCGGTTCGCCCGCAGTCCGATTATAGCTTGTCATGGCCTCTGATAAAGCATCACTTCCGAGAGGCTGGCGTGCGGGGCGTTGTTGCTGCCTGTCACCTTCAGCCGGAAATATCTTCCTGTGGCTTTTCCCGGCAGCACCAGAATACGCATCACCGGAGTCGGACTGTCCGGAAAGTCCATCGCTCCGGCCTCAGTCCACTCAACCTTGTCCTCGCTCATGTCGAATGCGACTGCCTTGGTGTCCTTGTTGTTCAGACGCCGGGCAAGAAGAATGGCGGAGATGGTCTTGGACTCGCCGAGGTCAATGACTATTGTGTGCGGCATAACCGGTCTGGCACCGTTATTCCACTCAGAGTGCCAGAAAGTGTTGAAGTTTCCGTCGATGATGCAATGGGCGAATCCATTTGAACCTTCGCCTACCGCTTCCTGTGTGCTGAACGAGTCTATGGCAAGACTAGCCTGCGGAATTTGTGAATATTCCGACATCAGTCCGGGATTCTCCTCGGTGCCTACCCATTCCTCCCGTGAGACAACATAGTAGAAAATAGGAAAGACAAAGGTTTCCGGTTCGGATTCGACAAGATCTATGGCGTTTTCCTCAGGCCTGAACACGGAAACCACCGAGAACTCTCCCTTTGAGATGAAGTCTTCGATGAGGAGTGTCGGCTCGCTCGCCGACTGTTCGATTGTCTTGACCGAGCCGTCAATGCTGCTGACATATGTCACCTTTACTGAAACACAGTCGTCTACCGGAACCCATGTGATCGTGGCTCCATCCCTTGAAGGCACGATGGATCTGCATCCGCGTCTGTTCAGGTTGATGCTTTCCTTGTAGGCATCCCCATAGACCTCTCCCGAGATGGTCTGCGGAAGGGACTCCTTCCCGGACTGGCTATGGGACGTGATGCTGAAAATGTACTTTCCCTCAGGAATGTCAAAGGTGGCCTCGTGCATCCCGTCTGATGTGGCCTCTATCGGAACGACCACAGGCGCCTCCGCTCCTTGCCAGGTGATTCTACAGGAGTTTATCCTTGGATCCGCATTCAGCCTCCACCTCAACCGGATCCGCTTGAATCCGGCATCCGCCTCCAGATCCGCCGGCTTGCCGAGATACGTGTCCTCTCCCATCTTTAGATACTTGTCGTGAATCTCGTACATGTCGCCACAGGCGGGCAAGAAAAGGGAGATAGCCAGACACGTCACCAAATATTCAAATATTCTTTTCATACTTCATATTCATTAAATAATCCCTACTGCACCACTTGTCCCCAGAAGGTCATTTCGCCTATCTGGGTGTAGATTCCTCCGCTCCAGGTCTCCAACATCAGGATTCTGACGTAGCGGAACGGCTCGGCCTCGATCGGCACCTCGTGCTCGTCCCCGCCACGGATATATTCCGCGTCCTCGTTGGTTATGACCCCGCTGTCGGCGCCGGATGGCTTGTAGCACTCAACATCCATTATCTTTCTCCAGCCTTCGAATGTCGGATAAGTGAGGCCGTCGTCGCCAACGACTCCTCCATTGTACATTTCGCTCGTCAGCTCGTCGCAGCCATAGATTGTGTAACGCTTGAGGTTGTTGTGGGTATACATCCAAGAGTTGCCGGACAGACGCTGGAACATCTTGAAACGGCTGAGTTTGGCGCGTTGCCCCATATCGAACGTAATGCACTGTCCTATGTTTGTCGGATCACTGCTGTGGAAGCACTCCGACTGGTTGACTATGCCGTTCCAGATGTTTCTTATCGGGAGACTGCCATGTACGTTGCAGTCGCCGGGCAGCTTGTCCACCTCTCTGAACAGAGACTTGTCAATCAAGGACTCAGGTAGAGGATTGCTCTCCTGTGACATAGTTTCCGAATAGTTGTCCCAGCGATCCCTGACACGGAATGACAGCAGCACCGGCTCCGGGTCAAGGCCCCTGATCGTGGCACTTCCAACGCGGGCGCTCGTGTACACGTTCTCAAGGGAAATCCAATCCTCGCCGTCCTGTCTCGCCACCTCAATGATGATGTTGCTTTCTGTCGGATTCTCCCATGTCATCTTGATGCCTCCGAAACTGTCAACAATTTTCAGGGACTCGAAGATGAACTCTACCGGAGGTTTCAGAGGGCTGACCGTCACGGAGACGGGAGTGGACTCATTACGGCTCTTGTCAACGCTTGTCAGCCTCACGGTATAGTCTCCCACTTTGCCGAAACCTTCGACCGTAAGTTTGTTGACATACGGGGACGCTTTGGTGAATCTTTCCACGCCGTTGATTGTGTAGGTTGCCACGACACAAAGCAGGTCATCCTCCTTGGGAGCCGTGAAAGTGATTATCGCTCCGCCGTTGATGTTCTCGACTCCTACGACCGTCGGCGGTGCGGGAGCGACATCGTCCACCTTGTCAAGACCGAGTTTGCCCTCCTCGCCGCATCCGCCGGCAAAAGCGGCGCACAGCAAGGCAAGGCTGTATTTAAAGATGATTCTATCTAAACTTTTCATAAGCGGTGATGTTCTTTATTCACTGAAAAATAACTCTTCACTCATTTCCTGAGCCGGATCACCAGCCCGGATTCTGGACCAGATTAGGATTCTTCAGCAAGGAAGAAACCTTCAGAGGCCAGAGATAATCCTTGTAGGAATATTTAGTCCTGCGGTAGAGAGTTGTCACCCTGTAGAACTCCTGCGCGCTTTGTCCTTTGATGTTCCATCCGCGCACCTCGCTCGGCAGATCCTGCTTCCACCGGCGCAGATCCCAGAAGCGCCTTCCTTCGCCTGCCAGCTCGTTGAGTCTCTCGTTCCTGATAATCTGTCTCATGCCGCCTTGTGTCATCGGCTTGTCCGGATTTATTGAGTACTTCCCCCACGAATCCACAACGCCCTCGAGACCGGCTCTCTCACGCACAAGGTCAACATATCTGTAAACCTCATCGTCCGGACTGTCCTTCACCTCATTCAAGGCCTCGGCGTACATCAGATAGAGATCCGCGAGACGGATGATCGGGAAGGCATAACGGTACGGACTCCAGCTGCCGGAAGTCAAGTTGCACTCATAGCTGCAGACTTTCTTGTTGAGATAGCCTGTGAAGGAGTGATCCTCCGAAGTGCTTCGTCCGGACACTTCCCGCGCCCTGAAGCGGTACAAGCCAAGATTCCGCTGTTCGTCATTCGTGTATCCCTTGCCGTACCAGGTGCCGCGGTCGAAAGCGAGGCTCGCATAGAAGCGCGGCTCTCTCTCGAGATGGAGGGCAGCCGTTTCAGCACCGAGTTCAAGAATATACCTGTTGTCGCCCTCGTCAGGAATGGTCATTGTCGAATATCTCTTCGGATAGTTCTCCGACCAGAATGCTCCGTTGTCCTCGGAAATCGGCACTCCGTGGGAAGAATAGAAGGTCTCCGCGACCGACAGGGTAGGAGCGAGAACAGACCTTGCGTTCCAGTTGTTTCCTTTAGTGTGCTTCGCCATCGACACGGTCTCAAGTCCCGTGACGTTGCGTGTGCTACCCCAGAGAATCTCCTTGTTCCATTTCTCCGTCACGGCTCCCTTGATGCTCAGGATCCTCTTTGTCGCATCAGAAATGCTGGACAAGGCCAGATGATAGGTGTAAAGCGCATGCCCATGACTTTCGGCAAGTTGAATGGCTTCCATCGCGGCGTCAGCCGCTTTCTGCCACTTGTTCTTGTCCGGTTCCGCGGAGCCGAAAATATACCTGTCCCTGTTGTCCTTTACAGACGCATAGTCAGCGTTGCCGTTGAACAGCGGACTGGCGGCCAGCAAAAGTACCTGAGCCTTCACGGACTTGGCGATTATCTGTGTGGCTCTGCCGAGTTCTATCAGCTCATCCGCGATGGTGACAGGCAGATCCTTCGCCGCTTCGTCCAGCAGTGCAACAATGTAAGCCACCACATCATCGACCGGGTCCCTGTAGCGACGCACCTCTTCCTGAGAGGAGTCTATGCTGATGTTCTCGTCCATGATAGGAATCGGCCCGTACAGGGAGAAAAGGTAGTAGTGGTAATATGCCTTGAGGAACTTCACCTCCGCTATCCATCGCACGCGTTCATATTCCTCGATGTCCTCCGGCTTGTGGATATTCTCTAAAAAAGTGTTGCAGTCCCGGATTGCCACCCACAGGTTCGTCCCTCCGTTCCCGCCGTCCCAGTAATTCTGCCACGGGTCGTTGCTGTTCTGCTCTCCTCGGCCGATCTCCCAAGCGTTCAGGCTTATGCGCTGTTCTATGAATCCCGTTCCTTTCGGGATAAGCCAGTGCTCGTCCCCTGCAAGGAAGCCTATCGATCCTCCCTGATCCCAGGAAGGAAGATAGCTGTAGCAGGTGTAAAGGAACTTGAATGAGTTTATCCTGTTGCTGAAGGCGTTGTCCAGACTCGGTGTCCCTTCGGGTACAATGTTGAGGTAGTCGCCGCACGATGTCCCCGTAAAAGTGAGTGTGAGAGCGATGGTTGCTCCAAGTATTATCTTTTTCATATATCGTGTGACTTTAATTATAGTGAAACCTGAATGCCAATGTTGACGACTCGCTGGAGCGGATAACCGAGGCCGTTGCCGCCCATCTCCGTGTCCCAGACCTTGAATCTGGAGAAGTTGTACAGATTGGTTCCGTTGAGGTATACCCTGAGGTTCTCAAGACCTATCCTCTGCGCGATGCGGCGAGGAAGAGTATAGCCCAGTTCCGCTGACTTAAGCCGTAGGAAAGCCCCGTTGCGCAGCCACCATGTGCTCGTTTGCTCATTGTTCCTGATCGAGGTGTCGGAAAGGCGAGGCCAGAATGCATAGGCGTTCTGGTTCGTCTCGCTCCAATGATCATCGGCTACAACCTTAAGCAGGGCGTTGGTCACGACCTTCCCGCCCATGATATTGTCCGGGTCATAGTTTGCGAACGGAGTGATGCGGCTTGCCGAGATGAAGAAGGACGAGCGGGCGGAGCCCTGGAAGAAACAGCTCAAGTCAAAGGCTTTCCATCCGAAAGACAAGCCGAATCCATAAATTATCTCCGGAGTGGTTGGGTAGCCTATCGGAACCCTGTCCTGCTCGTCTATGATTCCGTCCCTGTTGATGTCCTTGTACTTGATGTCTCCCGCCATGCAGTCACCGAAACTCTGCTTGGGCGAGTTGGCGACATCCTCCTCGTCGATGAACAGGCGCTCGGCTATGAATCCGTATGCCTGGCTGATTTTGCTGCCGATGCGCGAACGCCACGGAGTGGCCGAGTAGTCCGGTTCCTCGAACTTCGAGTACTTGCTCGTGGCATAGGTGAAATTGCCTCTGACCGTGGCCCAGAGGTCCTTGTTGAACGAGTGGGAGTAGTCAAGTGAGATGTCCACGCCCTCCCCCTTGGCCTCTCCAAGGTTAGCCATCGGATCGACGCGGAATCCCACCAGAGAAGGGATGTCCGCACGTGTCTGCAGGATGTTCGTCCTCCTTTCGCGGAAATATTCGGCCTGCAGCTCCACCTTGTCGAAGAACTTCACTTCGATTCCGGTGTTCAGCTTATGGGATATCTCCCATCCGATGCGCGGGTTGGCGTAACGATTGACTGTAATACCGGTCATTGTGACATTGTTGTAGGAGGTGCTGAAGTCAGTTCCAAACGCGAAGCCCCTGTTGCCGTCGTTCATGTTCACCTCGGAAAGGTAGAAGAAGCGGTTGGCGGACGATGAGATCTCATCGTTGCCCACCAGTCCGTAGGAAGCCTTCAGTTTGAGGAAATTGACTGCCTTTGAAAGTTTTCCGCCCTTCCAGAATCCCTCGTTTGACACTACCCATCCAAGTCCGAATGAAGGGAAGAAGCCCCACCTGTGGCTCTTGTCGAAGCGCTCCGAGCCATTGTAGCCGAAGTTGAACTCGGTGAAATATCGGTCGGCGTACCCATAGGTGAAACGACCTGCGAGGCCGAGGTTCCTTCTCGGAAGAGAGAGCTGCAAAGTGCTTTCGTTCGCCGACTTGCCCTCCCTTGCGGTGAAGACAAGCAAGCCGCTCACATTGTGCCTGTCTCTGAAAATCCGGTCATAGGAGAGAGCTGCCTCCATGTAGATGGAGCTGCTGATCGTCTTGGCTCCCTGGGTATATCCCAGATAGTCTGTGCCGCTCTCGGGATTAATGGCCGACAGGGTGTATTCATCCGTGGCCTTGTCGTAGATGCCTATGGTGTAGTAGAAAGGCACATATGCCCTGTAAAGGTCATAGTAGGACTCTCGGGAGACGTTGCCAAGCAGACGTCCGTTCAGCCCTTGGGTGATGAAGGAGAAATCCTGCTTCAGTTCCAGCTGTGCCAGAACGACCGTGTTCTCGTATTCCTTGTAGCCTCGCGCCATCTCAGCGTACGGATTCAGGTAGTTGGCGTCTCTGCCGTAGTTTCCGAAAAGGACATTCTTCGATGTCTTGTTCTGCTTGTCGGGGGCGAAGAAAGCCGGGAATCGTACAGGGCTTGCCTTGATCGCCTTCGCGTACATGGACGCTCCTCCGTCAATCGGACCCTGGTAGCTGTCGAAGGTACCGCTTACCCTGACAGCCAGTTCCGTGGTCTTTGTGAGGTTGATGTTCACATTGGACCGTACGGTGTACTTGTCGAGTTTGATGTTGTTGTCGAAGAGGTTCTTCGGCACCTGTTTGAGTATACCATTGTCCCTTGAATATGAAAGGGCGACATAATAGCGGGCGACACGTCCTCCTCCGCTTATGTTCATGTTCCCCCTATAGTTGGATGTGTAGTCCTTGAAGAGCATCTGTTTCCAGTCCACCGTCGGATAGACATAGGGGTTAAGACCTCGTTCCCTTGCGGCGATCTCGCTTTCCAGATAAGGTAAGGCATTGTTCGGATTGCGTGTACGCACCGCCTCATTGTGCAGGTACATGAATGTGATCGGATCGGCGATATCGACTTCCCTCACCGGAGCCGATATTGAGTTCTCGGCACGGAAAGAGAGCTTCATCTTTCCTTCCGCACCCTCCTTGGTAGTGACAAGGATCACACCGTTGGCTCCGCGCGCGCCGTAGAGGGCGGTGGCGGTGGCGTCCTTGAGAATGGAGAAACTTGCGATGTCATCCGGGTTAAGCCTGGCCAGGTCGGAAGAGGTGAGTTCCACATTGTCGATAAGAATCAACGGATTCGCCTTACCGGTTCCGAACGTGGTGACACCGCGGATGAAGAACTCAGCGTTGTCCTGCCCCGGCTCTCCGCTTCTCTGATAGGCGACCACTCCGGCAAGCTTTCCGGCGAATCCTGTGGTCAGGTTACTGGTCGGGGTCTTCAGCTCCGCCGGTCGCACTGTGGTCACGGAGCCGAGTACTGACTCCTTTTTCTGCTTGGCGAAAGCCACGACCGTGGCATCCTCAATCGTCATCCCGGTGTCCTCCACCAGGGTGATCACACGGAATGCGTTGAGTTTATCCGGACTGAACGGGATGACTTTCTTCTGGTAGCCGATTATGTAGACTTCCACGGTCTTTGTGCCTGCGGGAACCTTGAGGGAGAAGTCACCGTTGAGATCCGTGGTTGTGCCTACTGATGTCCCGGGTACATAGACACCCGCTCCCGCGATCGGTTCGTTGTTGAAGTCCAGAACAACTCCTTTGATCGTATATGTTCCGGTTTGAGACTGAGGGCTTATGGCCTTCGGACTTGCCGAGGCGTGAAAGGGGCATATAATCAGGGCTAAGGCCAGGGCCATGGCCCTGGAGAGCCAGATCACTGTCTGCCTGTAGATTCTTGTGGTCATAGGCATGGTTGAGTTATTGATGATTTGAGTTAATGGGTATGTTCAATTTCAATGTGCTCCTCGGCGTTCAAGCCGGCGGATTATGCGACGGATGACAGCATCGATGGACTTGTCCGGCTCGATGACGTTGTAGTCACCCCAGAAGTCGTCGTCCCGGAAGTCGCCGACCTTCTCGGAGAGGAAGTCCTTGAAACGGAGCCTCTCGTCCGCGCCTATCCGCGCGGGAGCCTCGTTGTGGGCGGTGACGGCCATCTCGCCGGTGATGACGTAGTTGTTGCGGAAAAGGGACTTTCCCTTTCTGGATGAGAGGTTGATCCTCATCAGGCTATAGTCATAGTGCCATGTGTCACCGAACCGTTTGTAGTTGACGGCATATTCAGCCTTGGTGACGTAAAACCTCGTGTCCGGAGGCCTCTTGACGACCATTATTCCCGCAGCCTTCTCCTCACGTCCCTTGACATTCAAGGAGAGTTCGATCCTGCCTATCGCAAGACTCTCGCTCTCGATGTACAGTCGCCCGGAATAGAGGATCTCCTCTGATCCATCAATCTGGGTGAACGTGATCACGTAGAAGAAGAGGCCATCCCTCAACACCGGCTCGCCCATTGCGAACCTGTAATGTCGTTCCACTTCTCTGAGCCAGACTCCCGCGAACGGATTCTTCACATTGTCCATGTCAAGAGCGGCCACCACTCCACCTCGGAAGCGGATGAGAATGCTGTCTGCGGCTCTGTAATCAGTGCTGGCGCGGCCTTTGAATATCCTTGCCCTGTCGCTCTGAAAAGAAGTGTAGGAGGCCTTGTTGATGTCAAGCACAGCCTCGCTCAAGGCCAGATACCTGCCGCTCTGCCGTCGGATGATCTCCCTGTAGAACGCTGTCATGCCGGTGGTGACGGACGGATAGTTGTCTTTCACCTTGTCATAAGCCTCATTAAAAAGATCCAAAGGATCGATTGACCTGATGACGGCGGGGTCCAGAGTGAACGAGACCGGTGGAAGTTGGATTCCATACGGTTTGTCCGGACAGGACCCCGAGAAATCCTCCACGCTCAAGGTAGCGGTCACATAGCCAAGAAAACTGACCCTTATCTCATCCTCGGGCAAGACTTCCATCGGAAGCTTCAGCGAGAAGAAACCCTCGGAGTTACTGACGTTGGAGACTCCTGACACGACGTGTGTGACCGAGGCGAAAGCCAGGGAATGACCGTCGGATGAGTCGGTTATCTTTCCATAGACGATGGGAATCCGCAGACTGTCCTGCGGCACGGATGACAAGGCCGGAGCGGACAGCGTGAAAAGGAAGGCCGCCAAAGCCGCGCATGCCAACCGGGCAAGAGTGGTTCGAAGATCAGGGGATGCAGTGGTGCATGCTACACCAACTTCTGGAGTCAGCATCAAAACGATTGAATGTACTCATGCGTCCAAGGGTTTCTTATGTTGCACTTCAGTTCGTATAATAAATGGGATGCTTATGAAAGGATGTTGCCTTGTCGAAAGAATCCTCTGTCTGTTGGTTTCGGTTACAATGATATTGATAATAATTCTAATTTGCAAATATAATGTGCAAAAATGCGAACATTTTGATTTACTGCTTGTTGCGCAAACGTTTTTGTTGACTGTCGCATAATCCAAGTTGGTTAAAGAACCGCCTGACCGTCGGGCGGTCCGCCCTGGTGTGACACCTAATCCCTTGGACTTGGGCTTAAAAAAAACTCGTGGTACCGGATTAAGTACCACGAGTTCTTTTATTGTGTTGGCTGGCAAATTAGTTGTCTGCCACGCGGACTTCGTTAGAAGTTACCCTTGGCGGCGTTGTCCCACCATACGCGGGTTCCGCCCTGGTCGCCGGAGTGGCCGGTCTTGCTGGAGTTCTCCTTGTTGAGGAGCTCGATACCGGTCTTGAGACCCTCGGCGTTGGTGTCACCGGCATTGCTGCTGTAGATCTGGCGGCGTACGCCTTCCTCTGTGGTGACGGCTCCGTTGCTCTCGTTGACGTAGGCAGGGAAGAGAACCGGATAGCCGGTACGCCTCTGCTCGGCCCAGGCCTCGGTTGAGAGAGGGAAGAGCGCGATGTACTTCTGGGTCATGATGCGGGCGAGCTTGTCCTCGTTGGAGGCATTGTTGTCCCATTTCACGCCCAGCTTGTTGAGGGCTTTGGTGTTGAGTTTCGGATCGAAAGGATCGACGAAATCAATCTGCGTGTCGGTTCCGCTGATGTACTTCTCGACAGCGCCTTTCGCATATTCCGCGATCTCGGCGTACTTGCCCTTGTAGGCAAGCTCATTCGCCATCGAGGTTCTGATGCCTTCCTCGTAGAGGGACTTCACGTCGCCGGATGTCCAGCCCCTGAGGGCGGCCTCGGCAAGGAGGAAGTAGGACTCGGCCTGCTTGAAGATCGGAAGCGGAGCGCTGTAGATGCCCTTGCTGTTGCTGCCGTCTACCCAACCGGAGAGCTTGCCCCAGTCGTTCGGCTTGCCTGGCAGACCGCTGGCGAACCTGATGCCGTAGTAGCCGGTTCCCTTCGCAACTTCCTTTCCGTCGGAGGTGGTGAACTTGTCCTGGTTCTTCGCCATGTACAGAGGCTGGCGAGGATCCTTGAGACCTGACATCAATGTCACGAGGTTGGCGTTGAATCCGCAGTCTCCCCAAGCGAACATAAGCCAAAGCTCGTTCTCTAGACTCTTGTCGATCATGATGTCCTTGCCGCCGTTGGCGAGGGTGTTGCCCGCTGCCGCCTTGGCGATCGCAGGAAGGTCGTAGCCCGCGGCCTTCATCTCGTCCGCTCTCTTGGAAAGACGCAGGGCGATACGGAGTCTCATCGTGTTGGCCACCTTCTTCCACATCTCGAAGTCGCCGCCGCACCAGATGTCGAATGTGCCGAGTCCGGCCTTTTCGTCATCTGTAGGCTTGTTGAAGGCGTCCAATGCCTTCTGAGTGTCGTCAAGCATTGTCTGGTAGAGCTGCTGCTGGCTGTCAAACGGGAAGTATGACTCATACTCACCGGACAGGATGGAGCTGTGGGCGAGAGGGCCGTACACGTCGGTGGTCATCATAAGGCTGTAGGCCTGTACGATTCTCATCACGCCGGCGAGGGCTGGCTGGTTCTTGCCGTCAAGGGTGGCGATCAGTCGCCTTGTGTTGTTGAACACGTGGAGGTAGTGGTTCTCGTACATACCGCCCGAGTGTCCTCTGTTCTCGCCCATGTCACCGTTGGTGAAGTTTCCGTTAGGGGTCATGAAGTAACCGCTGTAGAAATCCACGGTGAGGTTTGTCCAGAACTGGAACATGTTCTGCTGAGGAGGGTAGCAGTACTGCATCGGCTCAGCGCACTGGGATGAGAGAGGAAGATCGTCCGGGTTCACCTGCACGTCGCTGGTGTTCATCTTCTCGAAGTCGCCTGTGCAGGCTACGATTCCGAGTCCGAACAAGGCCGCTACTGAATATTTTAAAATATTTTTCATTGTCTTGGAAATTTTTAGAAGTTGAGTTTAAGGTTCAGACCGAAGCTGCGTGAGGTAGGGAGGGCGAACATGTCGATGCCCTGCCAGCCGTTGCCTGTACCTGCTGAGACATCAGGGTCGCAAGGTGCGTCCTTGTAGAAGAAGAACAGGTTGCGGCCGATGATGGATGCTGTCACGTTCTTGCCGTTGCCGAGGAGGTTACGGAATGTGTAGCCGAAGCTGAGCTCGCGCAGACGGACGTTGGTGGCGCTGTAGACGTAGTTCTCGTTGGCGTAAGGAGAGTTGAAGTTGCTGGCTCCCGTGGTCTCGTACCAAGCCCTTGGATCGAAGGAGACTCCGTCAACGGTGATGGAGCCGGCGTCGCGGGCCTCGCCTGACCTCTGTGACACTCCCCAGCCGTCCAGCGTGGCCTCGGTCATGGAGATGACCTTGCCGCCGAATCTCGCGTCGATGAGCATCGAGAGATTGAAGTTCTTGTAGCGGAATGAGTTGCTCCAGCCGGCGTAAACCTTGGAGTTCATGTTGCCGACATGCTTGAGCTGGTCGTTGTTGTCGTCGCCGAGGATCGGCTGTCCGGCATCGTTCTTCTTGATCTTGCCGCTCTCGTCCCTGAGGATCTGGCGTACATAGAGGTCACCATAGGAACCACCTTCCTTGAGGATGATCTTGGCGCCTCCGAAGTTGGAGAGTGTAAGGCCGTTAGGAAGCTCGTCCACGAGTTCTACGATCTTGTTGTTGTTGTAGGAGAAGTTCACTCCTGTCTCCCAGCTGAAGTCGTTGCTGAACTGCTCGTACCAGCTGGCGGTCATCTCGATACCCTGGTTCTCCACATTACCGGCGTTCACATAGCGGTTGCGCAGACCGGACTCGTAAGGAGAGGCTACGGAGAAGAACTGGTTCTTGGTGTTGGTCTTGTACCAGGTGGCGGAGACGTTGAGCCTGTTGTTGAAGAAGGCTCCGTCGAATCCGGCCTCGATGGAGTGGGTCATCTCAGGCTTGAGGGTTCTGAAAGGAGCGCTGTCCGGAGCGGAGATCGATCCCTGTGAGCCAAGGCTGTAGAGCAGGTTGGTCATGTAGACAGGGACATCGTTACCCACGATGGAGTAGCTTGCGCGGAACTTCACGAGGTCCACGGCAGGGCCGAGGTCGGCGAACTTGTTCAGAAGGAAGCTGGCTCCCACTGAAGGATAGAAGAATGACACATTGTCGGTGAAGGCAAGAGCCGATGACCAGTCGTTACGGGCGGTGACATCGATGAAGAGGCCTTCCTTGTAGCCGAACTGCGCGGTAGCGAACACGGCGTTAAGACGCTTCTCGGTGTTCCAGTGGCCACCCTTTCCGACAGATGACATATTCCCATAATAGTTGTTAGGGGTGAATATGTTAGGGTAGTAGACGTTGCCGTTGCCAGGGGCTGTGAACTGTGTTCCCTCAGCCCAGAGATCCACGTTTCCGGTCTTGCTGTGGGTGAAGCTGGAGCCGGCGGTCACGGAGAGTGAGAAGGTGTCGTTCCAGTTGTGGTTGTAGCCGACGAGCACATCGCCGTACATCTGGTCGCTGAAGTAGCGGTTGTCCTTCATTCTGCCCATAGGGTAGAGGTCACCGGTGCTGGAGGCGTAGGCGTTGTGCACAAAGTGCTCCTCGCCCCTCTCGTAGCGGAGACGGCCCTGTACGTAGAGATCCTTGATGATGTCCCATCTCACGCTGCCGCCGAACTCGTAGCGGTTGCGGTCAACGACCGGCTTCTGGCGGTTGAGCACCCAGTAAGGGTTGCTGTACTGCTGCTGCTTCGTGTTGGTCCAGTTCTGGACGTAGCAGCTGCGTGAGGCGTCATAGACCTCGTAGTTGTTCTTGTAGTGATCCCAGTCCTCGCCTCTCGGGAAGAGGTAGGCGCCGGTCAGAGGGTTCCAGAGGAATCCCGATGCGGACTGGTTCTCGATGTGCTGGTTGGTGAGCTTCGCGCTGGCCTCTATCTTGATGTTGTCGAGGACGGTGAAGTTGACCTTGGTGTTGAAGTTGTGGCTTCTGTACTCATTCTCAGGAGTCATGCCCTCTGAGTAGACATTGCCGTAGGAGAAGTAGGCTCCGAAAGAGTCGTTTCCGCCGGACACGGCGAATGTGTTGTTGGTCGTGAAACCTGTGCGGAAGAACTTCTTGAGATAGTTCGGCGCCTTTGAGGAGAGCTTGCTGCCCCAGCTGTAGGTGCCGTTGTCCGACATCCCGTAGTTGTTCTGGAACTTAGGAAGCACCATAGGGCTTTCTGCTGTCGTGTTGCTGGACACGGTGACGTTCACCTTGCCGGCTGCCGCTGACTTTGTCGTGATCATGATCGCTCCGTTGGCGGCCACGGCACCGTAAAGCGCTGCGGCTGACGCACCTTTAAGGAGGGTGATGGACTTGATGTCGTCAGGGTTGATCGTGGACATCACATCGCCGCCGTCCCTCTCGCCGCCATAGTTGGAGGCCACCTGGGATGAGGTGATGTTCTGCATCACAGGCACACCGTCCACAACAATGAGAGGCTGGTTGCTTCCGTTGATGGACTTGTTGCCTCGGAAGAGGATCTTGGATGATCCGCCGGCTCCTGTCGAGTTAGGAGTGATGACCAGACCGGCGCTCTTTCCCTGGAGGGAGTTGATCATGTTGATGCTCTTGATGTCGTTGACATCCTTGCCGCCGACTGTCTCGGCAGCGTAGGTAAGGCTTTCCGACTGGCGGACCATACCCATGGCCGTCACCACGACTCCCTTGAGAGCTGTGGCTTCCTCGCGGATGACGATGTCGAGTGTGGCCTGGCCGTTCCAGACGATCTCCTTGGTCTCGTATCCGATGATGGAGACGGTGATCACATCGTTGGCCTTAAGATTGCCGAGTCTGAATTTACCGTCGATGTCTGTGGTCTCACCGGTGGTTCCACCTTTGACAAAAACGGCGGCGCCTACGACTGGGCCGTTGGCGTCCTTGACTGTACCGCTTACGGATCCTGCCCTGTCCTGGGCCGCCGACGCGGCTGAGAACGACACGAACAGAACGATGGCTGCCACTACGGTCGCCATTCCTCTGAGTGTCGAAGATTTGATTCTGTTAAACATAATAATAAGATATTGGTAGTGTTTTCTATAGTTTTTATTTTTCATCCGGCGAAAGAGGCACCGGCTCATTATGTCGTTTTTTCGTGTTTAGCATATTTATTCATTATGCAAAAATATGTGTCATTTTGTAAAAAAACAAGAGATTCTCTTAAAAAATGATATTTTTTATAAACCGTTTGTTTAAAAAATGGTAGTGATTCGCCTTGAACCGCATGTTTCGTGAAGGTTGTCCCCGTAGGTTGAATTATTCTAAAATAACCATTCCGTGACAGGCTAAACCGATAAAGTTGAAAAATCTTTTTGCGGTTAGAAATTGATTTCATAACTTGCGGCATCAAATTTTTCAAGGAGTATGACACTCGAAGCCCACACATACCGACAGCAGCGTTTCCAGCAGGGATTTCAGAGCCAGATTGTTCGGGCGCTGAACGCTTTCGTGTGTGCCGGCCTATCAGCCTGACGGCATATTCATTTAGGAAAGCATATTATGATTTAAATAGTTGGAGGCTGGTTCGGATGGATCAGCCTTTTTCTTTTCGTGAGACGCTATGGTTATTTTACACAATATAATAGTTAAGGAAATACACACCTTTAACAAATAGACAGATTATGAGCATTGACAGATTTGATCTGGTGAAGGAATCCTTCGAGAAGAAGGCGGTTCCGGCTGAATGCCCTGCGGGCAAGACCTCCGACTACTTCGGAGAACTGGTCTTTGATCGTGCCAAGATGCGTAAGTACTTGGACGTTAAGACACTGAATGCTTTGATTGACTGCATCGACAAAGGCAAGTCACTGGACAGGGAGACCGCTGACGGAGTGGCCAAAGGTATGAAGGAATGGGCTATGGAACACCATGTCACCCATGTGACGCACTGGTTCCAGCCTTTGACCGAGGGTACCGCCGAGAAGCACGATTCCCTGATCGACTATGACGGCAAGGGTGGAGTCATCGAGACTTTCGACGGAAAATCCCTCGCCCAGCAGGAGCCTGACGCCTCCTCTTTCCCTAACGGCGGCATCCGCGCCACCTTCGAAGCGAGGGGCTACACGGCCTGGGATCCGACTTCCCCGGTGTTCATCATTGATGACACGCTCTGCATCCCGACGGTGTTCATCGCCTACACCGGCGAGGCGCTGGACTACAAGACCCCTCTGAAAAAGGCTCTCAAGGCCGTCTCCGACGCGGCTCTTCCGATCTGCCGACTCTTCGACAAGTCTGTCACGAAGGTGTATTCCTATCTTGGATGGGAGCAGGAATATTTCCTTGTCGATGAGTCCCTCTATGCCGCGCGGCCTGACCTGATGATCACCGGCCGCACCCTGATGGGACATAACTCCTCCAAGAACCAGCAGCTGGACGACCACTATTTCGGCGCCATTCCGACTCGTGTGGCCGAGTTCATGCGCGACCTTGAGATCGCCGGCCACCGTCTTGGTATTCCGCTGAAGACAAGGCACAACGAGGTGGCGCCCAATCAGTTCGAGCTTGCCCCGATCTTCGGGGAGACCAATCTGTCCAATGACCAGAACCAGCTGGTGATGAACCTGATGAACAAGATCGCCCGCAAGCACGGTTTTGTCGTCCTTCTCCACGAGAAGCCTTTCGCCGGGGTCAACGGCTCCGGAAAGCACAACAACTGGTCGCTCGGCACCGACACGGGCACAATGCTTCTGGCTCCCGGCAAGGATGCCAAGGGCAACCTGCAGTTCGTCACCTTCTTTGTGAACGTGCTGGCCGCCGTGCAGAAGCACAACGCCCTTCTGAAAGCCTCCATCGCAACGGCCACCAACGCGCACCGTCTCGGAGCCAACGAGGCGCCCCCTGCCATCGTGTCCGCCTTCCTTGGAAGAACCATGACGGAAGTCCTTCACAAACTGCTGGAGCTTCCTTCCGACACGCCGATCGAGATCGCCGGCAAGAAAGGCAAGAGCGTCGGCCTCGTGGAGATTCCGGAGATATTCGTGGACAACACCGACCGCAACAGAACCTCGCCGTTCGCCTTCACCGGCAACCGCTTCGAGTTCCGCGCCGTCGGCTCGCTTGCGAACTGCGCCGGTGCGATGACAACCCTCAACGCCGCTGTGGCTGAGCAGCTTATCGCCTTCAGGAAAGATCTTGACAAGGAGCTTGCCACCGGGAAGGCGTTGAATGTGGCCATCATGGACACCCTCAAGCCTATCATCGCCTCGATCATCGATGTCGTCTGCTTCGATGGCAACGGCTACACCGATGAGTGGAAGGCCGAGGCGAAGAGGCGTGGACTCGATGTCGAGACCAGCGTCCCTGAGATGATAAAGCAGTTCACTGCTCCTGCGTCTGTGAATATGTTCAAGGAGACAGGGGTATATTCAGAGAAAGAACTTCAGGCCCGCAACGAGGTGAAATGGGAGACCTACAGCAAGATGATCCAGATCGAGTCGCGCGTGATGGCGAGGATGGCGATCAACCACATCATCCCCGCCGCCCTTGAATATAAGTCCAGACTCCTGCAGGAGGTTTCCTTGAGCAAGGAGGTCTTCGGCGGCACCGAGGAGTGCAGGGAGGAGATCTACCTCATCCGCGGCATCTCGAAATATGTTGACCAGATCCGCGAGAAGGCGACCGCGATGGTCGAGGCGCGCAAGAAGGCGAATGTCCTTGAGGATGAATATGCCAAAGCCGTGGCCTACCACGAGATCGCCGAGAGCTTCTCCGCCCTCCGCCGTCCGATCGACAAGCTTGAGGAGATCGTGGACAACCGCACCTGGCCTCTCCCTAAGTACCGTGAGCTCCTGTTCATCAGTTAGTTCCCGCATCGGTCACTGAATCCCGGTCGGATCACGGTACCCCTTTTGCCGGCCATTGAGCCTGTCGAAGTGACTATGTAATCATCAAAGCACTTTTACAAAGCGGCAAAGGTGTTCAAAAATAGAAAATTCCAGAATTTTGCACGTTACCAAAATTCTGGAATTTTTATTTTCTGAACGCGGTGTTTCTTTTTGAGTGGATTCCTTAAAACTCTATTCTCTATGCCTTGCGTCAGGGGCGGAAGATTCTTGGATGATCTCATCAACCAGAAAGGCGTCACTCATATTCTGAAGACCGTTTCTTAAGTCGTTGAGATTGCAGTAGGTCTTTGAATTATAGAAAACAGCCATCGCATTCTCATCGGAAATACCTAACCTTTGGGCCAATAGAGAAATGACTCTGGCATATTTCATTTGGAGCAGGGTCTCATTTATCAAAGGATTTCCGTTCATTGTTCTTCCTCCTTTATTTCACGCGCCTCAACAAATGTCAAGTGATTATCGATAATATCCTGGTTAAGAATGCAGATTTGATTGTTTGCCTTGATTCAAAGGTCTTGAGGCCCAGGATATTGCTTGAGCCTCCAAAGTTGTCAGATAGAATCCTTTACCGAAGTCCAGATGATTCCGTCCGATATTGGCGAGCGGCTTGTCGACTATTGATGTGGAGCCGTGAAATACTTTCATAGTTTTATGCTGAGGTTATGGCTGGAAATATAAGTCTGGATCTCATCCAATATGTATTCCTTGCTTTGTGTATGCAGGGACTCGTAACTTGGATAAAGGAAGCCTGAGATCGCTCCTATGCTGTTCAATTTATTGAATATTATAGAACCAGGCACACCTAAGCGATCCGCAAGATTCTCAATGCAGAACACCACAAATTCCGTTGCCCGTTCTTTTTGGCTCATATTCTTTCAATTTCCACAAACTTAATCATTATTATGGAAATTAACAATATGATTCATTTCACTGTGTTCCTCCGGGACTGTCGAAGCTCCGAAGTGCGAATCTTCAGCTTAGACTATTTGAGGCTGTGCGCTATGAATGCTTGATAATGAATGCTTTAAGGCTTTGCCTTTGGCTTGATTCAACGGAAGACGAATGTCTATTCCATTGACTATTAGGGTTTTGAACCGCACTGGTTGATACTGAGGCGGTGGCGGATATACGCCTTATAGTCAATAAATTAAACCTCTTCGTGGGGCGATATTCTGCACCACGAGAAGGCTTAATTTGTTGGCTGTCAGTGACTTGTCCGCCACGCGGTTTGTGACGGCGATGATTTGCGAGATGAAGAAGCCATCGCAAATCTTGAGGTAATATGCCAAGTTGAGGCCTGGCTTGCACTGGATCGGTGTTCCGCCGCTAGTTGAGCGTTATCACCTTGTATTTAGGTACAAGGGCTTTCATGATGCACCAACCGATAAGGTAGGCGGTGGCGCAGAAGCAGAAGATGATGAAGTAGCCGGCCGGCTTTCCGGAGAATCCGAGGAAGGACAGATTGACCTGCTCGGAGTAGACGAAGAGTTCGCCGGCGACTTTCTGTAGGAACATCGAGCCGAGGCCTCCGGCCATGCCGCCGATTCCGGTGATGGTGGCGATGCTGGACTTAGGGAACATGTCCCCGACGGTCGAGAATATGTTGGCCGACCATGACTGGTGCGCCGCCGCCCCGATGCCGATCAGGATGACCGGGAACCAAGGGGAGATCCTTCCCAGAGGCTGAGCCAGAAGCACCACCAGCGGAAGGAAGGCGAAGATCAGCATCGCCTTCATCCTGGCGGCATAAGGGTCGAAAGTCTGCCCCTTCCTCATCGCGTTGTTGATGAATATGGTAGGAAGCTTGCCGCCGTAGATGGAAAGCATGGTGATGGCGTAGAGGGTGAAGATCAACGCCATGCCCTTAGGATCGCTGGTCTTGATCCCGAACTGGGTGTTCAGATAGGACGGGGTCCAGAAGAGGAAGAACCACCAGACTCCGTCGGTCATGAACTTGCCGACAGCGAACGCCCAGGTCTGCCTGTATCTCAGGCACTCCATGAACCCCAGTTTCTTCGCGGTTCCGTCCTCGGATGTCTTCTCGTTGTCAAGTTCCTTGTCCTGCTCGATGTAGGCCAGTTCCTCCTTGCTCACGTGCTTTGAGGTCTCCGGCCTGTCGTAGAGGAACACCCAGAATCCCATCCAGATGAAACCAAGCGCGCCGATGATGATGAAAGAGATCTCCCAGCCGAAGTTCTTGGCGAGAAGCGGGATCGTGAGAGGGGCGAAAAGTGCGCCGATGGAGGCGCCGGCATTGAATATGGACGTGGCGAAAGCCCTGTCCTTCTTTGGGAAATATTCAGCTGTGGTCTTGATGGCCGCAGGGAAGTTGCCGGCCTCGCCGAGCGCGAGGATGCTTCTTGCGACGATGAAGCAGTACATGCTGATCGTTGAGATGAGCACAGCCGTGTCTCCTGTGGCCTGGACTAGTTCGGCTGCGGTGTTGAGTCCGACCACGCTTTCGGTCACGACCCCGCACAGGGCGTGGGCGCAGGCGCCAGCCGACCACACTCCGATTGCCCAGAGGTAGCCTTTCTTCGTCCCCATCCAATCAACGAAACGCCCCGCGAACAGCATGCAGATCGCATAGATGATGGAGAACAGGGAAGTGATCGTACCGTAGTGCGATTCGTTCCAGTGGAACTCCGGTTTGATGAACTCGTCCCACGTCAGGGACAGAACTTGCCTGTCAAGATAGTTGACCGCTGTCGCGACAAACAGCATCGCGCAGATCACCCATCTGAAATTGGTCTTAGTCTTACTTGTCATTTTTGTTTGTCAACTGTTAAAGTATGCGAATATATACAGGATTTCCGGGTTGTGGAAGCGATTTCTACAGAAGAGGCGCGAAAAGTCGGATGAAGCTTTCAAGGATCCGGCAGTACCACGGTCGGGCGCTCCATTCCTCAAGGGTCAGCTCGCGGCACTGTCTGGTGTCGTACATGAAGATTTCCTTGTTCATCAGCGCGGTCTGCTCGTCGTAGATGTAGGAGTTGACCTCGTAGTTGATGGCGAAGCTGCGGAAGTCCAGGTTGGCGGACCCGATGCTGGAGAGGTAGTCGTCACAGACGAAGGTCTTGGCATGGATGAACTCGCCCTGGCGCAGGAATATTCTTACGCCTGCCTGCAGCGCCTCCTCGTAGTAGGCTCTGTTGGCCGGGCGCATCAGGATGTTGTCCGCCACCTCCGGCACCATCAGACGCACATCGACCCCGCACAGGGCGGCGGTTTTCAGCGCGTCCATGACAGGCTCTGTCGGAACGAAGTACGGTGTCTGGAGATAGATGTAGCTTTTGGCGTGCTGCAGGGCCCACTCGTAGCTCAGCTGGAGGATCGGCTGCGGAAGATCCGGCTCGTCCGGCACGATCTGTACCAGCTTGTCCCTCAGGGTCGGATGGGTGTCGTGGAAGTCGATCACGCCCGCCGCTTCTCCTGCAGGAACGCCTGTGGAGCGTTGCTGCCCTGTCGCTGAGCTTGTCGAAGCGGCATTGTTCAGGATTAGAGGGTCTTGTGCGGTCACTTCGACAGGCTCAGTGGCCGGGGCGACTTTCTTGGCCATCGGGTAGTAGTCGATCATCGCCTTGTCGATCGTCCCGCCGCCGGTCAGCCATGAGTCAAGGAACGTGTACTGGAGAACCGCCACGGCGTCGCCGGTGATCCTCATGTGGGTGTCCCGCCAAAGACGGAAATAATGGTCGTTGATGTTCATCCCGCCAGTGTAGCCGATCTGCCCGTCGATCACGACTATCTTCCTGTGGTTCCTATAGTTGAGCTTGGTAGCCATGTCCAGGACGTGCATCCTCGGATTGGTGAACTTGATGACCTCCACGCCAGCCTTCCTCATCGCGTTGTAGTAGGCCGCGGCGATCGGGAAATTGGCGATGTTCTCGTACAGGAAACGCACCTTGACACCTTCCTTGGCCTTCTGCATCAGCAGTTCCTTGATCGCCTTGCTGCCCTTGTCGTTGCCGAAGTGGAAATACTCGACATGGATCGACTCCTTGGCCGCCAGTATGTCCTCGCGCAGCAGGTCGAACTTCCGCGGGCCGCTCGTGATGATCTCTATGTCGTTGCCCGAGGTCACGGAAGGGTGTCCCTCCGCTCGCATCAGCCTTGCCAAAGGACGGAATTCCTCACGGATTCCGGCCTCGTTGTCATGCCCGAACAGGATTCTGTTGAGTTCCGGGGTGGTTCCGGCCTCGAAGAAGTCCTTGTACCTCTGATGCCGGCGGTTGAAGATCCAGTGGTGCCTGTAGTTGATACCGAACATGAAGTAAAGTATCAGGCCGACCACGGGAAGCACGGCTATGATAAGCAGCCATGCGAATTTCCTTCCGGAGTCCCCGGTGTCCACCAAGATCACTATGAAGACACTGAGGATCAGGAGAAAGTACAGAACTGTAAGAATCCACTGCATGATTATGTCTTTAAACCAACTTGCCTATAAGGGTGGCCGAGGTGCAGGAGACCACTTCCACATTGACATAGTCTCCGGCCTTGTGGCCCCCGCCGGGGAACACGCACATCTTGTTGCTTCCGGAGCGTCCGCAGAGTTCCTCGGGATTCTTCTTGGAAGGCCCCTCCACAAGAACTCTGAACACCTTTCCGATGTCGTTGCGGTTGCTCTTGAGGCTCAGCTCGTTCTGAAGTGCGATGATCTCGTTCAGCCTTCTGGTCTTCACGTCGGGCGGAACATCGTCAGGATAGTGTCTCGCGGCGAGTGTCCCCGGTCTCTCGGAGTAGTAGAACATGTAGGCATAGTCGAAACCGACCTTGCGGAACAGGTCGAGGGTCTGCCGGTGGTCCTCCTCGGTCTCCGAGCAGAACCCGGCGATCACGTCGGTGGTGATCCCGCAGCCTGGCATTACCTCCCGGATCCTCGCCACCCGGTCAAGGTACCACCCGGAGGTGTAGCGCCTTCTCATCTTCTCCAGAAGCCTGTCGCTGCCTGACTGGACAGGCAGATGAATATGCTCGCAGATGTTAGCGTACTTCGCCATCGTGTCGATCAGCTTGTCACTGATGTCCTTTGGGTGGTTCGTGGCGAAGCGTACCCTGAGTTCCGGACTGATCCCGGCCACCATCTCAAGCAGATCCGGGAAGTCGCATCCCTGCCCGTCCTCCGGGTTCCAGTTGTAGGAGTCCACGTTCTGCCCGAGCAGTGTCACTTCCTTGTAGCCCTTGCTGAAAACATCCCTCGCCTCGTCCACGATCGTCTTCGGGTCCCTGCTTCTCTCCGCGCCCCTGGTGTAAGGCACCACGCAGTACGAGCAGACATTGTTGCACCCCCTCATGATGGAGATGAACGCCGAGACCCCGTTCCTGTCCGTCCTGACAGGAACGATGTCCGCGTAGGTCTCCTCGTGGGAGAGCATCACGTTGATCTGCGGCTTGTCGGGAGCGATGTCCCTCAGAAGCGCAGGAAGCGTCCTGTAGGAGTCCGGGCCGGCCACCAGATCCACCTTGTGGGTGTCCAGAAGCTTGTCTTTCAGCCTTTCAGCCATGCATCCGACGATGCCGACCACGACACCGCCCCTCTTCTCCTTCTGTTTGTGGAACACCTCGATGCGTCCCCAGATCCTTTGCTCGGCGTTGTCCCTGACCGAACAGGTGTTCGCCAGGATCACATCCGCCTCGTCCATGGATTCCGTCCTTTCGTAGCCCTCTTTGCCGAGGATCGAGAAAATCACCTCAGAGTCGCCGACATTCATCTGGCAACCATAAGTCTCTATGTAAATCTTTTTGCTCATGTCTGATTCAACTCTCACTTGTAGGCAATTACCTATTGTTTTTACAACCTTATCTCATGTTCGAAGGTGATTGCCCACCCTCATCAATTCACGTTACCCCCTCCCTAAATCCCTCCCCTCGGGGGAGGGGATGCGCCTTGCGCACCCCCTTGGGGCCTTTCACGTTACCCCCTCCCTAAATCCCTCCCCTCGGGGGAGGGACTTGCTTTCACCCTTTCACCCTTTCACCGCAAGCGGTGAAGAAAATAGGTTCTCGCAAATGCGAGACTTGAGTTCCTGATTATAACAGTCTTTTGCAAAGATAGATAATTATCCTTGAATAATGGCTTGCTGATGTTCGTCAAATCTGCTGTGGCATGATTTTATGATGGTTCGCAGATTCTGTCAAATCCATTCGGTGATGCTTATTATTTCAAATGGCTTAGATAGGTACACATTTATGGGTTGTTCATCAACAGGCGTGACTGCACATATCAGCTCAAGTAATGTAAAAAGTCGTATCCAACAACCAAACTGGACATACGTGGACAAAGAGACCGGAAAAACTCTCTGATTTTCATCCAAGTAAAACTCAAAAGAGCAGCGGCACATTCCCGCTGCTCTTTTTCAAAATAATCCTCGCCTGCGGCCCTGAATCAATGGCTTATTTTTGCCAGTTCCTTGTGAAAGTCCCATGCCTGGACATGAGTTATTCCATCCTTACTTGGAAACCTGAACTCATCCATCGTTACGACATATTTAGGATAGTTGTCCTTTATCTGTTCCAATGAATCATACTCCCGTTTCATCGTTTCCGGATTATCCATCTTGTATGACACCTGGACATAGATTCTATTATCCCCCCGGACACCGACAAAATCCACTTCAAGCATTCTGGCTCCAGCAGAGTCTGGAACATTTCCAACATATACGTCATATCCGGCCCGCCTTAAATCAAGATAGACCAGATTCTCCAGTTCATATCCGTACCCATACGCGAACCCCCTGTAGAGATAGTTGTGAAAGGCGAGGTCGTTGATATAATACTTGCAGTTTCCGGATATGGTCTCCTTTCCCTGGATGTTGTATCTCTCTGTTCTATGGACAAGATAGGTGTCTGTCAAATATGTCAGGTATGCGGTAACGGTTTCATAATTGACTGTTTTGCCTTTACCCTTATAGTATTTCACGATGGTGCTCGGAGTGAAAAGTTTGGTCGCATTGTTTACAAGGTACACGAACAGATCGTCAAGAGTATTCACATCGCGTATCTTGTGCCTTTCAACGATATCCCTCAAGAGTACGGTATCCTTAAGGCTGGACACATAATGCCTCCTGATTTCCTGGGCGGACAGATGCAGCATCTCCGGGAGTCCGCTTTCATGCAGGTATTCCTCATAAGACCTCATTCCCGCATCTTTCATGTTCGCCCCAATCCATTCCTCGTATGATAGAGGTAGAATCTCACATTCCACATACCTGCCGGACAATAGAGTCGCCAACTCTCCGGACAGCATTTTTGAGTTGGAACCGCTGATGAACACTTCGCATGGGGCAGTAAAATCCTGCGAGATAGAATTGACAACTTTCTCCCATCCTTCCACATTCTGGATTTCATCAATGAAAATATAGGTCTTTCCTTCGGGTTTCAGATGTTCCCTGTATTCTCTGATGATGTCATCCAGATCCGTATACGACCGGATAAAATCAAAACTTGTATACTCCTTGCTGACATAAAGAAGGTTGTTGTCGGCGACTCCGTCGGAAATCAGGTCCATCATTACCTGTCTGAGAATGTAACTCTTTCCGGCACGTCTCTGCCCGGTAAGCACCTTCACCAAGCTGTTGCCGGAGAATGCTTTGATCTTTGACAAATAGAAATCCCTGCGGAATCCACAAGGAACAGCATTTCCGTTCCAAGGGTTATAGCGGGATAAAAGTTCAAGATGTTCGGTCATATCCAAAAATTTTCTCAAAAATACAAATCGTTTCGGTTATAACCAAAAACTTTCCTTTAAACCCCAAAAGTTTCGGATATAACCGAAACCTTTGGGAGGTCAATGCTTGAAATTTTCTCCTCTAAGAGGTACTTCGCCTATGGATTTTTTCCTTTAAGATGCAGTTCGGGGGAAAAGTTTTTCCTCTGACGTGCAGTTGGTTTTTGCCGTTACTTCCTTTTTACTATCTTTGTGGTAATAGTGTTGATAAAATGGAGACAATAAAGAGAAATATTTCGGGCATTCTCATCGCTTTGCTGGCGTGTGCCATCCTGTCCGGATGCTCCGGACTGTCCAAGGTCAAAGACATCAAGGTGACCTCCTGCGGTCTGGAGTCCTATTCATTGAAAGGCCTCCGCTCGGTTGACGCCGTGCTGGCCGTCGGGATCGACAATCCGACCTTCGCGTTCAAGATTCTGAATGTCAGCGGCACGGTCAAGTACAAGGGCGAGGATTTCGCCACCTACACTGCCGACTCGGTGAGCGTCGACAAGAAATGCATGAAGGTCTATGACGTGCCATGCACGGCGACCTTGGATGACGGAATAAGCTTGAAGAGGCTGATGCTGATCGCGAAGAAGGGCAGTCTTGAAGGGTTCACGACCGACGTGACGGCGACCGTGAGACTGAAGAGCGGCGCGGGGACGACCTTGAGATTCAAGGACGTGGATCTTAACAAAATGACGGAATAGTTATGAATATTTTTGCTCACAAGATACTTGCCACCCTTGCCGCCGCCTGTGCGGCCTTGTGCGTCACGGTTGCCGCCGGCGCCCAGGAAAGACGGGATTCCGTGATCTACCGGCAGAGCGCGGCCATGGACTCCACGTTGGTAGGCAAAGGCATATTCAATCTCCTTTCAGGAGGTGTCGGTAAGGACACGAAAGTTACGGTCCGCCAGTCTCAGCGCATCATTGATGCTTTTGACGCCCACGTCGCGTCCAATTCGTCCAGAACGCAAAGCGGCTTCAGGGTCAGGATATTCAATGACAACAAGCGGACATCGAGGAACGATTCCGAGGTGGCTTTGACCCGTTTCAAGGGCATGTTTCCCGGGGTGGCGGCCTACCGTACCTATTCTAACCCGTTCTTCAGGGTGACGGTCGGGGATTTCCGCACCAAGTCGGAGGCGATGCAGCTTCTGTTGCAGGTCAAGGGGGCTTTCCCGACCGCGTTCATTGTGAAGGAGACAATCGGCTATCCGGTTGTCGATAGGTTTCATTCCTACACAGTCGAGGCTGTGCGGGCAGACAATCAGGAGTAAGCTATGCTTAAGCAAGGACTAGAACTCAAACAGACTCAGAAGCTTTCGCCTCTTCAGATCCAGACCATCAAACTTATTGAGCTGCCGGTCCAGGAGCTGGAGCAGAGGGTGAAGGCCGAGCTGGAGGACAATCCTGTGCTTGATGACTCTCCCGCTCCCGAGAAGAATGAGGACAGCGACGAGCCAAAGGACATTTCCATCGACGAGATCGACGAGAATGATCCGATTCCGTCGTACAAGCTCAGGGTCAACAACTACGGGAAGGACGAGCGTCCCCAGTACAACACATTCTCGGTCAAGGAGAGCTTCACGCAGAGCCTTATGGAACAGCTGGGCTATCGCAACCTCTCCAGGCATGACCGTGACGTGGCCGCCTTCATCATCGGCAGTCTGGACAGTGACGGGTACCTCCGCAGGGACATTGACAGCATCGTCGATGACCTGGCTTTCAGGGCGAACATAGAGTCCACCCCCGAGGAGGTGACGGCCATGCTCAAAGTGATACAGGAGTTCGAGCCGGCCGGTGTGGGCGCGAGAGACCTTAGGGAATGCCTTCTCCTCCAGCTCAGGACGCAGAAGCAGACCCGGGTCGTGCAGCTCGCCGAGACCATCCTCACGGACTATTTCCAAGAGTTCTCCAACAGGCATTTCCAGAAGATAATCACCAGACTGGGACTCGACGAGGATGAGATGAAGGCCGTAATGGCGAGGATAGTCAAGCTGAATCCCGCTCCGGGAGGTCAGATTGACGACTCCTACAATGACCAGGCTCAGCAGATTGTCCCTGATTTCGTGCTTGACATTGTGGATGGTGAGCTGAAACTGTCCATGCCAAGGTTCAACATCCCCGAGATTCGTGTCAACCGCAAGTACGCCGAGCTGCTGGCCGACGCGCAGGGCTCTTCCGACAGGCAGAAAAAAGAGGCAGCCACCTTCGTCAAGCAGAAGCTGGATTCCGCAAAATGGTTTGTGGAGGCGTTGAAGCAGCGCTACAACACTCTGGAAAGCACGATGAAGGCTATAGTGGACTACCAGCACGACTATTTCGTCGATGGTGATGAGTCTCATCTGAAGCCGATGGTACTCAAAGACATAGCGGCGAAGACCGGCTTTGACATCTCGACCATCTCCCGTGTTGTCAACAGCAAGTACATCGAGACTCATTTCGGAATATTCCCTTTAAAGTATTTCTTCTCCGAAGGTCTTGAGAACCAGGAGGGTGAGGAGGTCTCCACCAGGGAGCTGAAGAAGGCTCTCCGTGAATGCGTTGATGCCGAGGACAAGCGTAAGCCTCTGACCGATGACCAGTTGGTGGCTGAAATGAACAAACGTGGCTACAAAGTCGCCCGCCGTACCATAGCGAAGTACCGCGACCAGCTGGACATCCCCAAGGCCCGCCTCCGCAAACAACTCTGACGCTGTCTGCGGGACTTGCCGGAGATTCCCTCTCCTGTGATATTCGATTATGCTGTTCTACAGCTTGGCTCCGTAGGCCAGGTCGCCTGCGTCACCGAGTCCAGGGACGATGTAGGAGTGGCTGGTCAGTTCCTCGTCGACGGCGGCGGTCCAGAGGGTCGTGTTCTCAGGAAGGTGCTTCTGGAGGAACTCGATGGCGTAGATGCTGGCGATAGGGCAGACAAAGTGCGTGTGAGCCGGCTCGCCGCCTTCCTCGACAAGCTTGCGGTAGGCTATCTCGATGGATGAGCCGGTGGCCAGCATGGTGTCGGCGATGATCAGTGTCTTTCCTGTCAGGTCAGGGCAGGTGCAGTACTCCACGTTGATGTGGAACTCGTCGCCCTTGTCGTACTTCCTGAAAGCTGCGATGAACGCGTTCTCGGCGTTGTCGAAAACGTCGAGTACACCTTTGTGGAGAGGCAGACCGGCGCGCAGGATGGTGGAAACCACAATCTTCGCGTCACATGTGCGTACCTTTGCGGTGGCAAGAGGTGTGATGACATCCTTCGGGCTGTAGTCCAGCACTTTGCTTATCTCGTAGGCAAAGATGTGTCCCAACCTCTCAAGGTTGTAGCGGAAGCGGAGGCTGTCTTTCTGAACTGTTTTGTCACGCATCTGCGCAACGATGTTGTTGAGGACCGAATCGGTCTCGCCAAGATTGATGACTTTCATTGGTTTTTCGAAATTGTTTTTCGAAAACCAAAAGTAGGGATTAATTTCTTCATTTCCAAATTTTTCCGCCCCAAGGAGCACCCAAGGAGCCGCCAGAGGGCCATAAGGGAAGTCTTATTCCACTATTGTCACCCTGTCGTCCGCGAAGCTGAAATAGCAGTCATCGCAGATTATTATGTGGTCCAGAAGCGAGATGTCGAAAGTGTTGGCGGCCTTTTTCATGCGCTCGGTCTCGGTCAGGTCGTTGCCGCCGGGTCTGGGATTGCCTGACGGATGGTTGTGGACCATGATCATTCCGCTTGCCCGCTTGTCCAGCGCCATCCTGACCACGAGCCTTGGGTCCACGACAGTGGAAGTCAAGCCGCCCAGGCTGATCATCTCCTTGTGAATGACGTAGTTGGCCCTGTTGAGGAATATTATCCAGAACTCTTCGTGGTCCGCTCCCCTGAGTCTGGGAAGCATCATGCGGAAAACCGTTCCGGGATCCGTCAGCGGCACCTTTTCTATTCCCGGATCCTCCAGACAGCATCGCTTGCCAAGCTCAAACGCAGCCGCGATCGAGGCGTAGCGCACGCTTCCTATCCCTCCGATCTCTTTCATCCTCGACGCGTCCATCCCGGCGATCATGGACAGTTTCCCCTCGTTCGCCGCCAGCAGCCTGTTCGCCACTTCAAGGACATTCTCCTTTTGCGTCCCCGACCCGATAAGGATGGCGAGCAGCTCGGCGTTGCTCATCGCGTCAGCCCCTTTGGAGAGCATTTTTTCCCGTGGCCTCTCTTCCACGCACAAGTCTTTCATCTTCATAGTCTAAAATCTTTTCCGCAGGCGTTTATGAATATTCCGGCTCCTCGGAACCGCAGCATCCCTCGCGCCTACTGTGTCCGGTGCGCAAGATAGGCATATAAAACAGAAAAAAAGTTAAGAAACATAAACGTCTCCTAACTTTTTTCTGTTTTTTATAAAGAATTCCGTTATTTCCTTTCCAGAACCTTTTTGGCGGCCTCGACGATGTGGGCGGCGTCCATGCCGTAGGCGGCGAGAAGCTCGGACGGTGTGCCGCTCTGGCCGAACTCATCCTTGCCGTTGACATATTCAATCGGCTTTGGTGAGGTGGCGGCAAGCACTCCGGCGATCAGCTCTCCGAGTCCGCCGGCCATGTTGTGCTCCTCGGCGACGACAACGGCGCCGGTCTTGATTGCCGATGCAAGAACGGCCTTGGTGTCGAGAGGCTTGATGGTGGCGATGTCGATGATCTCGGCGCAGATGCCCTCGGCCTCAAGGGCTTCGGCTGCCTGAAGAGCCTCCCAGACCATGTGTCCGGTGGCGAAGATGGAAACGTCCTTGCCTTCGTTCAGCACGTAGGCCTTGCCGATCTCAAACGGCTCGTCCGGCATGAAGTCGGCCACCTTCGGTCTTCCGAAACGCAGGTAGACAGGCCCGTCGTACTTTGCCGCCGCGATCGTGGCGTTCTTCGTCTGGGTCCAGTCGCAAGGGTTGATCACAACCATGTCAGGAAGCACACGCATCAGCGCGATGTCCTCCATCGTCTGGTGTGTCGCGCCGTCCTCGCCGAGGGTGACACCGGCGTGGGATGAGGCGATCTTCACATTGGTCTTGCCGTAGCAGACCTCCATCCTGATCTGGTCGTAGACGCGTCCGGTGACGAACTCTGCGAAGGATCCGGCGAACGGAACCTTTCCGGTGAGAGCCATGCCTGAGGCCACGCCGATCATGTTGGCTTCAGCGATTCCGCACTCGTAGTACCTCTGAGGGAACTCCGCGGCGAAAGCATCCATCTTGAGTGAACCCTTAAGGTCGGCTGTCAATGCCACAACTCTTGAGTCAGCTTTTCCTGCCTCAAGAAGACCGGCTCCGAATCCGCTGCGGGTGTCTTTCTTTCCTCTGTCTGTATATTTTTTCATGATGTTCCTGAATTAAAAGTCTCCCAATGTTTCCTCAAGCTGGCTCAAGGCGATGCCGCACTGCTCCTCGGAAGGAACGCTGCCGTGCCATTTGTGCGTGCCGGCCATGAAGTCAACTCCATGTCCCATCTCTGTCTTGAACAGTATCATCTTCGGCTTTCCGTTGCCTTCGCTGGCCTTTGCCTGCGCGAACGCTTCGAGGATCTTGTCCATGTCGTGTCCGTCGGCGACGAAAACATCCCATCCGAAGGCCTTCCACTTGGTCTCAAGGTCACCGAGACCGGCGACATCCTCGGTTGTTCCGTCGATCTGCTGACGGTTCCAGTCGGTCATCGCGATCACGTTGTCCGCCTTGTGGTGAGCCGCGAACAAGGCGGCCTCCCAGATCTGGCCTTCCTCGGTCTCGCCGTCTCCGCAGAGAACGTAGACACGGTGAGGGTCATTGTCGGCCTTCTTCGCGAGAGCCGCTCCGATCGCCACGGAAAGTCCCTGTCCGAGGGAACCGGCGGCCTGGAACACTCCCGGCAGGCCCTTTCTTACGGAAGGGTGTCCCTGGAGCCTGGTCCCGAACTTGCGGAACGACTCCAGCTCGGCGATAGGGAAGTACCCGGCTCTTGCCAGGATTGAATAGTACATCGGCGTAAGGTGTCCGGCGGAGAGGATGAACATGTCCTGATCCTTTCCCTCGCGGGTCCAAGTCGCCGGATTCTGATCCATCACGTTGAAGTACAGGGCTGTCATGAAGTCAGCGCTGCTCATGGATCCGCCCGGATGTCCGGATTTGGCCTTGACGACCATCCTGATGATGTCTCTTCTTACTTGAGAGGCCATCTTCTTCAGATCTTCTGTTGACTGCATTTTATTTGTATTTGAAATTCGTTAAAATATTCCGAGGGCAAAGATAATCCTTTTTATGTCAGAAATTTGATATTTCGAATTTGATTTATGCTATTTCTTGATTCACCTGCAAAGTTAGTACTTTTTTATGTCAGGAAGAAGTTCTAACTTTGTCTTGGTAAGCGTTAAAAAAGTTATTTTTTAAGGATTGCCTGACAAGATGTCGTTCCGGCGATGTGCGCTGGGAACAACCTCCGACAAAGATAATTGATAATCATTTATATTTAATGGCACACGTAGTAATCATGCCCAAACAAGGGCAGTCTGTAGAAAGTTGTATTGTCACGGAGTTCAAGAAAAAGGTCGGAGACAAAGTCGCCGTCGGTGATGTTCTTTTCAGCTATGAGACTGACAAGGCTTCATTCGACGAGGATGCGAAAGTCGCCGGCACCGTTCTTGCCTGCTTCTTCAATGATAATGACGAGATCCCTTGCCTGACCAATGTCATGGTCATCGGCGAGCCGGGTGAGTCATTCTCTGAATATGCCCCTTCGGGATCCGCTCCCGCTGCGGCGCAGGCCACCGAGGCCGCGGCTCCGGCGCCTTCTGCCGCCGAGCCTGCCGCACCTGCCGCCGGGCCTGCCGAAGTTCCTGCCGCCGCCGCTCCGACCGCCGGAGCGCCTGTTTCCCCAAGAGCCCGCAGGCTTGCCGCCGAGAAAGGCGTTGACACCGCCCAGGTGGCCGGTTCCGGCCCTCACGGACGCATCATCGAGCGTGATGTGGTCGCCGCCGAAGGCGCGCCTAAGTCCGGCCTTGCCAAGGCCATGATGGCCGCCGGAGGTCTTCAGGCACCGGCAGCCGGCACCGGCATCGGAGGCATGGTCAAGGGTTCCGATCTCAAGACATGGAAGCCGAGCCACACGGAGAATCTTGCCGGAGAAGGCGAGGAGTTCACTGTAGAGAAGATGTCCAACATGCGCAAGCTCATCGCCAAGTCGATGTACAACTCTCTCCAGAACACCGCCCAGCTCACACACATGCTCGGTGCTGACGCCCGCCGCATCCAGGCTCTCCGCAAGAAGGCCAAGAAGGCGCTGGAGGAAGGAAGGATCGATGCCAACATCACGATCAACGACTTCGTCTGCTACGCTGTGATCAAGGCCCTCAAGAAATTCCCTAAGGTCAACTCCCATTGCCTGGGCGATGCCATGAGGTTGTTCAATGTCGTCAATCTCGGCTGCGCTGTAGACACTGAGAGGGGATTGATGGTTCCTTGCGTGAAACGCGCCGAGGATCTTAACATCGTGGGCCTGAGCAAGGCTCTCAAGAGGGTTGCCGAGGACTGCAAGAAGGGGTCGATCAACCCTGACCTGCTCTCCGCCGAGGGCGCGTCCTTCACGGTCTCCAACCTCGGAGGCTTCGGCGTGGAGTGGTTCACTCCTGTCATCAACGTGCCTCAGAGCGCCATCCTCGGTGTCGGCACGATTGTCCCTCGTCCGAAGGATCTGGGAGCCGGAGTCTATGCGTTTGTCCCTTATCTCGGCCTGTCCCTGACCTACGACCACAGGGCGCTTGACGGCGGCGAGGCAACCCGTTTCCTCAAGCAGGTGGCCGTCGAGATCGAGAATCTGGAAGTTGAATTTTAACATTTAGTAATATGTACGATTTAGCAGTTATCGGCGGTGGCCCTGGTGGCTACGTGGCCGCGGAAAGAGCCGGAGCGGCAGGTCTTAAGGTTGTCCTTTTCGAGAGGAAATCCCTCGGAGGAGTCTGCCTCAACGAGGGCTGCATCCCGACCAAGACGCTCCTTTACAGCGCAAAGGTCTATAACTACGCCCTCACAGGTGACCACTACGGGGTCTATGTGAAGGAACCTACGTTCGATTATTCAAAGATCGTCGCCCGCAAGAACAAGGTCGTGAAGAAACTTGTCGGCGGAGTGAAGCTGGCGATGAAGTCCAACAATGTCGAGGTTGTGGCCGCCGAGGCCATGATCCAGGGCCGTGACGCGGAAGGCGTCAGGATCACCGCGGCAGACCAGGCCTACGTCGCGAGGAACATCCTCGTCTGCACCGGTTCAGAGGCTGCCGTGCCTCCGTTCCCGGGTCTCAAGGAGGCCGGCGACGTGATCGTCACCAACCGTGAGATCCTCGCCCTGGAAGAGCGTCCGCAGGAGCTCGTTGTCATCGGCGGAGGTGTCATCGGAATGGAGTTCGCTGCCTTCTTCAGCACACTTGGCACGAAAGTGACTGTCGTCGAGATGCTTCCGAAGATCCTCGGACCGCTTGACGATGAGATCAGCTCTATGCTTCAGAAGATCTACGCCAAACGCGGCGTGAACTTCTGCCTCAAGTGCAAGGTCACGGGCATCGAGGGCAACACTGTTGTCTATGAGGATCCTGAGGGCAACACGCAGAGGGTCAGCGGGGACAAGATCCTCGTCTCTGTGGGCCGCCGCGCCAATGTCAGCGGATTCGGTCTTGAGAACCTCGGTGTCGAGATGCTTCTCAACAGGGGCGGAAAGCCTTGCGGGATCAAGGTGGACAGCAGGATGCGCACGAATGTCCCTGGCGTCTACGCCGCCGGCGACGTGACCGGATTCTCCATGCTTGCCCACACGGCCAGCAGAGAGGGCGAGGTCGCCGTCAACAACATCCTGGGCAAGGAAGACCACATGCGCTACGACGCCATCCCTGGAATCGTCTACACCAACCCTGAGGTGGCCGGAGTCGGCCTCACAGAAGAGCAGGCCGCGGCTTCCGGGAAGGACTATTCAGTCGTCAAGCTCCCTATGGCCTATGCCGGTCGCTTCGTCGCCGAGAACGAGGGCGGCGAGGGAATATGCAAGATCATCGTCGGCAAGAAGTACCACGAGGTGCTGGGCGTGCACATGCTCGGCAATCCTTGCTCCGAGATCATCCACAGCGCCTGCATCGCCATCGAGTCGGAGATGACCCTTGAGCAGCTCAAGGAGGTTGTCTTCCCTCATCCGACAGTTTCCGAGATCATCAAGGAGACAGCGTTCGCATTCAAGTAATAACAGATTTAAGAATATAGTAATATGCCAAAAGCGCTTTACATCGATCCGAACGAGACCTTGCGTCCGAAGGATCACGAACTCAAGCTTCCGGTGATTCCTGTGATGAAGTACAACAAGACCGTCAAGGAAGAGCTTAAGGAAGGTAATTTCACAAAAGAGGATCTCCTCCGCATCTACCGCGACATGTCCTACATCCGTGAGTTCGAGACCATGCTCAATCTGGTCAAGACCACCGGTGGCTACAACGGAGTCGCTTATAATAACCCGGGTCCGGCCCATCTTTCAGCCGGCCAGGAGGCCGCCGCTGTCGGTATGGCCTACTGCCTCGACACCGATGACTTCATCTTTGGTTCGCACCGTTCCCACGGTGAGATCCTCGCGAAGGGTCTCCGTTCTATCCAGATCCTTCCTGAGGATGAGCTGAAGAAGGTTATGGAGGAGTTCTGGGGCGGCTCAACGCTTAACGTGGCCAGGAAGGCTTACGACGGGGCCGACACCAAGGAACTCGGTATCCGTTTCCTCCTCTACGGAGCGATGGCCGAGATCTTCGCCCGCACGACCGGTTTCAACAAGGGTCTGGGCGGATCAATGCACACATTCTTCACACCTTTCGGAATCTATCCTAACAACGCCATCGTCGGCGGTTCCGGATCGATCGCCGTGGGCGCGGCCCTTTACAAGAAGGTCAACCGTAAGAAGGGCATCGTCGTAGCCAACCTCGGTGACGGCGCAATGGCCAGAGGACCGGTCCTCGAAGGCATGACATTCGCCTCAATGGATCAGTTCAACACACTCTGGGAAGGCGACATGAAGGGCGGGCTGCCAGTCCTGTTCAACGTGATGGACAACCAGTACGCCATGGGTGGACAGACCAGGGGCGAGACCATGGGCTATGTGTTCCCTGCCCGCCTGGGAGCCGGCTTCAAGGCCGATGCCATGGATGCCGAAAGAGTTGACGGTTACAATCCTCTCGCGGTCATCGACGCTTTCAACCGCAAGAAGGCCTATCTTCTTGAGAAGAAGGGCCCTGCGCTTCTGGACGTTGTCACCTACCGTTACAGCGGCCACTCGCCAAGCGACCAGTCATCCTATCGTACGAAGGAGGAGATCGAGGCCTGGGAGAAGGAGGATTGCATCGTAGCCTTCGGCGAAAGGCTGAAGGAGGCCGGAGTTGCCGATCAGGCTGCTCTCGACGCGATCCGCAACGAGGTGAACGCCAACATATTCGAATGCTATAAACTGGCCATCGATCCTGAGCTTTCTCCGAGAATGGATCTCGTGAAGGACAGCGAGCTTCTTGGCGACATGATGTTCTCCAACCAGAGCGTTGACTCCCTGAGCGATGCCAAGCCGGACGTGAACATGCCTCTTGAGGAGAATCCGAGAGTGAAGCAGATCGCCGGCAAGTCAAGGTTCTATCTTGACAAGGACGGCAAGCCGGCCAGCAAGATGAAGACTTTCAACATCAGGGACGGTATCTTCGAGGCTGTCGTTGACCGCTTCTACAAGGATGCCTCCTTGATCGCCTACGGTGAGGAGAACCGTGAGTGGGGCGGCGCTTTCGCTGTCTATAGAGGACTGACCGAGGCTCTGCCTTACCATCGCCTGTTCAATTCTCCGATCGCCGAGGCCGCGATCATCGGGACCGCCATCGGCTACGCCATGTGCGGAGGCCGTGTGATTCCGGAGATCATGTACTGCGACTTCCTCGGCTGCTGCGGCGACGAGATATTCAATCAGCTTCCTAAATGGCAGGCCATGTCAGGCAACATCCTGAAGATGCCGGTTGTTGTCCGTGTGTCCGTCGGCTCCAAGTACGGCGCCCAGCACTCACAGGACTGGACATCTCTTTGCTGCCATATTCCTGGACTCAAGGTCTGCTTCCCTGTCACTCCGTATGACGCGAAGGGCTTGATGAACGCCGCCCTTCAGGGAACTGATCCTGTCATATTCTTTGAAAGTCAGAGAATCTACGACAAGGGTGAGATGTTCCACGAAGGTGGTGTGCCGGAGGGCTACTATGAGATTCCGTTTGGCGAGCCTGATGTCAAGAGGGTCGGCAAGGATGTCACTTTCCTGACCATCGGAGCCACTCTGTACCGCGCTCTTGAGGCAGCCGACATTCTGAAGGAGAAGTATGGAATGGAGGCCGAGGTCATCGACGCGCGCTCTCTCGTGCCGTTCAACTACGAGAAGGTGCTTGAGTCCGTCAGGAAGACCGGCCGTATCATCATCGCCGGCGACGCCTGCGCCCGCGGCTCCTACCTCAATGACATCGCCGCCAACATCACCGAGATGGCCTTCGACGACCTCGACGCCGCTCCTGTGGTGCTTGGCTCACGTAACTGGATCACCCCGTGCCACGAGCTTGAGGAGGCGTTCTTCCCTCAGCCGTCCTGGTTCCTGGATGCCATCAACGAGAAGATCGTCCCTCTTAAGGACTATGTCCCGGTGAGCAACCAGACTGTGGCCGAGCAGATCATCCACGCCAGAAAAGGCATCTAACACGTTTGACCATGCTTACAAAAGCCGTTCGTCTATATGGTAAGGAAGACCTTCGTCTCGAAGAGTTCGAACTCCCCGTGATGAAGGATGATGAGATCCTCGCGAAGGTTGTCAGCGACAGCCTTTGCATGTCTTCCTACAAGTCCTCCCATCAGGCCTCCGACCACAAGAGGGTGCCGGATGACATCGCCGAGAATCCTACGATCATCGGCCACGAGTTCGCCGGAGAGATCGTCGAGGTCGGCTCCAGGTGGAAGGATCAGTTCAAGCCGGGTGACAAGTTCTCCATCCAGCCTGCCCTTAACTATGAGGGCGGTCCTGTCGGAGCCCTTTCCGCCCCTGGCTATTCCTACAGATTCATCGGTGGCGACGCCACCTACATCATCATCCCTTCCGAGGTGATGGAGATGGGGTGTCTGCTCCCTTACAAGGGTCCGGGCTTCTATCCCGCTTCCCTTAGCGAGCCTCTGTCCTGCGTGATCGGCACCATGCATGCCTGCTACCACACCCATCAGGGTTCCTATGTCCATCAGATGGACATCAAGGACGGTGGCAAGATGGCGCTTCTCGCGGGTGTCGGCCCGATGGGACTCGCGATGATCAACTACGTCCTCCGCCGCGAGGACAGAAGACCGTCCCTTTTCGTCGTGACCGACATCGACCAGGCCCGTCTTGACCGTGCCGCCACTCTCTACACCAAGGAGTTCGCCGCATCAAAGGGCATCGAGCTTCACTATGTGAACACCGGCGCTGTCGAGAGTCCTGTGGAGACATTGAGGGTGCTTTCCGGCGGCACCGGCTACGATGAGGTTGTAGTGATGGCTCCTGTTCCATCTGTCGTGGAGCAGGGCGACGACATCCTCGGTCATGACGGATGCCTCAACTTCTTCTCCGGCCCGGGCCGCTCTGACTTCAAGGCTCCTTTCAACTTCTACAACGTCCACTACGCCTCCACCCACGTGGTAGGCACCAGCGGAGGCAACACTGACGACATGAAGGAGGCTCTTCAGATGATGGGCGAAGGTCTTGACCCTGCCGGTTTGGTGACCCACATCGGCGGTCTGAACGTAGTCCCTGAGACCACGCTCAACCTTCCTTCGATCAAAGGTGGCAAGAAGTTGATCTACACCCACGTGGAGATGCCTCTGACCGCCATCGCCGACTTCGAGGAGAAAGGCAGGACCAACCCTGTCTACGCCGAACTCGACCGTCTCTGCAAGGCTCACAACGGACTATGGAACATCGAGGCTGAGGAATATCTCCTCTCCCACGCCTCCGAACTGAGCAAGTAGTACTCACCTTAGTGTGAGACCCGAAAAGGATTTTCCCTATCCGAATTTTTCACGTTACAAAAATTCGGATAGGGAAAATCTTTTTCGGGCTGCAGCTAAGATCTGCCCTCATCTTTTCGGGTTTCATTGTCGAAACAATCTCTATACCATGCTGCCAAGCCCGAAAATATTCTTATATTTGTAGCATCCGCTCCATTTTGCCCGCCCACAGGCAGAATCGGAAGGGAAGTGGCTGACTTATCATAATTTTGACATTAAATACAAACAGTTTTATGAAGCACATCAAACTACTTGCGGTCATCGCCGCGATGACCATCTGCGGGACAATTTCCGCACAGCAGACTTTCTTCAAGGTGTCCTATTCAAATGCCGCGATCGAGATGAAATCGGGCAGATTGCCTGTCACGGAAAACATGAACGGCCTCTCCATAGGTGTCTCGCAGGCGAGACCGCTTCCCGGCGAGCTGCCTTTCTTCTATGAATATGGTGTGGATGCGATGGCGGTGTTCGGCGACCATAATTCCACACTCGTCTCCGCGATTGTTCCGGTCAGTTTGATGTACCAGCTCGACCTCGGGCAGATCCAGCTTCTCCCGTTCGCCGGCCTCAACCTGACAGCGCACATCCTGGGTCAAAGCAAGTACGAGGGCGTCACCGGCGACTGGTTCAAGTCAGACAACGGCAAGTCCGCCGCCAACCGCTTCCAGCTCTGCGCCCAGTTAGGCGTCAAGGCCGTCTACAACAGGTACTTCCTGGGATTCGCCTACCACCCGTCCCTGACCAACCTCGCCGACCGCACCAGCCTCAATCTCATCAACGTCTCGTTCGGCTTCATGTTCTAAGTAAGTACCGGCAATCCGCTTACGGTACGCAAAAGAGGGTGGCTATCAGTCTTTCGACTTTAGTCACCCTTTCTTTGTCATGTCCAGTGTCCGGCGGCGGGTTGATTCATTACGCCATGGAGACGAAAACCAATGAATAAATCCCGCCAGCGGCGGGGCTGGCGGGAAGGTAGTCAGATTGATTCTATTGCGTCATGCCCGCGGGGGCAGGGCAAATTTATGGACGAACTGGCCGCACCGGGAGCCCAGTCTCACGGTTGTATGTGCCGAAGTACCAGCTGATTCCGAAATCACCGAAGCCGATGAACGCGGCGAAGCCGCTTTTTTTACCTTCTTTGTGCGAACTCGACCAGTAGAGGCACTGTTCGCCTACATCCTTGGGCCCGGAAGCGTCGCGGAAGCCGGCGTCAGGCAGGAAGATGGCGTTGCCGTTCGGGGCGTCCACCTGATAGCCTTTCACGCCGCCCTGTGTGGTCCTGATCACGGTGCAGTTATTTCTAAGTTCCTTGAATTCATCTTCGGTCGGCATGCGCCACGGCGAGCCGAGCTGCTGGGTGGCGGCGTCGTCGGCTGCGT
>ERZ1026772.33-NODE-33-length-100522-cov-80.002210_pt1 | contig 100522 bp, 121 predicted proteins | sample MGYA00380124_ERZ1026772 | MGnify/ENA primary metagenome ERZ1026772 (study PRJEB33269, sample SAMEA4719760) | human gut metagenome | biome: human-associated habitat; feature: organic feature; material: feces | place: Cameroon | collected 2013-10 ...
AATGAACTATAACTTTCTGCACAATGAACTATAACTTTCTGCACAATGAACTATATCCCTAATTACCAAGCCTGGAATAATAAATTTGTTCTTTACCTATAAAACATTTATATTTGCCGTAAAAATAAATAGAGTTATGATGGAGACAGTAAGATTTCCTATGGAAGTAGATCTTTCAGAATGGAACGTTGCGCAACGAAAATGCTTGTATCTTGTCGCCCAACAGTTACAGCCGTTTTGGGGTAAAATAGACTTCGACAAACTTGATGAAGACTGGGAAACCTATATCAAGTTCTTGAAAAAGGAACTTAATTTGGATTCCTATTGTTATTTTCACTGTAAGGTAAACATTCGCCTATTAAGTGTGCGTAATAAGATTAGAACTTCCTATAAAAAAGCCTTATTATCCTTGGCTAAAAATGCTTATTTTCTTGAAAAGGGAAGTTCTAAAACTCGTGGCCGCATATTCTTTCCATTTATTAAAATTATATGGGATGAAACAGATGGAACTAAGAATGAGATTGTTATGGGTCTTGAATCTGTTAGATTTTTCTTAGAAGTGATTAAGGATAATTACCGTAATGTTCATATTCCATCTGTATGCAAGTTAAATTCTACAACAACTATGGATGTATATGAATTTATCAGCAAATACTATTCTTTAGGCAAACAGCAGGGGCAGGTTATAATTTCTATAGAAAAGTTAAGAGAGCTGTTACATATAAATACAAATGAATCTTGGGATGCTATAAAAAGGCAACGATTAGATCCTTCCAGATTAGCATTTATGGATTGTCAAACGGTGCTGAATTTTACTTTTGTGCCTCTTTATAGAGACGTTCCTAATCGTCCTATAACTCGTGGACAAAAGCCTGTTACACATATTCAATTTGAGATTTTTAAGCAGGTACAGAATAAAACCCCCCAAATCGAGGTGTGAAGAAAAAGCTCAATTTTATATATTTACGTTTCCCAGTAAAGGGGTAAAATGGGTCCGATAAGGGGTAAATCAGTTTAGTAAAACCCCTCAAATCGGGGCATTAATCAAATTAAGATATTTTTAGAAAATTCTTAGTAAACTCCTTGGATATTCCAGAAAGCTGACTACCTTTGCATCTGCAATCAGGTTGGTTGCCTTTGTTTGTTACATTAAATAATTTCGTATTATGAAAAGATTCATTACAATTATTACTGCTGTCGTTACAGTACTCTGTCTTTCAGTTTCAGCTCATGCTGCTGATTTCTTCTCTATTGCAGAAATGCACGTTGGCGGTAATCTTACAGTTCTGCTTTCAGAACTTCGCAAGGGGAATGTATCCTATGAAGTGATAGGCTATAATCAGGTCTATATCAACTTTGGTAAGTGTAGTGATGTCGGCTTGAAGTCCATAGGGGAGGTCATGCTTGCGGCCAACAGCAAGAACATCATCTGGAGTGACACCCGAATGTTAATGACGCTACCCCTGTTCAAGGAGGACGGTGTAACTTCCAACAGACAGCAGGCCATAGAGGAATACTGTAAGATACTGGAAAGAAATTCTGAGTTTTATAAATACCACAGCGACGGCAATCCTCGAGAGGAAATTATATATCTTACGGAGCATCAGCATACATTCAGATACAATTATCAGTTCTGGGACAAGCCCTATGCTTCAAGAACCTATACTGTTTTCATCGGTCGTGACTACAAGGAATTTGGCATCGGTGAAATAAATCAGGACACCGCATTAAAGGACTAACAAAATGTCAATAGTGGAACAGAATATGCAGACTCTCAAGGCGGAAAATGACCGTCTTGAGAGGAAACTTTACTTCAAGGAGCGTGAAGTTAAGGATCTTCAGAAGGAACTTGACAATGCCAGCACCCTAATAGATGAGCTAACGGTCAAGAATGCCGAATTACAGCGACTTTTGGACAGCCAGCAGTCCAGTACCTTACAGTCACCCCCAAAACGGCTAACAGCAGACGAATTTCAGTCACTGTTGAACGCCACGGAGGATGTTGAACTACAGCAGGGGCTGGAAACTGAATGGCGAGACGTGATGGTGGCATTCTCTGATCCGATATTCTGGGAACAGAACTATCCGGACATCGTACTGTTTCGCGATGATGAACACAGGTGCTTCCATACACTGGATGGAAATGTTAGGATAGAATACCCTATAACACAGGAAGCCCTCAATGAGCTGGGGTGGGAACATGTTCGTCCAATAACCAACGAGGAATCCCTTAGAATCACTAATGAATATGACTTATGAGACGAATGATTTGCATTGTGGCTCTTGCTCTGTGCATGATGGCCTGTGGATCCGGACAGTATCTAGAAGTCCACACCTACACACCACAGAAGTCAATTGATAGCCTGACGACGCTTAATGGATTCATCATGGCTCCATATAGTCTGTGGGAGAATAAGGCTACACTTACAACAAGTGACTCCACAGCAATGACTATGTCAAGCAATGAGGTAAGATTTAGGCGTAGAACATATACAATATCAGTGCTGGAGTCAGCTAACGAAAAATCTACAGTAAGATTTAGAAGGAAGTAATATGAAGAGAATTATGTGTGGCTGTAAGCCTTCAGGGTATAGTGACAGGGACACTGAATACACCTCAATAATGGACATAAACGTCATAAGACATTATGACACTCGCAACACTTCTGACGTCATTGATCAGGGTGTTGATGGAAGCTGTGTGTCTCAATGCCTGTTTGAAATGCTCCGCTATAACGTCGAGAAGTGGAGGAAGAAGGAATGCACAATAGATAGAACGTGGGTCTATGATAGAAGACAGGACAGGACTGTAGAAGGAATGACTCCACGAGAAGGACTTGAAATTCTTAAAGACAGCCAGCATATCCAGGCCTATGCAAAGATTCCTTCCGTTGTGGCTGCAAAGTCAGCAATCATGGCCTGTGGACCGATTCTTATTGCACTGCCTGTCTATAATGCAACGGATGAATTCTGGGTCGGTGACGGCAGACCTGTCGGCTATCATGCCGTAACGGTAACAGCATTTGATGAGGATGGCTTCACATTTAAGAATTCATGGGGTACTGACTGGAATGCTGGCGGATATGGACATCTGCCTGTGGAACACTTCTTTAATAAGGTCATTGAATCATGGGTGATAATAGCATAGACAGTAGACTGTTGAACATCCTTGGAATGGACTTTGATGACATGGCCAAGGAGGACACGAACTATTTTCGTAACAGGATTAGGGAGGAGTTCCGTGTCTCAGCCGACTATGTCACCCTGAACAGAACAGTGTGTAGAACTGCATTCTGCCTGCTGAAGCGTAAATATGTCAAGACACTGGAGACTGCAATGGTGCAGACAAGACCCACCGTCAAGAATGGGGGTGTGTTTGGGGTGAAAAGTAGAGAACAGAGACCGTTGACCGTTCCCGTATGGGATCATCTACTTAAGGAAAAGGTTGGATCATTCAGCGTAGTGCCTGACATGTATCCCATCATTGATGTACGCTTCACAAGGGACTGTACGATACTCACTCTTCTTGTTGAACAGGGATTTATAGACGTTGACAGCATTCATTTTGACTTCACTATAATTTAATGTAGATATGAAACTAGTGTCATTTAATGTTAGGGTGTGGACTAGAGACACCAACAGATTCTCTCCATACTACTGGAAGAGGAGAATGAAGATGATTAGGGAATTCCTCCTAAGGGAGGATCCGGACGTTATATGTCTTCAGGAGCTGTCATTTCCTGCCAGCCTGTATATCCCGTGGAAGTATCGTAGGCTGGGTATAAGCGCATCCCATCACACCTATGTTCGTAGGGGTATAGGAGGGCACGCGCTGTGGTTCTCCATTCATCACAATGGAGCTGTCGTGAACGGTGTTAGAATCATAAATGTTCATGGCACGTGGAAGTCCTGCATGCAGAAAGTGTGGATGACTCTAAAGCGTAGAATCTCTGGAAAGACCATCATAGTCGGTGACTTTAATCAGACACGAAGTGATGTTGCTCAAAACCCCTTCAGGCCTGTGGGTAACAGTGACTATACTGCAACATTCAGAAACTACATGCATGGAAATGAATACGATCCTGACCACTGTGTTGTCTGTGGTGTTGATGCTCATGTTCACATATATGATGATGACTTCAGAATGTCAGACCACCTGCCTTTGATTGTCGAGTATTGACGATTGGATTGAATATAAAAGAATTGCCGAGGAAGTAGAAGCATCACGCCTGTACCCCTCGGCATTTTCGTTGAAAAGAAAAATTAGGCAAGTACCTAAATCAACCAACCGAATAAAATATAACCACTAATCATCCATGTACCACCATGAGAAAAATAACTAACTGTGGCAAATATAGGTCAATGATATCATTTGGGCAACTTACTGTTCATTTCTAAATACGGTTATATAGCGGTCATTGATGGCGTCAAAATGATCTCTAAAGAACTTTACCAGAACAGGCACGTCATTGACTTTTGGAGCTCCTATCGGCCGTAGGATGCCTTCCCTGCACTTGGAGTCATACATGCGTAGGAAGATGCCCTCTGGGGCTATAAAGCCCACTTCCCTGCCCCTAAACAGTATCTGCACGTAGTCCGTTTTGATGTACCCTGAGCCGTTCTGGTACTTAAATGATTTCAATGTTATTCCCTCTTTCATAATACCTGTGAATTTAATACATGGCAAAGGTAATTAGATTTCTAGAATATCCAAGGATTACAATAAAGAAACCCTGACGACTTATCACAAGCGGTCAGGGGACATCAACAATATGGAAACGCAAACCGTAATCAACGGTTTCGACTTATTTTGCTACTGATATAACGTATCCTGGAATCGGGCAGTCCGTAAATGAACGTGTATCCTCTTTAGGTGTGTCGGTAAACATAAGGCCTGCAAAGGAGGTGACTTCATTTTCAGAAACCTTTATAGCAGGAATCCAGTTAGTGCCGTCCTGTGTACTGCTGTCCTTAACCTTAACCCAGACATAGTCTATTTTGTCATTTTTAGCCGATTTGCGAGACTTTTCCATTGATACCTCACTAACAGGTTCAGTATGGAAGGATTCTTCGCCTAGAAAGGTCATTCCAAGCATTTCATACCCCAGCCTGATTTCATTCTGAATGTATTCCTTTACGACAACATCAATGCGCTTCCCATTCAGGATATATGGAGAATTGCCGCATTCCATAACAGGGACTCTCTTGATTTCCTCTGAACGAATGCTTCCCATGATGATTTCATACTTATACAGGTGATCATTCCTGCTGTGGCGTGAAATTCTTGGGAGGTCTGGCATGGTATCCATCACTGATGGGTATGCTTCAATTAGAGTCAGCTTCAGCCCTGACTGTAGGGCATCATCAATGATTTCATTTGCCTTTCTCTTAAGACTATTTCGGCTTGGATTCTCCATCAGAATGCTCATCTCCCTAACTCTCCCACAGGAGCTATTCATCTCCTTAAATAGGAATTCATAATAGACTTCTAAAAACATAGTTATAAAATTTATTATTTATATAAACAGCCTTTCATAAGAAATTCGGGGATTAATCCCCGAAATCCTAATTGTTTTGTTTCTTTGCAAAGGGAAGTTTTATCACCTTTGACTTCTTTTCCTGCTTGGTTTTGAGCTTGGATTCCTTTTCAGGTTCTGCTGGCTCTGGAGCTGCTTTCTGCTTTGGAGCTATGAACTTGCTTGGCACGATGTCCAGCTCAGTTTCACCCTTGTCGTTGGTATGTTCTCTAACCATCTGCGTGGCTTCCGCCTTTGTAACAATCTTACCGTCAAAGTCCGAGCAGTCCTTCTTGTAGACCACGCGATATGTAGGTGCGTCTATCTTCATCGTAAGGAGGGATTCCACAGGCACGAAGTCGCAGCCAAAATTCTTTGCAGTAAGTTCCTCAGTGTCAACAAGCGTATCACCGATATATACGCACTCCTCCTTTGTGAACTTGTAACCCAAGATCTGCTCAAATTCATCAAGCATGGACGTCAGCATTGCAGTGTTAGGCTTTCGACCCTCAAACTTTGCATCCTGTGTCGGGCAGAATTTCCCAGCCACAAAGGTATGCAGACCAAGAAATTCCTGAAGTGATGCAATGACATACATGAATTTCTGCTGGAACAGGGTTATATTGACAAATCCAGCTTCTATGCCACCCTGATTGGATACGATGAACACGGCATTAGGAGCTATTGCCTTAATTTTTGCAAATACGTCCAGACGTAGGGTCATGTCATATACGCCTATTGGAAATGTCTTGCCTGATATTGTCTTGATGAGAGTGTCATCCATGTCGATGAACACGATTCTCTTTTCTGAAAGTTTCATTTTAATCCTCTTTTATTTGTTATTCTGTATTTCAATGATCTTACCGTTTATAAGATCGTAGTTGGCTGGGTTTGTCTCAAGTGCCCTCTGGTCGAACTGTGCTAGGAACTGACTGATGGCTATCATGTCATTCTTTGGTAGGGCAACAAATTTAACATAGTCAATCTTTTCCCCCTGAATTGATATGACAGCCCAGTTTTCTGACTTCTTTGGAAGATTCGTAGATATGGAGATGCTCCCAAGCAGAGTTTCCATCTTCCTCCTATAGACTGTAAGCTGGTTCTGTAGGATTCGCAGATCCTCAATCTCCTTCTGCATCTGCTGTGTCGTTTTCTGCTGTTGCTCACAGGTGGTTCTCATGTTGTAGAGTTCATCACTAAAAGCCCACTCGAAGAACCCCTTAAATTTCTTTTTGATCCACTTATTCATAATCATTTAACTATAACAATATTACCGTTATTCCTGTAATCTTCCCATTCCTCACGTGTATAGGTGGCAAGTGCAAACTCCATCAGGTATTTCAGATATGATACCCAGAAATTCTGACCTCTTTTCCCTGAATTCAGGAGCTTCTTACCATACGCATAGAAGGACTGCTCCGTAACAATGACAATCGTGTCAAAGGCATCAATCAAAAACAGTGGTTCAGACGGGAATGGCTTGTCCAGCCCCTGTGATCGTGCCGTAACCCTGCTAAAGAGATATGTTCGACCAGTAGTATCCATCACGATGTTGGATGTCTTGCTGTATGCACCGCCAACCCATATCAGTCCAGGCCACCATCTCTGTGTAAAGTCAATGTGATTATACAGGTTGATCTCGTCACCTGTAAACTTAAACTGCACAATCCATGACGGCTTTGAAATCTTTTTCCTAGGTGTTGCCATGACTATTTGGATTTATTAGTTGTTGACTTTCTATTTCGTGACGGTATGGGTGCAAATGCACCGTCCGTCATTCTGTGAAGCTTTAGCTTCTTGCGTGTTGAAAATGACAGGGAGTGTGTTTCCTGTGTGATGGAGGACTTCCCTGTTCGCGGATTGTAGCACTTTCTAGGTAGAGCGATCTTACGGTTAAACTTTCCAAAGGGTGTTATGATGCTTTCCCCCTGCTCAAGGGTCTTCTCCCTTAGAACTTCTGAAAATGTTTCAAGACACTTTCTCACGATGCTGGATTTTATCGCTGAGCGACCTGCAATCTCCTTACACAATTCTGATTGTCTCATATTATCTATAATTTTTATTACAGATAAAACAACGTAGATTCCAACGAATATTCCGGAGTTTAGTTTGGCATTAAGGGGCGATATTCCGTCGATTCATGCTGTCTATAGGAACGATGTACGCACTGTTCACGCCACCCAGCAACCCACTGTTCACATATAACAGCAGAGTCATCAGCCAGTTTAATGTCCGTCTTTTCTGGGTCAGCATCCTTCATCTTCAGCCCATAGGATGCTTCCAGCGTACCGTTCATGAGTCCAGCCACTGAGGGTGGCAGGTTGTTGTCCTTTATCCATTTCCACCACAATGGAGTGCGGAACAGTGACAGCTCCGTTCGTGCAAACACAGGCTCCCCTATAATGCGTGTAATATAATATAGAAGGATGGATATGTTGTCAGGCATTATTACACAGTGAGGGTGAAGCCTTTCCGGATTACTCTTGTTCATTGCTCTTTTTAAAGATATAGTGATACATTCCATCCATGCAGGAATAGAGGGCTGACTTCAGCTCCCACCCCTGTTCCTCCATCTGCCTGAAGAATTCGGCATCCCTGTCCGTTCTTGACTTGACTATCTTCCACATGATTATAGTTCATATTTACGAATGATTGACTTTAGCTTGCGTGCATAGGATCCGTCCTCCGCATATATCCTATCCAGTAGAGCGAGGTAGGCGTCGTCTGAAAGGCCGCGACCGTAGACACTCTGCCATAGAGCGTAGTCAGCGATGCAGTCGTGCCATGACCTGAATCTGGCGTGGTTGCGATACACTCCTACTGCAAAGGTTGGACGCTGTCCTGGAACTTTCATGCCAAGACAGTTGTTTCCATTTATGAAGATGTCAGAAGTAAATTCACCGCTCTCCAGTATGCACTGAGCCATGACGATGTCAGGATGCTCCAGCCGAAGCTGAAATATCCTGTCGTACACTGACTCCATTAGTTCACTCTTGCTAGTGGAGTCGTTAAGGTGATTTATAGCTTCATCATTGCTGAATTCATGACTGCCTGTAAAGGATATCACTGTTATTATTATACCTGTGATCACCAAAAGAATCCATAAAATCGTAACAGGTCTAACAGGCCAAAAAGTTATTTTATTCATAATCGTTTTTATTTTTATAATTTGTTATGCAATTAGACATAAGATTCCCATTAGGGTTAGAGCTATAAGTGCTCCAGTGAAGGCTGCTCCAAGCATGATCGCTGTTACGGCAATCATCCTGTCCACAAGATTTAGACTTGTAAGCCATAGAAGTACCCTATCTATCATGTTTTCCATATCTCTGCTATGTGGTTTGACGAACTCAAAGGTAGGTATTTTGGCAGAATTCTCTATTGTAGAGCTCCTCTGCATTAAATAAAACAGGGTATTCCGCCATGAATTCATTGATGTCCGTTGTGAAGTCCGGCCAGTAGTCCATGTCAACCACACATAGCATTCCAGCCACTTCTGACCACCTAAGAACATTCTTAGGAATCCAGGCCGCACCAAGTTCAAGATTCAGCACCCTTACGGCCTTGTCGGTGCAGTGTGTGACAGCTGCCGTTATCATCCTACCGTTCATAAGCAGGCGCACAAGTCCTGAACAGTTCATGTAGGAGCGAATATATGGTTTCTGTGTATCTGCCGAGTTTTCCGGCCTTTGAGCGACTGCCACTTCCCTGTCCTGAGGTGTGCATCGAAGTGTCACCGTTCCGTCCTCATTGGCTGTTATTTCGGCCACACTGTAGTTCCCTGTCCAGCCGTCGAGAGTGATTGTAAGTTCCTTTGTCATATCGTGTATATTTTTATGTGTGCAAATATAAGGCAGCTCCTTGGATATCCAAGGAGCTATTCCTGGAATTAGAGTTTGAAGTCGGTTACAAATCCGAGATAGTGCTTCGCTCTTGTGTAGGCCACGTAGATGAGATTATGCTCCTGTTCAGCCATCCAGTCTATCTGCATAGCCCTTTTTAGGAGGAACTTGTCCGGACACAGGATGAACACCCTGTCACTTTCCAGTCCCTTGGACTTGTGAACGGTGCTAAGGCAGATTCCCTGCTTGCTTTCGTCACTGAAGATGGCGTTGATGCGGTCACAGACTTCCTCAACCTTGGTCAACCCCTCGGCTACCACCTCTATGGCCTTAATCTTGTCCTCATACAGGACATAGGCGGTGTGCTGGACGGCTTTGTCAGCAGTCAGGCCAGTGGTCTTCACGATTTCAGCCTGAACACGAGCCAGTTCCTTGCGAAGCACATTAAGTGCGTCCTTGACGCGAACCCTGTTGGTCTTCCTAAGCATGTTGATGAGATTAACACCGATGTCGCGACCCTTGATGTATGCCTTAGTGCCCTCACCTATGTACTTGATGCAGAGTGCCACTAGAGGGGCTGAAAGGCGGCATAGAACCATGTCACCGTCCTGGATGTCAGCAATCTTTGCGGAGTCATTCACAATGCCAGCACCAGCACCCTCCCTCCATTCAATCTGAGGAACTTCAGCCTGTGCCCTCTTGATGATGTCCACGTCACAGCGATAGCACACGGACAGCGGAAGCTCCACCGTGTTAGGAAGCTTGGTGAGAAGCGTGAAGGACTCCACGTCCGCACCTGCAAAGCCGTAGATCGCCTGACGTGGATCACCCACAGCCACGAAGCGTCCGTTGCGCTTGATGGTCTTCAGGAACAGAGTTCTCTGGGCTGCATTCAAGTCCTGGCATTCGTCAATTAGAACGAGGTCATACTTGAAGAACCTGATGTTCTGAAGATAGCACGGGAGGTAGATCATGTCCGTAAAGTCAATGGTGGACAGGCCGCTTTCACTACGACCCCATACAACTGCATTCATGACAAGCTGAACCTCGTTGTCATACAGGAAGATGCCGTGCTTGTGAGCCACGTTGACGATGTCCTGTGCGGACTGACACAGGTTGACGCGTGCAAGATCGATGAGGTCGATGATGTTTGACCTGTACTCTGACTTCTCCTCCAGAGACAGCTCTCTTGTGGGTGCATATGCACCGGACTTCAGCTGCTCGTTGACATACTGGCGATACTTGCTGCTGTTGATGTCACCGATGGTGGATATCTGCTTGCGGAGCGCGGAGCACCCGAGCGAGTGAAGCGTCCTGACGTCCACGTTGCTGAATCTGGAGGTCTTTATCTTGAGCTCCTCCACAATGGACTTGTTGAATGCAAGGAAGAGAACCCTGCTTGTGGCTGGAACACGTTCCAGCAGACTGATCAGGGTTGTTGTCTTGCCGCTTCCAGCAACCGCGTTGATGACCGCATTGCCTGACTCCCTTTCGATGAAGTCATAGATGCGCTGCTGATATTTGCTCGGTGTAAATCCCATAATGTAGATGATTTAATGATTACAGGGCAAAGTTGGGCTATTTTCTTGAGATATCCAAGATATAGTATAGGATTTCTCCTAATAAAGAAAAACAGGGGCACATCCCTGCGACCCTGTCCTGTTTGTGCAAGTAATCATTAATTTTTATATCAAAAGACATAAAAGACACAAAACCTTAACCTTAATTCACAAATGCATTCAATTAACGCTGTTCACCACATTTTCGTTCGTAGTAGGCTATCTGTCGACGAATTCTGCTGTAATGGTATTTATACCATCTATAGTCATCCGGATTCATGTTTTCACAGCCGCCCAATTCATTGCTACGTGTGCGAAAGTCCATCTGTAGCTGTCGCACTAGGAGTTTCAGATTCAGCAGGCGCATGTTCCAGTACCCCTTTTCAGATATCATTCGTCTGGCCTTTCGTATATATTTCGCATTCATAACCTATCAAAATCCTTGTTTAACATAAGTTCGTATGTCCCGTCGGGCATCCTTATTGCTGTACTGTCTCTAAATCGAATTTGTACGTGTGACTTCATCCACCTTTCAAGCCTTTTCCCGCGATACACCGTGTGTACTGCTCGCTTTACGGTGCGTTGTTTGTAAAAGAGCAGGAGCTCAGGGTGCTCCTGGATACCCCTAATGATCTTCAGTGCTGTTCTGCCTTTCATTGCCAACCTCCTTAACTGCCTTTATTGAATCGTTTATAAGAGCTATAACGTCGTTTACGGCCTTGTGGTATCCTGCACCATAGGCAGCACCATAGACCTCTCCAGCGTTACATTTTTTCATGTTTGCTTCCAGCTGGTGCTTCAGATGCTGAAGTGTGGCTTCCATCGTAAATGGAACAGCGGCCACCCACCCATTAAAGCCATAGTCATCAGGTGTCATTCCAAACAGCTCCCCAGCAAACGTTCTAGCATATGGATAACGCTCCAGACCCTCTCTATAGGCTTTCCTAAAAATCTTCTTCATCCTTAACCTCCTTTTCATCGGTATTAAACTTCTCCCACCCCAGTATCTTCCACAGATCCATTCTTGTCTTCCTGTGATGGCGATACAGCCCCCACACCCACTTCCTGAACAGGTCAGGTGCATATAGGAGCGTGTCCGTGTGCAGTGAAACAAACTTCTTCCATACCGCGTTACAGTTCAACAGTCGGGTTGGAAATTCCGCTACATCATTGGGTGTCGGGTTCCTTGGGAATGCCGTCTGGGACAGCACCATCATCATCGCTGCCGTCAGCTTCTTCATTTCGCTGCCGTCACACCCACGGCTTACCCATGAATTGTGTAGTTCCGTAAGCCTGTTCAGCAAAACATCGGCTTCATTCATTCGCTTGTTCATATCCGTTAATTTATAAAGTCTTTATATAACTATATTGCCAATGAAAGGCAATCGGGAATGTGCAAATAACCCTTACGATGTTGCCGTCTCTCGTGACAATATGCAGTTTCTTCCCACCCATTTTCTCAAGAATTTCTGGAGTAAGAAGGATAGGCGAAATTTCGTTTCCGGCAAAAATTCCAGAACAATCCTTAAGGCCTATGGTTGTTTTATTTCCAACGTCGCTTACCTCCTTGAACAATGCCAAGTTCTATGGGATTACCATGTCCGGAAATATCGATGTAATCGCCAATCATTAACTCTTTTACGTTTATCATAATTTATTTCTCCATTGCTTTTTGGAAATCTTCTATCATCTGTTCATCGTCATACCAACAATTGTCATGCATTGATGCATCCTTATAGTAGTTCTGGGCATTCTCTTTTAACCACTTTATTGCCTTTTCAAGCATCCATTCCGCTCCTGTCTTGAAGCCATCATGTTTGCCAATCATCTTTGCCGTGGTGGTGACTATACCTTGTGGGTTATTATAGCCAGCAAAGTCTTTTGCTCTTTCTTCTATTGTCATAATTTATTCCTCCCATTCAATTTTAACGGTTGCTACTCGTGATTCAGAAGTATCCGCTTTTGCTGCTTTCTCAGTATTATAAAGATTTTCTCCAAGCCAATTTCTCCCATCCGGACTCCCATAAACATTTACCCATTTTTCTTTCTTTTTAGGAATAAAGAACAGATCCCAGTTCTTATCCTTTGATTTACCGTTACTTTTAAAGCCAGCAACCATTTCACTGCCGTCAAAGCGATTCCTAACCAGTCCCACAACAGGATAGTCCTCGTCCAGATATGTGCATATTCGATTAGTGCAGATAATTCTGACACCATCACCCTTTCTTGTAACAACCTTTCTATTAGGGTTGTCCAGATACTCCTGTAAGTCAAACTGTTCCATATTATTCATTCCATTCTATCTTTATAGTATCCAAGTAAGTAAGTGATTTATTGGTGATGGATATAGCTTCCTCTCTAGTGTCATGTACGTCACCAAGAATAATGGTATCGTCATAATCCTTATAGACGTTTACCCATCCAGTTCTCTTTTTGGAATGCTGCTTTATGTTATTCATTGCAATATAGGTTTATAAGTGTCGTGATTCCGCCTGCTTCGGATACTGTTATCCTGTCATCCACGTCCGACCTGTCAGCATAGTGGCTCATCAGGGTCTCCATGGCGTCGCAGAAGCAGTCCAGCAGGGACTCCCAGCTCCACCCAGTGGAATGGAGGTTGACTGTTTCATACAGTGTCCGGATCGTCAGGAATCTGTTGCGCTCGTCCAGAACACATGACACTATCCTATCCGCTGGAATGCAGAAGAACCCTGCCTGTGCATCAGACACGGACTTCCCCCTGTCCGCCATGGATGTGGATCGTGATGCTGTGCTAATCTGTAGATATTTCATATTTAGTCGTTATTTACGATTATAAGAGGTTACTCGACTACTTGTATCACATAGGAGGTGAACCTCTCTAATTTTGGCGAATTTAACGCAAACTCAGGCGAATATCGCCTGTCTAAGTGTGTCCGCTGTGTAGCTTTTTGCGCTGAACACCCATCCAGCCCTACGAATGCCGTCCACCGTCAGGCCTGGATTGAAGCGGCCCTTAAGTTCCTTTAGACGTTCCCTCAGCGGCTTGGTGTCGCCCACGACGGCCAGAGCCCTGTCAGAATAGGTGATGATGTCCACACCCTCTCCAAGCCGTGGAGCAGCGGCCTGCTCCTCACTCGGTGTAGACTGTGGGGCTGTGATGCGAGCCTGCTTCTGGACATGCTTCCATTCCCTGCTGCCAGCAATGCACTCATAAACGTAGAAGTTCGTGTCAAAGTAGTCAATCATGCCGTCGCTGTCGTCATAGTTGAAGGACATGAGGTAGGCGATGACGTCCTGCATCACGATCTCCGCTTCAGGAGCAACATTATCATAATGCCTATCCCCATGCTGATACCATGTCTGAAATCCAGATTCCTGACAGCATTCACCCTGCTCCCCGACCAGACCCGAAGCTATCGGGCCACCCTTGAGGTAGACGTTGATCTCGCTGCACATGGAAGCAAAATGGCACTTGATGGAGAACTTCCACTGATTCCAGTTCTGCTTGCAGTATTCACGAACCAGCGCGGCGATGTCCTTGGTGCTGAGACTGGAGTCATAGTTGGAACCCTCCCAGCCGTTCTGCGTGTAGAAGTGACGAATGGACTGCTCGGCCGTCATCGTAGGACGAACATTCACGTCCTCTATTCTGTCCACCCAGATGGCGTACAGGCGACTGTACTCGGCATTGATCTCCTGCATGGTGGCTGTGTCACCGCCCCTGTCAGGGTGGTTGGCCATAGCGAGAGTTCTGTACTGATCCTTGAGGTTCTGAAGTGATATAATGCTGTTGAAGTGTGACATAACGTGTGTGATTTAATGATTACAGTGCAAATATAAGTGAAAAACCCTGAATTTCCCAGGAACTTTCTCTATTTTTCTTCAGGTTTCCTAAACAGACCGTCCATGGAGCGAAGCACCTCCAGTCTGGCTTCCGCTCTAGTTATCTTGCGCTTGAGGGATGCAATGCGCTTTTTATCCTGACACCCCTGAAGCTCGGCCGCATAGCTGTCGCGCCTGTCCTCAACGGCCTTAACGCGCTCGTCGTGTTCACGCTGGCTTTCTCTAGCCTTAAATGCTTCACGTGCCTTGCGATCAGCCTTGCATGCCTTACTTTCGACAGCAGCCATAGCCGCATGGATTTCCTCAGGGGCGGTGTTTGCCCACGCTTCAAGTTCGTCATCAGAAGCAAAGTCCACTGAGAAGAAGAAGAGGTCTCCACTGCCGTCACCCCAGTAGTCAGAGCAGTGAACCATGAATGAGCACCTATGAGACTTCAGTGCCCTTGCGATGCCGCTTGCCAGACCGCTGATCTGCTTGCTTGCAAAGTGGCCACCCTTATAGGCATCGTTGATAATGAAGCCGTTGGCCATAGAATCCATATCATCACTGCTGAACGTGATGGAAGTATCACCCCAGTACCCATAGAGGATGACATCACGAATAAGCTGGATCTCGTTTGTCGTAAGACCGAGATTGAGAAATGCCTGCTGAATAGCGATTGACTTTGATGTTGCTGTTGCCATAGTTGATAATGATTTAATGATTACGCCTGCAAAGTTGGGGTGAATTCTTGGAATATCCAAGAAATATCTTAGGAATTTTCCTGAAGTTTCTTCAGGCTCACTTCAGCACGAGCAATCTTACGCTTCAGGCTGGCGATGCGGTGCTTCTGACCCTTTGCGTCCAAACCCATCATGTCTCCTGCTTCGCGCTTGGCAAGCTCATTGCTGTAGCGTGTGAACCTCTCCTCGGCATCACTCAGACGTGCCGCCTTGCGCTCACAGACGTTGGATGCCTTGACGGCCTTTTCGATGGATGCCTGCTGAAGCCTGTTCTGCCTGTCAGCAAGAACGACCATGTTATATTCCCTGCATTCCTGATAAAGATCCTCATAGGTGTTGAGGAGTTCGGCCTTGTCCTGACCATCCAGATTGATGATCGGTCTAATGTTTGCATCGGCTTTCTGAGCAGCATCACAGAGGTTTGCTATCTCGGCCAGAATCTGTTTCTTGCTGATATACTTGAATGCTGTCTTGTCCTTTGCGAGGATATGTGCGATGTGTGATTCGTTTGTGTTTGGAAGAATGATTGTTGTGCTCATAACGAAATAATTTAATGATTAACTTTAAAACCCTTGCTGGCAGCACCCTGCTGAACCAACGATACAAAGTTGGGGCTATTTCTTGAATCTTCCAAGAAATTTTCTATATTTTCGTAGAATTTTCCTTGGAATTCTCATTTTCCATAAGATCCATCAGGCCTATAAAGAAATAAAAGGCCTCCTTCTCCTCGGGTGTAAGTGTAGGATTGTGCTCTACCTCTGTGTATAGAAGCAGTCTTTCCATAAATCTATCCATATTTCATTTATCATATATGATAAATGGAGGATTCCATACCCCCATTATACCGTCCATAAGCCTTATTTATGCAGCATGTAGAGTTCCACGGCCGTACGTAGACGATCCCTGAACCTACGGCCGTTCTCGTCAGTCATGTCTATATTCATTTCAATGTCATTGTCCAGTTTTATAACTGCCTTGCTGGATATCTTTACGGCTCTACCCATAAGGTATCCATTTATTTCCTCCTGTGTCATAGTCCATAAGTTTTATTATAAGTAAATCTTATCCCTCTATTGCTTTCCACCCATCTTCATATCCCTCTAACAGCATAATTCTCTTCTCCACATCCCACTGTGTGTCGTATGCGGAATTGTCCTCCCTGTGATTCCGATACCACGTATCATAGATCCCGCCCCTTGCATCCTTGATGGCGGCAAGCCTGTCATTCACAATCCTCTGTTCCTTTTGCAGGGTAAGAAGCTCCTGAAGCTTTGAATCCACCTGAAGTTTCAGATCATCCAGCTGTTTTTCACATTCGTGAACTCGTTTCCTAAGATTCTTTATTGCATCCATAATTTCATGATTTAACGATTACATGTGCAAAGTTGGTGCATTTTCTTGAATATCCAATGAAGTTTTCAGGGAATTTTACTAACTTATAATTTTAATCACCGTAACTCGGGATACCTGATGGGAGTTATAGGAGTGGACTTCAAAAACTGCTTAACATTTTAAACATTTTCGGGATTTTTACTTAATTTCGTTTTAATACCCTCTGGGATTTTGGTATCAACCACTTAACATTTGAAATTGGTCACTCATTATCAGTGGATTATGTTTTTCACGTCATTTTTCACGCCTGTTTTTCACAAAATCTCGGCATCCGCCTGTCCCGATGAACTTCCGTTAAGTACCGAAAATCCCGGAGTTTAGGGAACTGGCTGCTCATAGGTGGTGTATCTATGTCGGAAGCACCCTGTCATCGGCTAATTTCGCCCGAAAACAGCCACGACGTGAGCGAAAGGGGTTTGGGCGTAGAGGACTCCGTGCGGCTCTAAATACCCAGAACCTCTCCACCTAAACCGAACCCAGTCCAATCCCTCAACATGATATCAAACCGACTTCAAAAACACCCCTTAACTTCCCCAAACCGACCTCAAACCACCAGACCAAATGCAGCTCTAAAACCCCTAGACCCCTCTATATCCCTCTAAACCGAACCCTCTCCATCCACCCAGACCTCTAGGATACCCATACTGAACCCTCCAAATGCTCTATATAAGGAATGATTATCATCCATTATAAGGAAAACTTATCATAGGAATAGTGGAATGTTCTGAATATCAGGAAGTTGGGGAACGTTCTGTTCGAACGTTCCATGTGTGAACATCCTACGGAGTTCACACGAAAAGACACACAGGGTCAGGATCAGTCTCCGGATTCTCTGTGTGTCTATCAATTACAGCCAACTATAAGTTCTGCTTATCGAGGGTGATAAGCTCCAGTTATGCACCTCACTCATCTATGCTGAACGATGGGTCACCCCTTGTTGTCCATTGCCTGCCGCACTCCCTGCATACGCATCTCGTACGCACATAGTCAGCGTCATCAGCATCAAGACCAGTTGCCTGAACGTATCCATTGCTCACTTCATACAGATAGGCTATTGTCACGTACCTATACATGGAATAGTTCCTAGCTCCACACTGTGGACACGCAATCTGTATCATAGCTCCTTCCCCACAGGCTTTCCACTGTCATACCAGACATATTTCCGAACAAGATCCTCGTAGGCTATACGATATTCTCCACAGTGAATGAATGTCTCCTCAATCACCGAAGGGACGAACACGGCTCCACTTTCCACGTCCTTCATGAGCATGAACGTGTGAAGGAGGGCATCCTGTACGAACTCATCAACCCCTCTATAGGCTCTGTATCCTAGCTTCACCCTATATTCCTTTTTATCAAAGTCCAGGTGCACATCACCATCCTTCAGCAGATCAGCCGTTGATACAGGCTTCCAGATCTCATCACCCTTACACTTCCATTCCAGTTCCGCGCCTTGCTTCAAGGCTATTAGAACGTCTACGCATTTCTTAATGTTCATAGTCTTTCTCCTTATTAATTGTTTCAAAATACTTGCTTCTGTCTTCTTATAGTGGATAACATCTCCTTCAGCGTTACAGGTTCACCATCACCGTGTAGATTCTTTTTACACAGGATAAATTCTCCATGCTGGGATTCCTGAACCATACATGGAACATTCATTACGTCAGTGGACAGGGCTTCCAGTCTTTCTCTGGCCACGCTTGCAGCCGCCAGAAGATCCCTGTATTCCCTCCACTGTTCCCTATACTGGGACAGGCTGACACTACACTGTGAGGTGTCAGCTAGGATTTGATCAAACAGATGTTGAATCACCTGCCACTTTTCTCTATAGGAGGGGTATATCTCTATTAGATCCCTTATCTTTCTTCTATGCTGTAACACTGTGACGTGATCACGCCCTATATGTCTTCCAGCCTGTCCACAGGGCTTTTCTCTCGTCAGCATGATGTACCACTGACGAGCTTCCACAAGACGCTTGCTTCTATCTCCCCCCTGTAGAAGCTGAGGGGTTATCTCAAATGCAGTACAGACTGTCCTTATTGCTGCTTCATATCTAGTCATATCACACTCATTTTATTGGTTAGCCATTATTTTGTCCGTAAATGGAGCCGCGTCCAGTCCTCTAGGGTAATTCCTCGATCACGTGCCACTTCTCTCGCAACGGCTCTAATCTGCTCCAGTGCGTCGGGATCCTTGCTTGCCTGCACAACCATTGATACAATTTCAGCCACCTCACCGCACCTTGCGCGAAAGCCGTCATAGGATGATGCCGTACCGTGTGTTCCGAATGTGCAGTCCACGTTTCTCGGTTCAATCTCCCTGTCAAACCAGTAGTCCGCTGTCTTTACGGCCTGACAGTAGTTCTTAAGTCCCCTTAGAACATCGTTCCCCCTGATCTCCACCCCATACTTTTCGTAGAGGGACTTGATCCTGTGAAAGACGTCGTTCACGGTCACTTCCATTGCCGTGGCCATCACCATGCAGGAAGCCATCTCCTCGGGTATGGTTGATTCGTCTATCATCCTGCAGATGATTTCTATCTTCTGATTTCTGTTATTCATCGTCCACCTCCTCCATTTCATCAATGTCATCGTCCACGCTAATGACCTCCCAGTGATCCTTTATCCACTTTTCAGTCTTTCCTGTCCTTGGGTTCACCCTACCAAACTTCTTCATGGACTTTTCGTAGAGGGACTCCAGCTCCTCCGCTGTCATGAAGAATGTCTGCACTCCATTGCTTCCACCCTCAATCCATTCATATCGTAGAGGGCTGCTGTCTATACCAATGCCAGAACCCTGCCTAATCTTAGCTCTAAGATTATCCATACTAAATCCAGCCATATCTTTATTCGTTTCTAAGTTTTACATCAGTATCATTTACCATCCGTTTTAGATGCACCAAGCCGTCGCGCACGGAGTGCCTAACAACCCTTCTCGTTGTACCTATCTGCTCCGCTGCCTCATCGCTTGACAGGCCGTCCAGACACTTCATGGACAGGGCAGCTCTTTCATTCCTGGGAAGCTTCTGTATAAGCCCCTCAAGATAGGATATGTCCTGTGCACGTTCAACCTGTTCAGACGGCAGTGGATCTCCATTCGTTATGCGTAGCTCCAGAGTGGAAGATTCATCGTCATCACCAAGCGTGGCATTCATGGAAACAACATCCACCCTGCTGTTTCGTCTAAGATAGTCCAGTGCCTTATTGGACGCTATTCGCACAAGCCATGCGGACAGCTGATAGTCAGGCTGAAATCTGTGAAGTGTTGTAAATGCCTTTTCAAAGGACTCCATACATACGTCATCCACATCCAGTGGATATTTGATGAGAATCCTTGACACGGCCTGCCTGACGAACCTTGCATATTCATTATATATCTTTGTATAGGCGGACTGATCACCACAGATGGCTCTCTGCACAAGAAAGAAATCAGCTTCTCGTCTTGTTCTTTTCATAACGTATGTCATCCCAATATCCTTTGTGTTGTAAAGATTATACTAAGACGAAGTTGATCCCTATCAGTAATCCCATAGCGTGACTGTACTGAATAAGGTGAGATGCATGTCTCACATGTTCTTATTCTAAGGCCAGCAGCATGGAACCACCGCTTCATGATGTCCTCATAATTAACAAGACTACACTGCCTAAAATAGATGGAGTGTGCCCTAGCAATGAGGGCCAGCCTTTCCTCTGTGGTCTTACCGCCTAGATAAGCGTGAGCAGATTCCGTGTGGGTGAAAATTTCTTTCAATCTTTCCATAATTGCTTTCATATTCAGTGTGTTTTTAATTACTGGGTACAAAGTTGCATAATCGTCCTGGAATATCCAAGAATAATTCCTAAATAATTCATAAAAGAAACGGCCAAAGCTCACACCCTGACCGTTTCACAAATGAATAAGAATCTAAAAACAATATACGGACTATTAGTTCTTTCTATTATACACATTCAGACGTACACTGACAATCTTGGATTCCCTGTCATCAGGGTCTTCCGTCAACACCATCTGTCCATACCCATTTTCAAGTATATAGGATCCTAGAGCCTTAGCTGCTTCATTCCAGAACCCCTGCATCAAGCCCAGACTGAAATCTGTAACAGCACCGTCTGAACTGTGTTTAAACACAACGGTGTCATGACCCCATTTTCTTCCATTGCACCAGATACCGTCAAGATCTGTAACGTGTCGTGATATGAATGGAACTGTATTAGGGTTAATCGGTGCATCAGTATAGATGCCGGAAAGAATGTTGCGCCATTCCTTGCTTGACTGAGCAACTTCACCATCTATGGCCTGCTGTAACCTCTTAGGGCTAAAGACCATCACTATTCTATCCCAAAGTGTATATTTCTTCATAACCTAACCAAGATTTGACTTTATCATCCAGAGTTCCTTCTGCATCTCCTCCGTCATGCTTTCGAGAAATGACTTTGTGGCAATGTCATCCTCTGATATGGACGTATAGGCATACGCTATGATGCCAATCATTTTTTCCCAAAGGTGGGCAAGACCAGCCCACACGGATGTAACACCATGATTCTCTACATCCAATTCACTGTCAGAAACCAGTGTCCTAAGCTCCATCTCCTTTACGGAATTTGGACACACACTGCCGAGAGCACGGATTCTTTCAGCAACAGCATCAACTCTATCCTGTTCACTTTCATAAAGCTCCTTCAAAAATTCGTGTGTTGCCTTAAAGTCTGCACCCACAACGTTCCAGTGACAGCCCCAAGTATAGGTCATTACAGTAAAATGTGAACCTAACAATTCACACAACCTTATAACTGTGATATTTTCCTGTGCCATAATAAATTAATTTATATAGGATTAGGGTACATTGAACCCAATGACCCTAATCCTATTACGTCTAAGCAATATCAACTGTTCCGGATGCAGTATATGTTGTTCCATCAGAATCCTTACCTGTTACATCAAAGGAGTATGATTCTGTTACGGCTTCTGAATTACATGCTATCGAGAAACTAAAACTACCTGAAGCAGGTTCATTTCCAGTTTGTGTGTTCCAAGTCTCCAAATAAACAGTACCGTCAGAATTTTGCATTTCGGGTCCAGGAACGAACTTAATTGTCTCAGGAATGATATTATCGTAAGTTACATCAAACTGACATGATTCCTCAAGACCCATACTAGCAGACTCAGGACTCAAGGTTATTTCACCAGCAGTGGATCCTCCACTAAGTGCCTCCTTATAGACAGTGATATCCCAGTCAATATATCCATATTCTCCATCCATACCTTGAACACCTATCTGAACAGTAAAGCTACTATAAGGGCCATAACTGTCTTCAGAATAAGCAGTATCACCTATAAAGGCTGTATAATGTTGAGGATTGTCAAGAATTAAACTGATAGAAGCATAAACTTCATTTCCTCCATTTGCTGTAGATTGTACGGTAGACATCGTACTGGAAAAACTAAATCCACATGTTGTAATATCAGTAATATCTCCAGTTTCTTCTCCATTGACACTGTAAATATCACCCTTTAAACCAGTAAGAGGTTTTCCAAACTGTGCATTCAATACATTCTTTAATGATACCAAGGCTTGCACAGATTTAGTACCCTTTTTAAAACTTCTATCTGGAATAGCAGATACACCCCATTCCAATGCCAAAAGTTTAGCCCCCTCCTGACTAACGGACACAGTCCTTGTAATGGATCCTGATTTTACTTGAATGGATCCGCTTCGAGCCGAAGCGCTCGTATTCTTCGAAGCCGTCACAGTAACAGTATCATTGCCTGAACCTGACGTCTTACTTAATGTTATCCAATCTGGTTTTGCCATAATGAATTAAAATTTAATAATTATTAAACATAAAAGCACCCACGTCTGGGCGCTTCATTTCCCCTTACTACCTTTGACAATATCCACGTCCAGTATGAAGATGGTTGCTCTTTGCTCTAACAAATTTTATCCATGCGTAATGCTTTCTATGCTGTAGATACTGCTCGTCATTCTCATGCAGGTAGGCTTCCTCCTCAAATGATACATCATGATAGGCACACCCCTGTTTCTTATGAAACAGCCTGATGATGCAGTATTCCACAAAATACCACAGATAGAAGAAGATAAACAACAGTTCCTTCATCTGTGCAGTATGAATCATTTCATGGTTCATGACCTTACCATTAATTCTGTGTTCCTTTTCACTCTTTGTACCACGTACAAAAAGAATTCCAAACAGATTTATAGCAAGGTAGCCCTTACATGGAATGAATTTGTTATAAACAATCTTCATATTACGTTCATATTATCTGACTACAAATATAGTATTTCTACCAATCAATCTATTCACTGGATTCCTTCTTCCTTATAGCACGAGCCTTACGCCTTGCTTCAGCAGTGGCTTCCTTCTGGGCATTGTGCCTGTCAATGGATTCACGAATCTTACCACGAATGCGAATATTGTGTTTCTGCTTCTGATTACTGTTCAAGGCGTAATCCACTTCAAATTCGTGCTTCGGCTCTGCCGATTCTTCTCCTCCTTCGACAGGTGCTGCCACCAGACCTCCGGAGGTTTCCTCTGACAGTCCGTCCGTGGTGTAGGGGTTGGCTCTTTTCTGTTCTCTGTTCTTTGCATTCTTTATACTTCTAAGACGATTTACAAGCTCCTCACGACGACTTTCACCCTTTTCCCGAGCAGCACCATCCTGCTCATCAACAATGTCCGTAATAGGCGTAAATTCACCAATAAATGCCTTACTTTCCTTGGCAATAACATCCCAGTCATAGGATCGTATCAATGCGGAAGGAAGTCGCACTTCCTTACCCTCCATAATGTTACCGTTAAATCCATTAAACTGACTGTACCAGCTATTTGCAAGCTGTCCTATCAACACGGCTGGATTCAGTCCTGCCTTTGCTGCTGTCAGACCGATGACTAGAGCATTGATGGATAGGTGCTTCATTACGTCCATTACATTCGATTCCGCATGAACAGTGGCTGAAACATCTATACGACCGTCCACGGTCATCTTCAGTTCGTTACCCTTAACTTCCTTACGCGCCTGTTCAACAATGCGAAGAATCATGTTGGATATCTCCAGATTGCTTCCCCCTGCTGCCTTATTCTTAATCTCAAACTCCACAAGCAGTCTGTTCAACACCTCCAGTCGACCTGTTTCAGTGGCAATCCTAAATTCCTTACTGTTAAGAACATATTCAGCTCTACGCTTGGTTATCAGGTCACGATGCTCAACATAGAACTTGCGAAGCTCATCCTCTGGAACCTTAATGCGATATTCCTTGCTAAGAACATTATGAACATCCGTTACCGTGTAGAACTTACCGAACAGCTCCATGATTGTCCCAGTGTAGTCCACAATGTTTCTAGGCTTACGACTCTTGATGCCTAGAGCTGTATTGAGAGCCAAAACGGAATTGTTATAGGCACGATCAAGAGCCAGATACCCCAGACGTGCACCATTGGCTTTCTGCATGTCCTCCAGAGATCCTCCTGCAGACTTAATGACTGCCGATGGATTTACTGTCTGCTGGAAGTCAATATGAAGTTCCTTCTCCTTTGCCGTACCTGCATTCAGCGTAATGTCAAAATATCGTTTTGGGGACAGGTCACGCTCCTCCTTTGCCCATTCAGAGGACACCCATAAATCATGGACATCATCTGATGCATCCAGAATCCAGTCAGGAGCGTTTCGCATAATACGCTCCACATCCTGTTCTGTAATTATTCGTTTCGGTACGGCTCTTCTTTCTGACATAGTAGATAAACATTAAACCCCCTGCCACACATTTCACAGCATGACAGGGGTATTACACACTAATACTTATGACTCAAAATTTTCATCACACATGTCAATAACGCCAACAATGGAAGTCTTCTCCACTTTCACAACTTCATAATGCAAAGTTTTTTCTGGATCATAATTTGTCAAAGCCATAGATGATGCCTTTTCCACATCAGCAGCATTTACGAGAGCTATAACTTTACGCTTCTTGGTGTGGCCGTCAATATCCTCCATATAGGCACAGCGAACCTTATAGTAAGTTTCAAGCCTTTCTTCACCCTCAGCCAAACCCTTCATAATAAGATCATCAACCTTACTTTTTGAAATTTTCTGAATGTTATAATCATCTCCAGGATGTTCACGATTCATATAGCGAGCAACGCTTGATTCCACATCAGTGTAATTAACAGCGCCCACAAGATAGGACTCCTTGATTATACCATAGGAACTGTTCTCCTCAACGATACATGTTCTCTTAATTTTTACTTCGTAAAACATAATCAATTCTTTTTATAAATTTATAATCTTATTAATCATCTTCAGGGTGTGGGTTACGCTCAAACAATGTAACGTCTTCCATATTTACCATCCAATGTGTTTCCCTGTTGGCACATTTCAAATATTCCGGCTCATCCTCATAAAGGGGGTACGTTTCCTTGACAACGACCAGTTCATTCTCCTTAAAATAGTGGTCGGAAGTATTGTGACGAATACGAACGATATCGCCCTTTCCAATGATTTTCTTGCTCATATTCTATTTGGTTATTTTTTAGCTTCTTCTGCTGACATAGCACACGACATGCCGAGGAATTGAACAGCCACGGACACGGCATTTTCAAGGGATGTCCTCGTTACCTTTGCAGGATCTATAATACCAGCCTTATACATGTCCTCAACCCTATTCTTAAACGGATTGTACCCATGCTGTAGTTCCTTGGACTTTAAATCCATCAGCACCTCAATTCTTATTGGTTCAACACCTGCATTCGAGCATAATGTATTAAAGTGTTCCATTAGGGCATCAATTACAGCACGATAACCCTCCACATAGTCAGAATTCCAGCTAGGATTGCTTTTCAGTGTACCCTCCAGAAACTTTGCCAACTTGTATTGAATCGTTCCCCCTCCAGGAACATACCCCTCATCAAGTGCTGCTCTAGTAGCCGCAATAGCATCATCAACTCTATCCTTGCGCTCCTTTAGTTCGACTTCAGAATCAGCCCCAACATAAATAACAGCCGCACCACCTGTAAGACGGCTGATACGTTCCCTATACTTCTCCCTGTCATAGGTGTTGGAATTTTCGGCCATTTCATTCTTAATGAATTCTATTCGAGCATCAATATCCACAACCTTTCCAGCACCACCAACAAGGACAGTTCTATTGGCTGAAACAGTAGCTTTATCCACTTCGCCAAGCCAGTCCGTACCAAAGGAATCAACAGCATTTCCATAGTCTTCACCGACGATGCGTCCACCGACCTTTACAGCCAAGTCCTGCATCAAGTCCTTCTGCATCTGGCCAAATCCTGGAGCCTTTACAAAACATGCCTTTAATCCGTTATTCTGCTGTACGTTGGTGACAAGAAACTTGATGACGTCATTGGATGCGTTTGGTGCTACAATGAGCAGAGACCTCTTGGCTGTATAGACAGTCTGCACCACAGCAAGAATCTCCTGAACATAGTTGATATTCTGACCCCAGATAAGGATGTAGGGATTGTCAAGCACACACTCCATTCGCTCAGGATCCGTTACAAAATATGGATTGATGATGCCCTTACTCCATTGAAAGCCAGTAGTAACCTCAATAGTGGATTCATCACCCTTTGTGCTTTCCTCCACGGTAATGATCCCGTCATTGCCAACACTGTCAATTGCTGATGTTATGAGGTCTGCAACCATATCATCCCCATTGGCAGATATCTTGGCCACCTGCCTAATCCTATCAATCTCATCAGGGGCAATCTTTACAGCACATTCCTTAATATAATTGATGGCTTCATCTCTAGCATCCTCCATGCCCCTACGATATTCGTGTGGGTTTTGAATATTTACAAGACCACCAACACCACGCTTCATCATTGCATAGGATAGGATCGTAGCAGTAGTGGTTCCATCTCCTGCCTGATCACAGGTCTTTGCAGCAACCATCTTCACTAAGGTTGCACCCATTCGCTTCATAGGATCATCAGTATCGTAGGCACGAGCAACGGTTACACCGTCCTTCGTGATGTGGGGAATTCCATATCCCTTGTCAATAGCAACAGTATGACCTCTCGGTCCGAGAGTGGATGCTACTGCCGAATAAAGCTCCTCAGCCCCTGCCAGAAGTGCACCTCTGGCGTCCTTTCCAAACAGAATCTTTGTGTTCATAAAAATTATTTCTTATAGTCCTCTATATGTAATTCACTGATTATACAGCATGGAATGTATGCTGATCCGATTGTTAATGCAATATGGGATAGATCATCACAGCCCACAACCTTATATCTAATCTCTTCAACAACATCCCTAAACTTATCAGGCTGTGTCTCTATATAGAGGGGCTGTGGTTTATAAGGTTGATCCGACGAAGCTTTTTTCTGATTGACTGATAACTTGTCCCATTCAGGGTGATCCCTTTTCCAGATTTCCATGCGAACCTGTTCTGCCTGAAAGTGTGTGATCAGAATTTCCTTTGTTGGAGTCAGTCCAGCCATGGATTTCATTGTGTTACAGTTGAGCAGCACACGATCCTCACCTCGTGGCACGGTAACGTAAATCTTAAATTCTTTTTCTTTTCCCATAATTATATGTAAATCAATTCTTTTTTAGCTCTAGTAATAGCCACAAACATAAGACATCTTTCGGCATACATAGCCAGTTCCGTAGTTGCAAATCTACTTGGAATCAGCTCTGGTTCAAGAAAGAACACTCTATCTGCTTCAAGACCTTTTGACTTGTGAATTGTTGATAAAATAACGTGTTTCTCATCAGCATTTTCTACAAAAATGTCAAAGATTCTTTCCCTTACCATATCAAGACTTCCAAAGAAGTCAAACAGGTTCAGCAAAATGTTAATCTTCTCATCCAGATTGGCATAGGCTTCTGTCCTCTCAGGACGTTCAACCCCCTTACGATACAACCGTTCCAGAAGATCCATAAGCGGTTTTTCAAGATCATCCACACATTCCGCATTATCCAGTAAATCCATAAGAGCATCACCAAAATCCTTTCCAAGAATCACACACCTCTTACCCATCTTAACCAGTTTCAACCACGCATCTATGAGTGGTGCATTGTTACGACAGAGGATAAAATCACCCTCAACAGCATCACTTAATCGCCCCTTAGACACAGAACCCTCAATAGCTGTCGAAGCTGCTTCTATGCCCTCTGGAAATACCTTTTGGGCTTCCTTTACAATAGCCTTAGCACATCTATACGTAATGGACAGGGGAAGCGTCACAGTATTTGGCGAATTCTGTATAGCGTTAAGAGAATCCAGATTTGAACCCTGAAATGAATAGATTGACTGCTTAGGATCACCCACAGCAATCAACCTCCCCTTTGGAGTTTTCAGCCTTTTTATCAGTTCATACTGCAAGGGACTGATATCCTGACTTTCATCACACATTACGACATTATACTGCTTAAACTCTGACTTTGGAACATACCTTACAGCCCAGACAAGCATGTCAGTAAAGTCCATAGGAACAGTCCCCTGACCGCCACCTGCAAAGAATACATCTGCACTACGTTTGGCCGCCAGATACAGTTCACAGGCATATCCAGCCAGTTTTTCATCACAGTCCTCACCATAGCGTTCAGCCAAGCCACAGACATCGTCAACACTGTTGCTGACAAGATTGTATCGCATTAAGTCATGTATTCTACACATACGCATCGCAAGTCCTGGTATTCGCTTAAAATGCACCTTATGAGACTTTAGAATTTCACTTGCGATGGTAAAATACTTGTTCTCCTTAACTGTAAATTTCAGAGAAAATGCCTTTCTAAGTGCTGCAAGAGCACATCCATGAAGAGTCATGGCCTTAACAGTAGGAGGAAGCTTCCTGCCAAGTTCCTCTGCTATTGACTTGTTGAATGCAAGAAAAATTGATGATTTAATCGGTGGTGTCCTTTTTGCAAGCTCAAGCAGACAGGTTGTCTTTCCTGATCCTGCTGTGGCACTTATAAAAATGTTATGATTTGTCCTTCTATATTCATCAATTACTGCCTGTTGGTATCTGTCTGGTGTCATAAGTCATCATCCTTATCCTTAATGTATGATTCCTGATTCTTATAGTCTGCAAGTGCATCAGCAACTGTATTTCCAAAGATCATATCATCCAGAATATCCTTCTGGTGTCCATGAAGCCATCTAATGTGAAAATGCACCTGTGGACGCTTTGCCATCTCAAGCACAATAGCCTTCCAGATGGGAGCGTTCATCACTCCAACAAAATTAGACAGCCGCCATCTGGATAGCCACCCCTCCTTGAACGCATTTACCACAAATTGGGAATCAGAATGAATATAGACGTCCAGAGGTTCATCAGACACCAAGCGTATTGCATGAAGCATAGCCCTCATTTCCATTCTCGCTGTGGTTGTACTGGTATAACCCTGATGAACCACTCTTTCGCTCTCGCCATCTCTAACATATACACCATACCCACCAACCTTAGTTCGTGCGTTACAGCTTCCGTCAGTATATATATCTATTCTTCGCATTCTCTAATCTTTAGGCCGTTAATCTTAATCCACCCTTGATTTCTAAGAACATCCTCAACCATAGCACGGTCATAGGTCGTTACAAAGACTGTCTGCTGTGTAATTTGCCCCTTACGTTCCTTGCTGCCAAAGAATTTACATTTAAATCTTCTCAATGTATCCATTTATGAAATTCATTTAATTATATGATTATAACGAAATATCAAGGATTTCTCCTACGATTTCTAAAAAATTTCATAGCAATAAGATCATTTTCACTCTTTCCAGCATTCACGACGTCAGTAAGCATTTTCTTACTGTCCAGCGTTTCCTTCATCTCAACATCAATTGTTTCAGGCGACAGCAGATAGGTAACTGTTATGGTACTTTTCTGCCCCATACGCTCCAGTCGAGCATTCGTCTGTTCAACATCAGTGCTTCTATCCGGAAGTTCTATATATATCATATCCGAACAGTGTGTCTGAAGGCCGTCAGTACCTGTTCCAGCTGACTGAATATTGGCAAATATAAGACGATGCTTCTGTGCCGCAAACGCATCCACAATCTTCTGCTTATTTTCTATGGACACACCACCCTGAATGACTGGAGCCTTAAAATGATTCGCAAGTTCCTGAAGTGGCTCACGATGCACCCCAAAGACAGCAAGCTGCTTCTCCTCATTGGATTCAAGCCATTCCTGAATATACGACTTAATGAAGTTCATCTTGCCCACAATGCTTAACGTGCGAAGTGTGTTCAACATCACAAGATGAGGAGCATTGGCCGCTGAACTTGCCCTTTCAACATCTATTGTCTCAAGATAGTTCAACAGGTCATCCTCTGCATGATGATACTCCCTTGCATTGCTTATAGGAACATCAACTGTCTGTTCTATAACAGGTGGAAGCTCCGTAAGCACATCCCTTTTATCCCGTCGAACATACCCAGCCATTCGCAACAGTTCGTGGAGCTCCTCCAGATTGCTGAATCCGCTTACATCAAAGCCGAACATCGTCTTCTTTGCATCACAGTACCTGAACTTAAATGCAAGAGTGTCACCAAAGATTTCGCTGAACCTACGAAGTATCTGATAAGGCTGGATAAGTTCTAAAGGACGATTCTGTGTCAACGTTCCAGTCAGTCCCCACACGTGAGTAATATGCTTCGTTATTTTCTTTGTCATTCGGGTGCGTATTGCCTTTTCTGACTTCAGAAAATGAATCTCATCAATTATACACGAACCCCAATACTTCTTCAACAGCTCCTTATATTTCACCTTTGGCTTATCTATACTTCGTTCACCAAGAATGTCAAAGTTTATAACCACCACGTCACTGTTCCATACGGATTCATCATACTTCTTTCCCGATTCCACTATACCCACCGTTCTGGCTGGATTCCACTTCTGCCATTCCTTTTTCCAGTTGTACTTAACGGACGCTGGACAGATGACAAGTGTAGGGAAGACATCCATGAGCTCTACAGTAACAATAGCCTGCCCAGTTTTACCAAGTCCACAGCCATCACCGTTTATACAGTTACCGTGATTAATCATATAGGCAATGCCCTCAGCCTGATAGTGTCGTGGTGTACGCTTTAACTCAACTTCCTTACATGCTGCAAGCACATCGTCAGCCGTAATCACTTCAGGTGGTTCCTGATATTCCACAACCCTCTTGGATGGTGTATATACCCTCTCTTCTCGAAAATTGTGGTCTGCAAGCCACTTTTGCACTGCTGCCGATGTAATTATATGAACAGAAACATACCATTCGCGCAATTCAGGGTTAAATCCGGAATTGGCAAAGGACTTGACTTCCTTTACCAGCTCCGGATCATAACTAAACCCGATGTGCCACCAAGCACTGTCACGATAGAAGTACCGCATCACAAATTAACTATTTCACCACGTTTCTGCCTATCCACTTCATCATCCACCAGCAACTTCGTCATCCTCAAGGAATAAGAATGAGCAAACCCAGTACCGTCCTTATCAACTGCTTCCCAGCATTTATGTTTATCAGGCGCATAGTAACCAACACAGTCAATACGATAGCCACGATACAGATAATGACCCTTACTTATCTTCTTTGCTGTATATTTCATTTTCAAACGTCTTTCTGTCCACAATACGAATCCCCATCTTCTGAGCCTTTTGCATCTTACTGCTTGTTGAATTCAAGTCAGCCACCACAAGAACAGTGCATTTGGCCGTAACACCACTCAGAACCTCGTGCCCCTGCTTTATAAGCTCATTCTCCAGTTCCTTATCCCTAAAACCTGTCATGCAGACATACATGCAGTTGTCAGCCAAATTCTTCTTAGGGGTACAAACATAATAAGGATACAGACACCTCATACTTAAAAATCTATCCATGCCTGCAATGAACGTATCAGCTGTAACAGCACCCACGCCAGAAATGGAACAGAGCTCCTCACGAACAACCGTCAAGATGTCCTTATCCCGAATAGGTTCATTGATGTCCAGCAGATATTGAACGGCTTCGCTGCCATCTATAATGCTTTGAGCTGTTTTTTCGGCAAGAACACCCCCAAACACATTACATGCTGTCATAAGTCTTGCAACAGGATTCTTTGTGTGAATCACCCTTTTCTGAACCTCATTATACACGGCCAGCCCCTTATTCTCACCAAGTACGTGCATAAATACAGTCGACTTACTTGTCACAGCAAGCTGGACGCTATCCATTCCAGCGTCATATAGGCGACGCACAATAGGCTCGTCAAAGCCCTCACAACCCATCGTTCTGAAGAAATACACCATACGGGAAATGACCTGTTGTCTACAGTTCTTATTCTCACACACAAGCTCGGTATGCGTAGCATCCCACTGAACAGGCTTACCACAGCATGGACAGACAGTAGGAAATTCCTTAGAACATGTTTCTGGGGAATAACCAAGCGTTCTAATGTGCTTTGGAATGACGTCACCACTACGAATGATGTCTATTGTAGAACCACCTGCAATATTATTGTCAAGAATGTATTTAGCATTATACCCTGTCACCTTGGATACGGTAGCACTCTCCATTTCAACAGGCTTTACACATACTACAGGACACAGACAGCCATCCTTGCTAACATTCCATTCAACCTTTTCTACGGTTGTTGTATAGGACTGCAACCACTCTTCCCTCTTAAATGCAATAGCATAGTCAGGATTTCCATTTGGCTTACGACCGAGCTTCTTTCGAACACTGTTTTCATCAACCTCAATCACTAGGCCGTCTATCTGATATACCAGCTTCCATTCTCTATAAAGCTTATCCAGCATACCCAGCACATCATGCTCATCATACACAAGGATATTTTCAATCTGCATCAATCTGTATGGTGTAGCATATCTATAATGACCATTAAGGTAGTCTAGCTGGACAGATTTATTTTCATCAGAATCAATGCCATACCTCACAAAGGTAACAGCCCCTATCTGCTCCGTATTAGCCCCCATAGGAGAGTTAAACAGGCCTGCAACCATGTTACGAGCATTCTTATACTCACCCTTAACAGATTCAAAATCCTTTTTGGAACAGATAGCTTCACCCCATGTGTATTCAAACACAGGCTGTTCAAGTTCACCGTTCTTCATTCGTGCAAAGTGAGCATCACTTCGCTGACCCTGCACACCGTCACCCCTTGTCCAGGCAGCCTGTGACAGTTCCCCAACAAGAAGACTTATTCCATCATATTTAGGCGTTATTACAAGATTTTTGCACCCAGCCCTAGCCATCCTATCAACCCACGCCAAAAACTCCTTAAACGTCTTTATTTTCTCCAGAGAAAACATAGGGAGAGGAAGCTTCTGCATTCTATCCGTTGCCTTTTCAGCAACCCCAGACTTAAAGAAGTCATCATCAGGAGATATAGCCCTCAACTGTTCCACAAGTGAATCGTACTCAGCATCACTGACCTCCGGCTTGCCTTGCCTATACAGAGAGTTCAAACGAAGGATTTCATTTCTTAGTTCTATACCAGACATAACGCTTCCTCCAACATTCTTTTAGCCTTAAGGTACAAAGGCATTTTTCGCTCGTTCAAACCACCCCTCGTAGGGTCGACATTGTCACATAAGTCAGCATACTTCACGTAGATAACGTTGTAGACCCCTGTACCAATTATGTTTTGGATATATTCCAAATATGGAGTATCTTTTCTGTGGGTCAACTTCTCCACACATTTAACAATATATGGATCAACACCCATATCAAGTAAATCTGTTGCTGTAACTTTTGTATCTTCCAGCACATCATGAAGCATAGCAATACACGCGGCTGTTGAAGTGTGACATTTATTGGCAACAGCGATAGGATGGCAGATATACGGAACACCATTCTTATCAACTTGTCCATTGTGCGCCTGAACTGCAATTTCAGTAGCCAGACGAAACTGGTCTTTAGATTTAACAATCATGTTCATAACAAAATCATTTTTAATTTTCACAATGCAAAGGGAATTATCCTTCTTGAATTTCCAAAGAATTTTCCAAAGTTAATCAAACTCTATAATGACCTCTCCGTATGCCTGTTTCTGAATCTCGTAAAACTGCTCATCGGATTTAATTCCAGTCGGCTTGCCGTCATTAATCCAGTTCTGGTAGGCAAGAAGTTCTTCCTCGGATTTACCCAAATCCTCAGCGTAGGCGTCAAGATTGCTCAACTGAATGTTCTGACGCTGATAGCTGTACTTGGACAGAACATCGAACAAATCAATCTTCTGACCACCCTCAACCCTGTTATAGGGGCTGTCAAGGATGGACTTTGCGAAATCATTTTTCATTTCCATATAGTCTTTAATTTTCTTATAAATAACACTCTTCTTAAAGAACTGTGAGACTTTATCTTTATCCAGAATAGGCGGTTGTTTAGTGGAATCATAGACAAGAACTGGCCTCTCTCCACGTGCAACATTATTATCAAACAATTTAATCTTAAATTCAGGGTGTTCCATTATCAACCTTGCAAATGTCGTAGCCGCACCAGAATGACCATCTTTCAAAATAGGATCTGGAACAAAACGACCAGAATATTTCTCCTTTTCTTCAGCCCGTTGATATCTGGCCTTGCACCTTTTCAAGGCTTCCTTGGTTGATAGAGACACACCAACAATTTCAGGTTCATATCCTGCATCAATCGCAGCCTGAATATCAGCAAGTGCTTTTTCATAATTACCCATAACACCGTCCTTGACAAAGTCACCACCTGTTGCAAGGACACGTTTATAGGCTTCCTTTGTCATCGCACTTGTTTCCTTATGAAGTCGTTGAGCACCTGAACGAGCACTTGTCCAGTTATAAAACATATTATCGCCTTGAAAGGCTTTCTCCTGATATTCATCAGGATTCAACTGACAAGGAATCCTACTGCTATCATACCCCAATGCAGCAAGCGATGAAGACTTTCCAGATGCAGCACCACCAAGACAAAAGACTGCTTTTGGCTTATCAAAATGTCTTGTAGCCTTAGAAACAGTCTCCTGAATCAACTTCTCTCTAAGAAGTTCACGAAACTTATTATCACGAAATTCTTCAAGTGAGGAAATTGTCTTATACTTATCACCCAAAAAATTTTTTCTATTATTCCAATATGCTAATGTCTCCTTTGAAGGAAGCTTTGTACCACTATTGCCCTCATCAACAATTTTACACTGACCGTAACGCTGGCCAACCCTGTGCAAGCGTCTATTCTCTGAATTATCCTTATAAACACCAGATTTGGCTTTAATTATGTATTCAAACAAGCCCATAGCCTAAATTTTATAACGCAAATATAATCACTTTTCTGAAATATCCAAGGATTATTCCTTAATCTTTCACGAAATTTTCGTAAATAAACCTTTAATTATCTCTGTGTCATGTTACTATAAAAGTCCAACTTTATCTGATCATACACGGCTATAACATTCGTATTAGCCCTTTCATCATTAGCCCCATTTTCATTGTAAATTTCACTAAGAACGACTTCTGCAACCTTATCAACCCATTTTTCATCAGTATAACTTGAAAGAGGTCTACCTAAATAGGTAAATGAATCCAGTTTACTATTCCTGTCATCATGCAGGTTCTTTAACAATTTATGAACCTTTGCCGTTGTCGCTTCTCTATCAATAATGTGGTTTTCCGCTCTAACCTTTTTAATGACGCGACAGACCTTTTCAACACCCAAGTCAAAGAAAGCATTTGAAATCACTTTTGTCTTTAGCTGGTTTCCAGGAGCAAGACATTCTGACAGTTCTGCAAGTTTTGAATTCTGATCACGTGTTTCCTTTAGGAGTTCTTCCATAGTTCGCTTTTGATCCTCCAGCATGCTGTTAATAAGTTTAATGAACCACTTAAAACAAACAACCATAAGAATTCCAGAAAGAACCAAAAAGAATCCGGCCGTAATAGCCATCATTCCAACATCACCAATCGCCTTGCCTGTATCAAGAGCTGAACTTACAATCTGTGTCGTATCCATTTTTCAAAAACATTAAACAATATACAACACAAATGTAGTCATTCCATACCAATTAGCTCCTATTCAAATCCACCTTTGTTAGCCAAATGTAATCACTAGTTTCAAATTTAAACGTCTGTACACATATTGACTGTATCAGCTCTTCAAGACGCTGTTCTGTCATGCTCTGGAAATTACTTTGAAAGTTTTGTACTATTCTAGTAATATCCTGCCCTGTAACTTCAGAATAACGAACTTCTCTGGTTGGAAGACGAACATATTTTGTCAAAATTGCACGCCAGCCATCCATAATCTTAATCACAAGAATCTGCCTATTGCAGTTCATCACAATGCCTTGACAGGCATCCAGAAACATTTCATTGCTTGTCATACCCTATCATTTTTTCCACCGCCTTACGATGATTATTTGCCTTAACATCATTTCCAGTACGCTTATTATCAACATCAAACCTTTCACGAAGAACCTTTTTCTTTACTTCATCCGAAAGCCCATTAAACGTACTAACACCAAAGTCTGATATAGGAACAACCTGCTCCTCCCATCGAAGCGGCTCACCACACACTGGACATTTCACCACCTCATCTGAAGATGGAAACATCCTTTTTCTTCTTCTATCATACTTTAGCGTATAACAGCCTGACTCCAGCCACCTACCACTATTAGCAAATTCACAGTCTGCCTTATTTGAACACTTTAATACCCACTTCATAATACATAATGTCTTGAACCATATATAGCAATAAGTAGTGAATCGGTAAGATTATCATCAGGCTTGGTACATCTGGGTGTTCTTCGCAGATCAGCTCCAGGACATAGACGCTTTGCGGCTGCTATGGACATCACCTTTTTATCTGGATCAGCCTTAATCCCTTCAAACATCTCCTTCTGCCACTTTTTAGGGGCTACCAGCACAACAGGAAGCCCCACCATAATGAATCCCATTCTAAGGGCATAGGCTATCCCTCCAAATGTAAACGTTGCCCCTGCAGAACTACCATAGATAGCATGGACGTCCTCTATAACAACCTGTGTCACATTAGGATCACATTCGCTCGCAATACTAACGATTAGAGTTGAAAGAGCCACCATATCCAGTTCCCGATGGCCTACCATAGGAATAGGGTGATGAACAAATGCACCACCCCTCATTACAGTTATAAATCCTTCCTTTCCAGGATCAACACCTATTATAGTTTTCTCACTCATTCAATTCTGCTTATACCTTTTTCCTTCACAATAGTTAAGATTGGTGTTCCAACCTTAATGTTCATCACATGACTAATTATATAAACTGGATTTTCTACATCCTTCAACGATTCAATAAGTAAACTCAACCCAAGAGGATCAGTCCCCTCCAGCACTTCATCAATCATCAAAAAATCCAACCCACCATAGGGATTCGTAGCATTAAGCATTTCCTGAAATGCCTGTATCATGGCCATCTCCACTCTGGCACGTTCACCACCACTATATGACCAGAAGCTCTTATATTCACCCTCACCGTTGATAACAAGCACTGTAATCTCACTCTTAATCTGACCTTTAGCATTTACCTTGAAACCGTCAATGGAAACACGAAGTTCAGACTTTTGCCGTTCAAGAGACATGTTTGCAGCATCCTGAACCACTTTTAGCTGTCCACAGGCTAATGACATTCTAAAGTCCTTAAATCGCTGCCCCCACTGTTGAAGTTCACCAAGCTCCTTCTCAGCCTTTTCAAGTTCCTTGCCTGCACACTCCAGTTTCTTTTCCGTCAAAGTTATTAAACTTTCATATTCTTCAGCCTTTGTTTGAATGCCATTCTTTTTCAGTACAGCAATTCTATTTTCCTCCTGCTGGATATCCTTCTGTAGATTTTCAATAGTGGAATTATTACGATTAACAGTCTCCTTATATTGGCCTAGCATAACCTCTTTGCTGTAAACTATACGCTCTGCTTCCGCAACCTGTTTACGTAATGCTGATAATTCAACATCACGCTTATCCATAGCTTCAACAATCTTCTTCTCCTTATTGGTATAGGTGGAAAGATCATTTGCAAGTTCATCAAGCACTGCATTAACTTCACCGATTGTATCATTATGAACTTCCACATCATAGGTAAAGTCCACCTTTTTACTTTCGAGTTCAGCAATGGAACGTTCTGTATCATTAAGTAGGAATCTATGGTGACAGTGTGGACACGTAACAGTACCTGCAAGCATCTTATTCAGTTCAGCCAGCTTCCTGTTCGTTTCATCAAGCCTTTTATTCTCTTCATCACGAAAGTTACGCGCTTCAAACACGGCATTATCCAACCCTTGACGTTCTTGCCTAATCGATTCTTTCTGCTGTTCAAGTGTATTGTCAGCCATCATTGCTTCAAGTGATTGTTTCACTGTCACCAAAACTTTCTTTCTTTTATCAACTTCCAGCTCAACTTTACTTTGCAGTTCTTCTATCTGCCTATTATTATCCTCACATGTTTGAATCTTCAGTCTATACCCACTTATTCGCTCATTAATCACCCCAATTTGCTGTTCAAACTCCTCATCAAGATCACGGGACTGTTCATAGGCCAATTGACTCCTGTAAGCGTCTAATTCCCCTTCCACTGAAAAAACCTTTTTCTGAGCAGCATCACGCTTTTCAATATAAGGAATGCTTCTCTCTTTTACAACATCATCAGCGGCTTCCAGCTGCTCTGCTTTCATAAACCGATTAATTAGAGCGAGCTTGTCTGTATTGGAAGCACTTAAAAAAGACTTATAATTTTCCTTGTTAAGGATATAGAATGACTTTAGGTCATCAGGTGTTATAGCTATCCAGTCCAGAATGTACCTGTTTCCTTCCAACACGGAAGCAAACTGAACAGGCTGTTCATTTACATATAGCTCAAGTGTCGCTGAACCCTTACTACGAATTTTTCTAAGAATTCTAAGCCGTTGATTCCTTACTGGACAAAACACCGTTAATTCAACTTCTGCTTCTTCCTCACCCCACCTTATCAAGTCCCTATCCAATGTCTGCTTACGAAGTGATGTCGCCATCAGTGCATAGGAAATGCCAGCTTCCATCGTGGACTTTCCAGCACCATTTGTTTCCTTGCTGTCATCCGTAAGGTTTCTACCCTGAATAAGAGTCGCCCCATTACGAAATGTATGATTCAATTCCTCAAAGGAAAGAAAATTCTTTAATCTTAACGTTTCCAGTCGCATATACCTAAATCTTTTCTGTTATCTTTGCTTCAATTTCCTGCATCAGTTCCAAGTTGTCTCTAAGAAAAATTCTTGCCTTTTCAGCACCCTGACCAATTAAATCACCATTATAGCGGAAAAACGCACCCTTTTTCTCAATAACTTCATAACCAACAGCCAGTTCAAGCACTTCAGAAGCCCTATCAACACCCTCACCAAAGCGAATATCAAACTCTGCCTTGCGAAGTGGTGGTGCAACCTTATTCTTCTCAACACGTACCTTAACATGGATAGCTGACTCCTCACCCTTATCACCTATAACACCTGATTTAGCAATATCCAGAATCTGGCTTGCGTAAAAACCCAAGCTCTTTCCTCCTGGAGTTGTCTTAGGTGAACCATACATTACACCTATCTTTTCACGATACTGATTAATGAACAGGGCAATGATATTGTTTCTCTTCAAGTCACCCACAATTCCTGGAAGCCACGCTGACATCAGTCTAGCCAGAACGCCCATTTTGGCATCCCCCACTTCCGCTTCCAGATAACACCGTGGAAACATAGCGGCCACAGAATCCATAACAATGCCACCAACAGCATCTGACTTCGCTGATTCACGTATAATTTCTAGGCACTCCTCAGCAGTGCCTGCCTGTGTTAAGATAAATTTATTAGGAGAGACATCCACGCCAAGAGCTTCCACATAGTCCATGTCAATAGCATTCTCCCTGTCAACATAGATGATCGCCTTGCCTGTCTGTCTTTGAATACTTGCACAGGCCGTAAGTGCAAGAGTCGTCTTGCCGCTGGATTCATACCCTCTAAGCTCCACTATTCTACCTAAAGGATAACCACCGCCCAGAGCCAAGTCCAGACCCATACTGCCTGATGATATGAATGTAACTTCCTGAGAATTATTTCCAGCAACAATCTCCTTGCCGAACTTCTTCTGTAGGGTGGATACAAGTTCTTCTATTCCTGCCATTTCATTATTTCTTTTAATAGTTCATAACCCTTTATATAATCATAACCCTTTTCCTTGCAAAATTCTTCAAATTTCTCTGCAATGCTGGTTCCGGTCATTGCAATGATATTTTGATGCTCATCCACCTCATCAACATTAACATCATCATACTTAACCTGCACACTTATACCAGCGGCTGTAAATTTTTTTCGGTCAATCTTCTTCATCGCCTGCTTATCCCCTGTAAACGTAAGACGCAAATTCACCCCATCTATGGACGACTTAGAGAGTTCAACCAGCTCCTCCGAAGTAATTGTCCGAGCATCAACCACAATCTCCTTATAAGGCTTAAAAACTGACTTTACAAGCTCAAAGGATAGATCGTCATACAGAACGGTAAAACCCTTATCCTCATCCTCACCAAAGTTGTTCTGCTGCACACTCGGTAGATGAAAGATGTTCTTGGCTGGCTGCTGTCTGTTATGATAATGTCCAAGAAAGACCTTTTCAAACCCCTTAAACAGAGAAGCCTTGATGGAAGACTCCACCTTGCTACCATCATTGTTGATGGAACCCTGAATAGCTGTATGACTAAATAGAACACACTGTCCCAAAGGGGTACACATTTCAAATTTCTCAAGATACACATTCTGTCTGTAAAAAGGCATTAACCAGAATTTGTATTGACCAAGAACAAACATGTCCAATTCTTCATGTAAATGGAAATTAGGGTGGTACTTAAACACCGTTAGGAAACTTTTGTCATCACCGTAATCTGTCTTATCATGATTTCCAGGGATACAGTGTACGGTCAACCCTGCAAGATAATACATATTCAGGATGCTATCCATAAAGGTGAGAAGTTCCTGACTCTGACTCGTTCTACTGTCAAACATATCACCAAGCCACATAATCGTATTCACGCCACAATTCTGAGCTAACTGTATCTCCTGTTCTGCAATGCTCAAGATTGATTCCTTATTGTCAGCCTTGATGTGCCAATCGGTACTAATTATTGCCAAAGGTTGTTTCATCATATATGATTAGATTAAAAGGGGTGGTATTGCTGCCACCCCTCAATCATACTTACTGGTTCACTATTGTTTGTTCAGTTTAGCCCTTTCACGCATAGCCTTAATCCTTTCTAGAGCAGACTGTGCTGTCGCACTGCCTGATGGTTGTGGGGCTGCTGCCTGTGGCTGTGGTTCTGGGGCTGCTGCTTCAGGTTCAGGATCCTCAACCTTTGGAGCCATCTTTGGCTTCGGCTTTGCAGGGGCTTCAGGTTTAGCATCCCATCCAGGAACATGGTCAAGATCATAGCCGAGATCCTCCTTCTTGACTGCAAGCGCATAGGTGGAATCAAGATCACCACCCAAGTCATCGACAGTGATTTCCTCATATTCATTGCCATACTGTCTGACAAACTCCTCATTGATGACTTTCAGCTTCTGCTCCAGTGTTGGCTCTTCAGCTACCGCCTTTTTAGCTGACGGCTTCTTTACAGCAGGCTTCGGCTTTGCAGGAGCTTCCTCCTGAGATGCTGGTGCTGCCGTTCTTGGCTGTGGTGCTGAATCAGTATCCTCTGAACCCCACTTCTTGGAAAGTTCGGCTTCCGCTCTTTCGATGTAGTCCAGATAGTCCTCATCAGCAAAGACATTGTAGCCGTTATTCTGATCGAACCTCTTCAGGCCATCCAGTGCATATTCGAAGTCCTTCTTACGATAGGAACCAACATACAGGCTCTTAAGTGAAGGAAGCTTGAGAAGATCCTCAAGTACCTTATCAGGAACGGCATACTTTTCAAAATACTGATCCCAGGACATTGTACGAGGAAGCGGCAATGCCTTGAGCACCTCAACCGTCTTGCCGTTCTCATCCTTTTCACGTGACCACTGAATAGGATACCCAGTTGAAGGATCACTGAAGATGTCGATTGCTGCTGTATCATCCTGAGCACACATTTCAGCGGATTCCTTATTGAGAGCTTCCATCTGCTTCGGCTTCAGACTATCGCGATAGATCTGGCCGTTAATGAGTGCATAATAGACATACTCCAGCTGTGGACGAATGCCTGAAACCCACTGTTTACCCATTCTGTATCCTGTGATCGGGTTAAGGAAGCGATTACGCTCATCCTTGTCCTGATACTGTTCAGCAAGCGCATAAACCCTCTTAATGTACTCATCAATGATGTCATACTTTGACCCTGCATGAAGTGTAGCAATGAAGATCTTCTTCTTAGCAATCTTCTTACCAATAACCACACCCTCCTTCTTGTCCTCAACTTCACACTCAAGCATCGAAGTCATCATAGGAACATAAGGACTGTCTCCTGGCTCATGTGCTGGAAGAACCCTCTTGATAGTCACACCATCTACATTCTTAAAGAATGGTGCATAGTCGCTGCTTCCACCATAGTAGGTGTCATACTGTTTTGTCTCAGTAACGGTTGAACTTACTGTTGACAGGGGTGTTGCCCTAAACCTGTCTCTGTTAAAACTTGCCATAATTCTTTTTAATTTTTATAAGTAATAAACGGTATCTCATTAAACATACGCATATCTAATAAATAGCTCAATCTGTCTTCTATCTGAATAGTCAAAGTCCCTATAATTAACCCACCCTGCATTCAATAGTTTAACACCGACATGACAGCAATTACCTCTATATGAATAATCTACTGCACAAAGAAAATCTGAACGATCCTTTTTAATGTCCTTATCGTAATATGTGAAGTTAAACCCTAGCTCCATCTTGCTATCCTGAACCTTTTCCTGAATCAACTGTGCAATTTCCTTGTTTGTAAGTGTTTTCATAACGTGTGTAAATTAATGATTACAGTGCAAAGGTAGTCATCTTTCTTGGATATCCAAGGAGTTTATCAGGAATTTCTTTATAATTCTTCCCTAACAATTATCGGTGAATTCTTACCCATGTAAGGAATTGTTCGAATAGTATTATATTCTATAAACTCTTCTGCATCCTCATAGGCCATACCATCACTATTCATTAGAAACTCAACCATCTTCTCATAGGAATACACAACCCTGTCATCTATAGAAATACCTATAACGGCAGAAATATAGTCAGGATCAACAAAGAATGTCGTATCTTCTGCATCCCTTTCATACAGAACTTCCCTTAGTTCTTCTATATCCTCAAATTTCATACTAAAACCCCTTTTTACGAATTAAAAACGAATTAACTTCACCAGCCACTAGTTCCTCTAGAAATTCTGCTGGTGTAACAGGCTTCAAAAGATTGTTCAACTTCCTACTTTTGTCCTGAACAGACCACTGCAATGTGTCAAGGATGGCAAAATTCTTCTGTGCTTCTATCAGTTCACAGGACAGCTGCTGATAGTCCTCGTCAAGTAAAATAACTTCCTCCAAAGCCTTTTCCGACATCTTTATTTCATCATTATCAAAAAAGAACTTACCACCGTTCTTCTGTGCCTGCCTACGATAAAACTTTTTTCTATCCGCTTCATAGATGTCCTTTTCCAGTTTCTTTTCTGCTACGGCCTTTTCAGCTTCAGCCCTAAGAATTCCTACCTTATTCAGAAGCGCACTAACTGTAACAGCTTCCCCAAACAGGTTTTCGTAGTTTATGCTTGTCAGCCTATCTATGTCTATGCGACCGTCAAAGCCATTTGTCTCCAGTTCCACTGGAACATTTGCAAAGTGTGTTGTAATTATCATAAGCCTATAACTTAAATGTCACCATAGTAGTCTCCATATCAGCACGTAAGGCATTCTTATCATTGCGTGCATCATAATATAGAGTTGCATTCAGAAGTACGATATTATCCTTACTTGCTGTAATTTCCTCCTGAAGACGTTCATATTCTGACTGAAATATCACCAGATCCAAGAACTCATAATTGTTTTCCAGTGTAATACGACATAGAACATCTCCCTTTTTGGTCTTTTTAAGGTCTATTGCAGACACATAACCCCCAACAATCACATAACCCCTATTAGGACGATATTCAACATCATTACAGTCCTCAAATGTGTGGTATTCATAACCGTCAGGAAAGAACTGCTTCACCTTATCATAGATGCTGCTGTAATCAAAGAATGCAAGTCCTGAAAGTTTCTTCTGCATAAGCTGCCACCACCAAGCATCATTCCTGTGGTTATCAAACCCTGCTATGATAGGATCATCCTCATTCAGCTTGTTTTTCGTGGAAGCTAAATAGGATATCAACAGCTCCACCCTCTGTGAAGCATCAGTGATGTTTTCTACTGCATCAAATGCACCTGCAAGAATTAGATTCTGCACAACCCTCGTGTTCACCGCTGAACCTTTCCATTTATGTCGAGTTACAAAGTCATCAAGTGACCAGTATCTACCATTTTCATCACGCTCCTTGAGTATCTGAGTTGCTGCCTTGTCCGCAACCTGTTTTACGCCTGTAACAGACCAATAGAGCGTCTTGGCCGCAAAGTCAATATAAACACCTGTACCTGACAGATTAATATCCACAGGCTTCACCGTGCAGACACCTGTCTTGTTGATCTCAGCAATATAACGAGGATAGTCATCCGTTGTTGCTTCCTTAAATGCTACACTCCAGTATTCTATAGGATAATGGACTTTCATCCACTGCGAAATATAGCCTGTAAGAGCATAGGCAACAGCATGAGAACGATTGAACAGATATGAAGATGCCTTGTCAAGTGCATCCCACACATTCTCTGCATACTCCTTTGTCACACCCCAATTCTGCACATAATATTCTACAAATCTTGGATGGTATTGTGCAAGAGCTTCATATTTCTTCTTCACCATAGCCTTTCGCACATCATCTGCTTCAACAAAGGACAGTCCTCCAAGTGTACGAGTAAGTTCCATTACTTCCTCCTGATACACAACAAGACCATAGGTTGTCCTTAATGCCTGTTCTGATCCAACCCAATAATCTACAGGAGCACCCTCCTTACGCTTAACATACTCCGTATGGAAACCATTTTCCATTGCTCCAGGACGATACAGGGCAATAGCAGCAATCAAGTCCTCTATGTTTTCAGGCTTCATCTCCTTACAGTAGCCTGTCAACCCACGAGAGCCAAAGTGAAAATTATCTTCCGTCCAGCCATTCTGAAAATAGCGGTAAACCTCTGGATCATCAAGCGGTACATTAAAAATGTCCACATCAACACCCTCATTCTCTTTCACGAGACGCACCATATTCTGAAACTTATCCAGCTGTTTAATACCCAAAATATCATTTTTCAGGAATCCAGCACCATCCATTTCGCCACCCTCCCATTCAGTCACATACTCCCCATTCTGCTTACGAATAGGCGTCCAGTGAAACATATCGTGCTCCTTTGGAAATATCATGGTTGCGCAAGCATGAACTGAACGTGCCTTTGGTGCTGGCATAATCAGCATGACTTCATTAACCAAGTCAGGGTGATCCCTAACAAACTTCTTTACACGTGGTTGAGCACAGGCTATCCTAAATAGGTCTTCAGGCTTGCGATCATCCACTGCAAAGAGTTTCATCATGTCATTTACCTCCTGAAACTCCAACCCATACACACGAGACATGTCCTTGATAGCTGCCCTCAACTGCAAGGCGGAGTAAGTACCCACTGAACAGACATTAACCTCACCGAAACGCTGTTCCATATACTGCTTGACTTTTCCTCGGTCTTCTCCTGGGAAATCGACATCTATATCGGGAAGACTTTTCTTCACGCGGCCTTCATTAAGAAACCTCTCAAAAAGAAGATTGTAGCCTATTGGATCCAATTTGGTAATAGCTAACAAGTACGAGACAAGACACCCTCCTGCAGAGCCACGACTAATCCCTGTCATAATACCATTGCGATGACACCAATTAATGATATCCCTCGTGATTAGAAAGTAATCAATCGTATCTCCCAGCTTGATTACACCAACTTCCCTGTCAATACGCTCCATCACAACATCCTCACCATACCGTTCAATCAGTTCAGGATGTCGCTGAAGCCCCTCATCAATAAGCCCCCAGAACATATCTTCATTCGTTGCATATTTAGAGGCTTCCTCTTCCGTCATAATGTAACGTGGAAGATGTCTCTTGGTTGTATCCACAGTAAAGTCAATACTGTCAGCAATGTCCATAAGTCTTTCCAGCCCATCTAAAAAGTCCTGATATGCAAGCCCCAGACCGTCATCCGTACTTGGAAACATATCAGCAAGCTGACAGAACAATACATCACTCGGCTTAAACCACTGATCATCACTGTCATAAAAATTGGATCCACCTATACTTGCAAGCCTAGCTCTAATACAGCTATATTCCTCGTCCAAATACCACGCATCAGCCATAGGAAGTGCAAGCATACCACTATGATAGAATTTCCTTAGATTCTTCAAATATACTTCATCACGAGACTCCTCCTCATATTTAACAGGGTCAAGTTGATAATAACCGATTTTTAGGCCTATTTTAGCGAATGTGTCATAATCAGTCGTCTTGGGGTCTGCAACTACCACCAAGCCATCAGCATTTCGACTAATTTCATCCTTAAACTGGTCAATAGGAATGTATCCCAGATTATCACAGTTAATAGCTTCTGACATTGTAAGCAGGCTCTGCCATCCAGCTTCATTCCTTACAAACACCTTAGCAGTAAACCTAAAGTCCTTGACTGTATCATATACGGTACATTCCATTCCAATAACAGGCTTCAGGCCATTCTTCTGGCATTCAACCTGAAATTTCAAAGCACCTGACAAAGTATTCTTCTCACAGATACCAAGCGTAGTCACTCCATAGAATTTCGCCTTTGCACACCAATCAGCATAAATTCCAGAACCTGACATAATTTCATACTGACCGTGAACACCCATAAAAACAGGCGTAGGAATCTCCTGCACGGCTTCTCCAATATATTTCAACCGTCTTAGCTTTACATCATCCCGCCCATCCTTCGGAAGCATATACCAAACGCCACCGAATTTATAGGCATAAAAATCACACTGAGTGTCAATTGTTGTCTCCGAAGATGTGTACCTGTCTGGATTAGCCGGAATGCCTGTAAACCTAAAGTCGTCATCAAACAACGCACCGTCATTGTCAGGCTTATACAATTCAAATGTCTTGCCACCTATTTCATACACATAAGGACTAACTTCCTTATATGACATTAGATTCCTTTGAAGATATTGTTCAAACTCCTGTCTCATATTACGTAATTCATAATTCCAGTAATATCATCCCCATCCTTATACCTGCCAAAACCAATCACTGTCTGTGCAAGTGCTTCACTGATGTGATGGCTTGTAGCATCATAGCTCGGTGAATGATAATCACAAAAGATAAAATAAATCTGAGGTTCTATATTCAAAAATTCAGCCTTACACCTTAAATCCCTGTATAGTTGAAAAATAGACTGAACTTCATCCTTAAACCGAACGGAACCAATCAGTACTCGCACCCCATTCACACGCACATCAGAGCGGAATGATTGCTTGCATACTTGATCATAAATCCTGGCTTTTGTGTATCTAGCCCAAACACCCACACCAGCAACATCCTTTACACCCTCGCCAATTCTACGTAGAATATCCCTACCTCTCATCTTATTTTCAACAACACCATTAGGGGTTATCTCACTGAATTCACACACAACATTATCCTTCCAGTCACGATATTCTTCTGAATTTACATTACCAAATTCAGCACTATACCCAAATATCTGTCGTGTCAACTCACGAATACCATCAGAAAAATCAGCGGTAATCACAACCTGACCATCGCCATTATATTTCTCTTTCATCCGTTCAAGGCGATAGCTTTTTCCTGAACCTATCACGCCTACAAAGGCATATATTTCAACTGGAACCTTTATCATAACTATGCTTGATATTTAGCCATAAAATCAAAGATAGGAAGCCACTTCCTGTTCTGACCACAAAGATTATAGATAAGCCTTTTACAATTATCTATTACAGTCATGTTTCCTATTGTAGTATTTCCAAGTGCTTCCTCCTGTTTACAGAAAATCCACAGGTCGAGATAGTCACACACCTTAAAGAGTGTATGCTGTTCTTCCGTCATAACAGACTTAATAGCTTCATCAGAATAGTGGTTCAACGCTGTATCACGATCACAGACTTCCTTCTCTATTGTAGCCCACGCACTGGAAGTCCTCTCCGAAAGATTCTTAACAACAAAATTCAAATCACCTGTAAATGCTTCCAGATAGTCGTGCATCAGTACCTTGTCCCACACATTGATGTCATAGGACACATCACAGGCAGAAGCAAACCATCTAAAGAGCATGCCTACAACAAACCCATGTTCAAGAATGTTATAACTTCTGTGGTGGGGGACATTTGGAAGCCTTTGAATCTGCTTCATCTGAAGCAGATAATCAATCTTTTTGTAATTCATAGCAAAATCATTTTTAATTTAGTCAAAACTTGTGGCCGTGGAAAGACTCGAACTTCCTCCTAATCTATCACAGATTTCCCGCCCAAAGGTTGCACGGCCATCCAAACAATGGTTTCTAAAGTAACTTCTTATTAATAAATAACTTTGTCAAGTATGGATTATCAAATGTCACAGACATATCTTTAGACCACTTACGATAAATCACCTTTGCCCAGTCACTAAACATAGGCTCATTCCCAAACTTAGCTTCTATTTCAGCAAGAGCTTCTTCCTTGCTATACGGCAAGTCATCCGCACCACGTACACCTCGCTCAAAAGCAGACAACAGATTAAGCAGCACATCAAATTCCTCCAGTGTGGTAAATGTATGTCTATAACCATGCCAATCCTGACAGTCTAAAAATTTAAACCAATCAGTCCACTTATAAACCGAATCACGATTTTCATTCGCTGTAATTATATCAGTAATCATAGGAAGAGACCCCTCATAAATGTGCAGATTATCCACTTTATGAAAATACACCCCAACAGGCACACCAACCATCGCAGCGACATATTCCTGCATCAATGTAAAATTAAAGACATTAACAGCACTAAACCCCCAGAACAAATCATTGGAACGCATATCCACATAACAGTTCATCTTCCCATCCACAACCATAAAATGAATAGATCGCGTACATGGGGTATCCTTTGTTATAAGAATCTCTCCATTATTAAAATCATCAGCAATAGGGTCATGAATGGTAATCACGGCTTCTCTAGTTGTAATATCTTGTTTAAACTTATCCACTATAAATTTTAGCTGATCTGTTGTTCTTATACCAGCCATACACCTGGAATCATACTGACTATACATCCTATACGATTCATTCTTATAGAAACTTGTTACAAAATGAGCACCATAATTACGAATTCTCGGGCCATAGCCAGCTCTCATTGTTTCACCGTCATCAGAAAAAGACAACAAATTCTTGACATAGGCAGACGGCATCTCCAGTGAATTATCTCCTCGTGCAATCCAGAGGGATTCTATCCACCCCAGTGTCTTGTTCCATTTACGCTCTGGAACAAAGACATATCTATTCAGTGGGTTGCTTATCTTTATAAGAACTGCTTCTGGAAATTCCAAGCACATATTTCCTGCTGGATTGGTTCCTCTACGTGTCCAAGTACCCATGTTTTTAAGACTCTTTGAAAGCCCAACAAGAGCCTGACTAAGATTATCAAATTCAAAATACATAATCGTTTTTATTTATAAGTTTCTATCTGTCCTTTTAACGGCATCTTCACATTCCATTTCCGTGGAAACATATAAGGAATTTCTGGTTTTGGTGTAGTATATACATTCTTCAACCTACCTTTAGTGTTCTTCTTAAACTGCACCCCCATACATTTAGCGTACTTTGATAATTCACAAAAACAATTTTGAATGTTCGTTAGTGTAGGTACTGGCTCCCACGGCAATGGATTCCAAAGCATACCTGTATCCTCACAGAACCTATTCATAAGCTCTTCAAAATGTTCCTGTGTCCATCGCAGAACAGCTTCACCATCATTCTTATGATCTCCTTTAAAAGCAAATTGAATGCCTCTTTTACTTCCAGGGCCAGTTACGACAAAGTCATTCTCTGTAAAGTTATATAAAGGGGAATAATTCAGATCAAGACAATACTGCTGTGACATGAAATCACTAAACGGTTCAAGCTCCTTAAACATGCCGAAAAGCTCTTCAAAACTTGCAGCATTAAGAAAGCTACCAACCCTACCATTATCAAAAATTCGACGTCTAAACACTTCGAAATACCCACGATGTTTTGATGCTCCACGAATATTGGCATACTCCGGAAGAGAATAAAACCACCCTGTCAGCATAAAGGCATTAGAATAGATGACTTCATGCTCAATTCTATCATCAAGAAAACGTGCAATATTCTCCCACCCAGTATCATAGGTAACGTCCCCGAACTCAGCTACAAGAGCATCCCAAGTTTCAGGAAGATTAAAGTGCTTATACAGTAGAATGCGAAAGAACATGTCCTCCCTAGAATATTCCTTACCATTATAGATGACGTTACGAAGCATATACTGACTAGACCTATCCAGCACACGATACACGTTCGTGAACTTATACTGCTGTAAAATTTCATCATCAGTCCACGGCTGCTGCTCTCCATTGTACCGCTTCCAGAAAATATTCATTCGTTCACAGCACCAATAAAACAAGTACGTCAAATTATCGTTTGGAACTATCCTATTCATTTTCTAATGTTTTCAAAAGAATTCTGCTCAATATAGCCACCGTTTTCAACGAATTGTCTAAACTCACCACACAGCTCGTCAAGACCAAAATACTGCATAATGCTTGTGCCCAGATCCCATGGATCTGCATCAAAGAGATCATACTTAATGACAATATTCGCCCCTGCTGCATTCAAGTCTTTCGCTTCCGCAACTGTCTGTACATAGTCTGATTCAAACCCCTTACGCTTCCGCCACATAGCATCACTTTTCGGAGCCTTGCCGGAACGATACTCTATCCTCCTAACATAGTCATCATACTGCTCCAGCTTAAACGTATAGACTAGATATAGAATGTTTAGGAATTCATATTCAGCACATATTTCCATTGGACGCAACCTCCATGTCACAGATGTTCCAGCACCCTCCAGCACAACATTCAGCTTCTGCTGACCAGCCCACTTTAAGAAATAGGAGAGGCCTTCCGCTGTATGCAGTCTCCCTGTAACAGCATCCAGCCCCTGCCATCTACGAACACCATTGTCATTATAGAATTTTCCAAGAAAGAGCATATTCAATTCCTCTGAATATACACCTATCTCCTGTGTCTGTCCAAGTATGTTCACAAACTGATACGGCTTCAATTCCATACCAATATTCTCTAAGAAATCAAGGAAGCAATAAACCCTTGTAGACTTACCGCTTCCACTGACCCCTTTAATAAGAATTATGGTTCCTGAATCTGTAACCATAAAAACCTAATTATTTTACAAGTTCTACAGAAGTGACGCGCTTCTTAACAGGCTTGCCATCACCTATCTTAACCATACACTTCTCCTTGCCATCGGTACTACGATATACACGAATAACAGAACCCTCCTCGTCACCTATTCTAACGATAGAGCCAACTTTCAAACCAGAAACCTCTGTGGACTCCTCAAGATTTTCTCTCTTACCCTCATGCAGATTAGCTGTTGAATGTACTTTCTTACGTTCCTCACGCATGTTCTTATCACCCTTTGACGGTGTCTTACGACTGGCCTGACGCTTGTCAAACTTCTGTTCAGCCGCATCAAGACGCTCAACTTCTGCTGGAGTAAGCTCAGAACTGATTGATTCCTTTACATCAGAAGCTTCTGTAGAAACTTTCTTCTTGCCCTTAGATTGTACAGGTGCTTCAGCCTTAGAATTTTCATCCCCCTCTAAGTCTTTCTCTGGCTGTTCTGGTGAAACTTCCGGCTGTTCTGTCTCATTCAATTTTGCAAGATACTCTGATGCCACCTTTTTCTCAAGATCAGTAGCTGTTTCTGATGCAATGATTTCAGACAATTTTGCACTGTCATTTTTGTGTTTACGAATCTTCATTCGTACAGACAATTCTTTCTGTTCCATAATCGTTTTTATTTAGTTAAATTGTAACTGCAAATATAACCAGCTTTCTTAGAAAATCCAAGAAATCAATATAGAATTTTCATTATTCTACCCCTGTATGACCAAAACCACCGTCACCACGATCTGTAAACCCTAATGCACCAACAGAACCAATACCCTCAAAACAAGCCCTTTCCACTCTTTGAAAAACAAGCTGTGCAATACGATCCCCTCTATGAATCACAAAATCTTCATCACCCAAATTAGCCAAAGGAACACCAACCACTCCCCTATAATCACTATCAATAGTTCCTGTGGAAAGAACGATAACACCGTTCTTCACTGTAAGCCCTGAACGTGAACGCACCTGACCCTCATAATGCTTTGGGAGGGCCAATCTCAAACCTGTTGAAATCAACATACGCTGCATAGGGTGAAGCACTATATCCTCTTCAATATCAGCCCTAAGATCCACACCTGATGCACCCAAGCTCTTATATTCCGGAAGATACTTTGGATCCAGAAACTTGCTTTCATTAAAAATTCTTACCTTAATCATCTTTTCTTATCTATTTAAATAAATAACGTCATTCCCATTCATAGTCATTCAAAAGAGAAATTTCATCATAACTTAGCGTGAAACAGCCATTCAGCACCTGTACTGTCCTCGTTGTTGGATTATTGCTTACAACAGTACAAACATCATGGTTATACATTATAACAGTACCGCGATAAAGAAGATACCAAGCATCATAATTCCCCTGCACACGACGCTGTTCATCATCCTTATAGGATAAATTGGGAAGCCCCTTAGCATTCCAGAAGTAATCCTTAACAAACTGTTGAACGCCTGTATCAAACATTGTCTGAACCCCAAATTTCGCACCAAGAGCCAAAATCTTTTCCTTCTTTTTCTCTGCCATATCCGCGGAAAGTTTCACATACTTCATCTTACGATACACCATGGATCTTAATTTGTGTGTAAGATATTCCAACTGTAACTTATAAATGAACTCCTCCTGAGATTTAATGCTTTCCTTACCCATAATATCAAATCTTCATTTCAAGCCTGTTATAGGAAAATGTCAACGGATCGCAAGCTGACCCCAACACCTCCACCAAATAATCTATATCTATATTTCCAGGATCAACACCTTTACGCCTGATAGCAGCCACCATTACACTGTCAAACAGTTCCCTCATTCTTAATGCTGCTTCACGACTTTCATCTATTGTCCCATCATCATACAAAAGTACAATATTCCTAACTTTTTTCCGCAATAAAGACTCTATCTGTCCTTTACCGATACTATTACCAAAGGTAAAACAACATTTAACATCATCCACACCAGCAAGTCCTAAGATATTCGTAATGTTGATCATATCAAAGATGCCTTCAACCAAAATCACTGTCTGTGTTACCCCCTCAACAAGTTGATCATAACCACCAAGCAAGTCCTGAAAATTACTTTCAGAGTTCCTATACCTAAGCACCAGTTCAACCTTATGCTGTTTATAAAGCTCCAGATTCTCCTTATGCCATTCCTTTGAATAGCGGCTTCTAGCCCACCAAGCCACACACACCCCATCCATCTTCATCTTAAACACAATGTAGTTCCTCAGCTTCGGCTCCAACGGTGTATTCGTATGTGACGGTTCAAACAACTTATAATGATAGTCATTGAACCCCCTGCTTTCAAGATACTCATCCCCTACAAGCGGCTTCAGTCGTAGGGGGAGTACAACAGGCTTTAGCTCCAGCGGCTGTAGTTCAGTGGAAACCATCCATTGTGATTCTTCCATCTGTTCAGCACCTATCTTAGGACAGACTTCATCCGGCTTAGCCGTATATGTAACCTTTGCAAGATCCGCCCTACCTATCTTTCTAAGGAACTCATACAGAGAAGTCTTACGCGGACACTTCCAACAGTGAAATGTAGCCCCTCCAGTGTCATTAAATATGATCCCCCATTTTCCGGACTTACCACAGAACGGACAGACCATCTCCTTATTTGACAGCCACCCCTGAGAACCAAATGGAACCAGCCCCAGTTCATCAATAATATTCTCCTTATCGTACTTCATCAGGCATCCCTCCTCTGTGGTACTTTCTTCTCAACATTCTGTGTTACATACACACCGCTTGAAACTTCAACAGTTTTTGTCTCCGTCTGTTTACCATCACTTGTACGTCTTCTACGTGTAGGAGCACCGTCCATCTTCAACATAGCATTCATATCAAGCACCTGTTCCTCTTTTACGGAGCGTTTTAGGTCGTAAAAGAAGCCATTCTCATAATTGGTCGGTATCTTTATAATAATTCCATTATTTCGGTAATTTCGAAGCTTATCACAAAAAATACGCATAACGTTCTGAGCACCCTCCTCATTCGTTACGTTACCTGTAAACACAAAGGAAAACGGCTTAATCAGCGTTCTATCCCCCTCTGTATGTTGACGTGTTATAACACGAGATGGATCATTCCACAACTCCATTGGAACATCGCATGTCTGTGTGGCTGTTATAATGACACAGTCATATTTCGTTGCGACATCCTTTAGTCGCTGGGCACACTTCTGAAGTCTATACTTGATAAAATTAGGATCATAGTCTATCTTATTATTCTGCCCTGTAAGCAAAAGGTCAATGGAATCCAGCGTTATCAAATCAGGATAATAGCCATATTCCAAATAGTAGTCCTCTACCACTTTTACAAGATCAGCTATTGTCATTTCCATCATTTCTTCAGAAGCATACACATCTATATCGGAATTCACAGTAATAGCCCTCTTTATAAGAGACTGCACACGTTTTTGAGTATCTACTGTAACATCACCTCGCAAGACCTTTGCATAGGTTGTCTGTGCAAGCATCTGATCAAACTTCACAACTGCTTCCTGTTCACCACCCTCCAGCTGAATATGAAGACAGTGGTTATGTGATATTGACGTGTTGTACCAAGCGTGATACTTCAAAGCTGTGGACTTTCCCACACCTGAACGCATAATCCACAGCACAATATCCTGACGAGGAACACCACCATCAGTAATATCATCCAAAGAAGTTATTCCAAGCGGAATCTTTGGCCGTCTTATATCATCATCCTGTTTCTGCTGTGCTATTGCTATATTACGAACGAAATCCCTATATATTCTAGAAAACTTTCCCTTTGCATCCTGTTCCAGTGAAAATGATAGAATCTCAGACATCTTACGCCCAAGCAGATCCATTGCTTCATCAGGCTTACCCTCATTATACATGTCACTCACTTCATGCTGCACAGCCACAAATGTCTGCCGACGAATGAATGTTTCCAGCTGCTTAACCATACCATCATAGGGAGGAACAGGCATATTCTTAATTTCAGCAATCTTCTTGGCTACTTCTTCACTCTTCGGGAAGGCCATTTCAACCATTCCAAACGTAGCAAAAACACCATTACGATAGTTGTCTGCCAAAACCTTGAGCATCGCCTTACAAGCTCCTAATTCCCGAGGAAAATTGCTTACATTAACATTCTCCACCACAAGCCCAGCAAATGTCTTGTTAGAATAGGCAAGCCTGAGCATTTCTTCAACAAATGTTGGACTCAAGACCGCATCAAATTTCTTTGTCTGCATACAAAATCATTTCTATTTTATTATACTGCATCAACCTTTATCTGAACAGCCGATTCACGTAATCTATTTATTGCCATAAACGAGGATGATACTGTATCATCATGACCACTGATAGACTCCAATGTGCCCCTATCTGGTCTAAATGCGATAGATGTAAACTCCCCGAACATAGTATCTATTTTCTGTCGTGTATCAGGATGGTATGGACATCGTATGTCACCCCTCTCAAACAAAGCCGCAAGTGATGCCCACCCTGTCCTCAAATCCTTCTTATTGCCGGATGTGGTAGTGAATGGAAAGATATTTCTAATACCCCTCTGAACACACATGTCAGCAAGAATAGACTGAAAGCCGTTATTCTCAACCACGATTTCATTCGGCTTAAACACAGTGTTCAAATATTCTATCTTATTTATCTGCTCATTATGTGAAAGCCCCTGTTCTCGATAAACATACAAAAGATAATAGGAATTATTCAAGTCCTTTCCCCATACAGTGTAACAGGTATAGTCAGCACCCACATTTCCTGACACTGCAAAGTCACACCCTACAACCACTCTAGACAGCTTAAACGGAAATGATTCAATGTTATCCACAAGTCGCACATTCTCCATCCCTATTGTGCTTCGCATAAGTATTTCCATCGGAAAGATGGTAGAGTCATCAGAAATAGGAACAACAAGATACTCACGACTGAACACCAGCGTACCCACGGACTTCTTTTCCTCCATTAGCTTATCAAATGTAAATCTATCAGGAGCAAGAAGCCTACCATCAGGAAATATAGCTGGATACTCAAACACCATAAATTTAGGATCCTGCTTTAGATCATAATAAAGGTCTTTCTCCGAATAGGGAGTCCCATCCACGATATTATAGCCATACGGCTCTACAATAGGTGTGATCGCACCCTTAAACAAGTCCTTTAATTTTTCCCTCTGCTCTAGAGAATAAATGGAGCTTTCATCAGGCAAGTCATCTGAAACGGATGCCCCAACATGAAGACCTCGAATGAAGCCGTCCTTTCCTCTAAGATGCAATTTGGTTCCATTTTCGCATTCAAAGCCAGTAGCACCAAGAGAAGCCTTACCATTTGGGTTTAATACTGCCGTAAGAGCTTCATTTGAATGAATTTCCTCCTTGACCTTATCCAGATGCTCCTTACCAAGTGTCTCCGTGTTGGTTATAATACACGTTTCCTTCCTATTCTTGTTATCCGGAATATCAGGCTTCATAAAATTAGGCCTACGGTAAGAATACATTCTCCAAAGAGGAAACGCCATACAAAATTCATAGGAATTGTGCACCACAGTATTGTCCTCCAGAAGAAATTTATGATCACCGTCACAGGCAAAACCATAGTAGGATCCATAACCATACGACTCAACCGCTATAGGAGAATATTCCAATATAGGGTTGTCGCTCGAAAACACCCTATATCCCCTAAACCTATTCTGTTTTTCTTGAGAATACTTCAAAAAGTTACCCATCGAGACCTCAACATAATGTTTCCTTTTAGTATCCCATAGACAAAGAATATGAAATCTGTTCACAGTATAGGAAACACCATTCTCCTGATGTACTGTAAACATCTGTGCCGCACCAATGTGTCGAGTAAGAACTTTCCTTGGTGTGAAATCCATACCCATTACTTCCATCCCTGGATAAATGTCTTCCACGTTTTTTACCGTCCAGTCAGCCATAAGAATATGTGTACCAGCCAAAAAACATTTACCGTGAGAACGTGCAGCAAGATAACCACTATTTGGATACAGCTGAATCATATTACCCCATTCCAGATTTCTCCACCCCTGCCTAAAATTAGGAAGCATTGTCGTCTTAAAATAGTTATATGACATTATCTTTAGAGAATCATCCATGCTTTCTACCAACTGATCCACATAAGAAAGTCGTTCAGTTTCCAATGTAGTGTTCAATTTCAACACATTCTCCGTCTGACTAAACATCTCTGATAGCATAGCGTCCTGATCACCCTTATAAGCTTCCATCAACTGATTTACTGCCTTTATGGGAAGATCCTGAATGATTCTTGTTGCAGTGTCTATAATACTATCCAGCTGCCGAAAAGAAAGTTTATTATTTTCATTAAACTGAATCATTATTATACAAGTTGAAATGTTTCTCTGAATGAAGAAGGCTTCATTCTAGGAGCCGCAACACCCGATCCTTCACCTGACCCACGCAAATAGGAAATGTACTTCAAAAGTAACAGTGCATTTGCTTTTGTATCAGCAAGAGCACGATGGGCATCAACCAGATCAACCCCCTCCATACGACAGCATGTTCCAAGCTTATAGTTCTCCTGCTCCGTAGCACGATACCAAGCCAGTTTCATGGTGTCCTCTACAAAAGTAACATAATTCCATATATTGTCACCACAAAACTCAAACATGTTGATAAGAAAGGGCATATCAAACGGCTGAAAGTTATGTCCTGCAAGGACAGCACCAATACGAGGATTCTTATACTTCTTAAACAGCGTAACCATATCTTTATAGATATCCTTAACAGAACCACCATTTTCCTGAAGCTGTTCTAGAGTCAGCCCATTCACTTCAAGTGCCTTAGGATTATACTCTAAATCATCCTTATAAGGTTTGAAGAGGGTGCTCCATTCCCCCACCACTTTCATCTCATGAATGTCTATAACAACAAATGCAAATTCACATAATGCAATATCATAGAACGCCTGTTTATTTTTGTCAGGAAGCCCTCCAGTTTCACTGTCACCAACAATTATGTATCTAATCGTAGAATTCATAACAAAATCATTTTTAGTTTTTCATCAATAATAACGTATCAAAGTCCTCATCACGCACATCAATATCGTCATATACAAGCTCCAGTTCTATAACGGGATTATTTTCAGCCTTTAGCCCAACACCAAAATCATTTATAATGATCGTTGGTTCTCCTTCAACAGTTTCACTCTTACGAAACATTATAATAAACCCTTTAGACAAAATCTGCCCTGTCCTATCCCTAAAACACATCATCCTTTTACTTCTAGCTGACAGAGCATTCAACAGTTCACCAAATAACTGTAAGACATGCAATTCTGTTATCTGCTGTTCCTGAAGAATAAGTTTATCAACTTCAGAAGATACGGAACTTATACCTAAAGCATCCGACAATAATTTTAATTTAACGAGAATCTCTTTCATAATTAAACCCAAATTCGTGTCTTGAGTGGCATTCAAGACATAATAATTCTATATTATCCTTGCATAAACGTAAATCAGGTCTAGCACCTTTAGAATGAATGTGGCTAAAATAGCCTGCTCGCATAGGATCTGAAAGCTGCCGACCACAATGTGCACAAACATGCGGCCGTTCCGCCCAAATCTCTTTAAAAAGCTGTGCTTCCCCAGTGTTCTTCCTACGTGTTTGACATAATTTCCTTCCTGTCACAAGCTTATATTCAAATCGTGATAAACCGTTATGCAAACGCTTATAATTACACGAATCACATAAACAGCGTGTCTTATTGACTATCACTGTCTCCCGTCCACATTTACGACACACCCCTTTCACACCCATATCATTTCCCTCCATAAAGAATATCACAGTCCAATACAAATGGACATGACATACATATTCGACTGGAATCATCATATGGATTCTCATACTTCAAACCACAATAATTCGGCCCAGATATACGAGACATTCTTAACCTTTCTGCTTCCAGCACATTCTGTGCAACATTTTTATAATTCACATTCCTTAATGGATTTTCTATGTGATGTTCACCTGCCCATTCAAAAGCATGATATCTTGCACCACTATCATAAGAATTCCACCGCTCCCATGCTTCCTTACCCATAAACCAAGCAGGAAGAGGTCGCAACTTTTGATCCTGAAAATTATAGATGTAGAACTGAAAGACTAAAAAATCCCAGATGAACTGTGCTCCTGCTGTGTCAGGAAGACTTTCTATAAAAGAAATAACCGTCTTTTGATGAGACGGTTTTTCCCACTTTATGGAACGTGGCATCTTCTTCACACTTCGTTGAAGATAATCATATAGGGTCAGAACAATGTTCTGATATGTATCCATATCATACAACATAACGAAATCATTTTAACTTAAAATTAGCTTATCCCTTCCAGTCAATTACTATATTAACGGTCTCCTCAGTCAATCGTTCCATTGCCACATATCGCCTGCCAGTAGGGTCGCTTGGATCAGGCTTACATACATTATCATACTGCTCCTTAGCTTTCACTTTGTCAATTTCACGACAAATCCAAATACCGACTTCCTGTCCAGAATTAAGGGTTTCAGCAACATCGAGAACCACGCCATCTGACATATCTACAAACTTTGCAGCAAACGGTCTACTCTGGGCAGACTGCACATTGCTCATCTTCTTTGTACCATACTTGTCAGCTGTAACAAGATATTCTACAGCCATTTTATACTTACAAATAGAGTCGCTTGGATTCTGCACTGAAATCTTTACCTTTCGAACCTGATTAACAAGCTCATTCCTAAGAATGATAGCCCTATACTCCGAACGTGCATTACGCACCGTCATAATGGACACATCATCAAAAAGATTAGAAAAATCATCATTGATGACAAGTGTTGACGACTTAAACCCACCAAGTGACCTACTTGGATTAGTCTGAATAGCATTATAGCCTGTCGTTGTCGTATAATATAACTGCATAAACAATCCTCCTATTGACTTACTACTTGAAACAACCCATCAACAACAGCTTCAACGTCCTCGTATGTACCATCTGCGGTAAGAACCTGATAATTTTCATGGTTTGACGGTGTTGGTGGTTCTGGAGTTGGTGGTTCTGGAGTTGGAGGAACATAACCACCTACTCCAAGACTCCAAAATTCAGAACGCTCATCATCCCAAACAATATTTCCATTATTATTCTTTATACGAGCAATATAATATTCATCGACATCCTTCTGTGGAGCTTTTCCAGTGGAAACCTCATTAACCAAAGTAAGTTCTATATCTGTAAAAGTATAAAGCCCCTCTAACTGTTCATCAGTAAACCTCCTACCCATAGGAATGGAACCAAGAACAACCACTTTCAAATCAGACTCCTTTACAAAAACCTGCCCCCCAGAAAGAATGATATTATTATCGTCCACAATATCCACCACCTGATAAACCTGATTATTCTTAGGTGTAGAACCATCACCCTTTACAAATCTAATGCAGGTAGGCACTCCGGAAGATTGACTACGAACAACACCATTAAAGGAAACATTGCCTGAAACATTGCCGGACACATCCACCTGAACTGTTCCGTCCTCATAGTTGCGCTCTCTTGAGCTAATCTTTAGCCAGTAAAATTTATTATCCGCTGGGATGGCAAATTCAGATGTATCAGACAATTTAAATGCCTTATTAGCAGATGTAATAATATACCCTCCAACAATATCTATTGCTCCACCATTCGAAGAAACGGAAATAGAAAATGGAACGCCTGCCTTTGCTCCTGGAGAAACTATACCATAAGTCAATGATGATGAAAGAAGTGCTGACACATCGCTTCTATCCTCTGAAAATGACTGCATTCTCACAAGTTCTTCCTTTTCCAAAAATGTTCCTCTGTGAATATTAATCTTACTCATATCACAAATTTATTTTATAATTTTAACCTCAATTTCAGTAACGCCAGCATCACCTGAATTCTGACTTACAGACACCCAGTCCGCATCTATTGAATCCAGTGCCCACTTCTTTGAAGATGTAACCTTAACGCTTGCGGAATCCTTATCATAAGGAATCTCTATTCTGTTAGGGGTAAACATAAATTCACCATTTCTTTCAAAAATAGCAAGTACATCAATAGGATCCACCAGCCCTGTAACAGAATAATTCAATGGATTTTCAAAGAATTCCTCATAATTAACTTCCCATGACTTGAATGTGTAACCACTTGCAGCAGTAGCAACCAGCGTCATCGTAGACCCAGAAACAAGAGACCCCTCAACATTAACAGAACCCCAACCGTCCTGATATACGGAAAGATTCACATCAACAGGCAGATTTAAGACAACACTCACAAGCTTATCCGCTGTCATCTTAACAGTTCCTGTCTGTTGAACTCCCTTTTTTGCAACAACCCAATTAATGGTCGTGTCAGTTTCAATTTCGAACCTAACATAGCCGTCCTCATCCGTCACCCCTGAAAAACCATTATCCAAGGTAACAGAAACACCTCCAAGAGGAGCGCCCCCAACCAGCTTTGTAACAGAAAATGTCAAATAATAGGAGGATCGACGAATATAATCAAGCCATGCACCCCAGAACACTTCCTTATAGGAAAGGAGATAGTTTCTAATGAAGGACTCTATGTCCTTTTTCGTTCTTGCTGAATTTATCTGTGAATAGATAGCAACAACATCTTTCGAACCAAGAAAACCCTGACCAACTGGGGATGCAGTAGTGACCATATCATTTCCAGCACCATTCTTCCACGTATGTTCCTGAACTGGATAACCATTCATCAACATAGGAACAACATCTCCAATGGAAGTATTATAAGTCTGATGCTTTGGAAAAAGATTCAACGGTTTTACTGTTACACCACCAATCTGCATTGTAACATTTTGATTATCCTGCTGAATAATGTATGGAGCTAGATACGATGTACCGTTCGCAAATTTCAAAGGTCTTCCGCCCTTAAAATTCAAGTACATATTCTGATCCCTATCTGCAAGCACGTTATAGATTATACCACGAAGCCTGTACCATACATTAGGCACAAGACAAGGACTATGATCAGCATCCTTATCAAAGAAGCTATCTGATATTCTAAGGTCAGTAAGACTCACCTGCTTAAGAACACCACCATTAGCATCAAAGCAATTAACACCAAAATCAATATTCTGTATTCCAGCGGATAGAACTTTCACCCACACAGTCACTTCATAGTCCATTCCAGCATAGACCTTTACTGCCTTAGAATTATCAACGGAATAAAGACCACACCGTCCAGAACCTGTCTGAAATACATAACCATCAGGAATCTGCACTCTGGAAAGATTTCCAATAATAGGATAATTGTCAACTGAACCAACACCTCTAACGCCACCACGAAGCCAGTCCAAACCGTAATCCCACCCCTTAGATACAGCATTTACTGTCTCTGTTCCATACCACATAGGGGAAGAATATCCAACACACCATCCAACATTGCATGGTTCCAGAACGGAAAACAGAAATTCATCAGACTTGCCACAGCCAAGCAACCTACGAAATTCTCTATTAGACACATCTTCTTCTGCTGCCTGTGGGGTTCCTCTTTTACCAAACTCACCAACCCAATCATCAAAAATATTTGTTCTCTCCTCCTGTGTGGTTATTGTCTCAGAAACGATACCCCATTGATCAAGAAATGTTCTTGTCAAAATCTCACTGTCTTCTACCTTACGATAACGCCTAGCATAAGTCACAATCATTGCAAACAAATGTGTAACTGCAAGAAAGAAAGAATTAAAGTCATCAGCATTAGACCTAGATATATAAGTAGGAACCACTCCATGAATATACATCTTTTCCAGCACATTCCAAGCCCATCCAACAACTTCAAGATCATTAGCATCAAAGAAACTCTTAAACTCCGTTTTGTCATAGACAGTCGTTTCACTTGAACCCATCGGGTTTTCAACTGTTCCTGTGGAACCACCATTAGAATCAATTGTCCATGCACTGTTAGCCTTAATCTCATTAAAGATAGGGCTACCGCTAAACTCCATAAACAGAAGTTCCTTTGTAAATGAAAGTGCATCTGACTTAGAATCTTCATCCACATCAACAACATAATCCAAAATTATGTCATAGGTTCCACCTATCAAAGAACAAGCCTTTAAGGACTCCTCGTTTACCGTATACCAATCCGTAAACTGCAAACCTCCATCCAGGGAAAATCTAAACAGACTACCTGCATCAGCTCTTGCCATACGCATCACACACAAAAGTCCAGCCAATGGAATTGTCTGCGTCTTGATTGTAAACCCTGTTCCAACCTTTGGAAACTTTGCTAATATAAATGAAGCCATCTATTCTCTATTTCTTTTATATTTACGCTTATCAACAGAAATCCACCTCGCATATTCTATTGTGGAATTAGGATTGTGGTTCACAACCTTAATTTCATACCCCTTAACGCCAAAGTGAAGACCCAAAATACGACATTTAGGGACACGATAGAGATAGTGTGTCAAACTATCTCGAGTGTGTAAATTAAAATCCGTAACAGGCGGATTTTCCCCTAAATTTATCGTTTGTTGTACTGACCACCACTTTGTATTCTTATTCCAGTACAAAATAGAATCAGGTTTAACGAAAACCATTGAATCCCTATAGACAATCTTCGTTTCAACAACGGTCTTAACAACCTCACGAACTTCATTAGCCTTAATTCTTAATTCCTTTATGGTAGCAGCATCATCAGCCTGACGTCTTTTAAACTCATCAACCGTATATTGAAGCTCCTGTATAGTGACAACAGCTTCACCCCTCTTTGTTTCAGACAGCTTGTAGTCCATTGTAAGAGCATCAACATTACTTTTTTCACGAAGCCACCGAGACTTCATGTCTCTGGAATACTTCACTGAACAAAACAATGCTACAATAAGCACTACAATTACAACATACTTCCAGTTTTTCTTCAAGAATTTTAAAATACTACTCCACATAATCATTTTTCATTTTTAATAGTTATCCATACCTCCAGACCATTCTTTTCAGCATCTTCAACCATTTTACAGACTCTTTCTCTAGCAGCAAATGCGTCTATAAGGTGCTGTCCATCCTGAGCCAATGTGCCAACAAGAATGCACCCCTCTGTATGATTTTCATTGGAACCTGCATGAATCAACACCCCTAAAAAATGTGGAACATCCTGAAGACATGGGTATTTCCTTTTAAATCTATTGGAATAAAGGTAACGAACTCTGTATCGCCCTGCTGGAATACATGTCTCACCGTAAACCTTTTCAGAACAAGTGCAAGGATGAAATTTAGAGGTTTCAGGGCATTTTTTAGGAAGTCCCCTCAATGTATCCTCAAGTGTATCGGACAGCTTCCTACCATTCGCAAAAAGCTCCCCAATAGTTCTCTTGTCATTAAATTTGATTCTATTCAGAACCAGTTCCAGTGTCGCCATCAACAAGTTCTCCTTCCTTATAAAGTTTCCAAGTAGTATTGGATACAACTTCCTGATCCCCTCTTAATGTCTCATCATCAATCCATACAATCTTCTTCTTAAAGAAAAACCTTAAAATCACCTTTAAGGCTTTCTTACCGATAATGTGTATGTTACCAATAATGTTCATTACAAACGACCTCCCTGTACCATTCCAGCTGGAGCACCCTTAATTTCACAAACAAGTTCAATATTCCATCCAGGATAAAATACAGTTTCAATGAATTCTGTCATTCCATAAAGACGCACGGTCAACATAAGATTATCCTCAGAAATATTCTTAATAGCAAATGGTTCTGTAGCAAGATAATCCCCAGATATATTCCACAATTCACCTATCTGTACTGTAAGATCCCGCAAACCATCCTCAGACTTCATTTTAACGCCTGTTGTCTGTGCATAGTTGCCTAAATTATAATTCTGTCCCATAACCAAGATATTTTATATACAAAATTAGTTATTTGCTGCATAATAGGCTGGGAAAAGCTCATTATACCGTTGTTCAACTGCTGTCGGTGTAGATGAATCCACCATAACTGTACCATCTAGATTTCTCATAATAAATCGTTTCACACGCGGAAGCATAAATTCAGAAACATATTCATCCTCATTAGGATAGAACCACTCAGAAGCAACATACTTAACACCCTCCGTGGATTTCACAACCTCCAGAATATTGTCCCACTCCACTTTTGAACCTGCTGCCCAGTACCTCCAGTCAAGATATTTTGTAATGCCTATCTGAATTCTTCTACGTACATCTGCAACCTCATAGCCTGCTTCCAGTTCACACCTAAAATCTAGACCAGTTTCACCTCCAACTTCATACCATTGAACATTGTCAAGCTTAACACCCATCAGTCGCCCAGAGCTTATAAAGTCACTTAAACCAAAATAAGGCCTAGCCTGTTCCAGTAAGGTGGAACGTTCTTCCTCAGACAAGTCCTGTCCATTCTGTGTGGCTATTTCTATATGAAGAAAACCGTCCTCCATGACACCAACCCATAAGATCTTCAAAACTCTGTCATCAAAATTCTGAAACACCTGTGTAATCTTCTCAAGAGTAGCTGTGGCAAACAGATTCTGATGATTAAGAATTCTACGCCTAAACATGTCATCACTCTCCTCATCACGACCACCCTGTGCATAATATTCATTCGTACAGGCTATATGTCCAGTAGGAACAGGTGCAACACGAAGAATGCTGTTTGCTGCAACATTAGTATAAGCACCCTCACCAACACTTCTGACTTTTACATAGGCATAACCATAACCACCGACAACAACTGTCTCCTCCGGTCTAAAACGAACTCCATTGGTGTTAGTAAACACCTGTGTATCCTTATCATAGACAGTGCCTGGATTGGCAAACACACAGACATAGGTGGAAGAACCCTGTGTGGTCTTTCTTGCAGTAACACCAAACAGCAATGCAGCCCTATCCAGCCAGTCACCTGATGCTGTTTCAGGAAATATCTGTGTCTCCACAATAGCCACATCCTTAATAGCTTTCTGTGCAACCTTTGCAGTGCCATACGCCACACCATTCAAGACAGAATTATCTGTAATGTCAGACACCTTATTCGTCTTGTTCAAAAGCACCTCCAGAAAAAGGTTCTTTAGATTGTTAATTGTATTGTCAGTCTTCGTTATCATATCTGAACATTCGTTACAATAAAATTATTCGTTACTGTACGTGCATTAATCTTACAGAACACATTATCCTCCTTAACGTAAATATCAAGAATATTCACTTCATTCCATCTGCCGTCCCTACTAAACATATCCATCATATTCTTGATGATTGTCGGATAGGATATAGCCTTCATGGAAACTCCAACGGAAGTGTCTGCAAAACCATACTCCGGAAACTCAGGAATGGAACCCTGTATGCTGTTAAGAATGGTATCAAGTGCCTGTTGAATCGCATCATCATACTCAACCACAGCCAAATCACCATCCTTGAATGCAAAATTCTTATCAATGTCCTTACCAAGAATACTTCTTTCGCTTAATGAATCAACAATATTATCAATTGGAGACACACCGCTCGTACGAACATTAATCTTAAACATAGGGGATCCATCATCAGGTGTATAGTCCTCCTCCTCTATTTGATTCGGCCTAGCAATATTAACCCACGAATCATCAAATTCAGACGAACCCAGCGACTCCGTAACATTTTCAAACGTTTCTCTGGACTTCAATGTACGCTGTAATGCAACATTATTGCCATACTTTCCAATAATAGCACTCCTAAGCCACTTAGAAGAATTGTTGATTGTCCACAGTTTCGTTTGACTGTTTGTAAATACATCCAACAATTCCCAATAGTCGATTGTGTCCATCTGACTAGCTTTCAATGAAAACAATGATTCTATTGTCTCAGCCTGTGCTAAAAGATAATCTAATTCACTAAACACTTTCTTAGTGTCAACAGTATTACCATTATAATACTGCACAATAGTAGGATATGAATTACGGCAAAACAATACAAAGTTTTCAAGATATGACTTTATATCATACCCTGTAATCGTCTGAAACTTTTCAAAAATCTTTGTATTCATCAGTCTCCTATTTTAGTCCAATCATCAATTTTCATGCTGGCTTTTTCACCAAGATCACCAACAACATTCTTCACTTCAGAGCTTACTATATCAACGCTTCCCTGAATTGCTGATGCAGAAAGATGCTTCCATTTTCTAGAATCCTTTACAACTGCATCAAGAGGAGCAACAACGGTAAGACGCAAATCATAATTCCATATCATGTTATTGGAAATATCCTGATAAAATCGCGTTCCATTAGGGGGAACAACAACCTGATAACTCTCTCCAAATGCCATATTATAGAAGAACAGCCTAAAAGGTCTACCCTGATTATCATGCCCTACACTCTTACTCAAGATAGCTTGAAGCATCTTTATCACACCATAACCTGTCTTAACGGCCGTATTAAAAGTCCTAACCTTTGGAATCTTGTTATTACTTCCTTCTTGTAAAGAATAAAGGTCATATTTCCCTGCTTTCATACTATAGGCTAAAGCCCCAGCGGATATATCATTATTTATACCCACTAGATTCTTAAACCCACGTCCAAAATTCCCCTGAAGAACAATCTCTCCAAGCGGAAGTGCTGAATTCTGAAGAACAGTTACACCACTCAAGGACTTCTTAATGGAAGTACGATTCTGTTCTACCTTGGACAGAGAATTAGGCATTATAGGGAATGTAAGATAGTCTATTGTCTTATTATCAGCTGTCGCCAATTCAAGAGCAATCATATACCACTCAAACTCATGTGGCATCATAGTCGCAATGGCCTGCAAACCTACAGACTTTGCAAGGCTCATCGCTTCATTCACCACAGTATTTCCACGATTCTGTAAATATTCAGTCGCACTTGACATGATCTACTCCATTTATCTTTTATGCAAAGATACAAAATTATATCAAAGTTCCAGGGCCAGTAGTCGCGCCTGTTTGAGCAGCAGCCGTTCCAGCTGTTGACACTGGAATCCCTGGAGCTACCTGTGCTGTCTTAATATAACCATCTATAATGTTAGCAAACTCCTGAGCCATCGCCATATCATCAACATCCGTAACAGTACGCATCTTCTGAAAGAAATCATATAATTGCGTAGCTAGATTTTGAGGTACAAGTGCCATAATACTTATTCATTAAAAAATTGATCCAACTTCTGTTTTAATTGTGTCGTTGCTTGAATAGTAGGAGGAAGAGGTGTACCGCTCGGCCCCATGGATGTTGCAACTGTTAATTTTTCTATCGTATTAACGAGCAACGAAAGAATATTATTAAGCCCAGTTCCAGAATTAATCATTGCCACCTTACCGTCTTTCAATTCCAGTTTAGCGTTATCCCCCTGTTGAAGAGTTGCAATCTTTTCCTTTAAGGAGAAAATAGTGTCCTTAAAAGTAATCTTACACTCTTCATCAGTAATTGTATGAGTAAACTGTACTTCATCCCCTTTAATCGCTGATTTTGCAGTAAACCCACTCTTATCTATATTAACATTATATTTCGTTGTTGTATCATCCTCTTCATCTGCAGAATAATTGGCTGCAATATTCACACCATCCTTTGTAACAACAACACCTGTCTGATCCAGATTGTCAGGGTTCTCCAGCTGTATATCTATCTTTTCATAGGAACGCACTCTAAGCTCCTTTCCAGATTCAACGGACACAAGACCGTCAGACTTCACCTCAAGAATAGACTTCTCATCACCAAGCACTGACACACGCACCGTTCCACCACTCTTCTCCTGTCCATGCACAACCACATTCAAGGAACCGTCCTTAGCGTCAGCCACAACATCCACATAGCCTTTGTCCCACTCCTTGTGCATTTCAATTGTCTGATCTGTACCCAGCCGCATTCTATCACCACTTGGGAATGTTCCCACTACCATAGGACGATTAAATATCATAGGTTGAGCCACCCAGACAACAGGATCACCGATATCACCAACACCTCTAGGAAACTTCAGGTTGGCAAGAACCTCATTCGTTGCATAACATTGCTTCAGATATGTTCCTTGACTTTCATCAAACAGGTCAATTCTACCTGTACGATAACAGTCAGCAACATACTGATCTCTATCAACCCCTGATGGAACAATCACACGAGCAAGACCCACGCTTTGACCACCTAAATCAGCTGTAACAGGTGTAACACCATCCTTATATCCTGATAAATCTACAAATACGTTTTGATCAAACAACCCCATACTAGACCTCCTTTTCACTTATAATCTTTCCTGATGTAAATGCAGCAAGATTTCCTTCCCCCTCAAAAACCTCTCCAGTCAATGTATATACTGTAACTGACTTTTTAACTAACTGCTTACGCTTCAAAAAGAAATTGAACACATCTCCACCTCTGGTAAGAGCTACAAAGAACTCCGTATTCATCACACCGGAAGTGACTGCTTTTTGAAGAGCAGTCTTTAGGCCATCTATATTCACAATGTTAAAATAATTATATTTCTCATTTGTGATATAATCCACAACCATTCCTCGCTCAACAGTAAGCACCGTCTGTCTGTCAACACTGGACTCTCCAAATGAAATACTCTGCTGTACATTTGTAACATAAAATATCTCATTTGTAGCTGCAAGCCGAACAAATGTTCCAACCTTAATACGCCTGTCACCGTTTATGGTAATAGTTCCCTTACGAGTAAATGGAAGATATGCACTACTCTCTATCGCATAGATATAGTCAGCAATCAATGTCGTAAACAATGAATTTAATTTCTCCTCTGACTTATTACCACCAAGATAGGCAGAAAGCACGTATGGATCCTGAATTATACACCTCTTATTACCAAAGACCTTTACGTACTCATCCAGATAGAACACAGGAATGATAATTGATACTGTGTTAGCATCCAGTCCTGGAATGAGTCCATCCGCTGGCACAATCTTATACCACGAATAAACCCTGTTGTCAAATGCCAGATTCATACCAAACAGATCCTCATCAGCAATATCAATATAGGATTCAGCTGATGCACCCTGATTGTTTTTAGCATAATACATTGTCTGAATGGAAGCCTTGTCAAATGGTGGCTTACGAATTATCAAGTCATACCCTGCACCCCAAGTGTCACCAAGTATCTCTACAAATGGCTCCTTACATGTTGACTGAATAAAGTCCAGGATACTTCCATCCGGATTTACAAGAGCATTGTTATAGAAGATCCTATTGTCAAGCTGGCTATCACACCAAACCTTAAACAGCCGCCAAGCCCCCTTTGGATCAAAATTACCCTCACTATCAGCGTATCTATCACAGTCCTGAAAAAGACCAGCTGGAACCATTTCTATCTGAGAACATTTCTCGAAAATAAAACCAAGACTGGACTTGATGGATTGAAAATACATTCCAAAAGCAATCATTCCATCACCATTTCTACGCAACCAAGGACTGTCATCACTACTCATCAGCACCATGCTGTGAGCAGCACCAAAGACTGAATTGAACGGGAAAAAGCTTATGCCATCATCCTCAAACAACTTTGAAAAATCACGACCCTCTATGGATATGGAATACGAATTACCGTCATAGTTTATGCTGGATGTAACACTATCCACGAAACCAATCATGTCCCAAAGCAGATCATCTGTTAAATCTGAACTCGGCCTAACAAGTGACTCATTCTGATTTAACTGATACTTCTCTTCCACCTGAAGCTCCTCAAAACGAAGCCAGACCATATCATTCTGCTGCATGAACGCACTAAACCAATCCAATGTCTTGGAATACCCTCTAGCATAATCCACATCAGCATCATCAATATCAAGTTCAGTATCAACATTAAATTGATTCACTTCACTATAATTAAGCCCACCAACAATTCGAGCTATCTTAATGGGATTAACCTGAATGGAAAACGAACCACTAAAGCCGCTCTTATTCGTAGAAACGGACAATACATAGGGAGAAATATCTACAAACCTGCCAAATGCTCTACTCCATACCCAAATTTTAGCATTAAGATTCTTCTGCTGAACTACTGTGTTTCCAAGAGGATTTTTCCAGACAGACTGATACAGAGGGTCGCTGGTTATCTTCTTTATATTGTCAGACCAATACATTACAGCAGTCTTTCCTGGAACCTCAAACACATCAGAATTCTCAAACTTAATTCGTTGAGCTTCCAAGTCAGCAGACTTAACCAATAGCCGTGTCCCGACTTTAACGTATGGAACCTGACCAGCTTCAATGGAATCCTTATACTTCACTTTTTCAGTTGGAGTAAACATTTCCACAACACGTTCAAGATTTGTCTGATTACCGTCAGTAAATTCAAGCCATTTCTCATTCGGCTTACCGTCATCCCCAAAAGTAAACCCAAGTTTTTTCAGGGCTTCATTAAGTTTCTCAATAGTAATGTTACCGTCAACATCTGCCCCATCTGCTTTCTGTGTCGTGTAAATGCAGTATTGACCAACAACTTCACTAACAGGAAAAGCAACTTGCACATCCGCACCATCAGAAGAATCCTCCATCTTTATTGTCTTCGTAGGAACACCAGTGTAGGCAATATGAACAAATCCATTCTTACTATAAGGAATCATCTTTGTATATGGTACACCGAGTTCCTTAACCTTTTTCATCACCTCTTCACAGGAAACACGTTCCCTCTTACCATTGGTAAACTTATAGAAGTTACAGTCTGCGGCACAACCTGTCAAGTGATGAGAATTTTCAACACCACCAACAGCCTTATTTAGCTCTTTTGACCTATACCCCGATGAAATTATATTGATCCACCCTGTTGCATCGTTTATAGGCTGTAAAACGGTCGTACAGAGGGTCTTTATGTTTGCCTTATATTCATCCGGAATAGAATTATCCAACCCCCTACTTGCTGCCGTTCCGGACCTCGAAAACTCAGCATAGGAATAGTTCTTACTTATATCACCCATAACTGTCATCATTTAGATACACCATACCCTCTCCCACTTGTGCGTATTGTGGACGAACCCTGTCTTGCAGCACTTGGAGAAACGCTCTTTATATTGACATCAACACCGCCATTGACACTCCTAAGCAAATCATCCAATTTCTGTTCAATCTGCTTAAATGACTTAAACCAATCAGGATCCCCTCTTTGATAGGCATCCTGTTGCATCTTACCTGCAACAATCTTTCTATTTGCCGTTCCAGCTTCACTTCTTTCCTGATCAGTTACCATAGCAGCAGCATCATCCTCAGAAAACTTATCACCAAGAATGCCGCTACTATAAATGGAATCTATATCAAGATTACCATTCTTGTCATATAGGAAGTTGGTTCCATTTTTAGCTGCATTACGCTTAGCAGTTCTCAACATGGAAGCACTTATACCTAGAGTAGAGGACAGTGTCGTTTCAAAGAAGTCCTTGTTTCCACCGGACATCTTCCACAGATTACCTATCAATGTCTTCATTGTCTCCCCCTCTGGATGCTCCAGCTCGGCCTGTAAGTCAAGTAGAGAACCACCTTTTCCTGACATGGTAGCTGCCTGCATTATCAATGCTCTGGACATATTGTTCCCTGACATTGTATTACCTGCAAAGGCTTGAGCCATTGAAGTAAGATTCTGTCCTTGAACACCTCTAGCAGTCAACCCCTGAATAATGTTTCGAACCTCCTCCGAATCAAAAGCACCTGTCTGGCCAATAGTGGAATTCGCAACCTGTGTATATGTGCCTAAGTCTTCCTGAAGACGAACAGCTCTTTCAAATGGATCGCGCGTCTGTCTTTGCAGTGATGCAAGCAATCCTCCTGCAACCCTATCAGCACCTAATGAACCGTTCTGATACCTGTTAGCAGCATACACACCTGTCAGAGTACCCTTATCCAGACCATACGTCTTTTCAGCAAGCATCGTCTGCCAGATTGATTCATTGTCAGCATTTCTTGATGAAACAGCCGCTCTTCTATAGTCATAGAGGTCAGAAGCCATTTCTGAAATATTCTTTCCAAGAACAATGGAACCTCTATTGTGAACTTCCATCTCCGGAACCTGATGGGTCATATACTCATTCCAAGCACCAACACCAGCTCCAGTCAAGAACCCTGCAAAAGCTCCTATCGCACCACCAACACCAGCTCCAACGGCCGTTCCAGCTCCAGGAACGACAGAACCCACAGCACCACCAATGCCAGCACCACCAGCTCCAACGGCTCCAGCCACCTGAATCGCCTTTGCCAAGGCACGGGAATACTCTGGATTATTTTCATCATTGCCAAAAACCTTAGAACCTGCTATCTGGTGATTGAATGCTGCATCAATACCAGTACCATTCATAAGAGCAGTCTGATATTGAGAAGTTCTATTGTTCCAGTATGCAGACAGATTCTCACGAGTTGTTTCAACATTGCGACCTCTACTGCTAAAAGGCATAAAACTCCAGACATCCAAACGTTCAAGCTCCCTCTCAATAGAAGAACCTGCTCTATAGACATTCGTCTGTGAACGATATACGTCCTGAAAAGCCTTAACCAGCCCAAGCCCAGCAATACCAAGTCCAGCAAGACCCATCAACTTTCCAAGCCCACCGACAAGATCACCTGAACCAATAGCCTGAAGTCCACCTTGAATGTCTGGCTTGAAAATAGAACCACGTTCAGGTTCACCCTCACCCAATCGCCTAAATGGATCAGGATCATCCTCAGGGCGCAAGGCTCTACCACCCACAGTCTGATCCCTATTGAATATCTTATTCAGCGTGTCACGAATCTGTTCAAGAATTGTCTTTCTTGAATTTAAATCCGGATCCGCCTGTGAATGCTGCTCTTGATACCTGTTACGATTTATGTTATTCTCCGTAAACTGATAATCAAGTCGTTGAAAGGCTCTATCACCAGCCCTAGAATTATTCGAAATATCAAGCTCACGATAAAGATTAGCTAAACTTTCATGTTTCTGTACAATAGCATCAATATCCTTTTCTGATGCTGTAAGATACTCCTTAGAATATTTCCTAAGATTTCTATATAATTCATCCGCTTCTACCTTAAACCTTTCAAGAGCAGAAGTGTCTGTCGTTACCCTAATCTGTTTACTGGCCATTATCTTCCATCTTTAAAATTTCATCAATCTCCCTCTGGGCTTCTTTTGTAAAATCCTCAATAGTGGCTGGAGTCTTAAATATGTCACCACTTCCAGGAATATAAATATCCTTATTATCTTTTACATTGGAATCAGTAATCGCCTTAGAAAATAACTTATCCTCTTCAAATTCAAATAATTGATATAAAAAGGAAGATTCCCTGTGAACAGGGGACATAAATGCGACTTCATGCTTATTACGCCACCACCTGTCCAGAGGGAATCGCTCATTCCAACTGACAACTGCCTGTTCCAGTTCGGAACGTTCCATATTACTTCACATTTTCAGAATCAGTTACGCCATGCAAGGCATCATTCACCGACTTAAAGAATGGTGCAACCTGTTTCATATATGCCGCTTTAACATCAAGATAATCCCTAATGTCAAGCTCCGTAATAGGAACTTTCAGATCCTTAATAAGGTCTGGGCACATTATTGTAAGGGTCGCTTCTATATCAATCATATCCAGTGCATCCTGAACGCTACGAAGCGGACTTTGAACCATCATGTTATAATTACCACGACCAAGAGACTGCTTCAATGCTTCAATGCTGTAATACTGTCCTACTGTCGGGAATTTAACTGTATATTCATGTCCCTTAACAACAAATTTTACTTCCTCCTGTAACATAAATCCTCTTTTCTTTTTATAACGTTATTTCGCCATTGAAATCGGCTCCAGATAGATACCCTGAATGTTCACACCTGCAATACCTGCTTCAGAAAGCTGGAAGGACTGTGAATTCAGCAAGCACCCCTGAAGACGAGCTATCGTCTGGCCTGTATTATCAACCTCAGTCACAAGCTTAGTCTGCTGATCCTCTGATTGAACTGTCTTGGAATAAACGGTAATGTCAAAAGAAATATCACCGAGAACCAAGCTGTTCTTAATCTCAGCAATAGTACCAAACTTCTTCAACATCTTCTTCATTACAGGCGTGTCAAAGGAGATAAAATACTGATCAACCTGCCAATTACAGGTATAGACAACTGGAGGAGCTTCCTGATAAGTAAGGCTTCCAAGACCCTGAACATTAGCCCTCTGAACATTCTCTGAGAATGTCAGGTTGCGGACGTATCCAGCAACCTGATTATCTATTTTAATGAATGCCTTTGGAGCTGTAAAAACTTTTCCTTTAGCCATAATATTCTCTCATTTAATTAGTTTCTAAGAAGAAATCCAGTAAAGAATATCTTCGTTACTTCATTGTTAAGAACAACCTCATAGGAAACATGATAACAGTCATCCACTCGCTTAGCAACAACATTCTGGAATCTCTGAATCAAGTTGTCCTGCTGGTCTGTAGCAACCCTTGTCTGAAGGAAATTAGCTGTCCATGTCTCAAGAGCACCCTTTGACAAAGTATTGATGTTTACACCATTCTCATCACCCAAAAGATCAATTGAAGCATTCACAACACACTCCTTATTCAACTGTGCAATAATACGCATGAACTGAATACTGAACGATGCACCTTTCTTATTAAAGAGCAATGTATTATCCTGAAGAGTTGTAACACCCTGAAGAACAACAAATCTCTGAAGATATGGATTAGGGTAAACCACCATAAGACCAAATTTAAGGGCTTTTTCAAGTTCCTTTTCAGTAGGGATGTGCTGAAGCTTATCACCACCGATTGTCTTATTCGTCACAGGGATATATGGTGGTTTTCCAGACACTCTACCAATGACCTGACACAGATTGTAGAACACTGTCCACCATCTAAATCCTGACGCTACGGCATCAGAAGCCGTAGCAACACCACCGTGAACAGCCACAATCCACTGATTATTCAATGCCTTTGCAATGTTCAAGGAGTCATTAAACTTAGCCTTTGTGCTGTATGCACCAACATAGACAAACTTGTCAAATTTTGCCTGTGTATTACGATGAGCAATGACTTTCTTCTGAAGTGCTGAATTAGCATTGGTCTCAATCTGGTCTGTAAACACTATATTGTAGTCAACATCCGGAATAGCATTCAAGAGATCATCAATGTCAGTAGGCTTATAATCCTCTGTACCACCCTCTGCAAGAACATAGGTGTCCAATGTAGGATCGCTGATATCATCACCATCAGTAAACTTACTGTCGGCATCAAGAACAAATCTCGCGCCAAAATTCTCATCCACATTAGCCCACGCAATCAGATCCTGAATTGTCTTAACTTCAGGAGACTGACATATCAGCAATGGTTCAGCCTGTGCAACTGTCAATTCATCATAGGAAAGGGTCACACCTGTAACAGGATCAATATAATCACCTGTATAAGTTCCTCTCCAGAATTTTACAACAAAAGCAGTCTCATCATCAGTACCTTTTTCTATGGTATAAGCATAACCATACTTCAGATAATCGCCATCCTTAACGCCATTGGCATTCAGACCCTCATCTATTGTCTTAACAACAAATTTACTATTGCCAGAAGCAAGCTCCATTTTAGCAGGAGTCGTAGTACAAGCACGAGCGAATAAAAGCTTACTGATACCTACTGCATCCTGATTATAGGGGTCTGGTGTGAAAAGAGCTTCTGCTGCTTTCCAGTACATTCCACCCTTAACAAAATCTCTGAATGTCTGCAAGTCATCAAATTCATAGACAGCATCCTTACCCTGTTTGTCAACACCATTCACACCAGAACCTCCACCCCAGCTACTACCAAAGACTCCAGTATCTATGAGCAGTACTGTGCCATAGTCAAGAGTTCTGGTCTGGGTGTTATCTCCAGAGGTGATGGTAGAGTACACTCCAGGAAGTGACCTCATCTTACCGTTGAAATAAACACTTGTTGCCATATTCAAATATAATTATGAAAAATTTACATCATACTCTATTACGATGTAAAGGTAATATAATCTTACGAAACTAATCCAATATAAATCAAATTGGGGTGAAAAACTTTCACCCCAACCAAAACAACACACCGCCTATACAACGCTAGGAAATAGTCCAGGAGTCATTTGATTCAATCGTAAATGTCGTACTTGAACCATCTGCCGCAAAGCTAATCGTGGTAGGATCCACAGTCAAGTAAGCAGCAGCAGCAGCCTGATTGAATGTAACATCAGTAGATGCAGACTTAGAACCCTCACCAGCAGCTGTTACAGTTACAATAAAGCCATTTCTAGGAGATGTAGACAGGTTCTGTTGAACAGTAACTGTTTCCCCATTGTTACTAAATCCAGTAACAGTATTCTTAGCTGCATAAGAGAAACTAATACTACCATCTCTAGTATCTCCAGAGGTAAAGCTTACAGTCTGGCTTGCAGTAGGCTTAATGTTATAGATTGCACCTATTGCTGGGATAGGTACTGGAGTGGTAGCTGATACAGAAACTGCACCATAGGTAGCACTGTTAGCTGCCTGATATACGGTTGCATCCTTAGAATTAGACTGACCGTTCATAGCAACAGTGACTGTCAATGTATCTATAGCGGTTCTAGCCTTAACTGTTGTACCAAGTGTACCAGCTGAAACTGCTGTGCTATAAGTGATTGTTCCACCACTATCTACCTGTGCAAGCTGAGAAGTATCACCCGATGTATAATGCTGGGTTCTACTCTGACCATATCTAACTGAGCCGCTGGAAATTGAACCTCCAGATGCTGGAATGTCATCAACAGTAAATGAGCTAATTACTGGTTTACCGTAAGTAATGTTCTCCGCTGCATTAGCTTCCTGATAGATATACATAGTTCCAGTAGCTTTCTTTCCACCATTTCCAGTCCAAGTAACTGCCTGTTCCTTAACAGTTGTTATGCCAGACTCTGTTGTACCCTTAGACTCAGCAGAACCACTGATAGAAGCAACTGAAGGAGCAATAGTATCAGTACCAATCTGAGAATCCTCAACAAGAACATCTGCTACACTACCTGAAGTATAGGTGTCGTGTCTATACTTCTTACTTATAGTCCAACCCTGACTTCCCTCTCCTGCTGTTGCAGTAGCTGAACCACCAGATGCTGGAATAGTCTTGTTGGAAATAGCACCAGCCGTTACAGGGTTGTAAATAGTCTCTCCACCTGTTGTAGTAGAGGACTCTACCTTATTCTCCTCCTGATATGTATATATTACTTCTTCTACAGATTGACTATCAATTGCGAATATAATCCTAACATCAAGCAAATTGGTTCTTCCCTTTGCTGTTGTTCCAAGGCTGTCTGCTGTTACATAACCGTTAGATGTGTTGAGTGTAGCATTGTTGTATTCACTTCCGCCACCCCAATTCTTAACATAAGAAATAGACAGTGAACTCTTAGAAACATTCCCAGTAGCACCTGAAGAATATGTCCAATAGCAAGGATTATTACCAATAGACGGTACAGCAGCACTTCCATCAGCACCTATGTCAGAGTAAGAACATGAAGCAGCAGTGTAGTTAAGGCTTCTTGTATTAGCTGCCTGATATACTGTATAGTCCTTAGAACCTGACTTACCGTTCATGGTGACAGTAACAGTCACAGTAGCAACAGAAGTTCTATCCTTGAGGGTAGTACCAAGTGAATCTGCTGAAACTTTTCCATCAGTAGTGCCATTATCAAAAGTAACTGTTCCTCCAGTTGTAAGAGTTCCTCCTCCAGTAGTAGCACCGTTCCAACCCCAAGTCTGACTATATGTAACCTGTGGAGTAATACTTCCTCCCATTGCTGGGATATCACTAAACGAAGCAATAGCAATAACAGGAATTGCATAAGTCTTAACACCAGCAGTCTGATATACTGACCCTGTTGTTGAAAGGGATTTACCGCCCTCACCAGTATCAGTAATTTTAACTACAAGAGGGCCAATCTTTGATTCAGACTTATTTTCATCTGCACTAATAAGAATTTCAGTTGGCCTAGAATCCAAATCAACAGAAAATCCATCACATGGAGTAACAACAGTCTTTGCACGTGTTATTTCCCCTTCACGGATAGAACCAGAAGTATATGTTATATTCTGTGTAGTGTCCAAAAAGAATATACAACCAACAGTAGGTTTAGGATCAAATGTGTAGTCACTACTAAAATCTGTCATTGGATCACCACCTACTGGATAAAAACCTCCAATATTAGCATGTACGTCGCCATAATTGGTGATTTCATTCTTCTCCTGAGATACCGTTATAGTACTAGAAGCATTACCATAAGAAGCAGATACAGTAACCGACCTCCCTTCTCCTACTGTAGTTCCTCTGTTAGGAGCAGATACCTTGTTCCCTTCCAAAGTAAATGCGGTTCCCTCAGGAATAGAGCATGTAGGAGTTACGTCCTCAGTATTGATTAATACACCATTTCTAAAGGTCTTATATTTTCCAGTAATAGCTGAACTACCGCCATTAGCCTGTATAAGAGTAGGACTAGCTGTTAAGTCGAGACTGTAAGTAAAGTCTGATGCAATTTGTGTAAGAAGTACAGTTGCTGTCTGACCTCCTGAAGTAATTACATCCAGTTCGTACCTTTTAGAACTTGCAGTAGTATTTACAGAAACTGTAACTGGGATACTAAATGCAAATTGAGCAGAAGCTCCTGGGTCTCCAGCAATAGCTGTTCCATTTACAGCAGATGCGCCATTAGCAGTATAACTATTAAATGTTACTTCATCAGCAGCACAACTAAAAGATAATTTAGAAGAGTTTGAAGTACCTGTAATATTAACTACTTCTCCTTTTTTATCTACAGAAACTGCTGTTACATCAAGAGTAACAAACTCAGGTTTACCTTTCTGTATAACCTTAAAGGACTTTGACACCGATGGAAATTTGTCAAGTGTCGCTGTAAATGCTACTGCATCAGCATCAACTCGACCTGTTCTTTCAGACCCAGTGATCGTCAACGTAGCATTTCCAGTTCCAGTTTTAGGAGAAACTGTAAAACCATTCTTTACTAAACTATTATCCGCCATAACTATACAATTTCCCAATTATTTTCCGTTTTAATAGTAATGTCCTTTGACTCACCGTCCAGCACAAAATTCAAGCTCTCAGGGGTGACTGTCAAAGTCTCTATCACAGCAGCAGACTGAACAATTCTTACTGATTTTGAAACAGTATCCTTACCGTCAGTCAATGTAGCCTTAACATAGGAAATCAAATCCGTTGTAGAGTCATTCCTGTCAAATGTAAGGGTCACTTTATGTGTCCATCCAATCGGGCCACTCGTGTACTTCTCTACCTTAGCTGTAACATTCTTAAGACCACCTGTAACAGTAATTACAGGATCGTTATTAGTACCTGAACAGGACAGATACGTTGATGCTTCAGTCGCATCAGCCGCAACGTCCTGAAAAGCCATCCAGTCAACATTGAGAACAGGTATTTCTGGAGCCTTTTTAACAGCGTCCAGATGCACGAACCAGTTCGGCTGATAAGGATTAAGACTCGTTGTATCAAACTTGCCTGTACGGATAAGCTCGCTCTTGCGAACAAAGTATCCATCAGGCAGACCTATTCCTCCAGAGGGAACACCTCCAATTTCAGCTGCCTGTTTAACCGTCGCGAAAGGTCTCAATTCAGCCATAACTAATTAGAATTACCTGCTCCGGCCTGTGCATCAACAAATTTCGTAAACACAATATTTCCGGACACAGAATTAATCTTGTCTATAATCTGCTGGCCTGTCAACTTGGACAAAATCTGGTCAGCTGTCATGATGGACGTTGGATCATTCTTCCATGAACGAACCTGCTCAATTGCAGCATCCACCTCTGTTCCAGTAAATTTTGATTTATATGCCATATTCTAAAATTTTAATTAAACATTCATTATAGTGCTTCCTTTAAAACGCCATAAGCTGAATCATCCGAAACAAGCATCGAACTATCATCATCCGCAGGAATAAAGGGTTCACGCATTCCAAGATGAACAACAACAAAGGAATCCTCTGCTGGAAGTGTTCCTTCAGTCAATCTGCCTGTTATTCGTACCTCTCTATCGAATTCCTCATTCATCATAACCTCCTTTAATTAAAATAAGGGGCAGGGTAACATGCCCCACCCCTCACATCATCTAGGTAAGTCCTAACCGTTGAAAGCTTATGAAAGCTCCCAAGAAGTATTTGACTTGACACCCTGAGATACAGCTTCACCACTTGCTTCAATTGTGATGCTCTCGTTGTCGAAGCTGAATGTAGGATCACCAGCGGTCTGCTTGATGGTAATCTGAGCGGAAGCCGCATTCTCACCAGCCTTTACAAGCAACGCGCACTGAAGCTCATTGATAGTAAGGTTCTCAGCAATGCCTGTAAAGGTAATACTGAACTCATACTCTGATGATGCTCCTGGGTCTCCAGTAATATCCGTCTCATTAGCTGTCTCTGCTCCTGCTGCTGTGTATTTAACTGGAAGACTGAGAGAAAGGTCATTCAATGTACCCTCTGCATTATCGACAAGGCTAAACGCCAATTTTGCGGAGTTAGATTTACCCTTCAAAGTAAGAGAACCACCCTCCTTGCCAACAGTAACCTCAGTACCATTGTCAAAGGTCACGAACTCTGCCTTTGGCTTCTGAATTACAGTATATGTCTTGTTTGGAGACACACCTGCTGCAACACCTGTAACGGTTGTTGTTCTCTGTACACGACCTGTATGCACGGTCGCTGTGTTCTGTACGGTTGCATTACCCTGTCCCGACATAGGACTTAGGGTCAACCAAGCTGCTTTTGCCATAGAACAAAAAGAATTAAGTTAAACACTATAATAAAACCATAAAAGTTTCCTTTTATACGACACAAATATAATTATAAAAACAGATTATATGCTATTCAAGAGTCCAAGTTGTCTGAGCATTTATAGTCTGTTCACCATAATTGTCATTATCAAGATACAGCATATCCACACCAAAATTGAACAGCTCCCCACCATATTCCAGAACCCATTCCGTATTGGACAAAATACCCATGTCACCCTCAGCAACGAGAGAATCAAGCCACAGATAAGGATCAGTAAACACAAAATATTTACTGATTGGTTCAGGTTCAGGCCTTTCAACATCACCAATGACGATAGGAGAATCAAACTTAACACAGGAAATCATATCCTGCCTTATCAGAGAGGCATAGTCTTCATTTTCAGTTACGGAAACTGTAACAGTCTTGATTATGATCGGCAGCGGAAACAGATTGTTCTCAGCAACAAGTTCTGAAGTGGATATTGAAAAATTCGTAAACTCCTGTTCAAAGGTATTCCTCGCCCCCTGAAGCAGTGCATATAGGACTTCCCCCATCAACAGAGATTCCATAGGATTGTCACTAAAGCACATGAGGTTCACCCTTGACTCATTAAATATCGTAAATGATTCCCTCTGATATCCAGGAACACCAAATGAACTGTCTGGATCCCCTATACCTCCAAATGGGCTGTTCTGTGGCGGCTGTTTGGACGGTTCACGAACGACTATGCATGGAAGAGAGACTTTATCCTTAGGATATTCAAGCGTAACGGCCACTTTACGAGGATTATCATTCGTCCTCAGGAACAATTTTCTTGCCTGTTCATAAAAATCAAAGTTTCCATCTCGAACACCCCAAAACATCTGATATAGGAATGTCTGTGTTTCAGGAATTCCACTATTGTAATCTCGCTGAATGTAATCAATCAGCCCCATCACAAGCCCCTTTATTCTAGCTACAAGTATCATAATAACTGCTCTAAAAATTTATCCACCGCCATATCCGCAACCGTATAGATGTCGGTTTGATCAAGTGTCTTATCCATAAATTTATGTGCATCAAATCCAGGATGAATCCATGAATTAGGGTCGCTCCTATCACTCACACGTCTAAATGTCATATACCCACCCCTCTTCTCCTTGCTGGTGGATGATATATTTACACGCACCAAGCCAAGATACTTCGGAGCCTTATGCACATACTCAGGTATAACCCCTCCAGCCACAGCAATCTCCTTTCTACTGCCTACCTGTCTATACTGCTCAGGAAGCTGTGACATGGACACTGGGCGACCTCCATTGTTCCTAGCCACATCATAGATCTCCTTTGGTAGAATGCTTTGAAATATACCTGATTCAGCAACTGCTTCCGGAGTGGCATGTCTAAATGGAACAGTCAAGTACCAGCCGTCACCAATCGCCTTACGATGCTTTTTAGGTGATGCTTCAAAAAACGGTTTTTCATCCCAAGCGGACTTCCCCTCCTCCAGTGCAATAGCAAGACCATTCTCACCCTCACGCAGACCAAATATAACCTCAAATGCACTTTTCTTGTCAACATACATCGCATTCTTATAGACGTTGCGAAGCCCCTTTAGATTATTGTCAACAAGATTTTCCCATTTAGAGGTATATTCCGCAACAATTCTGTCAATGATGACATCGCTTAATTCCATTGACTGTGTGGCCGTAAGGGAGAACTCCTCCGCCACTTCACTAAGATCTATATTCAGAGGTATCATTATTCCACATCATCATTTATCAGTAAACCACCACCACCATAGTTCGGCTTTCCAACAAGAAGATGAGTTCTACGACCTATACTTTGAACAGGCATCTTCAATATCTGAAACTGTCCGGACAGCTTATCCCTGCCAAGTGAAGCTCTTATTTCATGTGGCATGTCTATAATATGATATTCAACTCGATGTGTATAGACTATGGATATAGCTGTACCAGCATCAACATTCCCCTTTGTAAACCTAAGACAGTATGGATTGTCAGGTGTAATTTCATAACAGGTATCATCAAGACGATACAGCTTCTGATCAGACGCATAGAATTTATACACCCTTTCAATCTTTACAGGGGCATAGGAAAGGAAACATATCACATTCCCATCAGTTGCTTTAGACAAAAGCCTTGATTCCGTAAAAATCGCTATTTCATCCTCCACGGTAACCCTGTTAAGAAATGAAACAAGATGCCTGTCCTCATCCCTAACCGTAATCGCTGCCGTACCCATCAACTCCGGATTCCATTGAACGTAGTTCGTGGAACGATTCAAGCCTGTTATGAGTGCTTTTGTACGTACTGGATTGATGAAGAAATAGCCAAATCCGTGACAGTTCTCACAATCCGAAAGTGCCGCATCAGAACTCCCACAGCAAGGGCACCTAACAGCCTGCTCACAGACAACATCATAGCCGTGCGACCAGATGACCGCATCAAAGTCATTGGGTCTGAACTGAACAGAGGGCTGTCCGTACAATGACGCTTCAGGCGCATCAATTATGTTTCTATTTTCCAGCATATTCTGAATATTTTATGATATTTTCACGAATTTTCTATTTTGTTCATTGCGATTCCAAGAAATCGCGTTATATTTGCAGTGTTAAAGGTGGCAATGATTATTCAGGCTTCGTCCTTCACCTTATGCAGGGAACTTTCATTGCGTAATCCTTTGGGGAGTGGCTCGCGATGATTGAGAAATCCCAAATCACCTAACAGTTTCAGAGAGCCTTCAATAGGTTCTCTGATTCATTATAGCCCGACGCCTGTCACGTTCCGCACTGTCATTTATCTTATCTTCCTTGCTCCTCGTAATATCATAATTCGTCAACACGAAATGACGATAGCATCGTTCATTATCACACAGCTGCACTTCAACGTCAATAATCATCTTATAACCCCTGTCATCAAGAAGCTCCCACTTTCCTATTCGTTCCAGCCCTCCAGATATATCTCTATCCGTAACAGGTGCGAACTGTCTACTAACAATTCTACGTGTGCCATTCTGCAACTCCAACAGCAAATTTGACAAAGATTGTGCACACTCTCCAACACTGTTAAAATCATTCTTGTCAAGAAAATGGTTTCGTAAAATATGCTTAATGCCACGACCATCATTTCCATAAACAAGATCTATTCCAGTAGAAATAACTTCCTGTCTTTCAACATACCCACCTCTGTTTCCATCCTTATTCACATAAGAATCATCCCATTCAACAACAGGCAAATCAAGTGACACAACATCAAGTGCCTGCCCTGACTTACGTTTGAACAGCTCTCTAAACGCACCAGCTGGATTATTCTTAAATCGCGTCAAAAACACTCCAAATTTTCCAGTAGCAACCTCGCCAGAGGGGGTTTCATAGGTATAGTGCTTGTTACCGTCATCCTTCGGATATTCATAACGCCATACCCCATTTTCAAGCCATCTACGAATATATTTATGAGGTCGTTCAAGAACAAGTTTCTTGAAAGACTTCATCAGGTATCGCTCCGTGAGGTTCAAAAATACAGACTTTTTTACCTCATGTTCCTTACGATGCCATTCCAACCAAGCATAGGATGGTTTTACTCTACCATAACCGTTCTTCTGTTGTGCCCACTCATAAGAATAAGCCCCACCGCCTAAATCCACCGCATAAATGTCAGTCCATTCAGGGTGCTTTGCAGCAAACTCATCAGGCTTGGCATAGGTGCGTCTATTCTCACCAAAAACCTTACCATCAAAACCACCTGAAATTGATTCCCAGTAGTTATCCAGCTCCTGCTCCTTCTGTCGACGCCTATTCATTTCCTCCTCACATTTTCGAGCTCGCTCCTGAATAGCGTCATAATGTTCCTTCGCATAATCAGCAAGCTCCTCCACATCTGAATCATAGGTAAAGAAATCCTCATTCATTATACGATACGAATTCATCACAGAATGATCGCTAATTCTAAACTTTAGGCCATACCCCTGAACATAGGTACTAACACCAAAATCAGTAATCGAACGACTGATATAAAATTCATCAAGACCACGCTTCTTCAACGCTGAAAGCAATTCCTGAGCCTTGACATACTGCTTGTCAGAAACACGTTCCTGTGCCCTACGTCGTGCCAAACGTTCATCCTGCTCCTGCTGCATTCTCTGCTCAGACACACCATAACGCTGACCTACACGTCCAAGCCTACGATTCTCAGGTGTATTGGCATATACACCAGAACGTGCCTTTAGGAATATTTCAGTCAATGTTAGCATACAACCATCTTTATTTCATCATATACTAACTTCAAACGCTTAACAGAATCAGCAATTTCCTTCTGATAGGCGGTAATACGAGCTCCGTAACCAGCGTTCGTGGCCGAGGAAGTTGATGATATACCCTGACTCAACCCATCAACACCAAGACTCTGGCTTGCAATACCTGCACCCAAAATCAAGTCTCCTGCAATGTTAAGCGGCCCGAAGCACGCTAATTTTCCTGTCAGGTTGATTAAGTCCAAAGGCATCGTGTCAAGATCAAAGCCAGTTATATATTGGAACGACCAGTAATCTGGAATCATCCTAAATCGCTGACTTCCAAGCTGTGTAGTAATACCTGAAAGAATGACTTCAGCATTAGCCTGACAGGTAGCACTTCCAGTAGGAACAAGAGATACCCTCCTCTTATAAAGGCCATAACTGTTCTGATGTGTGGTAAGCCACTCTGTAGGATAGGAAATCTGCTCAATGTTATTGAATCGCCCTGTCAACGATATAGGCTTGTTGACAGGGTAATTCGTAAACAATACAGGGAACTGCTGCCAATAATCAGCACGATAGAATGTTAGCTTTTCCTGACTGATGAACTGCTTCAAAAGCTTAAGATTAAAGAAGCTCTCCACCTCCTGCTGTGCTGACTGTATGTAGAAGCGCATACTTTCATTACTGAATGCCGTTCCATCTCCACCCTGAATGGTTATACCATACAGATACAGCGCAAATATCTCTGACGGATTAAACATCATACCGTCATTCTTTCTAGTTTTCAAAGTCAAGACAAGCTGTCCCATCTCTAATTATTTTGTTGATTCAACAATGTATTCTATGATTTCAGCCTTTGTCATCTTAGATGGTTCCTCAATGACAAGACCGTTTCTTTCTGCAACTGCTATAAGTTCATCCTTCTTCAATGAAGAAAGTTCATCACGCAAGTCATCATCAAATGTATCACATGGAAGTGTATTACCCATCATAGATATTTCACCCTCCTGTTCGTCGTTTTTAGGTTGTTCTATCTCGGTAACTTCAGGCTTGTCAGGTATTACCTCAGAATCCTTGGAAAAGTTCTCTAAAAGAGCCAAACGAGCCGACTTCTCCTTCTCATATTCTTCCTTCCAAAGTTTTACCTCAGCTTCCAAGTCCTCAACCTGTTTCTTACGAGAATCCGCTATATTGCGAAGACGGGAGCATTCGCCTTTGTACCACTCCTCCTTTTCAGAAAAATCAGTCTTCATCTGAATTTCCTTCGGTGTTTCATAGACAGGCTGCTTGCCAAACTCATAGAGATCAGGAAAACCCATCTTAAGAACTTCAGCACCAAAAGCATCATCAACTTCTGCTACTGAATTAACGAATGTAACTTTTCTTCCATTAAAGTTTACAGTCTGATTGCCTATTTTCTTATCAAAAAGTTTCATAACTAAATCTGTTTTAATTAAAAATGGGGAGGGAGTTACTCACCCCTCCCCGATAACATTTATGATTACACCCGACTAAAGTGTAGGAAGACCGATCTTACCGATGTTGATGATACGAGCAATCTTTCCTGGCTGATAAAGTACCGGAGTACCATAATTCAGCACTGAGAATGATCTTCTCGGGCCAACAATAGCGTAGTCAAGCTTCATTGTACCACCGAGCTCAAGATATTCAAGCATCTCAGAACCGTTGAAGTAAACGAGAGCGGACTTCGTTCCAGCAATCCATCTGTTACGATCGTGAACTGAACCAGCTGCTGCACCGTCCCATCCTGCTACAAGCTCAGTCTTAGACACCTTGAAGATAGGGTAGAAATCAGCAACATTCTTGTCTGCTGGATTAGCTTCAGTACGATAGATAACATAACAGGTCTCAGGATAAGCAGATGAAACAGCACCTGTAAACTTCAATGCTACGGACTGTGTTGCACCTACTGCCTGTGCATCGTCGTTAAGAAGTACGAGCTCTGACTCGCCATATCTATTAACAGCTGCCACTGCATAGAAGTAGTTTCCAGCGTGCATTGTACCGAACTGACCCTTTGCGTCAACAGCAACTGAAACGGCTGCTGCACCATCCTTAACTGGAGCATTTGGAGCCTTGTCAGAGGTCTTACCACGACCAAGCTTCACTGGAGCATTCCAGTCAAAGTATTTGTCAGCCTTGATAGCTACCTTACCGAACTGAGTTGTGATGTCATTAACGGACTGACCCATGGTAGCACCTACAACGCCACCCTGCATTCCAACAATAACACGTTTTGACTCATGGAAAAGTTTAACATAGTTGTTGAACACAACTGGAGATGATACAATGCGATCAATAATACCGTTTCGGTCATTAACAACAGCCTGTGCAGCATCCTCAACAAGAGCATCAGTAAGAACAGAACCATTTGCATTGATAACGGCTACGTCACCGAAATATGCGTCAAGAACCTGCTCTGATGTCTTACCAAGAAGACCACCAGTAATGTCATTGATACCTGCAACATGCTGTGCAAATACACCATCAAACTCCTCAGGAACTTTGTTGGAGTCAGCATCAATCACTTTCTTGTCAAGAATTGTCTGAAGCAGGATGGTCTTATTCTCAACTTCCTTGGTGTAGAGTGAACCTACAACAGTCTTCACAATCATTCCTGGATGAGTTACCTGTCCAGAAACACCTGTGAACTTCACAACTACTGACTTACGTCTGTAGATGGAGTCTGTCTCGGTAGGGGTCTCACCCTCAACGTTGAAGATACCCACTTCCTGACCATACTTATAAAGCTGATTGTACTGATGTACGGTGTTTTCGATTCTCTGTCTTCCGAGTTCATTCCAGAAAACAAGCTGGTCAAGCCTGTTCTCGAGATTCTTGAGAACTCCATCCAAAGATTCTGGTTTCAAACCGCCACCGTTGTTAAGCTGGTTGTCATACTGCATTCCAGTCAGCAGCCCAGCTTCCATCGCCTTGAGAATCTCCTCTGAGGACATAGACTCAAGCGGATTGGCATTTTCATTGCCATTGTAGTTGAACAAATCCATAATGAACTATAAATTAAGTAGTTTATATAACTGTATAAAGTTTATTTTACAAGACGAACATTCTTGTTGTTATACATATAGCGAGCAGCAGTCTCACCGATAGCACCACCAACAGGATCAATAAGGTAATTCAAAGTCTCGTCACGAAGGGATTTCTGAATAGCTTCATCCTTTTCTTCATCAATAGCCTTTTCAATCAATGCTCTAACGACAGTACGGTCACGGCTAACACTAAGAACAGTCTTGTCATTATCATCTTTCATACCGCCACCAATAGACTTCTCAAGAACAGCACGATTCAACCCAGCTGACTTAAATGCTGGAGCCTGATCCCCAAGTGCATCAATCTTAGCAACAAGACCGTCAATGGACTTAACAAGACCGTCAACCTTTGCAAGAACATCCTTAAAGGAATCAGCTACCATGGATTTCAGAAGACCATCACGCTCATCAAGCACTGAAGTAAGACTCTTCATCAATTCCTCGCTATCAAAGCTCTTAGCAATAGGTGGCTCTGGGTCAGCACCATCACCCTCTTTACCGTCACCATCACAACCCTTTGATTTCTTCTTGTCATCTCCATCACCCTCTTCAGGATCATCTCCATCACCCTCTGGATCACTAGGAACATCATCTGGCTCTTTGTCATCCCCATCACCCTCTGGTTCCTCAGACTTCAGGGTAATGTCACCAGAGTTGATCCAACCTGCGATAGTCTCTTCAGAAAAACCACTATCCAACAGTGACTTTATGAGCTCATCGTTTTTCTGGTTTTCAGTTAATTTTAACATAATCTAAAAATTTTATTGTTTACATTTTTGCTGGAATCACAGCCATTAAATGCTCTCTTCCAAAGTAGTAAAATCCGACTTTATGATAAACTTTCTGCCACCACGCACAACCTCCAGCATCACATCATCACTAACAGCCAATGAATCACCGTCTGTAGGGTAAAAATCCTGAGACTGAATACCCTTTGCAATTTCAATATAGGAATTAAAATTCACGGGAGTAAATGTCATTGCAATATTATTGATGATAGCCTTTAATATGTGTTTAGGGTTCTTTGGGTCACGCTCTAGGGCACGTCCTTCTATGGACATTCCTGGCTTACGAGTTGAACCACTTTCAGCCATCTCAATACACTTATCCCAGAATGCCCTCGCTTCAGGGCTATCCTTCCAGAGCTTGCCTTTCACCCACAACTTGTTATCAACAATCTTAGCTTCCAACGGTTCACCAATCCAGAATCTAGATTTAAGTTCCTTCGCCCTTATGGTAAGATGGTCAAGATTCAACAGTCCGTGCTTCAGGAAGTGGCTCAAGTCAAAACCCTTTGGCTCCATACTCTCCCCCTCATAGTCCTTACTGTTGTCGCTGGCAATCCCTTCAAACACCATATTCTCGTAACGCCTTTCATCGCCACGAGGATATTTTGTTGAATCTTCAGCCTTTACAAGATCAGCTGGAAGAAAGAAATTAAAATCATTCATTCCGCCCATTCGCACATCAAATTAAATAATTTTGGACAAAAATAATCAGAAACTTACATAACAGCAAAAATGGGGTCACCGACATAATCAGTACCGTTCTCATTTACGGATGTAAATTCTTCTTCCTTGATTCTAAAATTCACTGAACCATTCCTGAGATTATTACGCAAGGCATCAATCAATTTACCCATATCAGAATCTTCACCGACATAAGAAACTTCACATTGAACAAGCCTGTTTGTCTCTGGATTTTCATTGTAGGAAACACTACGAATAAAAAGCGGCTTTGCAAACTTAATTGTCTCAGTACCGTTTATAAGCACTTCATCAACACCGTCAAACCCTTTCAACAATGTTTCCACACCGCACATAGGATCACGAACAGACATGGTAAGCTTCTTTACATCACCCTCCATGCTTTCAGGCATAACAGGTGAAGCATTTTCCGTGGACAGGGCTTTCTTAACGATATCAGAGCATATCTCCTTAAAGCACTCCGCTGACATACGCCCATCCTGAACAGCCTTTACCATAGTATCAAGCGGCTCAACAGATTCCATTCTATATATCCTGTTCATAAGATTCAAAACAATCTTACCCTGATCAAAAATAAAATTCTTCAACGGAATTTCACTTATATCAATCCATTCAGAAAAACACTCCTCCGTCGCATCCACGGTAACAGGCTGTCCACCATCCACGTACACCTGATAATACTGAATGTGTGCATTCTCGTCCTTATGTTCACCAAGATACCTAATACCCCTAGAAACAATAGGATCCAAGTTGGTTTCCTCCTTAAACTCACGCAAGGCCGCTGTCTTAAAGTCCTCACCAAGCTCAACATGACCTCCAGGAATGCACACTTCCCCAGTAGGGCACATCTCATCATCAACACGATGCAAAATGAGAATCTTACCGTCTGACTCACGCATAGCAACCATGTCCGCATACCTTACAGGCTTGCCATCAACAGACTTCATAAGAGTGAAGAACGTATGCTCATCCAATTTTCCAGCCTTACGAAGTTCACGCAAGCCGTCCATCTTACGACTTTTCTCAATTTCATCACGCACCCCCTGACATTCCTCAACAAGCACGGCAATACCTTTCAGTATCTTTTCACGCTCATTGACACAGGACGTTACCCTTTTCGTGTGGCTCTTCATAAAATCCGTATGCCGAGCCAAAACTTCTGCCCTCTTAGAATCAGGCACGCTTTCATCAAGACTGTCCATAATGGATTTCTGAATAGAGAACTGATGTGCAAGCTCCCTACCCTCGTTTTCAACCTCAGCAAGTTTCTTTCTAAGGTCATGATATTCCTCGAGCTGCTCCTGTGGAGTCATTATCCCAAGCCATTTCTTAAATCTCATAATTATCCAATTTTTATATGTCATAATGTTTGTCACCTATATCAATATGAATCTTACTCTTACGCTGAACCTTACGAACATAATTCTTAGGAGGTTCAAACCTATGATTCTCTTCATTCCACACATAACCCTCTGGAAGCCTGTTTATTAAACAGCGGCAATATGGATGTACTGGATGTACTGTCGGCTTCCACTCCTTTGACTTCACACCATAGTTCGTACCGTTTGCCAGCAGTTCAGAAAGATTGAACAGTCTTGGCTGTGAACCTACACCATGCGTCAGATAAAGACGAATACAGTGCTTGCAGGCTCCAGGATACACCTGAAAGAAAACCTTGGGATCAGTGCTATCCTGCATAAACGTCTGAGCTCTACCAAGATTAAACACGTCTTGACACTCCGTTTCCACAATACGACCCCAGTCCCTGTTCCAGTCATCCATCTGATGCGCTATATTGGAAACTATCTTCTGAACGGTTCTCTTTTGAACAGTACCATTCAAGATTTCATCATGAATAACCTTATTGGCCTTTGCAGCCTGTTCAGTCTGAATATAGGACATCTCCTCTGCAGAAACAGCATTGCGCACGTCATTCTTCAGCCTATCCCCGAACCCCTTTATATGGGTGTATGTCTTGTTCGCTGCCACATCATAAAAGGACAGCTCCATCGCAGTCGGAGCAAAATCCCCCATTTTAGGGAGAAACTGTAACAGGTCAGAATAGGCCATAGTTCTGGTAACAGAATCGCCCAGTGCGGCCGAAAGCCGACCAAACAGAAAGGACTGATAATGTACTGGAAACTTCGGAATCAGCTTAACCAAGTCAACACCATGCTTCTTCAGTAGATCAATATCATATTTAGTCAAAAAGTTTCTACCAAGAACACGAGCAACCAATTTGGCCGTAGACAAGTCCACTTCCTTCAAGATCTGCTGTATGTCCTTATCCGTAAAAAGCATATTAACCCCTCTTTTCCTTAACTATCTTCGTCATCGTTTCAACAATATTACCAAACAGCTCCACAGGTGCAAAGCTCTTCATCGCTTCACGTTCATATCGCCCCTGTACTAATGGATATCGCATAGGGTCAACGTGCCTCTGCACCCTTGGAACTCTTTCTCTATAAGCCATTATTTAGCCGATAACTGATTGTCAATAAATTCCAGTGCCTTGCCAAGAATAGGGTTACCCTGAGACTTCTGCATCAGCATATCTGCAATGTCAAAGTCATCACCGTTACCACCCTCACCGTTCATCTCATCAACAGCACCGTTCATATCATCACCACCCATCATCTTGTTGCTCTGAGCAGTCTGGTAGATGGAATTAAGGATCGTATCCTTTTCAGGATCAAGCTCCCTACCTGAATACTTACGGAACATGTCCTCAAGAGAAACAACGCCTGCATCCAGCTTCTTCTTGTCAATCTCTATCTGAGCGGACTCGTCCTTGATGTCCACACCTGTAAACACAAATTCAAAACGATCATCTATCTCAGATATAACATACCTATTTATGATATTCTGGAAAAAGATAAGCAGTGGAAACAGGCCCTTTTTCTGTGAATGGTCGAGACGCTCCTTCTGGCCATCCTGTCCAAACATCCTTGCGGCATCCTGAAACTGAAAGCCTAGTTCTGACGGATCAATACGGTAGACAGCACAGGTAACAACAAACAGGAACTTGATCCACTCCGTAAACTCCATGTCCTTATTGGACTGCTGCAAGTCTATCCACTCAAGATCAATACCCTGTATCACAGGAATCTTGTGAGCATTATAGACACTGGACATTGTCTGCTTCCAGTCCTGACGGAACTCATTTAGCGTACCCTGATCAATATTGGAATTCTTAACATTGATGAATCCCTTTGGCTGTGACCCCTGTTTAAAGAAGTTACCGTTATACTGCATACCCCACAGTATCCACGTCACAACCTCTATAAGAGTCTCCAGTTCTGAACAGCCGTAACCGTTCCTGAACACGTTTGTCGTCTTGTTACGTATGCCATAGCCAAGTTCCCACGGATAATAGACAACAAGTTCATCAGTAGCTGGGTTGCGTATAATCTGACTGTCCCACACCATCGCATAACGAGGAAGATAACCGTGCCATCTATACTGTTCAAACATACTTGCATAGCGTGGATCATCAGTATCAAGCTGACGTATTAAGGCAGCATCAACTGCTCTAAACTTGTTCACTTTCATATTACGACTGCGAACAACTTCAAAGCACATCTGATCAAGACATAGGGAATCCTTAATGACCTTACGAGTAAAGTCCTGAAAATTATCCTCCGAAGACCATTTATCATTCTCACCACCGTCCTCAAGAAAACGTACAAGCCCCTCAACCACTTTCACATCCTTTTTGGATATTTCCTTAACGTCACCACCAATAACCTGCTTATAACGAAGCTGAAATCCAGGCTTCTGGTCATCGTCGCTGTACCTTAAGAAATTCTGAATCTGCTCAATACGTGTATTGATTATTGATTTAATGATATAAATATCACCCATTCGCTGAAGTGTGGTGAACGGTATGCCGTTATTAGGATCACGATATCCACGACCATTAAAACCAATTTCAGAAGGATTCCACAGAATGGATTTAATGTCTGGCTTAACAGCCCTACCATTTTTCTCCTGCTGTGCAATAAATGCCTGTGCCTTTAGCACATCTTCGACATTCTCTGATCTAAGAGCCTTTTCCAGCCTGTTCTGAAGAGCAAGAGGTGCAGCCTGTGACATCAGACTCAATTCCTGAATGGACATCCCCTCTAAACGGTCTATGGGAGCTGACAAACCAGCCCCCATCTGACCTTTTATGAAGTGTTTCTTCCTACTCATAGATGGAAGATTTTTAGATTGTATCCGGAGTTACATAAAGCTTCGCTTCGTAAAGAACACCGCTATAAGTTATACAAATAGTGAACCAAGTTACATCCTTAGGATTGACAATGCCAAGATCCTTAACTACTTCCCAGGACAAACCGTTCTTTGCCTTGCAGATAAGGGTCTTCTTGTCCTTAGAAACTTCCCCAAGATTAGCACTTGTACCAACAAAGTCAAGAACCCTGTCATCAGCCAAGACCTGAACTTCATAGGTGCTGTCATCCTTCTCAGTCACTTTCCTAAACCTAGCGACAAGCCACGGGAAATTAACATTGGTAACACCCTCCTCATAAGGATACTTCTCAACATACTCAGGGAACATGTTTGCTTCATAGGAAGCCTTATCCCTAACGATGGAAAGACCCAACCCCTCTATTGTACCAGCAAGCGCAACTTCACCCTCCGTGTAGTCAACGCTCTCATTGACAACAAGAGCATTTCCTTCAAAGCATTCAACTCTTGCCTTACAAAGTTTAGCCATATTCAGCATGGAAGCAATCGAAACGGCATCGCCCATCTTAAAGCAGAATCCAGCCTGCACTAGACTACCATAGTTTTCGCCAATAACACCTGTTACAATGAAATTATCAATTTTGCCAAGACCATCAGTCTCAACAATAACAGATTCACTCCCCTTTGTGTAAATATACTTTTTCATCTCTTATATAATTTTAATCATTCACCGACTACAGAGCAAATATAGCCATATTAAAACTAAAACAGCCATTTAATATCAAGAAGTAAGTGATACAAGCGTCACCCCTTTTTAAACTCCGTAGTCAAAAAGGTTAATACTGCATCTTCCCTTTGGCGTTTTATATCGGGATCAATGGACATTGGATTCTTTTTTAAAGCCTGTTCATACGCCTTATCTGCACGACCTATAGTGTCAGCATAAAGCTTATCGGTAAATGCTTTAGCTTCTTCAGGAGATGCACCAGCTTTCTTAGCTGCCAAAATTTTGGACACCTTATAATTTTCTTCTCTTTCCGAACTCTTCATTCGTTCAATGCCACGATTAATAGAAGACACAGTAGCATATTTCAAATCTTCTGTTGTTATGCCAGCAGGTAATCTCTCCCTCAAATATTCCTGAAAATCTCCACTACTAAAATAATCAGAAGCATTCAAATGTTCACCTTTACCGCCATAGAAATCATCTACAAATCTTTTCATAGCATGGTCAACAGCCGCATCAAGCCCATTCTTTATAAAAGCACGAACTTTCTTCTTAGTGTCTTCTTCAGACATTACCTTATTTTTACCATCTAAAGACTTTGACTTATTCATCAAGCTCTTATACTTCATAATGACATAAAGAGCCGAAGCACGCTCAGACTTCTTCATATTATCGAAGTTATCATTAAACTTCTTAACGGCTGCATCATGTGCCTGTTTTATAGCACTCGAAGACATACCATCTACAGTCTGCATCAAACGATCAACATCCTTACGCCTTGAATCAGTAAGATACTTCTTCAAATTTACATCCTTGGCGCGTGGAACATCAGCAAACGTAACACGTGAAGTCGGTTTTTCCTGCTTCTCAATACTCTCCTTAGCAGACTGCTTTTCAACCTGTTTCTCAGATTCAGAACGACCCTTTCCCCTCATTGCATTAACATACTTATTCAATGCATCAATAGCAGATTCCTTCGTTCTAAATGTACCAATTGAACTGGCCTTATCAAAATAAACTTCATAACCACCAATACCACTCTGAGAACCATCCGAATAGAATTCTGTAATAAATGGTGCTGCTGTTCTCTTTTGCCCCTCACTGTTAAAGTATTCAACCCTATCCGCCTGATAATAGTGAAGTTTTGCTTTTGCATTAGGATATTCTTCTGCTGCTTCCTCATCCACATGACGTGTAAAGTCCCTTTCAGAAAGACTTACTTTAGGTAGAACATCTCCCTGTTTTACTTCATCTTTCTTCACGCCTGACTCTGAAACAGCCTTTTTCTCAAACTTCTGAGCATCAAACCACTTGTTCACTGCTGCAAACATCTTAGTAGATGCAGAAGGATTCACACCCTCATTATGAACCTTTTCTTGAACATTCTGTATCTTGGCCAGAAGCTCCTCATAACAGCCATTAGCAAACTCAACCGCTTCATCGTGAGTAGCACCGTCATTGACAGCTTCAACATATTTCTTGGCTGGAATATCCTTAGATGGAGAACCACTGCCTGATTCCTTCAGCATAAGACCCACAGACATACTTTTGCCGCTCTCCTTAACAGCCTTATATGCTTCAGCAACAGCCTTATAATAGTCACTTCCAATCTTTCCAGAAAGAAACGCCTTAATACCAGCCTTAGAAGTAGCAATTTCAGCACCTTTGACATTGCCACTACCTTTCTTTTCCTCTGACTTCTTCGCTTCCCCATAACGCTGACCAACCCTGTGAAGTCGCCTATTTTCCGATGTGTCCTGATAAACACCACTTCTTGATTTCTCTATTAACATGCCATTTCATTTTTATGAATACAAATATAACAACCCCTCAGAAAATTCCAAGGAGTGGTTAAGAAATTATTCATAAAATTCATCAATCATAAACCTTAACCACTCCTATATCGTATTATTTCAAGCCAACTTCACTCCACCCCATTGCTCCATGCTTTTTGTATGCATCAACCCAAACAGATGCGGAATACGGATACTGAGCTTCAGTAAAAGCATTCTTTGGGGTTAACAATATCTTCTTATCGTCCGGCTGTATTTCTTTTGCTTCAGACATTAGCTTTTTAATATAGTCTTTAGCTTCTTTATGAGTAGCACCTCTCTGAATCGAGCTAACATATTTATCAACATAATCCATAGGTGTAATCTTTGTATCAAAAGGATCATCAAAAGATGGATTATCTATATTTGTTCTAAAACCATCAAATAAAGGGTTATTCTCAACAAGACCATATAATGCATCCCACTTATTCCCTATCCTTTTATCATCCCAGAATGTTTTATAAGCTTCACTAGCCACTTTCAAAGCCTCATCAGGTGTCTTAGCTTCATCAACTTTTGCTCTCCAAGTAGCCACCTGACGATCCATATAAGTCGGGCCTTTAGCCTTACCCATCAGTTCCTTGACTTCATCAACGGAAAGATACTTCGCGATGGCATCCGTCCAGTCCTTCTTCCACTGCTTCATAGGTTTGCTCTCATCATACAGGGCATCAAACTCCTCAGGAGACATCTTATCCTCAAGCACCGCTGCCCATTGATCAGAATCATCACCGTTGGCCTTTCTCTGCCAGCCTTTAGGGAACTGCTTAACCTTTTCTGCTATTTCTTCAGCAGAAGGCTCATGCTTCTCCTCTGCTGCCTGTTTCTTCTTTTCTTCAGCTGCCTGTTTCTCCTTCTCCTCAGCTTCTGCCTTAGCCTTTGCTTCAGCTTCCTCCTTGGCCTTTTTAGCTGCTTCACGCTTGGCCGCATGACGTGCCCTACGCTTTTCCTGTCGCTTGGCTCTCTTCTCAGCCTTTTTACGCTCCTCCTCCTCGGCATCCTGCTTGTCAGCACGCTCCTTAAGCTGTTTCACGGTCTCCTTCTGCTCAATGTCCTCGCCCTCCTTCTTCAAGGATTCAATCTTCTTGTCATAGGCATCCTGACCGTACTTCTCAACAATCTTGTCCTTATTTTCCTCAAGAATGGAAATATCACGCTTTACGGAGTCACCGTTGCGGGACTGTTTTTCACCTGATTCACCGTCAGCCGCACCCTGTTTCTTTCCATCCTTATCCTCTTTCTGTCCTGCCTTGCCGTATTCCTGACCTACACGATGCAGACGCCTGTTCTTGGCATTGTCAGCATAACGACCGTGTGCTGCTTTAACAATGTCCGCAAATGCAGCAGTAGCATCAGCCAAGTCCTCACGCACGTCAGCCAAGTCCTCAGACTTTACAACATCACAGCATTCATCAAGCGTATCACCCCATGACGTCAAATACATACCGACTTCAGTTCTTACAGACTTACAAAGCTCCTCACTAATTTCACCAGTTGCAAATCTTCTATCAGCATCAGACACAACAACAGCACAGGACTTTCTAATGGAAGCGGCCTTATTGGACAGCTCTGCATTATAACTTCCTTCACTATCGGCATAGATGGATTTGATTACATCAGGGCTTGCCACATAAGCCTGACCAACACGATTCAATTTCCTGTTTTCAGGTGTATCGGTATATGTTCCTGCGATGCCTTTCATTACAAGACCATTGCCGTCAACTTTCCAGTCAACAAGCGGCTTACGATAATAGAGGGTGCACTGGCTACCGTCTTCATTGACACAAATGGCCTTTTGAAGACCTGCCATCTCTACGGCAAATTCAACCTTATCCTCCTGCAGAACTTCACCTGCCTGAGATTTTGTCATAAAGTCCTTAGCATAGGCAGCAACCTGTGACTCATCAAATACTTCATAGCCGTTGTCTAAGGCAACTTCCATGAACTTTTCAACTGGAACTAATTTTTTAGTCATCATATCTTAAAAATTTTATGATACAAATATAGGCAATCAAACTTTAACATAAGAGTCATTGCTCTACTTTCTTGGAACACAAAGGTAGTCGGTTTTCTTGAAAATCCAAGGATGTGCTGGTAATTTTCATAAAAATCCACTGTGGAGAAACTTACTTCTCAGACAGTGGAATCCCAATGACACGAAAAAGAAAAACTTAAACACCTAAACAAAACTTCACAAAACTCAATTTTTCGTAAAAAGTTCAAAAACACAAAAGCCAAAAAACGCTATCACAGCGATAATCTAGTATAAACCGACAACTTTACCAAACAACATAATGAAACTTTCTAAAATCGCTTAAAAACCGACAAATTTACCTAATCACAAAATCAAACTCAAAATACACATACAGGCACAAGGCCGAAACTAGCGGTATAGGTGGAAACGAACCACCATCTCTCTCAAACATTCCCTTACACATCCAAAATAGCAAGGCAGAAAGCGCATTCTCTTTATGCTATATACCTGATTGTGAATTAATCCAAATCTCAAACGCTGGCTATATAACGTCTTTCATAGAGAAATCTCCTATAAGAAAAAACAGGGTCGCTCCGTCGACCCTCTCATGGGCGGTAGAAAGGGAGAAGACAAGACCTCCGACCATAGGGAGGAGTCTCCCTTTCGAAGCCCTTTATTTCAGATGTGACGTTTCGGTTCCCTTTTCTATATTTCCCTTCAAACTATAACCAAAAGAATGGTTATGATATGTATTACGACTTTAGGAGTAATACTATCAAATATAACCATTCAAAGCTATAACCCTATACTATAACCCCATCCGCAAAACCCCGATAATATCCTGTGGTACAGGAAGTTATGTAAATCAATGAACTATAACTTTCTGCACAATGAACTATAACTTTCTGCACAATGAACTATAACTTTCTGCACAATGAACTATA